>Ga0207864_1001559_pt1 | contig 24620 bp, 35 predicted proteins | sample HigsolmetaAR202D_FD_184834 | JGI IMG/M metagenome (GOLD analysis project Ga0207864, IMG submission 184834) | Ionic liquid and high solid enriched microbial communities from the Joint BioEnergy Institute, USA - AR20-2-D (SPAdes) (version 2) ... | reverse complement strand
GAAGAAACCGAACAAGCCGATGGCGGGTCATCTGAAAAAGGCAAATGCGGAGGGCACCAAGTTCCTGCGAGAACTGCGTCTGCGACCGGGCGATGACGATTTGAAAGCCGGCGACCGCATCCTGGTAGACCAGTTCAAGCCCAAGGACATTGTGGATGTGATTGGCGTGAGCAAGGGGCGTGGCTTTGCGGGTTTTGTGAAGCGCCACCATTTTCGTGGCGGTGAGAAGACGCATGGTTCGATGTTCCATCGGGCTCCTGGCTCGATTGGCGCATCCAGCTTCCCCTCCCGGGTTTTTCCAGGTATGCGCGCCGCCGGGCATATGGGCCACCAGCGGGTGACGGTGCGAAATCTGGAGGTCGTGCAGGTAGATACCGAAGATAACCTTCTCGTAGTGAAGGGTGCCGTTCCCGGACCGAATGGCGGGTACGTGATCGTGCGGCGGGCAAAGAGGTAACGGTCATGCCGAAGGTAGATGTCATTGATCTGAATAACCAGAAGGTCGGCGAGATCGAGCTGGCAGACAGCGTATTCGGCGCCGAGGTCAACGAGAATCTGCTCTGGGAGGCGGTGCGTCATCATCTGGCGTGCGCTCGCGCCGGCACGGCCAAAACCAAGACGCGGCATGAAGTGTCCGGCTCCGGCAAGAAGCTGTGGCGCCAGAAGGGTACGGGCCGCGCCCGTATGGGCTCCATCCGGTCGCCGCTTTGGCGGCATGGCGGCACCGTGCACGGACCGCAGCCGCGGGATTACAGCTACCGGCTCCCAAGGAAGATGATCCTTGGGGCCCTGCGCAGCGCTCTGAGCGCGAAGCTCCGGGATGGCGAGTTGAAGGTGGTGCAGGGGTTCACACTGAACGACCACAAGACGAAGACAATGCGCGCGGCGCTCGATAAACTGCAGGCCGGAAAGACGGTTCTGCTGGTGGAGAACGAGGACAACCGGAACTTGCGGCTTGGATCGCGCAATCTTCCCGGCGTGAAGATGGTCGCGAGCCGTGAGGTGACCACCTACGATCTGCTCAGACACGCCAATGTGTTCCTGAGCCAGTCCGCGGCGTTGAAGCTTTCGGAGGCGTTGGCGCGATGACAGAGTTTGAAGTAATTAAGCGCCCGATCGTTACCGAGAAGGGTGTGACGAAGAAAGATGACGAGCGGACCCTCTGCTTCGAGGTCCATCCGGACGCCAACAAGACGCAGATCAAGCATGCTGTCGAGCGTCTCTTCAAGGTGAAGGTGGAGGATGTCCGCACGGCGGTGTTTGAGGGAAAACTGCGGCGTCGGGGCCGCTTCAGCGGTTACGCATCGGACTGGAAGAAAGCGTACGTGCGCCTGAAGGCCGGCGAAAAGATGCCGGAGTACGCCGAGATTTAGCAGGGAGCAGCGGAGACCGAAGATGCCGATTAAGACATACAGGCCGACAACGGCGACACGGCGGTTCCAGTCCGTGGTATCCCGCGAGGACATCACGAAGGACAGGCCGGAGAAGTCGCTGGTCAGGGGTAAGACCCGTTCCGGCGGCCGCAACAACGTTGGCAGGATTTCTGTCCGATTTCGAGGAGGCGGGGCGAAGAGAGCCTACCGGCTGATCGATTTCAAGCGCGATAAGTTCGGTGTTCCTGCGCGAGTTGCAGCGATTGAATACGATCCCAATCGGACGGCGAGAATTGCTCTGCTGCACTACGCAGACGGCGAGAAGCGCTACATTCTGGCGCCGGTCGGCCTGGAAGTCGGCCGGACCGTGATGTCGGGGCCGGACGCTGACATTCTTGTGGGCAACGCGTTGCCGCTCAAGAACATTCCTCCCGGCACCACGATCCACAACATTGAGCTGAGGCCCGGCAAGGGCGGCCAGATGGTCCGTTCGGCGGGGGCTGCGGCCCAACTGGTTTCGCGGGAGGAAGACTACGCGCTGCTGAAGCTGCCTTCGGGCGAAACGCGGCGCGTCCGTGTGGAATGCATGGCGACCGTGGGCCAGGTAGGTAACCTCGACCACGAGAACGTCTCACTCGGCAAGGCCGGGCGCAAGCGGTGGCTTGGGCGGCGCCCGCACAATCGCGGCGTCTCCATGAACCCGGTGGATCACCCGCACGGCGGCGGCGAGGGTAAAACCTCCGGAGGCCGTCATCCGGTGACGCCGTGGGGCCAGCCGACACGCGGCTTCAAGACGCGCAACAACAAGCGCACCGAGAAGCTGATCGTGAGCCGGAAGGCGAAGAAGCGCTAGCAATGGCAAGAGCTGAGAAGGGGTAGGAAACGATGAGTCGCTCGCTCAAGAAGGGTCCGTTCACGGATGAGCATCTCCTGAAAAAGGTGCTGGCCATGAACGAGAAAAACGAGAAGAAAGTTATCCGCACCTGGTCGCGGCGCTCCACTATTCTGCCGGAATTCGTTGGGCACACGCTCGCGGTGCACAACGGCAAGAAGTTCATCCCGGTCTACGTGACCGAGAATATGGTGGGCCACAAGCTCGGAGAGTTCTCGCCGACACGGACCTTTAAGGGACACGTAGGGAAATCGGAGAAGTCAGGCAAGTCCTAATGCGGGCTGGGCCGTTCTAGCGAGGGAAAGATGCAAGCAAGAGCGGAAGCGAGATACGTTCGGGTTTCGGCGCAGAAGGCGCGCCTCGTCGTGGATCTGATCCGCGGCCGGAAGGCGGGCGATGCGATCAACATTCTTCGCTCGACCAACAAGCGCATCGCGCCGACTGTGGAGAAGGTGTTGCGGTCGGCGATTGCGAACGCCGAGAACCAGAACACGGACGTAGATGTCGACACGCTGTACGTGTCAGAAGCGTACGTAAATGAAGGGCCGCGGATGAAGCGGGTTCGTCCTGCTCCGATGGGCCGGGCTTACAGATATCAGCGGCGGTTGTCCCACATCGTGGTGAAGGTCGCCGACGGAAAGGGCGAGGACGAGTAGTACATGGGTCAGAAAGTTCATCCGTACGGCTTCCGGTTGGGTGTCACCAAGACGTGGCGCTCCCGCTGGTTCGCCAAACAGGACTATGCCAAGCTTCTGCTCGAGGATCTGGAGCTGAAGGAGTCCTTGCAGGAGCGGCTGAAGTCAGCCGGCGTCAGCTCGATCGAGGTCGACCGCCCGGGCAACAAGCTGAGAATCACGATCCGCACCTCACGGCCTGGAATCATTATCGGGCGTAAGGGCGCCGAGATTGAGAAGCTGAAGCAGGATCTGGCGCGGAAGACGAAGCGCGAAGTCTTCATTGACATTCAGGAAGTGCACAAGCCCGAGCTGGATGCGCAGCTCGTCTCGGAGTCGATCGCGCTTCAGCTGGAGAAGCGCGTTGCGTTCCGCCGGGCAATGCGCAAGGCGGTGGACTCGGCGCTGCGTTTCGGCTGCAAGGGAATCAAGGTCCGGGTATCGGGCCGTCTGAACGGCGCCGAGATTGCGCGCAGCGAGTGGTATCTGCAGGGACAGTTGCCGCTCCACACGCTTCGCGCGGACATCGAGTACGGGTTCAGCCAGGCCTACACGACCTACGGCGTCATTGGCATCAAGGTTTGGATTTACAAGGGCGAGATCCTCGACGGCCGCCGTGGCCTGCAGCGTGAGCCGGAGCCTCGGCGCCAGCAGCGGGACCGCCGCGAGCGCGGCGAACGGCGAGGCGGAGCAGCACCTGCTCCTGCGCCGGTTCCGGCGGCAAGCGCTCCGCCCGTTCCGGCTGCAGAGGGAGTGCAGACACGCGCTCCGATTCTGCCGCCAATGGCTACGCCGCAGCCGCCAGCTTGGAAGCAGGAATTGAAGCAGGAGGCTTCGCAGGAGAGTTCGCAGGAAACAGCCGCACCCGAGGCAACGCCCGGCACGGAGAGCCAGGAGCAGGCGCCTTCGGCGGAGTGAACGGAGATAGCAAGCCATGTTGATGCCTAAGAAGGTCAAGTACAGGAAGCAGCAAAGAGGCCGCATGACCGGGAAAGCTTGGCGCGGCGCGACGCTGGCCTTCGGAGACTACGGGCTGAAGGCGTTGGCCTGTGGCTGGGTTACAGATCGCCAGATTGAAGCGGCCCGCATCGCGATGACGCGGTTTATCAAGCGCGGCGGCAAAGTCTGGATTCGGATGTTCCCGGACAAGCCGATCACCAAGAAGCCCGCGGAAACCCGTATGGGTAAAGGCAAGGGCGCGCCCGAGCAATGGGTGTGCGTGGTCAAGCCGGGAAAGATCATGTTTGAGATGGAGGGAGTCGCACCGGACATCGCTACGGAAGCGATGCGGCTTGCGGCGCAGAAGCTGCCCATCCCCACTAAGGTGGTGATTCGCCAGCCTGGCGAGTAGGCTTCAGGAGTGAAGAGATGAAGGCGCAGAAGCTACGGGAGCTGGACGACAAAGAATTGAAGGCACGGGCCGTGGAGATGCAGGAACAGATGTTCCGGCTCCGATTCCAGATGTCGATGGGACAGATGGACGGCCTGAAGAAGCTGCGGGAGCTCAAGAAGGACCGTGCGCGGGTATTAGGGATTCTGCGTGAGCGCGAACTGGCTGCAGCATCCAAGGGGAGTGAGTAGACGATGGCGGATCAGACGAAAATCACTCACAAGAACGAGAAGGTCGGCGAAGTTGTGTCGACCAAGATGAACAAGACGATCGTCGTCGAGGTGACCCGCCGTGTCCCGCACCCGCTGTACAAGCGAATCGTGACACGCCGTAAGAAGTTCTACGCGCACGACGAGGAGAATTCGGCCCGGGTCGGCGATATGGTGCGAATCATCGAGTGCCGCCCGATGAGCCGGCTGAAGCGTTGGCGTCTTGGCGAGATTATCCGCCGCAGTGCGTTGGCTGCGGTGGAGGCTGAGGCCATCGCGGAAGAGAAGTAAACGCGGCGACCAGGATTTAAGGAGAAACGTCAATGATCGGGATGAGAACGATCCTCGAGGTGGCCGACAACAGCGGCGCGCGCCGGCTGCAGTGCATCTTGCCGCGTGGCGGCGACCTCGGTCTGCGGGCCGGCCTTGGCGACGTCGTTACAGCGAGCGTGAAAGAGGCTGCCCCGGACTCCAATATCAAGAAGGGTAAAGTAGTGCGGTGCGTGATTGTGCGGATGCGCAAGGAGACCCGCCGCAAGGACGGCACCTACATTCGATTCGATTCGAATGCGGCAGTGCTGATCAACGAGCTTGGGGAGCCCATCGGCACACGCGTATTCGGACCGGTGGCGCGCGAGCTGCGTGACAAGCGGTTCATGAAGATTGTGTCGCTGGCTCCGGAGGTTATTTAGGATGGCCAAGGCACCTACGCGCCGGACGGCGGAACAGCCGAAGCAGCGGCTTCGGATCCGCATCAAGAAGAACGACATGGTGAAGGTCATCGCGGGCCGCGACAAAGGAAAGGTCGGCCGGGTCCTCGATGTGAACCGGGAGACGGGTCGCATCCTGGTCGAAGGCGTCATGATGACCAAGAAGCACACGCGCCCGAATCCTGCGAAGCAGATCAAAGGCGGGATTGCGGAGCGCGAGAGTCCCATCCACGTCTCCAATGTCATGATTCTGACCTCCGGAGGCGTCCCCACGCGGATCGGCACGCGCGTGGAGACCGTGGGGGGCAAGACTCGCCGTGTCCGGATCGCCAGGAAGACCGGCGAGGTGCTGGATAAGAAGGGCTAGTGAGCGATGAAGGCAAGGCTGAGAGAGCACTATCACAAGAACGTCATTCCGGCGCTTATCAAGGAGTTCGGCTACAAGAACATCATGGCCGTTCCGAAGATCGAGAAGATCTCGATCAACATTGGCCTTGGCGAAGCGACCCAGAACGCCAAGCTGATGGACGGCGCAGTGAATGAGCTTGCGGCCATCAGCGGCCAGAAGCCGGTGGTCACGAGAGCTAAGAAGTCGATTGCCGCCTTCAAGCTTCGCGAGGGTATGCCGATCGGGTGCATGGTCACTCTTCGCGGCGACCGGATGTACGAGTTCCTGGACAGGTTGATGAACGTTGCCCTGCCTCGAGTCCGCGACTTCCGCGGGGTCTCCACGAAGTCCTTCGATGGCCGGGGCAACTATACGCTTGGCATTAAGGATCAGTTGCTGTTTCCGGAAATTGACTACAACAAGGTCGAGAAGGTGAAGGGCATGAACATCTCCATCACCACCACGGCCAAGACCGATGCAGAGGGGCTGGCGCTGCTCAAGCAAATGGGCATGCCGTTCCGGCAGCAATAGCGAGGGGAGAAAGAGAAATGGCAACGACCGCAAAGATTGCGAAAGATTTGAAAATGGCCGAGCGGATCCGGGCCGCCCGTGCGGCGGGCAGGAAGCCGAAGTTTGCCGTCAGGCTCCGCAACCGCTGCAAGCGGTGCGGCCGTCCCCGGGGGTACCTGCGGAAATTCAACTTGTGCCGGATCTGCTTCCGCCAGCTGGCTCTGGCTGGGGAGGTTCCGGGCGTGATCAAGGCGAGCTGGTAGGACGCCGAATCGAAGTATCAGGTGGAAGGATAAGGAATGAGCACATCGGATCCCATCGCCGACATGCTGACTCGAATCCGCAATGCGATCAAGGCTCGGCACCCGAAGGTGGACGTGCCGGCCTCGAAGCTGAAGATGGACATTGCGAGGATTCTCAAGGACGAGGGCTACATCACGAACTACAAGCTGGTGGAAGAAGGTCCTCGCAAGGCGATCCGCGTGTACTTGAAGTACACGCCGGGCAACGTAAGCGTGATCTCCGAGATCCAGCGCGTCTCTCGTCCCGGTTGCCGCGTCTACGTCGGCGCACGGGAGATTCCGCGAGTGCTGGGCGGTCTCGGTATCAACATTCTGACCACGCCCCGGGGTGTCATGACCGGCGCCATGGCCCGGAAAGAGGGCATCGGAGGCGAGGTCCTGTGTCAGATCTGGTAGGCGGAGTGTATTAGCCATGTCGAGAGTTGGAAAGAAGCCGATCCCGTTGCCGCAAGGCGTAAAGGTGCAGATCGGCCAGGAACTCCAGGTCGAAGGGCCCAAGGGCAAGCAGACGGTTCCGATCCCGAACGGTATTCGTATTCATCAGGTGGACGGACACCTCGAGGTAGTGCGGGACAACGACAAGTACGTGGCTCTGCACGGGCTCACGCGGGCTCTCGCGGCCAATGCCGTTCAGGGGGTATCCAGCGGATTCACGCGCGAGCTGGACATTGTCGGAATCGGATATCGCGCCGAGCTGAAAGGGCGGGTTGTGCAGTTCGTGCTCGGCTACTCCCATCCCATCGAATTCCTCCTGCCCAATGGGGTGGATTGCAAGATCGATAAGAACACGCACATCGTTCTGACGGGTTCTGACAAGCAGGTTTTGGGGCAGGTGGCGGCCAACATGCGCGCGCTGCGGCCACCGGACCCTTACAAGAACAAGGGTATCCGCTACACGGGCGAAGTTCTGCGCAAGAAAGTCGGCAAGAGCGGTTCGGGCGGAAAGGGTAAGTAGGCGCGCGAGGTAAGGCAGACACATGATCCGCAAGACGGCAAAGAATGAAATTCGGATCCGGATTCACCGTCGGATCCGGCAGAAGGTCAAGGGGACGGCGGAGCGGCCAAGACTGGCGGTATTCCGCAGCCTCAAGCACATCTACGCACAGGTCATCGACGATCGCCAGGGCCGGACGCTTGTGGCAGCCTCCTCGAACGAAAAGAGCTTCGGCGCGGGAAGCGGCGGAAATATCGAAGGCGCCAGGCAGGTTGGCAAGCTGGTCGCCGAGCGCGCCCAGCAGAAAGGCATCAAGAAAGTTGTATTCGATCGCGGCGGCTATCTCTATCACGGGCGCGTGAAGGCCCTTGCTGACGCTGCTCGCGAGGCGGGATTGGAGTTCTAGAGGCATGGCAACGACACCGGTCAGACGGATCGACGCGACCAACCTGAACCTGAAAGAGCAGGTGGTTTCCATCAACCGCGTCACGAAAGTTGTCAAGGGTGGTAAGAACCTGAGCTTCTCTGCGCTGGTTGTGGTCGGCGACCCTTCAGCGAAGGTTGTCGGCTACGGTACGGGCAAAGCCAAGGAAGTGCCCTCTGCAATCAAGAAGGGCATCGAGGCGGCCAAGAAGAATCTGAGGAAGATCAACGTTCTCGAAACCACGATCCCGCATCCTGTGATTGGCCGCTTCGGAACGGGCGAAGTCTTGTTGAAGCCGGCGCCTGCCGGTACCGGCGTGATCGCCGGAGGACCTGTCCGTGCAGTCATCCAGGCAGTCGGAATCCCGAACGTGCTGACGAAGTCGCTCGGCTCGCATAATCCGCACAATGTTGTGAAGGCGACGATCGACGCCCTGACTCAGTTGCGGGACGCCGTGGAGATTGCGGATATGCGCGGGGTACCGCTCGAGAAGGTGGCGCCTGAACGGCAGCCGGTGCAGGCTTGAGGAACGGCGTATGAGCGAAGGGAAGATCAAGATCCAGCTATACCGCAGCCCTATCGGCACACCTGAAAAGCATAAGAAGATTGTGAAGGCGTTGGGCTTGCGCAAGTTGAATTCGGTTGTGGAAAAGCCGGATACGCCGGCGTTCCGCGGCATGGTCGCGAAGGTGCCGCATCTGCTGAAGGTGGTGGAGTAGATATGAATCTCAGCAATCTCAGACCTCCTAAGGGGCAGGTCAAGAAGAAGCGCCGCGTCGGCCAGGGCATGGGCTCGGGCCGCTCGAAGTATGCTGGCCGGGGCGCCAAGGGCCAGAAGTCGATCAGTGGCTACAGCTTGATGCGGGGCTTCGAAGGCGGTCAGATGCCGCTGCATCGCCGGCTTCCCAAGCGCGGGTTCAGCAACGCCATGTTCCGCAAGGAGTATGCGATCGTCAACGTGGGAGTCCTTGAGAAGCTGGAAGGAGACACCTTCGATCCGGGGCGCCTGCTTGAACTGGGCGTCATCAAGAAGCTCCAGGATGGGCTCAAGATTCTGGGCTCCGGCGATCTCAGCCGCAAGATCACTGTGAAAGCGCACCTCTTCTCAAAGTCGGCGATGGAGAAGATTCAGAAGGCCGGCGGAACTGCTGAGGTGATTGGCGGGGCGGCCGCCTGACGTTTGTGGCGGGCGGGAGCGGCCCGAGAAAGCAAAGAACAAGCCATGTCGAAGTTTTTTGAAGCCTTTGCGAACGTGTTCCGAGTTCCGGACCTGCGCAATCGCGTCCTGTTTACTCTGGCCCTTCTCGCTGTCTACCGGTTAGGGAACTTCATCCCTACACCGGGTATCAATTTTGGCCGCCTGGAAGAGTTTTTCCGCCAGAATCAAGGGACGTTTTTCGGCTTCCTTGACCTGTTTACGGGAGGCGGCTTCCGCCGCTTGACGATCTTCGCCCTCGGGATCATGCCGTACATCACGGCATCGATCGTGCTCCAGTTGCTGACCGTCGTTATTCCCACTCTGGAGAAGCTGCAGAAAGAGGGGGAACTGGGCCGTCGCAAGATTACTCAGTGGACGCGCTATCTGACTGTCGGCCTGGCGATGATGCAGAGCTTCTTTATCGCCATCGCGCTCCAGTCTAGTGAAGGCGGCTTCGTTCCAAATCCCGGCGTCGGCTTTGTCCTGATGACGATGCTGAGCCTCACCACGGGCACGGCATTCATCATGTGGCTCGGTGAGCAGATCACCGAACGAGGCATTGGCAACGGCATGTCGCTGATCATTTTTGCCGGAATCGTTGTCGGTCTGCCTGGAGCCATTGAATCGATCTACAACAACGTGTTCGTCACGCGTCAGTGGGATGCGCTCTATCTGCTGGTGATCCTGACGCTGATGGTCGCGGTCGTCGCGTTCATTGTTCTGGTTGAACGTGGGGAGAGGCGGATTCCTGTGCAGTACGCCAAACGCGTCGTAGGGCGGCGGATGATGGGCGGCCAGCAGACGCACCTTCCGTTGAAGGTCAATGCGGGCGGCGTGATTCCGGTGATTTTCGCCCAGTCGCTTTTGACCTTCCCGCAGACGTTCATGCAGGTGCCGTGGATTCGCGACAATCCGTTCTTCAGCGGAACCCTAGCGGCGATCCGGCACGGCGAACCGCTGTATGTCCTGCTGTATGTTGCGGGCATCGTCTTCTTCTGCTTCTTCTACGTGTCGATCATCTTCAACCCGAACGAGGCAGCGGATAACATGCGCAAGTACGGCGGCTTCATTCCTGGGATCCGTCCCGGGAAGAACACCGCAGAGTACTTGAACCGGATCCTTACGAAGATTACTGTTGTCGGCGGCCTGTACCTTGCTGTTCTCAGTCTCCTGCCGGAGATCATGATTTCCGGCATCAAGCTGCAGCACTTGCCCCCGGCGGCGCTCGGGAACTGGATCGACGCTCACTTCCCGCGGTGGCTGCTGGAAGGTTTGAATGTCAACTTTTATTTCGGCGGTACTTCGCTCCTAATCGTCGTGGGAGTGGCGATGGATACCGTCAATCAGATCGAAGCGCAGCTTATCATGCGCCATTATGAAGGGTTTACCCCGAGGGCGGGTCGTATTCGCGGCCGCCGGAATATGTAACGTGGGTAGGAAAGAATTCGGTTGCCGATGATGCCTTTGGGCAGTGCCCCGGCCGCGCTGATCCTGTTCGGTCCGCCGGGTTCAGGGAAGGGCACCCAGGCGAAGCTGTTACGGGAATGCTTAAGCGTGGCTCACATTTCGACCGGTGACATGCTCCGGGAACACATTCATGCCGGGGATGCTCTGGGAAAGGAAGTTCAGGGCCTGATGCAGGCGGGGCAGCTGGTGCCCGACGATTTGGTAAACCGCCTGGTGGCCGAGCGCATCGACCGTCCGGACTGTGCGAGAGGGTTTATCCTGGACGGCTATCCCAGGACGTTGCAGCAGGCGAGCGTGCTGGAGAAGATGCTCCAGGAGCGGAAGCTGGACCAGGTAGTAGTACACCTGGAAGTGGATTACAATGTAATCATTGCACGTCTGACGGGTCGCCGCCAGTGCCCTGTTTGTGGAACGTTGTACAGCCTCACGTCGCGACCGCCAAAGGCCCCGGGTGTGTGTGACCTCGACGGCGCGAAGCTGGTGATCCGGGACGACGACAGGGAATCGGTAATCCGGCAGCGGCTTGAGGCGTATGAGCGGCAGACTCGTCCCCTACTCGACCACTTTGCAGCTTCGGGCCATCGTTTCTACCAGGTGGACGCGAGTCACGATTCGCCGCAACAAATTCTGCACAAGATTTGCAGATTTTTGAAAAACGGAGCATGATCATTCGGAAGACTGCAGCCGAGCTCGAAAAGATGCGGCGCAGTGGATTGCTGGTCTACGAGATCCTGCAGAAACTTGCAGCCATGGTCGAGGAGGGTATTACGACTCATGACCTGGAAGTGGCGGCGGAGAAGATGATCCGGGATGCAGGGGCCCGGCCGGCTTTTAAGGGATATTATGTGCCGGCTGCCGGCGGGAAGTATCCGTTTGTGCTGTGCACATCGGTGAACGAGGAGATCGTTCATGGGATGCCTTCCCCGAAGCGGGTTTTAAAGAAGGGCGATATTGTCTCGATCGACACCGGTGTCGAGCTGGACGGTTACTACGGAGATTCGGCGATCACGGTGCCGGTCGGGGAAGTTCCCGAGCAGGTGCAGAAGCTGCTCCGGGTGACGGAGGAATCCCTTGAGCTCGCGATCGATAAGGTGCGGGCGGGCAATCGCCTGTTCGATATTTGCGGCACGGTGGAACGGCATGTGAAGGCGAACGGCTTTTCAGTCGTACGCGAATTCGTCGGGCACGGGATTGGAACGAAGCTGCACGAAGAACCGCAGGTGCCCAATTACATCGATCGCCGGAACGAGAATCCGCGGCTGAAGGAAGGCATGGTGCTGGCAATCGAACCGATGGTCAACGCCGGGAAGCCTGATTCGAAGGTGCTGCCGGACCGGTGGACGGCCGTCTCCACCGACGGATCGTACTCGGCCCATTTTGAGCATTGTGTTGCTGTAACGGCCGATGGGCCGTGGGTGTTGACGAGACCGTAGCTTTGGGCTGCTGATGGAAGACCGGCGGGACACGGCGGTTGAAGCGACTGTGCTCGAGTTGCTGCCGAACGCAGCCTACCGGCTGGAGATCGAGGGCCGGGAGCAGGTAGTGGCGCACGCGCCGTCTGCGACGGTGGCTAACTTCGTCCGGTTAAGGCCGAAGGATAAGGTGTTGGTGGAGCTTTCCCCGCACGATCGGACGCGGGGACGCATTATTCGATTGCTGAAGAAGCCCTGACGCTGAGGTGGGGGCGTGGAGTTAAGACAATGAGAGTACGAGCTTCCGTAAAGAAGATTTGCGACAAATGCAAGATCATTCATCGCCATGGCGTGGTTCGGGTGATCTGCGTGAATCCGAAACATAAGCAGCGGCAGGGATAGCAGGAGATTTCTTATGGCACGTATCGCGGGCGTTGATCTTCCGGCCAAGAAGAGGGCCGAGATTGGCCTGACTTACATTTACGGTATCGGTCGAACCCGGGCGAGATCGATCCTGTACCGCGCCGGTATCGACTTTGACAAGAAGATTGGGGATCTGTCGGAAGAGGAAGTGAATCGGGTCCGTCAGATTCTGGAAACCGAGGGCGCCGTCGAAGGCGATCTTCGCAAGGAAATCTCGATGAACATCAAGCGGCTCATCGAGATGGGATCCTATCGGGGATTGCGGCACCGTCGCAGTCTGCCCGTGCGCGGCCAGCGGACGCACACCAACGCCCGCACCCGGAAAGGACCGCGCCGCGGCACCATTGCGAACAAGAAGAAGGCGACGGCGAAGACGTAAGGACTGTTGATCATCCATGGCGAAAGCACCGGCAAAGACAGCGTCGAAGAAGAAGACGTTCAAGAAGAAAGAAAAGCGAAATGTCCCCAGCGGGCTCGTGCACATCCAGGCGACCTTCAACAACACGATCGTCACCTTCACTGATCCGATGGGCAACGTCGTGGCTTGGTCGAGCTCGGGTTCGCTTGGCTTCCGGGGGTCGCGGAAGGGAACTCCCTTCGCTGCCCAGCAGGCGTCGCTAACAGCCGCCAATAAGGCGAAGGAAGCGGGCATGCGCACCGTGGAAGTCCTGGTCAGCGGACCGGGCGCGGGGCGCGAATCGGCGATCCGTGCACTCGCTACGGCTGGACTGGAAGTTCGAGCGATCAAGGATCGTACGCCGATTCCCCACAACGGATGCCGTCCGCCGAAGAAGCGGCGCGTCTGACGATCGTTCTTGGGATTCAGATTTGGCCGGCGCCGGATCGTCGTCCAATCCGGATCGCCGTTGTCGTGAGGCAGTACCGCCGTTTCGGCGGAAAACAAGCAGGACGAAGGCTCTTGCCGTAAACTGCACCAGTCCGGAAGAACCGGACATAGGTTAGGGAGGTTTTACTTGGCTCGTTATCTTGGTCCCGTATGCCGGCTGTGCCGGCGAGAGGGGATGAAGCTGTACCTGAAGGGTGAGCGCTGCCACTCGGAGAAGTGCGCCATCGAGCGCCGCAATTTTCCTCCGGGGCAGCATGGAAAGGACCGCAAGCCCAAAGTTGTCGGCTACGGTCTGCAGTTGCGCGAAAAGCAGAAGACCCGCCGCTACTATCAGCTCCTCGAAACGCAGTTCCGCAATCTGTTTGAAAAGGCCAGCCGGATGAAGGGCATCACCGGCGAAAACATGCTGGCAATGCTGGAGCGCCGGCTCGACAACACAATCTATCGCATGGGTTTCGGCACCAGTCGAGCGCAAGCCCGGCAGCTTGTCCGCCACGGCCATATTGCTGTCAACGGACGCAAGGTCAACATTCCGTCGTACATGGTAAAGCCGGGCGACGTCGTGGAAGTGCGGGAAAAGAGCAAGAACAACCCGACCATTCTCTCGGCGCGTGACGCTACTGCGCACGCTCCGACGCCGAACTGGCTGGAAGTGGATCGCGAGGGCTTGAAGGCTCGCGTTCTGGCTCAGCCGAAGCGTGAGGATTTGGTTCAGATTCAGCTCAATGAGCAGCTCATCGTCGAGCTGTATTCGAAGTAAGAGCTTGCAGGCAAAGAGGAGAAAGCGATGTTTAAGGGCTTTCAAAAACCAAAGCGGCTGGTAGCCAACACCGAGACGCTCAATGACCGCTATGGCATGTTTACCGCGCAGCCGTTCGAGCGCGGGTTCGGTACCACCATCGGAACCGGCCTTCGGCGCGTGCTGTTGAGCTCCATCGAAGGCGCTGCCATTACCGCAGTCCGAATCGAGGGCGTCGCCCACGAGTTCAGCTCCATTCCGGGCGTCGTGGAGGATGCCACGGATATCATCCTCAACCTCAAGCAGGTACCTTTCAAGATGACGGGCGATGGTATACGTACCGCCCGGCTGCGCGTGGAACAACCTGGTGAAGTACTGAGCGGACAAATCGAGACGGACCACGATGTCGAAGTGCTCGACCGCAATCTGCATATTGCGACCGTCAGCGAAGGCGGCAAGTTGAATGTGGAGATGCGGCTGAAGGTCGGCCGGGGCTACGTCGGCGCTGACCGGAACTTTGATGAAGACCTGCCGCTCGGCTACATTCCGATTGACTCGGTTCACTCTCCGGTTCGCAAGGTCAACTTCACCGTCGAGGCGGCGCGTCTTGGCCAGATGACGGACTACGACAAACTAACGTTGGAAGTCTGGACAAATGGCGCCATTTCTCCGCAGGATGCGATTGGGCAGGCCGCGAAGCTGCTGAAGGATCACATGACGATCTTCATCAACTTCGAGGAGCTGCCGGAGGCTCCGGAGGAGCCGATGGAGCGCGGTGTCAGCCAGATGAACGAAGTGCTGAACCGGTCCGTCGAAGAGCTCGAACTCAGCGTTCGCTCCTACAATTGTCTGAAGAACGCCAACATTCAGACCATCGGCGACCTCGTGCAGAAGACGGAAGCCGAGATGCTCCGTACCAAGAACTTCGGCCGCAAGTCGCTGAACGAGATCAAAGAGATTCTGGCCGGGCTCGGTCTTCAGTTCGGTATGAAGCTGGATGCGCAGGGGCGGCTGATTACGCCTCCTGGCAGCGTTCCGGTTCCACCTCCTGCTGCCCATGAACCTGCCGGCGACGAGCTAGGCGAGATCGAATAAGAGGAAATGCGATGAGGCACAGATACGCCGGATATAAACTCAAACGGGATACAGCCGCGCGCAGGGCGCTGCTTCGCAACCTGGTCACCAGCGTCATCGAGCATGAACGGGTCATTACGACCGTGCCGAAGGCCAAGGCAGCGAAGCCGCTTGTCGACCGCATGATTACCCTTGCGAAGAAGGACACGCTGCATACTCGCCGTCAGGCGGCTGCCTTTCTCGAATCGCCCCAAGCGGTGAAGAAGCTCTTCGACAAGCTGGGTGCGAGATTCGGTCAGCGGAATGGCGGTTACACTCGTGTCGTAAAGCTCGGCAAGCACCGGAAAGGCGATGGCGCCGAACAGGCCATGATCGAACTCGTCGGCTCCCAGTTGGTGAAGCGTGCCGCGGAGCGCGCAAAACGCCGCGAAGAGCGTCTCAAGGCCATGCAACAGGGCCAGGAAGAAGAAGGCGGAGAGTCTTAGGCCTCCTCTTACAGAGGCACCAATGAAAAAGGCGCGGGTTGCACCACCCGCGCCTTTTCTGTTTCTGGCTCCGCGCGGTGCCTCACTTTTTGGGGAATTTGGGGTTTGCCTTCACTTCCTTGATCTGGTTCGTGTGGCGTTCCGTGTGCGCTGATAGCAGAAGGAACCACTGATAGGCGTCAAGAGTACCGAGCGCGGGGTGATCCGCAAACCGTGTACGCAATTCGTCCTGCGTCTTGTCTATAAAGGCAATCGATTGATCGCGCCTCGTCTTGAAATGCCGGATCATTTCCTCGGGCGTTTTCCATCGGTTCGAAGGCTTCAAGAACTCCGGCGCCTGGAATTTCTGCTGACGGGATACCACAGCCTGAATCACTTTCTCATCCTTCCCTGCAACTTCGGCCTTTTTCTCAGGCGCCGCAGGTCCCGCTAATATCTGCTTGGTGATCCTGTCGAAGATTGCTTCTTCGCTGACGGTGATATGCTCCGCTACCTCCGCAATGGACCAAACATCCGGCGCCGGCTTGAATCGCCATTGTGCTTCGGACAGCCCTGCAATCGAATCGAGGAAAAGCTTCCTCGTTGCGTGCAGATGACTCATGGCGAAGTCTCGCTCATGCTTGGTGAGCGGCTGCGCCTGGAGCCCGGCCAGACTGAGAAGAAAAAGTAGCGCGGTTTTTCGCATCTCAAAAAGCCTCCCTCAAACCTCTTCTCGAAAAAGATGTGTTATCACGAATAGCCCCATGGGAAAGATTCCTGGAGAAATTTCAGTAACAATACTTTGAATAACTGCTCTCCCAGCCTAACACCAATGGCTGATTCCGCCGATAGAACGGAAAGTTAGCGATTTTACGTAGCACCAGTTCAATGGCGGTTCAGAATCCTCTAACAGCGGTTCCAATTCTCCACCCAACAGGATTGGAGTACTGGGATGACGGCTTTTTCCTGCTTGACCATCCTCCGACGGTGCTTTTGGTAGACGAGATTGAGGCGAACCGCCAGCGGATCCGATCGATTCTCAAGACGTCACCTTACAGAATACTGGAAGTCTCCCGGCCCTCCGAGGCATTCGCCGTCCTCCTCAGCGAGAAAGTCGATCTTTTGATCGTCGACATGACGTTCCCGGAGAGTGGGAGAGTTGAGTTCTTCCGCCGCCTTAGAACCGACCGCCGGACGTGTCTGGTTCCTATCCTGATGATCACGGGCGTGCAGGGCCTCGCCAGGGATCTGGCAAGCATCGCCTCCGACGCGGATGAATTCCTCACGAAACCGCTCGATCCCGCCGTTGTGTGCATTCGCGTTCGTGCGATGCTGCGGAACAAACTCGCAATTGATTCCCTCGACGAAGCGGAAGCAATCCTATTCGCACTGGCCCGCGCCGTTGAGCTCCGTGACAAGGAGACCGGAGATCATTGCGAGCGTCTGGCGAGGTACTCTGTCGCGTTGGGAGTGCGTCTGGGCTTGTCGCGGTTTCAATTGGTAGCCCTTTACCGAGGCGGATATTTGCACGACATCGGAAAGATCTCCGTCCCCGATTCAATCCTCTTTAAGCGCAGCCGGCTCACGCCCGAAGAATGGAGGATTATGCGCAATCATACGATCCGGGGCGAAGAGATCTGCCGTCCGATGAAAAGTCTTGCGCCGATCCTGCCCATCATCCGAAACCATCACGAACGGTGGGACGGCAGCGGGTACCCGGACGGCTTGCGCGGCCAGGACATCCCGCTGCTGGCTCGCATCCTCCAGGTGGCGGACATCTATGACGCGCTGACAACGGCCAGGCCCTACAAACCAGCGTACTCGCACGACCGGGCGCTGAAAATTATGCGCGAGGAAGCGAAGCGCGGCTGGCGGGATCCGGAGCTGGTTGCGCTCTTTCGGGAAATGTTTCCCTGCCCACCTCCGCCTGCAACCGAGCCAGTTGCTGAACTGGTCGGAGTGACACCCATAAGAAAATCGCTCGACGCGATGAACCGCGAACTGCTAAAGTAGCATTCCCTTCCTATTCGGCTTCGTGGCCAGGTGCGAGCCCGCCCCTGAATTTCCGCGAACGATGGCAGTTCAACCTTCGTATAGTTCAGGAGACGGAAAGGTAGGCTTTGGAATGCGGGGAACGCGGAAGCGAGGGCTGATGGCGATGGCGCTAGTCGCCGTCATGACAGGTTGCATTCCCACGGCACGCGTCGGCGAGATGCAGACTGAATCTCGAAGCATTGACCTTGACGACGCGGAGCTCGTGCGAGCGGAAATCAGGATGACTGCGGGGCAACTGGACCTCCGCGGCGGCGCGTTGAAGCTCCTCGAGGCCGAGTTCCACTACAACGTTCCCAGCTGGAGGCCGGAGATTCGATACGAGAGAACGGGCTTTCGGGGGCAGCTTTCCGTGACGCAGCCTTCCTCGGCCCCTGTAGCGGGGTCCGCGGAAAACCGCTGGGTTCTCCTTCTCAATCCTGAGGTGCCGCTCGACCTGACCGTCGTCCTCGGTGCCGGGGAAGCGGAGCTGGACCTTGGCCGGCTGTCTCTCCGAAGCGCCAACGTGAAGGTTGGCGCGGGAAAGGTGAAGGTGGAGTTTAGCGAAACACCGAAGAAGAGCTTCGACCTCAACATCAAAGGGGGAGTCGGCGAGGCAATCGTCTATTTGCCGAGCGAAATCGGTGTCATCGCGCGCGCAAGCGGCGGCATCGGCGGGATTGAAGTGTCCAATCTGCGCAAGGAGGGCGGTGCCTGGGTAAACGAGGCCTATGGCAAGTCGAAAGTGACGCTGCGGCTGAATGTGACGGGCGGAGTGGGCTCTATCACTCTCGTTGGATGATGGCTACACTGGAATTTGGTTCAGATTCACCCCCTCGAAACACTGGCAGCGGAGATCGTGGCATGCCGCCGCTGCCCGCGTCTGATCGAACATTGCCAGAGGATTGCGAGAACGAAGCGGCGTGCGTATCGGGAATGGGAATACTGGGGGAAGCCTGTTCCGTCCTTTGGGGATCCGAACGCACGTCTGTTCATCCTGGGTCTTGCCCCCGCGGCCCATGGAGCCAATCGAACCGGCCGCGTTTTCACGGGGGACCGCTCGGGCGATTATTTGTACAAGGTTTTGTATCAGACGGGGTTCGCTTCGCAACCGGGGAGTTGGTCCGCGGAGGACGGTCTGGTCCTTACGGATGCCTATATTGCAGCAAGCGTTCGCTGTGCTCCGCCTGACAACAAACCAACGCCGGAGGAGTTCCGTAACTGCCGTTCCTTCGTTGAAAGGGAGCTGGAACTTTTGCCTCGATTGCAAGTCGTCGTGGCCCTGGGAAAGCTCGCCTTTGACGTTTACCTTGGAATTCTTCGCGACCGCGGCATCATTGCCAGCCGTTCAGCGTTCACCTTCGCGCACGACAGAGAACACTATATTGCTTCGGGACAGCCCCTGCTCATCTCCTCCTACCACCCAAGCCAGCAAAATACGTCTACGGGAAGGCTGACGGAACAGATGCTGCGCGACGTTTTTATTCGAGCCCGAGAGCACCTGCGGTGACCCGTCTCGGCGCTGCTATCCGCGCCCGAGATAGATAAAGCGAATGAGGAACACGGCCGCCAGGACGTAGGTCAGCCAGTGCACGTTGCGAAACTCGCCCCGCAGGATTCGGAGCAGGGCATAGGCTGTAAAGCCAAACGCGAGCCCATTGGCGATGCTGAACGTCAGCGGGATGGTCGTGATCGTCAGAAATGCTGGAATGGCGATGACCGGATCCGACCAGGCGATCTCGCTTGTGTGAGAAATCATGAGAGCGCCCACGAGGATAAGAGCGGGCGCAGTGGCTGACGGTGGAATCGCGCCAAACAGCGGCGCGACGAAAAGGGCAACAAGGAAGAGCAGACCGGCAACGATGGCCGTAACTCCGGATCTTCCTCCTGCGACCACGCCCGCAGCGCTTTCTATATAGCTCACTACCGTGGAGGTTCCGGCCAGTGAACCGAACAGCGTTGCACTCGCATCCGACAGCAGGATCTGATTGAGCCTGGGAATGCGATTCGCCTGGTCAAACAGCTTTGCCTTCTTCCCTACCCCGATGAGCGTACCAATGTTATCGAAGAGGTCGACGAACAGGAACACGAAGACAATCTCGAGCAGGCCCAGTTGAAGCGCGTCCTTCACATTGAGCTGCAACATCGTGCCGCCGAGCTCGGAGAGGCTGAAGTACCGAGGCGACCATTTCACGAGCCCGAAGGAGATCCCCACGCAGGCGGTGGCAAGGACCCCGATCAGCATAGCCGCCCGCACTCGCCAGGAAAGCAGCACTGCCGTGAGCAGCAGGCCAAAGAGGGCCAGCAGGGTGTGCGGGTTGGAAAGATCTCCCAAAGTAACCGTCGTCGAAGGGCTGGCAACGATCAATCCGGAATTGCGAAATCCGATGAGGGCAATGAAGATGCCGATTCCGACGGCGACGGCTGCGTATAGCTGAGGCGGGATGGCGGAAAGGATCAGCTGGCGAACGCCAACGACGGTAAGGAGTAGAAAGGCTACGCCGGACAGGAATACAGCCCCGAGCGCCACTTCCCATGAGAGACCCATTCCGCCGACAACCGTGTACGTGAAGTAAGCGTTGAGGCCCATTCCCGGCGCGAGCGCGATTGGATACCTCGCCAGTACTCCCATCAGGATGCTTCCGAATGCGGCGGACAAGCACGTCGCCGCCATGACGGCCGGATAAGGCATGCCGGTCTCAGAGAGCATCGAAGGATTTACAAAGACGATGTAAGCCATCGTGACGAACGTGGTAAAACCCGCCAAAATCTCCGTTCGCCAGTCCGTTTTGAGCTTGTCGAACTCGAAATACCGTTCCAGCTGTGCGCGCACCCCGCCAGTATACCGGGAACTTTCCTGGACACGGCATCGTTTCCACGAGTGCGGTTAATATTGGACTCCGAGGGCCGTCTGTATGAGTGATGATGCATCGGCAGGGCAAAAAGCCGATTCAGTCCGCACCCGAGACGCGTCGGGCGGGCAGGATGGGAGGGAAGGCTTGATCATAGCGGCCCACGCTTCTGAGGCGCCAGCTGCGCCGGGCGTCCGCGAGGTTGCGGATCTGGACATCGAGGCCCTCTTCCGCGACTATCATGCGATGGTTTTCCGGGCAGCTTATCGGGTGACCGGCAGTGCGGCGGACGCCGAGGACGTCCTCCAGACCGTGTTCCTTCGACTGGTGCGCCGTGCCTCCGATGCTGAACCAACGGTCAACGTCGAAAGCTACCTTCGGCGGGCGGCTGTGAATGCCGCCGTCGACCTCCTTCGTTCCCGCCAGGTGGCTCGCAGCGTTTCACTGGATGACGTGGAGCCACGGGAACTGAAGCAGGACGATGTCGCATCGCCGGAACGGGCTCACAGTTCGGCGGAATTACGAGACTGGCTCCGCCGGACGATTGCCATGCTAAGCCCGCGTGCTGCCGAAATCTTCACGCTACGTTTTTTCGAGGGTAAGGAAAACCCGGAAATTGCAGAGATGCTGGGCACGACAACGTCGACTGTTGCAGTCACTTTGCACAGGACCAAAGAGCGGATCCAGAACGAGTATCGAGCATTGATGGGAGAAGGCAAATGAAACCCGAGCACGAGCCCTTCGACCCGGCCCTGGAACGGGCTATTCAGCAAATCCATGACGAGCCGGTCGATCACACCGTCATTGAAGCTGCCGCCAAGCGAGTGTGGGGCCGGATTTCGGCGGAACTTAAGCCTTCAGGCGGCGTGATCCGCGGCTGCTCCGACTTTCAAGCACTGATCCCGGACTACGTATCTGGACGTCTACCCGAATCCTCGGCATTGCTGCTCAAAGATCATACGCAAGAGTGTGTCTCGTGCCGCAAGCTGCTGCACGCTGCATCGGGCCGCGTCGTGGAGATGAAGACGGCGCCGGCGCAAAGCGTAAAACGACCGGCGACACGCCACCTGGTGCGATGGACGATCGCAGCGGCGCTCACTCTTGGCGTGGGATTCACATCGTGGAATGTGGTTAATACGCTGCCCGCACCGAACCGGGCGCAAGCGACCGTTGAATGGGTGGGCGGCGCCGCCTACCAGGTATCGAGCGAACGTTCCGTACCGCTCCAACCCGGGCAGGTTCTGCGGGCAGGCACGGAGATTCGGACTGGAAAGGATTCGGGCGCGATCCTCCGGCTGACCGACGGTTCTGTAGTGGAAATGCGGGAGAACTCGGGCTTCTCTGTTTCCGCAACGCGAAGGGATTTGACGGTCCGGCTTGGGCGGGGGGCGGTCATCGTTGAGGCGGCAAAGCAGCAGAACGGCCACCTCTTCGTCGCCACCGCGGACTGCAAGGTGTCGGTGACTGGCACCGTCTTCAGCGTGAACACCGGCATCAAAGGGTCTCGTGTGTCCGTTGTAGAAGGCGAGGTCCTCGTAGCGCAAAACCGGCAGGAGAAAGTGCTGCGGCCGGGTGAACAGTTCAGCACAAGTGAAACCCTGACTCCAGTCCCGATCGAGGAAGAGATCGCCTGGAGCCGGAAAGTGGATCAGCACATTGCTCTGCTGCGCGAGCTGACGAATCTGCGGAAGGAACTGGAGCAGATCCGTCCGCCGGAACTGCGATACTCGAGCCGGCTGCTCGACTCCGTACCGGCCGAGACTGTAATCTACGCCAGCATTCCAAATATTGGGCAGACGCTCGAAGAAGCGCACCGGATCTTTGAAGCCAAGGTGGCGGAGAGCCCGGTGCTGCGGGAATGGTATCAGCAACAACTCGGGCATAATCGTGCCGGTTTCAAGTTTGGCGACATGATTCATGAATTTCGCGCCCTCAGCGACTATTTGGGAGATGAGATTGTCCTCGTGGCGCCGATGACAAGCACCGGAGATGTGGAGGCGCTGGTGGCTCTGGCGGAGGTGAAGAGGCCGGGACTGCGAGAGTTTGCGCAAGCTGAAATGACAAGGTTTGGTATCGATCCCGGCCATGTTCAGCTTCGTTTCGTTGATAGCTCGGCCGCAATCGGGCAGCCGGCAAAGGATGAGGTCGTCGTCTTTTTGCGCCCGGATGTAGTGGCAGTCTCTCCCGATGTTCACGCATTGCGTCAGGTGGCGTCTGCCCTCGAGGGTAACTCTCGATTTGCGGGAACGCCGTTTCATGCCCGGCTGCAGCAGGCATACCGCGACGGCGCGGGCATGCTGTTCAGCGCTGATTTAGAGCGGATTACAGCCGCCCGCCCGTTCAACCAGGGAGCCGCCGAAACCTTCGTACTCGGTAATGTCCGCCACATTGTCCTCGAGCAGAAGGACGTGAACGGCCAAACAAATACACGCGCAGTCTTTGGTTTCGCAGGGCAGCGAAGCGGCATTGCCTCCTGGCTGGACCGCCCGGCCACACTAGGCGCACTGGACTTTATTTCTCCCGATGTGACCGCGGTGTCCGGTTTCATACTCCGAACGCCGGCAACGATTGTCGAAGAGCTCTTCTCAACGTTTCAGAGCTTGAACCCGGGCTTCCAGCAGAACCTCAAGGAAGCCGAAGCCGAGCTGGGCATCGACATTCGGAGGGACATTGTTAGCAGTCTGGGATCGGAGGTTGCCTTTGCACTGGACGGACCTGCCTTTCCGGTTCCTTCCTGGAAGCTCGTTGTGACGGTTTACGATCCCGCTCGCTTGCAGGCAGCAATTGAGCGGCAGGTAGAGGCGATGGACCGTCTGGCTCGAAGCAGTGGAAATTCCGGTTTCACATTGACTCAAGACTCGTCGTCCGGGCGCACGTACCACATCATAAAGAGCGAATCGCTGAAGAACATCGGCGAGATTAATTACACGTTTGTAGATGGCTACCTGCTAGCGGGCTCCAGCCGCATGCTGATCGACAAGGCGCTCGAGCAGCGCCAGAACGGCTATACGCTTACTCGGTCGACCAAGTTCCGGTCCTTGATCCCGCGTGATGGATATCCGAACTTCTCCGCGCTCATCTATCACGATCTCGGATCCGCACTCGCTCCAATCATTGAAGGCTTGAGCTCCAGCGTGAGCCTTTTGCCAGAACAGCGCAGTGTGGTCGATGGGATTGCGAATGATATGAAGCCTCTGCTCATCGGTTTGTATGCGGAGGATGACCAGATCACCGTGGCCAGCACAAGCAGTACCCTCAGCTTGAGCGCCGCCAATCTCCTCAGAATGCACGGGCCGATGGATCTTGCTACCCTGCTCCGGATGAAGGGAACACGCGGAGATGGTGCTGCGTATCGGTGATTGATGAGCGCGGCAACGAACAAGCCGATTATTGAGCTGGAAGACCTCGTCGTCCAAATCGGGAACCGGGTCATTCTTAAGAAACTGAACGGCTCGCTCTCCGGGCGGTCCATTGGCCTCCTGGGCCCGAATGGAGCAGGCAAGTCGACGCTGCTGAATACGCTCCTCGGCTTCCACAGGCCGGCTTCCGGTACCGCGCGGATCTTCGGTTTCGACATCCGTACTCACGCGAAGCAGGTCCGGTCGCTGCTTGGCTACATGCCGGAGAACGACTCCTTCATCGCGAATATGAGCGGGATCCGGTTCGTTCGCCTGATGGCCGAGCTGGCCGGTCTTCCGAGGGAAGAGGCTACGGAACGGGCGCATGAAGCATTCTTCTACGTAGGGCTTGGGGAAGTCCGGTACCGCAATATTGGAACCTATTCGCTGGGTATGAAGCAGATGACCAAGCTTGCCCAGGCCCTCGTTCACGGACCACGTCTGCTCTTGCTTGATGAGCCTACCAACGGTCTCGATCCGCCTGCTCGCCGCCGCATGCTTCGGCTGATTCAGGAAATCCGCGATCGAGGCGAGGTCCACATCCTCATTTCCTCGCACCTGCTGCGCGACGTCGAGGAATGCTGCGACGAAGTGCTCATTTTGAAGGATGGAAATATTGCCGCCTCCTGCAATCTGGAAGAGGAGCGCCGTTCCAACAGACACTTCCTGGAACTGGAAACAAAGGGCGCTGGTGACGACTTTGTGTACAGGCTTCAGGAGCTTGGGTGTCAGGCAGCCTGGGCGGGCAATAGCCGCGTCAAGCTCGTGCTGCCGAAGCGTGTTGGCGTTCGTGAGATCTATCAGGTCGCTTCCGAGTGCGGTGTGCAGATCCGGCGTTTGAACCACAAGCGCGACTCGCTCGAAGACATCTTCCTGAAGGCAATGGAGGCCGTCATTCCAGCGCCGCCC
>Ga0207864_1001554_pt1 | contig 24665 bp, 23 predicted proteins | sample HigsolmetaAR202D_FD_184834 | JGI IMG/M metagenome (GOLD analysis project Ga0207864, IMG submission 184834) | Ionic liquid and high solid enriched microbial communities from the Joint BioEnergy Institute, USA - AR20-2-D (SPAdes) (version 2) ... | reverse complement strand
GAGGTGATGGGGATCGCGTCCGACTTCCCGACCGCGTTCGCCAAGTCCCAGGCCGCGGCGGGGGTCGAACTGCCGCGCGGCGGCACCGTGTTCATCACCGTCACCGACACCGACAAGCCCGCCGCGACGCAGATCGCCGCCCGCTTCCACGACCTCGGCTTCGAGGTGGTGGCAACGCCGGGCACGGCGGAGGCGATCGCCCGCATGGGGGTGCCGGTGACCCGGATCAACAAGCTCCAGGACGGCTCGCCGCACGTCCTCGACCTGATCCGACAGCGGCGCTGCGACCTGGTGATCAACACCCCGACCGGGTCCGGCGCCCGCACCGACGGCTACGAGATCCGCACCGCCGCGGTGCGGCACGGGATCCCGGTGGTGACCACGATGACCGGCGCCACCGCCGCCGTGCGCGCGATCGCCGCCTGCCGCGAGGGCGAGCCGACCGTGCGCAGCCTGCAGGAGATCCACGGCACGCGCGCCCCGCAGCCGCGATGAGCGCCCCCTTCGGCAGGCGGCGCTGCCCGGTCCTCGCCGCTCGCGCCTCCGGCGGCTACCGGGTGCTGGCGCTGCACGACGCCGTCGGCCCGGAGCCGCGGCCGGGCCAGTTCTACATGCTCGCCGGCGAGCGCCGCTGGGGCGAGCGCGACGGGCGCCCCTTCCTGCCGCGGGCGCTCTCGGTCGCCGCCGCCGCGCCGCGGAAGGGGGGCGGGCTGCGGCTCGAGTTCCTCCTCGACCCGGTCGGCCCCGGCACCGAGGCGCTGTGCGCCGCCGAGCCCGGCGAGGGGGTGTGGCTGACCGGCCCGCTCGGCAACTCCTTCACCGCCCCCGGCCCCGGCTTCGCGGGAGCGATCCTGGTCGGCGGCGGGGTCGGCGTGGCGCCGCTGGCGCTGTGGCGCCGGGCCCTGGTCGAGCGCGGGGTGCCGCTGCGCGTCCTGCTCGGCTTCCGCGACCGCGAGCACACCGGCGGGATCGACCTCTTCTGTGGATCCGACGGGCGCCTGTGCCCGGAGGTGCGGCTGGCGAGCGAGGACGGCCACGCCGGGCACCGCGGCTACGTCACCGACCTGCTCGCCGCGATGCTGGCCGGTGACGACGCCGCCTCAGCGGTCGTCTACGCCTGCGGCCCGCCCGCGATGCTCGACGCCGTCGACGCCATGTGCCGCGAGCGCGGCGTCGCCCGCGAGCTGGCCGCGGAGTCGCCGATGGCCTGCGGCTTCGGCGCCTGCTTCGGCTGCGCGGTGCCGAGCCCCGACGGCGACGGCTACGTGCGGCTGTGTGTCGACGGCCCCGTGTTGCGCTCCGGGCCGGTGGGCCCTGTCGCCGGAGGGGGCCCGCCGCCCCCTGCGGCGCCACCCACCGGCGCCGGTCGCGGCGAGGGGCGCCCGTCGCACGTCGGCGCAGCCGCGCTCGAGCCGGCCGACGAGGCGAGCAACCCGCCCGTCAGCTTCTGCGGGCTGGAGCTGAGGCACCCGGTGATCAACGCCTCGGGGACCTACGACGCGATCGCGGCGCGACAAGCCTTCGGCGACGCGCTGCTGGAGGACTTTCCCTTCGCCGCCTTCGTCAGCAAGACGATCACTCCCGAGCCGCGGGCCGGCAACGCGCCGCGGCGGATCTGGGAGACGCCGACCGGGATGCTGAACTCGATCGGGCTGCCGAACCGCGGCCTGGATGGCTTCCTCGCTCACGACCTGCCGCGCCTCGCCGAGCTGCCGGTGCCGCTGATCGTCTCCGTGATGGCGACCGACCGCGACGGCTTCGCGCGCCTGGTCGAAGCCGTCGCCGCCCGCGAGGAGGTGGCCGCGATCGAGCTCAACGTCTCCTGCCCCAACGTCCACTCGGGCCTGATCGTCGGCGAGCGCCCCGAGGAGACCCTGGACCTGCTGCGGGCGCTGCGGCCGCTGACGGGCAAGCCGCTGATCGTGAAGCTGACGCCGAACGTCGCCGACCCCGCCGCGGTTGCCCGCGCCGCCGCGGAGGGCGGGGCGGACGCGCTGTCGCTGATCAACACCCTGAAGGGCAGCGCCCTGGACCCGGCGAGCGGCGAGCCGGCGCTGGCGGCCGGCCACGGCGGCCTCTCGGGGCCGGCGGTGCGGCCGATCGCCCTGCAACAGCTGCGCGCCGTGCGGGCCGCGGTCGAGCTGCCGCTGATCGGGATGGGAGGGATCGCGAGCGGCGCCGACGCGGCCGAGTTCCTCGCCGCCGGCGCGACGCTGGTCGCGGTCGGCACCGAGAGCTTCCGTGACCCCCGCGCGGGGGCGCGGGTGGCGGCGGAGCTGGCCGCCGCCGGGGGCGCGGCGGCGGCGCGTGGCTAAACCTCGAGTTGAGGTTGAGGTGAATTTTCCCGCAATTCCCACACCGCGCCTTGCGCGTTCCCGACCCGCGGCTATACTCGCCGCGCACATGGCCGGCACCTCCGTCAAGACCTCGCTCGCGACGCCCGAAAGGTCGCTCGAACAGAGGATGGAGGCGCTGAAACGCGCCAACGACATCCGCTCCGCCCGCGCCAAGCTGAAGAAGGACCTCAAGGGCGGGCGCAAGAAGATCGACACGATCCTCCTCGACCCGCCGGACTACGTCCTGACCGCGAAGGTCTTCGACATGCTCCTCGCCGTACCGAAGTACGGCCGCGTGAAGGCCAATCGGATCCTCAACCAGTGCCGGATCTCGCCGTCGAAGACGATCGGCGGCCTCTCCGAGCGCCAGCGCGCCGAGCTGGTCAGCCTCCTGCAGCGGCGGTAGCGACCGCGGCGGCCGTCAGTATCCCGGCCGGCGTGGCCAAGGTATTCGTCATCACGGGGCCCTCCGGGGTCGGCAAGGGGACGCTGATCCGCGAGCTGCTCGCGCAGGTCCCGAACCTCGAGCTGTCGGTCTCGGCGACCACGCGCCGCCCGCGCGCGGGCGAGGTCGACGGCCGCGACTACCACTTCCTCAGCCCGGAGGAGTTCGAGCGCCGGATCGAGCGGCGCGACTTCCTCGAGTTCGCCACCTATAGCGGCAACCGCTACGGCACCCTGCGCAGCGAGGTCGAGCGACGCCTCGAGGAGGGCCGCTCGGTGGTGCTGGAGATCGAGGTGCAGGGGGCGCAGCAGGTGCGGGCGGCGAAACCGGACTCGGTGCAGATCTTCATCGCCCCTCCGGACCCGGCGGTGCTGCGCGAGCGGCTCGTCGCCCGCGGCACCGACACGGCGGAGGCGATCGACGCGCGGCTGAAGGTCGCCGCCCAGGAGCTCGCCGCGCAGAAGGACTTCGACTACCGGATCGTCAACGACGACCTGCGCACGGCGGCGGCGGAGCTGGTCGGGATCGTGCGCCGCGAGCTGGGCGAGGCGCCCGCGGGCCGATGATCTAGACTGCGCCGCCGGATGATCAAACCACGCGTAGACAAGCTGCTGGCCAACGTCGACTCCCACTACGCCGCGGTGGTCGTGGCGGCGAAGCGGGCGCGGCAGATCAACAGCTACTTCCACAGCCTCGGCGAAGGCGGCTTCGGCGAGTACCCGCCGCCGCTGGTCGAGGCGGGGCCGGACCGCAACCACCTCTCGATCGCGCTCGAAGAGCTGGCCGAGGGCAAGCTCAAGTACGAGTACCGCAACTAGCCGCGCGGCCCGGCGGCGGGCCACCGGGGGAGCGAAGCGATGGCACGAATCCTGCTCGGCGTCAGCGGCGGGATCGCCGCCTACAAGGCGCTGGAGCTGGCGCGCCTGGCGACGCTCGCCGGCCACGGCGTGCGGGTGCTGATGACCGAGACGGCGGCCCGCTTCGTCGGCCCGGCCTCCTTCGAGGGCATCGTCGGCGCGCCGGTGCTGACCTCCGAGTTCGAGCGCGACCCGATGCGGGGCGCCTTCCCCGGCTGCGAGCCACCGGCCCACGACCCGATCGGCCACCTCGAGCTGGCCGCCAACTGCGACGCCTACATCGTCGCGCCGGCGAGCGCGCAGACGATCGCCAAGCTGGCGGGCGGCTTCGCCGACTCGATGCTCACCACCTCGTTCCTCGCCTGCACGGCGCCGCGCCTGGTGGCGCCGGCGATGAACGACCGCATGTACGCGGACGCGGCGACGCAGGCCAACTTGACGACTCTGCGCGAGCGCGGGGTGGAGGTGATCGAGCCCGAGGAGGGGCTGTTGGCCTCGCGCGGCGAGCAGGGGCGGGGGAGGCTGCCCGACCCGCAGCGCCTGCTGGCCCGGGTCGAGGCGGCGATCGGCGGCGGCGAGCGGCCCTGGGCGGGGCTGCGGGTGCTGGTCACCGCGGGCGGCACCCGCGAGCCGGTCGACCCGGTGCGCTTCCTCGGCAACCGCTCCAGCGGCCGCATGGGGCTGGCGCTGGCCGAGGCGGCGGTGGCGCGCGGCGCCGCGGTGACGCTGATCGCCGCCAACGTCGCCCTGCCGGAGCCGCCGGGGGTGCGGCGCCGGGACGTCGAGACGACCGCCGAGCTGGCGGCCGCGGCGCGGGAGGAGTTCGCCGCCGCCGACGTGCTGCTGATGGCGGCGGCGCCGGCCGACTTCCGGCCCGCCGCGCCGGCGGGGGAGAAGCTCGCCCGCGACGGGGAGCTGGAGCTGCGCCTGGAGCCGACCGAGGACATCCTCGCCGGCCTCGCCGCGGCGCGGCGCGAGGGCCAGACCGTGGTCGGGTTCGCGGCCGAGCACGGCGGCGACGCGGTCCGCCGGGCGCGCGAGAAGCTGCGCCGCAAGGGGGTCGACATGATCGTCCTCAACGACGTCTCCGACCCGCAGATCGGCTTCGAGAGCGAGCGCAACGCGGTCACCCTGATCGATCCCGCGGGGGAGTTGGAGGTGCCGCCGGCGGCCAAGCGGCAGGTCGCCGAGGCGATCCTTGACCGCATCGGGTCGCTGCGCGGAGAATCGGCCCGACGGGCGCCCTGAGCGGGCTATACTTGGGCCTAAGCTTTTTCGTCCCGATCCGTGTCGAGAAGTGGGCCCGGCCCACTTTTTTTTCGGCCGCACCAGGCGTGAACGACCTCAAGCAGAACATCCAGGATCAGCTCTCGGAGCTCGACGCCGAGCTCGACGTGCTGGCCGTCGAGCGCCCCGCCTCGGAGGCGCTGCGGATCTTCATCGACCACCCGGACGGGGTCGACCTGGCGCTCTGCGAACGGGTCACCAAGCACCTCAGCCACCTGCTGACCGACTACTCGCTGGAGGTCTCCTCGCCGGGGCCCAAGTACGGTCGGGGCAGCACCGCTTCCGAGACCAAGGAGTCGCCTCAGTGAGCAAGGAGATCGTCGACGCAATCAAAGCGCTCGAGCAGGAGAAGGGAATCTCCGCCGACAAGTTGATGGACGCCCTCGAGGACGCCCTCCTCTCCGCCTACAAGAAGACGCCGAACGCGGCCAAGTACGCGCGGGTGGACCTCGACCACGAAACGGGCGACTTCCGCGTCTACGAGTTGATCCTGCCCGCCGAGCTGGAGGAGAAGCTGCTCGCCGAGGCGGCCGAGCAGCGTGCGGAGGAGGAAATCGACCCGGAGACGGGCGAGGCGCGCGAGCCCGAGGAGCCGGAGCTGGACCCGGAGATGCTGGCCCCCTACGAGGACCAGATCGAGACCCGCGACGTCACCCCCGAAGACTTCGGCCGCATCGCCGCCCAGACCGCCAAGCAGGTGATCCTGCAGCGGATCCGCGAGGCGGAGCGGCAGATGATGTACGAGGAGTACCGCGACCGGGTCGGGGAGCTGGTGACCGGGATCATCCAGCAGTCCGACAAGCGCTACACCTTGGTCCAGCTGCGCGAGCGGGTCGAGGCGCTGCTGCCGAAGTCAGAGCAGGTCTACAACGAGCGCTACGACCACGGGGCGCGGATCAAGGCCGTGATCACCGACGTCTCCGACTCGACCAAGGGGCCGGCGATCGTCGTCTCGCGGCGCAGCCCGGAGCTGATCAAGAGCCTGTTCGAGCTCGAGGTGCCGGAGATCGCCGACAAGCTGGTCGAGATCGTCGGCGTCGCCCGCGAGCCGGGCTACCGCTCCAAGATCGCGGTCGTCTCGCACGCCGACGGCGTCGATCCGGTCGGCGCCTGCGTCGGCCCGCGCGGCTCCCGCGTGCGAATGGTCGTCTCCGAGCTGCGGGGCGAGAAGATCGACATCATCCCCTACAACGAGGAGCCGGCCCGCTTCGTCGCCAAAGCGCTCTCGCCGGCGCGGGTGCGCGAGGTGATCGTCGACGACGAGGAGCGGCAGGCGACCGTGATCGTGCCCGACGACCAGCTCTCGCTGGCGATCGGGCGCGACGGCCAAAACGCTCGCCTCGCGGCGCGGCTGACCGGCTGGCGGGTGGACATCAAGTCGGAGTCCGAGTTCGCCTCCGAGGAACAGGAGATGGAGATCGAGGGCGAGGAAGCGTTCGACGGGCGCTGCATGGCGGTGCTCTCGAACGGGCGCCGCTGCCCGAACGCGGCCCTGCCCGGCTCCACCTACTGCGGCCTGCCGCAGCACCAGGCGCTGACTCGCTTCGAGACCAGCCAGACCGCGGTGTTGGCCGGCCTCGCCGAGTCGGAGCTGGAGATCCTCGCCGACCCGGACGCCGACGAGGGCCAAGTGGCAGAGATCGTCGAGCGAGCGAACGCCGAGTTCGAGCGACTGCAGGCCGAGGCGGAGGCCGAGGCCGAAGCCGAGGAGGCCGAGGCCGCGGAGGAGCAGGGCGAGGCCGAGGGCGCCGACGAGGCCGACGCGGCGGACGCCGAGCCGGCCGGGGAGGCCGAGCCGGAGGCCGCGGGCGCGGAGCCGCAGGAGGACGCCGCGGAGGCGCCGGAGCACAGCGAGGAGAATCTCGAGGAGGCTGAGCAGGCTTAGTGGCTAAGAAGCGGGTTCACGAGATCGCGAAAGCACAGGGCGTCAGCTCGAAAGAGCTGCTGGCGGCGCTGAAGGCCGCCGGCGTCGACGCGAAGGCGGCCGCCTCCAGCGTCGAGGAGGCCGACGCGCTGCGCGCGATCCAGGCCGCGAAAGGCAACGGCGGCGCCGGCGACGGGCGCGGCAAGGCCGGCGGCGCGCCGAAGGCGGCGGAGCGCCCCGCCGCGGCGGCTGCCAAGGCGCCGGCGCAGGGCAAGGGCGCGGGCCGGGGCGGCGGACGGCCGCAGGGGCAGCGCCCGGGGGGGCCGCGCCCCTCGACCAAGCCGGTGCGCCCGGGGGGCCCGAAAGGCGGCCCCGGCGGGGGCGGCTCGAAGAAACGCCGCGTGGTGATCGACTCGCAGGCCTCGCGCCGCGACCAGATGGGGGCGCCGGCCCCGCAGCGGCCGCCGCGGCGGCGCGGCGGGCGGCGGCGGCGCCCCGTGCTGGAGGAGCCGCCGGCCAAACCGGAGGCGCCCGCCGAGCCGGAGGCGACCAAGGTCAACTCGGGCGCCACCGTGCGCGAGGTCGCCGAGTCGCTCGGCCTCGCCCCGGCCGAGGTGATCAAGAAGCTGATGATGATGGGCGAGATGGCGACGCTCACCCAGACCCTCAGCGACGAGCTGATCAAGTCGATCGCCGAGGAGTACGACCGCAAGGTCGAGGTGGTGAGCGCCGCCGAAGAGGAGCCCGAGGAGCCGCAGTTCGAGGACTCCGAGGAGGACCTGGTCGAGCGGCCGCCGGTGGTGACGATCATGGGCCACGTCGACCACGGCAAGACCTCGCTGCTGGACGCGATCCGCGAGACCGAGGTGGCGGCCGGCGAGGCGGGCGGCATCACCCAGCACATCGGCGCTTACCAAGTGCACCACGGCGAGAAGACGATCACCTTCCTCGACACGCCGGGCCACGCCGCCTTCACCGCGATGCGCGCCCGCGGCGCCAAGGTCACCGACGTGGTCGTGGTCGTGGTCGCCGCCGACGACGGCGTCATGCCGCAGACCAAGGAGGCGATCGACCACGCCCGCGCCGCCGAGGTGCCGATGCTGATCGCGGTCAACAAGATCGACAAGGAGGACGCGAACCCCGAACGGGTCCGCAACGAGCTGGCCCAGGAGGGGATCACGCCCGAGGAATGGGGCGGCGACACGGTCTTCTGCGACGTCTCCGCCAAGACCCGCCAGGGCCTCGACGAGCTGCTGGACATGATCCTGCTGGTCACCGAGCTGGAGGAACTGGCGGCGAACCCGAACGCGCCCGCCTCCGGCTACGTGATCGAGTCGCAGCTGGACCCGGGCCGCGGCCCGGTGGTGACGGTGCTGGTGCAGCGCGGCACGCTGCGGGTCGGCGACTCGCTGGTCGCGGGGCCGCAGTGGGGGCGCGTGCGTGCGATGCACGACTTCACCGGCGCCGTGGTCAAGGAGGCCGGCCCGGGGATGCCGGTCGAGGTGCTGGGCTTCGACGGCGTCTGCGACGCGGGCGAGTTCGTGCAGACGGTGGAGAACGACCGCCGCGCCCGCCAGCTGGCCCAGGAACGCGCCAACCGGCTCAAGACCGAGGCGCTGGCCCGCCGCCAGGGCCGCAAGGTCAGCCTCGACGAGGTCTTCGCCCGCGCCCAGGAGGGCGAGATCAAGGAGCTCAAGATCGTGCTCAAGGCCGACGTGGCCGGCTCCCTCGAGGCGCTGCAGGACGAGATCGCCAAAGTGCCGCAGGAGCGGGTGGCGATCAACATCATCCACTCGCAGACCGGCGGCATCAACGAGTCCGACGTGATGCTCGCCTCCGCCTCCGACGCGATCATCATCGGCTTCAACGTCCGTCCGCTGGCGGACGCGAAACGGGCCGCCGAGCGCGAGGGCGTCGACCTGCGCACCTACTCGGTCATCTACAAGGTCACCGAGGACCTGCGCAACGCGATGGAGGGCCTGCTGGAGGCGGTCGAGGTCGAGGAGAGCATCGGCGAGGCGGAGGTCAAACAGACCTTCAAAGCGTCGAAAGTCGGCCGCATCGCCGGCTGCGTGGTCAGCCGCGGCCGCGCCACGCGCGACGCGGGCGTGCGCCTGATCCGCGAAGGCACCGTGATCTGGACGGGCGAGGTCGGCTCGCTGCGGCGCTTCAAAGACGACGTGCGTGAGGTCGAGGAGGGACAGGAGTGCGGCGTCGTCCTCGACGGCTACGGTGACGTCAAGGAGGGCGACGTGCTCGAGTTCTTCGAGACGAAACAGGTCGAGCAGACGCTGGAGTAGGATGGCCGGCGCTCGCATGCGGCGCATCAACGAGGTGCTCCGCGAGGTCGTGAGCGCGGCCGTGAGCAGCGACCTGAGCGACCCCCGCATCGGTTTCGTGACCGTGACCTCGGTTGAGACCAGCCCCGACTTGCGCTCCGCGAAGGTTTTCGTCAGCGTGCTCGGCGACGAGCGGGAGCGCGAGGCGACCCTGGAAGGGCTACGGTCCTCTCACGGCGTGATCCAGGCCCGGATCGCGGCCGAGACGCGGATGCGGAGGACCCCGACCTTGACCTTCCACTACGACGACACGATCGAGAAGGGCGTGCGGATCTCGAAGCTGCTCGACGGCCCGGCCGCGCCCCGGAGGGAGGAGCCGTGAGCGACGCGGCGAGCGTCGCCACCGATGCCCTGGAGCGGGTCGCGGCCGAGCTGCGCGCCCGCGAGCGCTTCCTGCTCACCGCCCACGAGGGGCCGGACGGGGACGCGCTCGGCTCGCTGCTCGGCATGCACTGCCTGCTCGGCGGCCTGGGCAAGGACTCGGTGATGTTCCTGCCCGCGAAGGAGTTCCCGCTGCCGGTCGAGTACCGCTTCCTGCCCCTGGAGGAGGTCTTCCACGAGCCGCCGGCCGACATGGCCGACCGCACCGTCATCTACCTCGATTGCGGCAACGCCGACCGGATGCCGGTCGACTTCCTCACCGAAGGCGACAACTTCACGATCAACATCGACCACCACCACGACAACACGCTGTTCGGCGACCTCAACCTGGTGCGGGTCGACGCCTCCTGCACGGCGGAGATCATCTTCGACCTCGCCCACCTGCTCGGCGTGCCGCTGACGCCGCAGATGGCCTCGGCGCTGTACGTGGGGCTGATCACCGACACCGGCAAGTTCATGTACGAGAACGCCAACGCGCGCACCCACCGGGTGGCGGCGGAGCTGATCGAAGCCGGGGTCGACGTCGACGACACCTACCGGCGCCTGTACGAGCACGTGCCGCTGGAGAAGCTGCGCCTGATCGCGCGGGCCCTGGAGGGGATCCAGATGCTCTGCGAGGGGCGGCTGGTGGTCAGCTACATCACCCTCGCCGACTACGAGGCGACCGGGGCGGGGGAGGAGATGACCGAGGGCCTGATCGACCACCTGCGCTCGATCGAGGGGACGAAAGTGGCCGTGGTGGTCCGCGACCTGGGCAACCGCGGCCGCGCCGCGCGCAAGGTCAGCCTGCGCTCCAGCGAGGGCGACGTCGACGTCTCGGCGATCGCCCGCAAGGGGGGCGGCGGGGGCCACAAGCGCGCCGCCGGGTTCTCCACCGACCTCGAGTTCGACGACCTCATCGCCTACCTGCGCGACGAGGTCGCGGCCCAGCTCGGCTGAGGGGATGAGCGCCGCGGCCACGGCAGGTGCCGTCCTGCTGTACGACAAGCCCGCCGGGGTGACCTCGCACGACGTGGTCGCCCGGGTGCGGCGCGAGCGCGGCGTCAAAGCCGGGCACGCGGGCACCCTCGACCCGTTCGCCACCGGCCTGCTGTTGGTGCTGCTGGGCCGGGCGACGAAGCTGCAGCGCTTCCTCGTCGGCCTGCCCAAGACCTACCTGGCGACGGCGCGGCTGGGCTGGCGCTCCAGCACCGGCGACCCGGACGGGGAGCTGGAGCGCACCGGCGTCGTGCCCGACTCGCTGCAGCTGCCGACCGGGCGCGTGCGCCAGCGGGTGCCGATGACCTCGGCGGTGCGGGTCGACGGCGAGCGCCTCTACAAGAAGGCGCACCGCGGCGAAGTGGTGGAGACGCCGGAACGTGAGGTGCAGGTCTACCGCGCCGAGCTGCTGGAGAGCGACGGCGAGAGCGCCCGCTACGAGATCGAATGCTCGGCCGGCACCTACATCCGCACCCTGATCGAGACCCTCTCCGACGCCTACTGCTCGCAGCTGCGCCGCACCGCGATCGGCCCCTTTCGGGTCGAGGACGCGGGCACCGAGCTGGGCCTGGAGCGGGTGGCGGAGCTGGTCCCGGCCACCGCGGAGGCGATCGGGTGAGCAGGATGAAGGTCACGCCCCTGCCGGAGGCGGAGCCGCGGCCGCGCCACGTCGCGATCGGCACCTTCGACGGCGTCCACCTCGGCCACCAGGCGGTGATCGACGGCGCCGACACCGTGCTCACCTTCGACCCGCACCCCTTGCAGGTGATCCACCCCGAGGCGCTGCCGAAGCTGCTTACCCCGTTCGGGATCAAGCGCGACCTGATCGAGGGGCTGGGCGTGCGGGAGCTGGTCGTGATCCCGTTCGACCGCGAGTTCGCCCGCCGCAGCGCCGAGGAGTTCGTCGAGGGGGTGCTGGTCGAGCGGCTCGGCGCCCGCACCGTCTCGGTGGGGGAGAACTTCCGCTTCGGAGCGAAAGCGAAGGGCGACGCGGAGCTGCTGCGCTCGCGGCCGGAGTTCGAGACCCGGGTCGTGCCGCTGGTCGAGGTCGACGGCGAGACCGTCTCCTCGACCCGGATCCGGGCCCTGGTCGCGACCGGGGACGTGGCGGCGGCGCGCCGCTGCCTGGGCAGCCCGTTCATGATCGAGGGGACGGTGGTGGGAGGCGACCGCCGCGGGCGCAAGCTCGGCTTCCCGACCGCCAACATCGTCCCCGCCGACCACCTGGCGATCCCGGGCCACGGCGTCTACGCGGCGTTCGCCAACGGCGCCCCGGCGGCGGTCAGCGTCGGCGTGCGGCCGACCTTCGAGAGCGGCCGCGGGGTGCTGATCGAGACCTACCTGATCGACCGCGAAGAAGACCTCTACGGCAAGACGCTGCGGGTCGCCTTCGTCGAGAAGCTGCGCGGCGAGCGCCGCTACGCCAAGGTCGAGGACCTGATCGCGCAGATGCGGCGCGACGTGGAGGACGCCCGCCGCGTCTGTGCTAGTTTGCAGCGGCCGTGACCCGCCGGGTGCACGGCGTTTTCACGCTATGAGCCTGACCAAAGAGAAGAAGAGCGAGCTGATCAGCAAGTACGGCCGCAAGGAGGGCGACACCGGCTCGGCCGAGGTGCAGATCGCGCTGCTGACCGAGCGCATCAACGAGCTCACCGCCCACCTGCGCACGCACGCCAAGGACCACCACTCGCGCCGCGGCCTGCTGATGCTGGTCGGCAAGCGGCGGCGCCTCCTGCGCTACCTGGAACGGACCGACCTCGAGCGCTACCGCGCCCTGGTCGCCGATCTCGGCCTGCGTCGATGATCGCGGTCGGCGAGCGGGCGCCGGACTTCACCCTCCGCGACCAGGACGGCGAGGAGGTCTCGCTCTCCGACTTCCGCGGCCGCCGCGTGCTGCTGGTCTTCTACCCGGCCGACTTCAGCCCCGTCTGCGGCGACCAGCTGTCCGTCTACCAGGAGGTGAAGCCGGAGCTGGCCGCCAAGGGCGTGGAGCTGGTGGGGATCAGCGTCGACAACGTCTGGACCCACAAGGCGTTCCGCGAGAAGCTCAGCATCGACACCACGCTGCTGTCGGACTTCGAGCCCAAGGGCGCCGTGGCGCGCGCCTACGGCTCCTATCTGGAGGAGGCGGGTATCGCCAACCGCACCCTGGTCCTCGTCGACCCCGACGGCACGGTCGCCTGGGCCTACGAGTCGCCGACCCCGGCCGAGTTCCCCGGCGCGAACGTCATCTTCGACGCCCTTGGCTGACCTGCGCAGCGCCCCCGTGCCGCCGGTCGGCGCCGACGACCACGTGCGCGGCGAGGGGGCGGAGGCGCGGATCGTCTACGCCGACCTCTGCTGCCCGCGCTGCGCCGCCGAGTGGCCGCGCCTCGCCGCCGCCGCCGGGCGGCTCGTCTTCCGCCACTTCCCGCTCGCCGCCAAGCATCCCCGGGCGCCCGCCCTGCACGCCGCTGCCGAGGCGGCGGGGCGCCAGGGGCGCTTCTTCGAGATGGTCGACTCGCTGTTCGCCGACCGCGCCCGCGTCGACGACCCGCACCTGTGGGAGCGGGCGCGGCGGCTGGGGCTGAACCTGGAGCGCTTCGAGGCCGACCGCCGCTCGGAGGACGCGGCGGCGCGGGTGCGGCGCGACTTCGAGTCCGGGATCCGCGCCGGGGTCACCACGACGCCGGCCGTCTTCGCGGCCTGAGCCCGGCGCCCGGCACGGGGGGCGGATTCGGCCGCATTTTGCGGCCGCGGGCGGTGCGCCGCGGCCGCCTAGTACTCTCCCCAGGGACAGAGAACGACAGTTCTGAAAGCAATTGGTCGTCATCCGGGCGGCCGGAGGTAGAAAAACTCAATGAGCATGTTTGACGTAAGCCGAGTCTCGGTGGATGTCGGCGGGACCGAGATTTCCTTCGAGACGGGCAAGCTCGCGCGGCAGGCGAGCGGCGCGGTGGTCGTCCGTTCGGGCGACACGGTCGTCCTCAACACCGCGACGGTCGGCAACCTGCGCGACGTGGACTTCCTGCCGCTCACCGTCGACGTCGAGGAGCGGATGTACGCGGCGGGCAAGATCCCCGGCTCCTTCTTCCGCCGCGAGGGGCGCGCGGGCGAAAAGGCGACGCTGACCGCGCGCATGATCGACCGGCCGATTCGGCCCCTGTTCCCGAAGGGCTGGCACTACGAGACGCAGCTGGTCGCGATCCCGATGTCGGTCGACCTCGTGCACCCCTACGACGTGCTGGCGATGAACGGCGCCTCGGCGGCGCTGGCGATCAGCCCGGTGCCGGTCCCCGCCAACGTCGGCGCGGTGCGGATCGGCAAGCTCGACGGCGACTTCGTCGTCAACCCGAGCGAGGAAGACCACGACCGGCTCGAGATGGACCTGGTCGTCGCCGGCAGCGCCGAGGCGATCCTGATGGTCGAGGCCGGCGCGCAGGGCGTCTCGGAGCGCGAGATCCTCGACGCCCTCGACATCGCGCACACCGAAATCAAGAAGATCTGCGCTGCGATCGACGAGCTGCAGCGCAAGGCGGGCAAAGAGAAGATCGAGGTCGAGGAGCCGACGATCGACGAGGGCCTGCTGAGCGAGATCCGCGCCTCCCACGGGCAGGCGCTGGTCGACGCGATCGCCACCGAGGGCAAGCTCGAGCGCTATGAGGCGATCGACAAGGTCAAGGAGGACGTGCTGGAGCGCTACGCGCCGGAGTCCGGCGACGAGGAGGCCGACGCGGAGCGCCGCGACGAGGTCGCCGCCGCCTTCGCGAAGATCGAGAAGGACACCATCCGGCACGCGATCGCGGTGGAAAAGAAGCGCCCCGACGGGCGCGCCGCGGACGAGATCCGGCCGATCGAGTGCGAGGTCGACGTCTCGCCCCGCGTGCACGGCTCGGCGCTGTTCACCCGCGGCGAGACCCAGATCCTCTCCAACGTGGCGCTGGGCACGACGCGGATGGACATGCGGCTCGACAACCTCGGGCTGCAGACCAGCAAGCGCTTCTGGCACCACTACAACTTCCCGCCCTTCTCGGTCGGGGAGGCCGGGTTCATGCGCGGCCCCAAGCGCCGCGACATCGGCCACGGGGCGCTCGCCGAGCGGGCGCTGGCGCCGACGATCCCGGACGAAGAGGAGTTCCCGTACGTGATCCGCGTCGTCTCCGAGACGCTGGAGTCGAACGGGTCGTCCTCGATGGGCTCGGTCTGCGCCTCCTCGATGGCCCTGCAGGCGGCCGGCGTGCCGGTCAGCGCCCCGGTCGCCGGCGTGGCGATGGGCCTGATCAAGGAGGGCGACGACTACATCGTCCTCACGGACATCGCCGGCGTCGAGGACCACCTCGGCGACATGGACTTCAAGGTCGCCGGCACCAAGGGGGGCATCACCGCCCTGCAGATGGACATCAAGATCTCCGGCGTCACCTTCGACATCCTCGAGGACGCGCTGGAGCAGGCCCGCCGCGGCCGCCACTTCATCCTCGGCAAGATGGCCGAGGCGATCGACGGCCCGCGCGAGCAGCTCTCGCCGCACGCGCCGGCGATCGAGTCGATCAAGATCGACCCGGAGAAGATCGGCGCCCTGATCGGCAAAGGCGGCGAAACGATCCGCGCCCTGTGCGAGGAGTTCGAAGCCGAGATCGACGTCGAGGACGACGGCACGGTGCGCATCTACGCCCCGACCGGCGAACTGGTCGAGGCCTGCATCAACCGCATCCGCTCGATGACCAAGGAGGCCGAAGTGGGCGACCGCTTCGACAACGCCCGGGTCGTGAAGACGACCACCTTCGGCGCCTTCGTGGAGCTGGTCAAGGGCACCGACGGCCTGCTGCACATCTCCAACGTCAAACCGGGCGAGCGGGTCGACTCAGTCGACGACGTGCTCAAAGCCGGGCAGCTCGTCGACGTCACCGTGGTCGAGGTCGACAAGGAGCGCGGCCGGATCGGGCTGCGACTCTCCAACGACCCGGTGATCGAGGGCAAGACGCCGGAGGAACTGGCCGCCGTCGGCACCGGCGACCCCGCGTCCGGGGGTGGCGGAGGCGGCAACCGGCGCAACGGCGAGCGCGGCGGCCGCAGCCGCCGGCGGCGCGGCTAGGCCTTGGCCGGCGCGCAGCTCACCGCCCTGGGCTCGGGGGTCCGGGTCGTCACCGAGGAGGTCCCCTCGGTGCGCTCGGTCGCCCTCGGGCTCTGGGTTCGCACCGGCTCGCGCAACGAGGCCCCGGCGCAGGCCGGCGTCTCCCACTTCCTCGAGCACTTGCTGTTCAAGGGCACCGAGCGCTACTCGGCGATCGAGATCTCGGAGCGCTTCGACGCGCTCGGCGCCTCGGTCAACGCGGCGACGGGCAAGGAGACGACCCACCTGCACGCCCGCTTCCTCGACGAGCACACCGAGGAGGTGTTCGAGCTGCTGGCCGAAATGCTGCTCGCGCCCACCTACCCCGAGGTCGACTCCGAGCGCCAGGTGGTGCTGGAGGAGATCGCGATGTACGAGGACGAGCCGCAGGACCGCGTCCACGACGTGCTCGCGGAGGCGGTGTTCGGGGAGCACCCGCTGGGCCGCCGGGTGCTGGGGGAGGCGGAGGTGATCGCCTCGATCCCGGTGCCCGACATCGATGCCTACCACCGCGCCCGCTACGCGGCGCCGGAAATCGTCGTCGGCGCCGCCGGGCACCTCGAGCACGGGCGGATCGTCGAACTGGCCGAGCGCCTCGTGTGCCCGCCCGCCGACGGCACGGGGGCGGCGGAGCCGGTGCCGCTGGAGGGCGGCCCGCGGCTGCGCTTCCACCGCAAGGACACCGAGCAGTACCACATCTGCTTCGGCGCCCCGGGGCTGCGCCGCGACGACGAGCGCCGTTACGCGCTCGCGGTCCTCGACGCGATCTTGGGCGGCTCGACCTCCTCGCGGCTGTTCCGCGAGGTGCGCGAGAAGCGCGGGCTCGCCTACTCGGTCGGCTCCTACAACGAGCAGTTCACCGACCACGGGCTGCTGGCCACCTACGTCGGCACCCGCGAGGAGAACGTCGAGGAGGCCTGCGCGGTGATCGGCGCCGAGCTGGAGCGACTGCGCTCCGAGCCGGTCAGCGAGGAGGAGCTGGTGCGAGGGTGCGAGAGCGTCAAGGGCCGGCTGGTTCTCTCCTCGGAGTCGACCGCGGCGCGGATGACGCGGATCTCCCGCGCGACCCTGTTCGGCCTGCCGATCGAAAGCCTCGACGAGATGCTCGCCAAGGTGGACGCGGTCGGCATCGACGACCTCACCGAGCTGGCGGCCGAGCTGTACACGCCGGAGCGGATCTCGGCCGCCTGCGTGGGCGCCGACGAGGACCGCTTCCGCGGCGCCCTGGCCCCGGTCAGCGAGACGCTGGTGGCGGCGTGATCCGGGTCGTCGTCGCCGGCGCGGCCGGCAAAATGGGACAGGCGGTCTGCGAGGCGGTCGAGGAGGCCGAGGACACGGTCCTGGCCGGGCGCGCCGACCCGGCGCTGGGGACCGAGCTGGGCGAGCTGCTCGGCGAGGCCGACGTGGTGGTCGACTTCACCGTCCCGGACACGGCGCTGGACAACGTGCGCGCCTGCCTGGCGGCCGGCGTCCACGTCGTCGTCGGCACCACCGGCTTCGACCTCGAGGCGGCGCGCGAAGCCGCCGAGCGGTCGCAGGCGAACTGCTTCGTCGCCCCGAACTTCGCGATCGGGGCGGTGCTCATGATGGAGCTGGCGCAGCGGATCGCGGCCCACATGCCGGAGTGCGAGATCGTCGAGCTGCACCACGACCGCAAGCTCGACGCCCCCTCGGGGACGGCGAAGCGGACCGCGGAGCTGATCGCCGCCGCGGGCGGGAACGTCCACGAGCCGATCCACTCGGTCCGCCTGCCGGGGCTGGTCGCGCACCAGGAAGTGATCTTCGGCGGCGTCGGCCAGACGCTCTCCCTGCGCCACGACTCGATCGACCGTCGCTCGTTCATGCCCGGCGTCCTGCTCGCGGTGCGCAAGGTCGGGCAGCTGCCGGACCGGTTCACGGTCGGCCTGGAGAAGCTGCTGTAGTGGCGGGGCGGCCGGGAGACTGAGTACCCTGCGGTCGATGAAGGAGATCCGTGGCCTGATCACGGCGATGGCGACCCCGTTCCGCGCGGACGGGTCGGTCGACCTCGACGGGGCCAGGCGGCTCGCCGCGCACCTGCTGGAGAGCGGCTCGCACGGCCTGGTGATCGCCGGCACCACCGGCGAGTGCCCGACCCTCACCGACGAGGAGGAGATCGAGCTGCTGCGGGCGGTGCGTGCCGAGGTCGGCGAGGAGGCGCTGCTGGTCTGCGGCACCGGCACCAACGACACCCGGCACTCGCGCGAGCTGACCAAGATGGCGGCCGAGGCCGGCGCCGACGCCTCGCTGGTCGTCGCGCCCTACTACAACAAGCCCAACCCGGCCGGCCTGCGCGCCCACTTCGAGGCGGTCGCCGAGGCGGTCCCCGAGCTGCCGATGGTCGTTTACAACATCCCGGCGCGGGTGATCGTCAACGTGCCGCCGAGCCTGCTGGCGGAGCTGGCGCAGGTGCCGAACATCGTCGCGGTCAAGCAGGCCAACGACGAGGAGCTGGGCCCGATCGAGGGGCTGGACGTCTTCGCCGGCAACGACAACACCTTCCTGCGCGTGCTGGAGTTCGGCGGCGCGGGCGGCATCACGGTCGCCTCGCATGTCGTCGGCCCGCGGATGCGCGAGATGTGGGACGCGGCGCAGGGGGGCGACCTGGAGCGGGCGCGGCGCATCGACGCCGAGCTGGCCCCCCTCTACGAGGGCCTTTCCGTGACCACCAACCCGATCCCGCTCAAGGCGGCGCTGGAGATGCTCGGCCTGGCGCCCGACCGCCTGCGCCTGCCGCTTGTCCCCTGCGACGCCGAGCAGCGCGCCGCGGTCCGCGCGGCCCTGGAGCAGGTCGGGCTGCGGGTCGCCTGACGAACCCGGACGGAGAGCGAGGACCACAGTGGCAAGCAAGAAGCTTCGCGTGCTGCCCCTGGGCGGCCTGGGGGAGATCGGCAAGAACATGACGGTGATCGAGTACGACGGCCGCATCGTCGTCGTCGACACCGGGCTGATGTTCCCGACCGCCGAGATGCACGGCATCGACCTCGTCCTGCCGGACTTCTCCTACCTGCGCGGGCGCGCCGATGACATCGAGGCGATCGTGCTCACCCACGGGCACGAGGACCACGTCGGCGCGCTGCCGTACGTGCTGCGGGAGATCGGCTTCCCGCCGGTGATCTACGGCGGCCTGCTGACGATCGGCATGGTGCGCTCCAAGCTCGACGAGCACAAGCTGGTCGACGGGGCCAACCTGCAGGAGCTGCCGCCAGGGGAGAAGGCGCGCCACGGCCCGTTCGAGATCGAGCTGGTCCACCTCGCGCACTCGATCCCCGACATGCGCGGGGTGCTGATCACGACCGAGGTCGGCTCGGTGCTGATGACTGGCGACTACAAGTTCGACCAGACCCCGGTCGACGGCCGCCCGGCCGACATCTCGCGCTTGGCGGAGATCGGGCGCGAAGGGCTGCTGCTGCTGTGCGGCGACTCGACCAACGCCGACCGTCCGGGCGTGGCGCCCTCGGAGTCGAGCGTCGGGCCGGCACTGCTGGAGCAGTTCGCGCGCTGCGAGGGGCGGATCATCGTCACCTCCTTCGCCTCCAACATCCACCGCGTGCAGCAGGTGATCGACGCCGCCGCTCAGCTCGACCGCAAGGTCGCCCTGGTCGGCCGCTCGATGCGCAAGAACTTCAACATCGCCTCCAACCTCGGCCTCGCCGAGGCGCCGCCGGGGATGTTCATCCAGCCGCGCGAGATCTCCGACTTCCCGGACGAGAAGGTGGTGATCATCTCGACCGGCAGCCAGGGCGAGCCGCTCTCGGCGCTGCGGCGGATGGCCAACAACGACCACCGCGACGTGCAGCTGCACTCCGGCGACACGGTCGTCTTCTCGGCCACCCCGGTGCCCGGCAACGAGCGGGCCGTGAACGAGACGATCGACCGCATCTACGAGATCGGCGCCAGCGTGATCACCGCCGCCGACGCCCCGATCCACGCCTCCGGCCACGGCTGGCAGGAGGAGCTGAAGCTGATGCTGAACCTGACCCGGCCGCGCTACGTGCTGCCGGTGCACGGCGACCACAAACGGCTGCGCCTGCACGCCGAACTGGCGGAAGCGGTGGGGATCGACCCGGAGCGGATCTTCCAGGGGCGCAACGGTCTGCCGCTGGAGATCGACGCCAGCGGCGCCGGCTTCGGCGAGGACATCCACGCGGGAGTGATCTACGTCGACGGGGTCAACATCGGCGAGCCCGACGACGCGGCGCTGCGCGACCGGCGCGAGATCTCCGCCGACGGCATCTTCATCGTCGTGGCGACGATCTCCTCCGACGACGGCACCGTGGTCGCCGACCCGGAGGTGATCTTCCGCGGCGTCGCCTTCCTCGAAGACGCCGACGCGCTGGTCGAGGAGCTGGCCGACCTGGTCGAAGACACGCTCGAAGACGCCGCCGAGTCCGGCAACCGCGCCTCCCACCTGATCGAGGAAGACCTGCACGAGGCGATCGGAAAGTTCGTCTGGCAGCGCCTCCGCCGCCGGCCGATGATCCTCCCCGTCGTCGTCGAGGTCTAGTCGCCCCGGCCCCGCGCCCCGGTTGCCGTTTGTAGCCCTCTGGGCTACGAAGGCTCTTTGGATGGGTTGCGCAGGGGGCGGGCGGGGGGCTGCGCGGCGGGGCGGGGGGCGAGGGGGATGCGGGCGCGGAAGAGGGCGCCGCCGGACTCCGATTCCAGCGCCGCGACGCTGCCACCGTGCGCCTCGGCGACGGCGCCGACGATCGCCAGGCCGAGGCCGGTGCCGTCGCCGCGGGCGGTGTCGGCCGGGCCCTCGCCGCGCACGAAGCGGTCGAAGACCTGCTCGCGCAGGTGGGGCGGGATGCCGGGGCCGTCGTCGGCGACCTCCAGCACCGCGTCGCCGCCCTCCTCGCGCAGCCGCAGCTCCACGACGGTGCCGGGCGGCGTGTGGCGGGCGGCGTTGTCGAGCAGGTTGAGCGCCATCCGGTGCAGCTCGTCGGGGTTGCCTTCCACCCACAGCGGCCGCTCGTTGTCGACCCGCAGCTCCCGCTCGCCCATCAGTGGCGCCGCCTCCGCCGCCGCCTCGCCGGCGATCTCCGCCAGGTCGCAGCGCCGCCGCGCCCCCAGCCGCCCGGCGTCGGCGCGGGCCAGCAGCAGCAGGTCGGCGACCAGGCGGCTCATCCGCCGCGAGGAGCGCAGCGCCGAGTCGACGATTTCGCGGTCCTCCTCGTGCCCGCCGCCGGCCAACGAGGCCTGCAGCAGCTCCAGGTTGGCGAGCACGCTGGTCAGCGGCGTGCGCAGCTCGTGCGAGGCGTCGGCGACGAACTCGCGCTGCTTGCGCATCGCCGCCTCGCGCTCCGCCCGCGCCGCGTCCAGCGAGCGCAGCATCTCCTGCAGGGTGCGGGCCAGCTCGCCGACCTCGTCCTCGACCGCCGGGTCGGGAAGCCGCCGCGAGGGGTCGCGCGTGGCGGCGATCTCCCGCGCGCTGGCGGTCAGCGAGGCGATCGGGCGCATCGCCCGGCCGGCGATCGCCAGCCCGCCGAGGCTGGCGAGCAGCGTGCCGCCCAGCACCCCGGCGGCGATCAGCAGCCAGACCCGGTCGATCGTCGCCTCGACGTGGTCGAGGCTGCGCCCGTACTGCACGTAGCCGGTCAGCTGCCCGGAGTCGGAGATGATCTGGGCGCTGGCGACCCGCAGGCCGTCGTGGTCCGTCAGCCCGGCGACCACCGGGCCCAGCCGCGCCGCGCCCGCGGTGCTGCGCTTCACCTGGCCGTTGACGTCCAGCACGCGCGCCGAGGCGTCGTCGGGGAGCACGAACGTGCGCAGGCTCGGCCCTTCCTGGGCGTAGCTGCCGACCGGGGTGTAGACGACGCGGAACTCGGCCGCCAGCGTCTGGGCGGCGTTCTGCACCTCGCTGTCGAAGTCGCTGCGGATCCGCTGCGTCGCCACCTCGCCGATCGTCAGCCCGAACGTGAGCAGGATCGCCAGCGTCAGCAGCGCCGAGACCGTGGCGAGCCGCCAGCGGACGGGCCAGGCGCGGGGGGCGGGGATGCGCATCTCCCTACGCCTTCAGCACGTAGCCGGCGCCGCGCTTGGTGTGCAGCAGGCGCGGCTCGCCGCCCGCCTCCAGCTTGCGCCGCAGGTTGGAGACAAAGACGTCGATCGTGTTCGTGGCCGCCATCGGGTCGTAGCCCCAGACCTCGTCCAGCAGCCGCTCGCGGGAGACGACGAGGCGCTCGTTGCGCATCAGGAACTCGAGCAGCTCGAACTCGCGGTTGGTCAGCTCGATCTCTCGCTCGCCGCGCCGCACCTCGCGCGTGTCCGGGTTGAGGGTCAGGTCGCCGACCTGCAGGGAGGCGGAGCCGCGCGGCGGGCGGCGGCGCAGCAGCGCCCGGATCCGGGCCAGCAGCTCGCGGCGCTCGAACGGCTTTACCAGGTAGTCGTCGGCGCCGCTGTCCAGGCCCGTCACCCGGTCGTCGGTCTCCGCCCGCGCGGTCAGCATCAGGATCGGCACGTCGCCGTCGCTGCGCAGCCGTCGGCAGACCTCCAGGCCGTCCATCCCGGGCAGCCCGAGGTCGAGCACGACGAGGTCCGGGTAGAAGCTCTCCGCCACGTCCAGCGCCTCGGCCCCGTCGCCGACTGTGCGCACCTCGTAGCCCTCGTTGCGCAGGGAGCGGCGCAGGACGTCCGCGATGTCGGCGTCGTCCTCGACGATCAGGATGCGGCCGCCGGTCCCTTCGCTGGTCAGCACGGACCCGATGGTAGCCCCGCACCGGCGCCGCGCCCCCGCCTTTAGCGACCTTTTATCCCCGCGCAGGGGATGTGCCGTCGGCGTCGAAGCGGGGGGCATGTTCGTTCGCAAGCGGAAGGCCCCTGCGCGCAAAGCCAAATCGAAAGGCCGCCGGGCGAAAGCCCGCCGCGGCCCGGCGCTCGGCCTCGAGCAGCGCCACCTGGACCTGATCGGCCTGCTGCTCGTCGCCGGCGGCGTCTACCTGGCCTTCGTCCTCTTCGGCGGCTGGGAGGGTGGCAAGGTCGGCTACGGGCTGCAAACGGCGCTCGTCTACCTGTTCGGCGACGTGGGGGCGAAGATCTTCTCGCTGCTGGCGGTGCTGGCCGGGGGGATGCTCCTCACCGGCACCTCGGTCTCGGCGCTGGCGGGGGCGATCGGCCGCGGCCTGCGCGGGCTGTTCCGCGCCGTGTTCCTGAGCGGCGAGGGGGCGGCGCGCACGGTCGCCCGCACCGCCGCCCGGCGGCGGGCGCGCCGCGACGAGGAGGAGACCCTGGCCGGGCCGACCGACGTGCTCAGCGACTACCCGGAGAACGACGAGGGATTTGAGCCGCGGATCGCGGTCGCCGGTGGCGACGAGCACTTCGCGCCCGGCGTCTTCGACGGCCAGGCCGACGAGGACGCGCCGGCCGCGGAGCCCGAGCCGCTGCCGGGGGCCCTCGAGCCCGAGCCGGACCCGGAGCCCGAGCCGCTGCCGGAGCCGTCCGCCGAGGGCGAGGGGGAGGGGGAGCCGGAGACCGTCGCCCTCACCCCGATGGGCAACAAGCGCGGCGTCACCACCTCGGAGGAGATCGACTACCGCCCGCCGCCCGCCAAGCTGCTGGAGCGCGGCGCGCGCGACAAGGGCCCGGACCCGCGCGACCAGGAAGCGATCGGCCGCAAGCTGATCGAGACCCTGGGCCACTTCGGGGTCGAGGCGAAGATCGTCGGCGTCGTCAGCGGCCCGCACGTCTCGCTGTACGAACTGCGGCTGGCGCCGGGGATCAAAGTCAAGAAAGTCACCGAGCTGGCCAACGACCTCGCCTACGCCCTGGCCGCCACCGACATCCGCATCCTCGCCCCGATCCCCGGCAAACAGGCAGTCGGCGTGGAGGTCCCCAACCAGCGGCGCCGGATCGTCCGCCTCGGCGACGTCTACGGCGGCCGCCCGAAGGGCACCTCGCCGCTGGTCGCCTGGCTCGGCAAGGGGATCGACGGCAACGCAGTCTGGGCCGACCTGGCGAAGATGCCGCACGTGCTCGTCGCCGGCACGACCGGCTCGGGCAAGTCCGGCTGCGTCAACGCGATGCTCTCCTCGATTCTCATGCAGGCCTCGCCCAACGAGGTCCGCCTGGTGCTGGTCGACCCCAAGCAGGTCGAGCTCAACCACTACGAGAGCGTGCCCCACCTGCTGACCCCGGTGGTCACCTCGCCGCGCCTGGCCGCCAACGTGCTCTCCAACCTGATCGGCGAGATGGAGACCCGCTACGGGATCATGAGCGAGGCGCGCGCCCGCAACCTCGACGAGCTGAACCGGGCGCGCCGCCGCGCCGGCGAGCCGCCGCTGCCGCACATCCTCTGCGTGATCGACGAGCTCGCGGACCTGATGATGGTCGCCCCGGCCGAGGTCGAGGACTCGATCATCCGCCTCGCCCAGAAGTCGCGCGCCACCGGCATCCACCTCGTGCTGGCGACGCAGCGCCCCTCGACCGACATCATCACCGGCACGATCAAGGTCAACATCCCGGCCCGGATCGCCTTCGCCGTCTCCTCGCAGACCGACTCGCGGGTGATCCTCGACCAGGGCGGCGCCGAGGCGCTGCTGGGCCAGGGCGACATGCTGTTCCGCGGCGCCGGGACCTCGAAACTGCAGCGGATCCAGGGCGCCTACATCACCGAGGAGGAGATCGCCCGCATCACCGAGCACTGGGCGCGCCAGGGCGAGCCGGAGTTCGAGGGCCAGCTGCTGGAGGCCCCCGAGGAGGAGGCCGACGAGGGCGGCGACGCCGACCTCGACCCCGACAGTGACGACCTGCTGGAGGAGGCGATCCGGCTCGTGGTGCAGACCGAAACCGCCTCGGTGTCGATGCTGCAGCGCCGGCTGCGGGTCGGGTACACGCGCGCCGGGCGGCTGATCGACATGCTCGAGCGCCGCGGCGTGATCTCGGGCTACGAGGGCTCCAAGCCGCGCCAGGTGCTGATCACCCAGGCCGACCTGCCGCGGGTGCTGGCGCCCGCCGGGGCGGCGCCCGGCGAGGGCGAGGACGGCGCCGCGGAGCCGGCGCCCGACTAGCGCCACGCCCGAGCGCGGGCCGGGCGGCCCGGCCCGACGCTCGAGGCCTTTCTCCGCAACTTGCGC
>Ga0207864_1001535_pt1 | contig 24875 bp, 20 predicted proteins | sample HigsolmetaAR202D_FD_184834 | JGI IMG/M metagenome (GOLD analysis project Ga0207864, IMG submission 184834) | Ionic liquid and high solid enriched microbial communities from the Joint BioEnergy Institute, USA - AR20-2-D (SPAdes) (version 2) ... | reverse complement strand
CATCTGCTGCAGGCAGCGGGCAGCAAGCAGCAGATGCGGGCGGCTGGCTGCCTGCTGCCGGCTGCCAGCCCCCCTGCTGATTTACAGCCAGAACTTCAACTTCACGTAATTGATCAGCCGGCCGGTCCAGATCCAGATCAGCGGACGCTTCTCGATCCGTACGCGGGCTTCACCTTCCAGGCCGGGGTACCAGTGCTCGGACTGCTGTTCGAGCGTGGCATAGACCTTGAAGACGTTGTCGCCGCCGCGGGCGGACGGCTCGCCGATCGGCACGATGCGGGTGATCGTCAGCTCATACGTTTCGTTCGGCAGGGCCGTGGTCGCCAGGTATCCGGTCTGGCCGATGGCGATGTCCTGGATGTCGCGCTCGGCGACGCGCAGCTCGGCTTCCATGCCGGTGGACTCGCCGATCTCGAACAGGACCTCGCCGAGCTTCACGGGCGAGCCGCGCTTGTCGCGCAGATCGCCGCGGAGCACGTATCCGGCGATGGGCGCGCGGATGGTGTGCTTGTCGATCTGCCGCTGGAGATAGCGGGATTCCTCGACGGCTTCCTGGCGCTTCAGCAGGGCAAGCTGCTCATCGGCGAGCTTGCCTTCGGCGCGGTACTTGGCGGCTTCGCGCTCGTAGGCCAGAGCCTTGGTATCGGCTTGGGCTTTCTGCTGGATCAGTTCGGTGACGTCAAAGGTCAGGAGCACCTGCCCTTCTTCGACGCGATCCCCCGGTTCAACCAGCACCTGATCGATGTATCCCTCGATCGGCGCGGCGATGTCGCGCTTCACAGCCGGCACGAAGCTGAACGACGCGCTGACCTTGTACATCGGCGAGTAGACGCACAGGAACACGCCCAGCGCCAGCACCAGGATCACGATCACCTTCGTGATCATGTACTTGGGGCCGACGATCTTCTCGCCCAGATTCTTGGCGCTGATGCCGGCCTTGGTGATCAGCCAGCGGTCGTTCTGGAAGCGATCCCACAGCGACGGCACGACCAGATCAACCGCGACCGTCAGCGCAGCCAGGGCATCGTCGTCGAGGTTCACCTTGGGGTCGAACTCCATGGTGATGATGCCCACGATCTGCTCCTTGCGGCGCAGCGGCAGGGAGACGACCGACTGGCCGCCGTTCATGCGGCTCAGGGCCTGCGCTTCGCGCGTGACCTGGGGCCGCGGCTGGCCGTCGACCTGATAAGCGACGACGTTTTCCTGGTCTTCGCACTCCTCCATGACGCGCTGGAGCTGGACGACCAGTTCCTGCTTCTTGTCGAACTTTTCGGTATGGCTGATCGCCTCGACGCGGACGTTGTTTCCGCGCACCCAGCCGAGGGAGACGCGTGCGGCGCCGGTCCGCTGGGCCAGCTCGTTACACAGCGAAACGGCTGCGGCCTTGAAGCCGTCGGCATTGGCGACGCTGTTGACCAGTTGCAGGGCGCGCGTCTGCCGCTGGATGGTGTTTCGCGTCTGCTCGTTGGAGCGCCGCAGGCCATAGAGCTCAAAATAGCCGGCAACGAGCTGCATGCTCATGAGGCGCTGGCGGGCGCGGTCGTTGTCGGCACAGCGGGTGATGACGGCGGAGACGGCGACGGCCGTGCCTTCGCTTCGCAGCAGCGTGATCAGGCAGAACTGGGATTCGCCGGTGTCGTCGGGCGCGGTGATTTCGACGGCGCCGTCCTTGTCCTGCTGGACGCAGGGGGTGATCAGTTCCTTGAAGGCGTTGAGGGCCTGCTGGCGGACGTTGTCGTCGCTGTCGTCCGGCCGCATATGGGCGATGGGCCGGAGGTTGAAGACGGGCTGGCCGTCGGGGCCGGGGGCCTGGCGTTCGATGACGAACGCGGCGGCTTCCGTGCCGACGACGCTGACAGCCTGGGTGGTCAATAGGTCGTTGATGAACGACGGCAGGTTGTCATGAGCCGCCATGAGGCGTTTGACAAGCTGCGAGCGTGAAGCGCGCGTGGGCGTGGTGCGGATGACGCCCTGCTGCTGGCTGGAGGATTGGGATTCAACGACTTGGGAACTCATGGCTCTCCCAGACTAGATCGATTAGCTGTTGCTCGATTCAGCCGACACGTCCAAACGCGCGAGGTTGGCTGAAAACTACGTCTGCTGTCAATCGCGAGCGATGACAGCATGCGGTTTGCCGGCCTCGGCGACGGCTGCGGGCAGCTCGACCAGCACCTGCAATCCCGACGGACGGCCGTGGGGATTGGGCATCTCCAGGCGAACGCGCCGCATGTCGCTGGAGACATCCACGACCGGCGAGACAAACAGCACCTTGCTGTCGGTCCAGTTTTCCTCATCGAGGTGCCGTACGCGCAGCGACTTGAGGCCCTCGATGCGTGCCGCCTGCGCCGCTGGGAGCGTCAGTTCGACCCAGAGCGGTTCGTTGTTGACGACCGTGCAGGCCGGCTGACGCGGATCGACGATCTCACCTTCGTTCACATCGATCTGCGCGACGAAGCCGTCGATGGGGCTGGTGATGTTCATCTGGCGGACCTGCTCGGCCTGCTTGTCGCGCTCGATTTTCTTCAACTCGTGATCTTCGCGGGCTTTGCGGAGGCGGATTTCGGCGATGTCGACGCCCAGGCGGGCTTCGAGCAGTTCGGATTCGTTGGCGACGTTCTGCTCGAACATGGTCTCGACGCGTTCGAGGGTGACGCGGGCGTTTTCGAGCTCCTTCTGGGCGGCTTCGATGCCCAGTGTGCTGGCGGCTTCGAGCTCGAGAAATTGCAGGGTCTTGCGTTCGACCGAATCGTCGAGCTGGATGAGGGTGTCACCGGCTTTGACCTGCTGGCCGACGACGACAGGCACCTTGGCGACCTTGCCGGTGATGAGGAACGACACCTTGCTCTGCCGAGACGGCTGGGTGAAGGCAATGGTCGATTCGTTGCTCTGCGCCGCCAGGGGCATAGTCAGCACCAGGATCGCGGCGACGATCCACCCTTTGCGAAACTCTGCTGAGATGCCCATCCCACTGACTCCTTCGAATTCCTGGCTGATGACGTTGTAAGAGGTAAAGCAACCCCGGTTGGCTCGCTACGCGTGCGCCGGTAAGGCCGCGCCCGCTTACGCAGACTCGCTATCTTATCGGACGAAGGCCATTATTGCCCGCGTTCCCCCCAAAAATCTATCCTTTCCCTGCTGGACCCGTTTGCCCTGGTCGTCGTTTGTCCTTATCGACGCCTCACGTCGTGCAACGTAATCTACGCGGGGGATCTTCGAGGGTTTCTGATAAAACGATGCGCCGCCACATTGGGCCGTTGCATGCAGCGGCAGATTTTCCCCTTCGTCCCCTGGCCCCCCGCCCTCAGATTGTCCACAGAATGCACGCCACCGCCGCCTGCATGAATGCGATAACTGCAACGCTCATCAGGTTTTCCTGCAGGTCCAGGTCAAAGAACAGGTGGAAGCACACCCAGTAAATGATGAACACCAGGTGCCACGCGACCACCGGGCCGGTCAGGGAATCGCTTTTGTCCATCCCCGCTACCGCTAGGGCGATCGCCCCCGCAAACACCGCAGCCGCGGTGAACTTCAGCGTCGCCAAACCCAGCGAGCCGAAATCCACCCCCAGCAGCGACCCGGCGATGGCTGCCCCCGCCAGCATCGTCAGCACCATCAGGCCGAGGAACACGCCATTGAGCGCGATCGCCCTGCCGGCGGAGACCTCCTGCGACGACAACGTCAGCCCCTGCACGATCAAGAGCGCTACCCCCACCGCCAGCAGCGCGATCGGCAGGACTACGCCGCGAAACGTCGACACGTCGCGCGCGCCAGCCGTGTCCGCCGTAATTCGCGTCGGACGCGTGGGATAGGGTGTAATCCCCGCTGCCGCGGGCATGGCCGGTTGGGCGACGGTCGACGCCGGCGGCACCGCCGGCCCCTCGCCGTCGTCGGCCACGTCATACGGATCGACCTGCGGCGCCGCTTCCTCGGGATCCTCAAACGCTTCGAACACGCAGCCGCACTTGCAGCTCACCTTGCGGTTGAGATACGCATCCTTCCAGGCAAACTTCGCGTGACAGGATGGACAACCGAATGTGCGCATCATCGCCCTCGGGACGGATGGGGTGTTCTCTTAGCCGCCGGCCAACTGCTCCAGAAGCTGGATGATCTGCTGCAACTGCGGCGGCAGACCGGGATTGGCTGCCGACGCCCGCACTTCGTGCCCGCTGTAGCGGATCTGGTACTGCACATCACCGCGTGCATCGGGCGGAGGCGGGTAGGCGCGATCGAGATGGGCAAATCCCTCGAACGCCTGGATCAATTGGCTGATCGCCTCATCGGGCAGTTGCCGCCGCTGATGGCCGAAAATCGGCCCGTTGGTCGCCAGTTCGCCGGTTGGACTGATCATCAGCCGGTCGTGATACCGGCTGCGGCTGCCGCTGACGCGGAGCATGGAGATCAGCCCGAGCGTCGGTTCGTCCGGCGGTGGTTCTTCCGCCCCAGCGGCTGGGTCACGACCCTGCGACGGCGCGCATCCGACAAGGCTGACGATCAGGTCGATCGCCAGGCAGGTCATCAGTATCTTGCGTTTCAGCACGGGGGTAGATTACCGTCCGCCCGGCCGTCACAACACCCCCGGGGCTGGTTTTGGCCGGTAGGATGATCCTCTCATCACGGGAGGATCGTGCCGATAATCGTCCGCCGACGAGGACGGGTATCGAAGTCGATGAACACGGGCTGCTGGTATTCGCCCGTCAGCAGCCGGCCATTGCTGAAGGGGATGGTCAGGCTTGGACCGATCAGCGACGCCCGGATGTGGGAATGGCCGTTGTCGTCGTTCCAGGTCTGCTCGTGTTCGTAACGGATATTGTCCGGAATCAGCCGCTGAAACGCTTCCTGCAGGTCGTGCTTCACCAGGCCCGGCTCGTATTCGATCGTCGTCAGCGCGGCGGTGGAACCGACAGCAAACAGATGCACGACGCCGTCGCCTGCGATGTCGCGGAGCTGCTCGACGATCTGACTGGTCAGGTTCAGGATCTGGCAGTTCCCTTCTGTGGAAAACTCGAGCTTGAAGCGCTTCATGATGATGGACTCCGGTAAACTAAGGCATTCGGACGATCGTGCGCCGCCTGATATATCCATGACGAACCGGAGGGATTCAAGCCGCCCGGCGATGAAACTCCGGCGGCCTGGCGAAAAGCCCCGCGAAAGCGGTGCCGGCTAACCTATTATTGGACAACCAGTTGCGATACAGGACCTTGCGGAGTGATTTGACCGTGCTCCAAAGCAGTGCTATATTTGAACAGTCAATCGCTTGCTGGACGATCGTTAACTCTTGCGGGAAAAGAAATTACGTTGCATTGGCTGCCGGTTCTGACTGACCGCCCCGGGGGATGCGGAGCGCGGTCGGTACGTCAAGTGTAACCGACTTGTGATGCCATGAATTCGGGACACGATTTCAAATCACAAGTACTGGCGGCAACAGACATTGTCGAGCTGATCTCGCAGAGTGTGGCGCTGAAGCGGCGCGGAAAGGATTATGTCGGTCTTTGTCCTTTTCACCAGGAAAAGACCCCCTCGTTTCACGTCAGCCCGACGCGGCAGTTTTTTCACTGCTATGGATGCAAAGCCGGGGGCAATGCGATCGACTTTGTGATGTTGCGCGATCGGCTGGAGTTTGTCGACGCGCTGCGACTCCTGGGCGAACGCGCAGGGCTGGAGATGCCTCGGCGCGGCGCCTCAGGCGATACAGGTGGCCAACGCAAGCTGCTGCTGGATGCGCACTCGGCGGCCACCGCGTTCTTTGAAAACCAGCTCGCTCACGGACCGCAGGGCAAAATTGCCCGCGAGTATCTGCTGTCGCGCCATTTCACCGACGAGTCGGTCAAACGTTTTCAGCTCGGCGTCGCACCCGATTCATGGGACGCCCTGCTCAGCGGATCGGTCGGACGCAAGTACAAACCCGAACTGCTGGCGACGGCGGGCCTGGTCAAGCCCCGCCAGAACGGCAGCGGGTATTACGACACCTTCCGCAACCGCCTGATGTTCCCCATCCGCGATGAAGGCGGACGGGTCATCGCCTTCGGCGGTCGCGTCCTGCCCGGATCCAACGATCCTGCCAAGTATCTCAACAGCCCGGAAACGCCGCTGTTCAGCAAGAGCCGCTGCATTTTCGGCCTGGATCTGGCGCGTCAGCGGATCGTCGAGACGCGGACTGCCGTCGTCGTCGAGGGCTATACCGACGTCATCATGGCCCACCAGCACGGCGTCAGCAACGTCGTTTCCGTGCTGGGTACGGCGCTGACCGATCAGCATGTGAAGATCCTCCAGCGGTTTGCGGATCGGATCATCCTGCTGTTCGACGCCGACACCGCCGGCGATTCGGCTGCCGACAAGGCGGTGGATCTGTACCTCACCCAGCCGATCGAGATCGGCATCGCCACCATGCCGCCGGGCGTCGATCCGGATGAGTTTCTCATCCAGGAAGGCGCAGCCGGGTTCCAGAAGATCCTGGACGCCGCGGTCGATGCCCTGACCTACAAGTGGCATCAGCTCCAGCGGCGGTTGGACGCCAACGATCTGACCAGCCGGCAGAAGGCCGTCGAGGCGTACTTCGACGTCCTCACAACGGCCAGCACAGCCGGGCCGATCGATCCCCTGCGATGGGGCGCAGCCCTGGCTCGCGTCAGCCGGCTGATCGAGGTCCCGCTGGAGCAGCTTCATCGCCGCTTCAGCCCCAAGACCCAGCGGCCGCGGCGGCAGGCCAACTTCCCTGTCCAGCGGGAAGTTGCTCAAGCCGCAGGCAGCGCCCAGCCGAAGGCAACTACTCCATCTGATCGCACGACTTGGACCGCCCAGGATCGTGCTGAGCGATGGTTGTTGGGGTGTCTTCTGGCTGAACCGCATTGGTGGCATGACGTGCAGTTGCACGTCCGGGTGGAGGAATTTGAAGATCCGCTCCGCCGCGCGCTGGCTGACCGGTACTGGCAGTACCAGCGGGACGAGGGCGAGCCGGTCTTCAGCGAATGGCTGAGCACGCTTGAGTCGCCCGAACTCAAGCAGCTCGCCGTCGAGCTGGTAGATGAACCACGACCCGGCGATACAGCCGAGGTCCTTCGCGAGGTGCTGGCTTACTTTGCAGAAGCACGCCAGCGCCGCGAAGAAACAAAACTTGTCCCCCGTTTGCGGCGTACAAACGAGCAACGGGTGGCGGCGCCTGCACAGCAGCCGTCCGTCGTCGCGGCTGACCAGGACGACGAGCTGGCTCTGCTGCTGCAACTGCAGGCAAAGGCGAAACGTCCCGACCTGCGTCGGGTCGTCTCGTGAGACGAAATTACAACTGAATAGCGGCCGGCGCGTTCGACCGGCCGTGCTGGGCGATGGATCGGCTCGTTTCAGGGCTCGGAAATGTCTCCGAGGGCCTTGGCCTGCCGGTGTGTCGTCTGTAGGGATGTGGCCCGTCGTGTGTTGGGCCGGTAAAGGAAGTTTCGGAGAATGACTACGGAAACCCCGCTAATTGGGTGTGGATCGCCGGAAGAGGTCGAGAATCGCGTCAACGCGCTCATCGAGATGGGCACGTCGCGCGGCTATATCACCTACGAGGAGCTCAACGATCGCCTGCCGGACGAGCTGGTCTCTCCCGACAAGCTCGACTCCCTGCTGATGACCATCGACGAGATGGGCATCAAGCTCATCGATGAAGCCGATGTCGGCGAGTTCCAGCAGAAAGAAAAAGTGGTCGAGAAACCTGTCCCGGTCGCCAAGCCGGTGAAGGTCTCGGTCACCCCCGCGCCAACCGCCCGCCAGCAGGCCGCGGCTGAGGCGGACCGCCTCCTGGCCCAGTTCGCCGCCGAGGAGGAAGAAGACCTCGATCTGAATCTGGACAAGGAGATCGCCGAAGCCGCTTCCAAGCGCATCGACGATCCCGTGCGCATGTATCTCACCCAGATGGGCGAGATCCCCCTGCTCACCCGCGAGCAGGAAATCGCCCTGGCCAAGCGGATTGAGATCTTCCGCAAGATCTTCCGCTCGAAGGTCCTCGAAAGCGACTACTGCCTGCAGAGCGCCGTCGAGATCCTTCAGCAGGTCGACGAGGGTGACCTGCCCTTCGACCGCACGATGAAGATCTCCACCGCCGAAGGCCAGGCGGACAAGGGCACCATTGGCCAGCGCATCCCGCTGAACCTCAGCACCGTGCGCAAGATGCTGGAGCGCAACCGCCAGCAGTGGGAGCAGCTCCGTCAGACCAAGAACAAGAAGGAGCAGGCTGAGCTGCAACTGGCTATCCGCCGTCGCCGCCGCCGCGCCGTCAAGCTCCTGGAAGAGCTGTCGCTGCGCACCAGCAAGGTGACGCCGCTGATGAAGAAGCTCAGCAGCATCTCCACCAAGATGCTCGAGCTCGAGCAGCGCATCGCCGAGCTGTCGCGCCTCAAGAACCCCGGCGAAGACCTGGAAGTCTGTCGTCAGGAGTGCGAAGGTCTGGAAGACCTGGTGCTCGAAAAGGCTGAGGACCTGCACAAGCGCGTCACGCAGATCAAGAAGATCTTCTTCAAGTACGAAGACGCGAAGCGCAAGCTTTCCGGCGGCAACCTGCGTCTGGTGGTGTCGATCGCCAAGAAGTACCGCAACCGCGGCCTGTCGTTCCTGGACATCATCCAGGAAGGCAACACCGGCCTGATGCGCGCCGTCGACAAGTACGAATACCGCCGCGGCTACAAGTTCAGCACGTACGCCACGTGGTGGATCCGCCAGGCGATCACGCGTGCCATCGCCGATCATGCCCGCACCATCCGCATCCCGGTGCACATGATCGAAACGATGAGCAAGCTGCGCAACATCTCCAAGCAGATCATGCAGGAGGTCGGCCGCGAGCCGACGATCGAGGAGATCGCCAAGCGCGCCAAGATGAGCGTCAGCGAGACGCGCCGCGTGCTGAAGATCAGCCGCCATCCGATCTCGCTGGATCGCCCGGTCGGCGAGTCGGAAGACAGCTACTTCGGCGATTTCATCGAAGACGAGACGGCGGAGAATCCGGTGGAGTCGGCGACGCAGGAAATGCTCAAGGACAAGATCGAGCAGGTCCTCAAGACGCTGACCTACCGCGAGCGCGAGATCATCAAGCTCCGCTACGGCATCGGCGATGGTTACACCTACACGCTCGAGGAAGTCGGCCGGATCTTCAAGGTGACGCGCGAACGCGTGCGTCAGGTGGAAGCCAAGGCCATCCGCAAGCTGCAGCACCCGGTGCGTGCCCGCAAGCTCGAAGGCTTCCTCCCCGGCGGCGTGCGGTAACACCGCGGGTTGATCTCAGAAATGAAAACCAAGCCCCGTTCCGAAAGGATCGGGGCTTTTCTTATTTTGGATTGGCGGATTTTGGACTTGGTGTTCTGTCATTTGTCACTGGTCACTTGTCACTCGCCGCAATCCGACGCAGGACATCCACTGCAGGCTGCAGACCGCTGACTGCTGCCCGCTGCCCGCCGCCTGCTGCCTGCTGCCTGCTGCCTGCCGATCAAAGACAACGCCTCCGGAATCTGGCGGGTTCCGGAGGCGTGTGCTTCTGCTCCCTGTTTACCGTGCGGAAGCGATCAGTCGCTGCCGTGGGCTTCTTCGAGCATGCGGCGAAGATAGCCGTTCTCGCGGCGCGTCGCTTCCAGGTCGAAGACCAGGTATTTGATGCTCAGTCGCAGATAGTCGAGGCTCTCCTGCAGGCTGCTGACGGTCTGGCGCAGACGCTCATGGCGTTGGCGCGTTTCGTCGGCGAGCTTCTCGAGCTTCTGCCGCTCCGATGCCGGCAGCGTCGAGATCTCACCCATCAGTTCCGCCAGCTTTGATTGAAACTCCTGCTCGGTCATGATCACTTCTCCTTACACTCCCGCGCTCTGGTGTCGTAGGTGTTGTAGTTGGTGTCGTAATGTTCTGGGCGCGTCTGACCTGTCTCTTGGCAAAGCCCGTTCCACAACCGCGCCGCGTGTGGATGGGCTCGCTGTCAGGGCCGAATTCGGCTCGTAAGCCGCCAACATCGGCTTACGCGTGATGCGCCGGATTTGCGGGATGATGTCCCGCAGCGGCGCATTCTCGCGGCGATGTTGCCGCAAGCCGTCAGGCTGCCGGGCAGCGGCGTCCAACGCGACGCCACTCTCGAGTCTGCTTGTACGGGCAAATCACCTGGTGCCGGTCAAACCGCCTGCAGGCGGTTTGGCGACGCCATGGGTCGCACTATAATCGCCGCCGAGCGCATCGCAGCGGGAAAACGCTGCTTCCGACAGTTTCCCGGGCAAGATGTCCGATAACTCAGCGAATCCAGTCCGTTTGTGCAGGTGAAAGCATGGCTGACCGCAAAAAAGAGGAGATGGCCGCCGCCCTTGACGCCTTGATGGCTGGGGCCGCTGGGGCTGATGAGGACGATGCCCAGGAGCACCACGACGCCGATCCGGCGGGGGAGGCGGTCGAGGCGGATGAACCATCCGCCGAGGCGCCGGCTTCGCCTGTTGCGCCCCAGCCGCCCGTGCCGCCGCCGGCGGCTCGCAAGGCGCCGCCGCCCCAGCCGACGGTCCAACGGCCCGGCAGCCCCACGGCAGGCCGTCCAGCGAGCCCGTCGCGGCCGGCAGCGCCGTCGCGCCCGGCTGCCCCCGGTCGTCCGGCTGCCCCGGCACGTCCAGCAGCACCGGGCCAACCGGCTGCCTCAGCCCGTCCGGCTTCGCCGTCGACGGCTGCCTCGCGCCGCCCCGCCAAGCCGGACGTCACCGCCGCCAGCCGCGCCGCTGCCACGAAACAACCGGCTGGCCGTCAGCCGCTGTTTGCACGCCTGGGCTTCCGCCAAACGATCATCCCGCCCCTGCTCACGGGCGGATTGCTGACGATCATCATGGGGGTTCTGCCGTTCGTTGTGGCGCCGGATTCGCCATTTGCGTTCGTACCCCTGTGGGTGTCGATCATGCTGCTGGTCCTGGGGGTGTTGTTGATCGCCGGCGCTGCGCTCAATATGTACCTGGTTCGACAGCAGTTATCCGAGCAGGCCTCGTGAAGGATCGCCCCAACGGCCCGGCATGGAAACACGCCGCAGACTTGTTCTAATACCCGCATGACATCGTTGCCGGACATCGCGCCGCAGCGCCTCCCGCGTCACATTGCCATCATCATGGATGGCAACGGTCGATGGGCCGTGCGCCGCGGCATGGATCGCGTGGCCGGCCACCGCCAGGGGGCTGTCACCGTTCGAAACATCGTCACCGAGTGCGCACGCCTGCGCAAGGAGATGGGCGGGCCGGATTTCCTGACGCTCTACTCCTTCTCGCTGGAGAACTGGAAACGGCCGATCCAGGAGGTCTCCGCCCTGATGGAGATGTACGTCGAATATCTCCGCAGCGAGCGCAAGACGATGATGGACAACAACATCCGTTTCCTGCAGATCGGCCGGCTGGACAACCTCCCGCCGGGCGTGCTGGAGGAGATGGAGATCACCATTGAGCAGACCCGCAACAACACCGGCCTGACGCTGGTGCTGGCACTTAACTACGGCAGCCGGGCGGAGATCACTGATGCCGTCCGCGCCATCGCCGAAAAAGTCCGCCAGGGCGTGCTGTCGCCCGATCAGATCGATGAGCAGACGATCAACGATCACCTGTATACTGCCGGCATGCCGGACCCGGATCTGCTGATCCGTACGGCAGGCGAGATGCGCATCAGCAACTACCTGCTGTGGCAGATCAGCTATGCCGAGCTGTTCGTGAGCCCGGTCCTCTGGCCGGACTTCAGCGTGGCTGACTTCCAGGACGCCTTGCGCAGCTTCGCCAGCCGCAACCGGCGCTTCGGGGCGCTGGATCACACCAACACCCCCGCAGCCAGCGCACCTCGGCAAGGCGAGTGAACCATGGCTGACAAGCCCTCACGACCCTCGCGATGGCGTCGCCGCCTGGGGATCTTGGGCGGCGCTTACATTGTCTTCGCCATGCTCGCGTTCTTTGGTGGCTGTGCCGATCGGTTGATCCTCTTCCCGCAAACCGGAGATGCCAAACCGCTGGGCGTCCGCCCGCACGAGTTGCCGTTTGAAGATGGCCGGCTTCAGGTGTGGATCGCCGATGCTCCGCGTGGTCAGGAGCCCCAAGCCTTTGTGCTGTCGTTCAACGGCAATGCCGATCGAGCGGAGAGGGCGATCGTCCACGAGGCATTGCTGTGGAATGCGCATCCGGTCGAGGTCTGGGCTGTGAACTATCCCGGCTATGGCGGCAGCACCGGCCCTGCCAAGCTCGCCCGCCTCGGCCCAGCCGGTCTGGTGGCGTATGACGCACTCAAGCAGCATGCCGGCGACCGGCCGATCTTCGTCGCCGGCAACAGCCTGGGGACGGCCGTCGCGCTGCACGTCGCCACGCAGCGCGACGTAGCCGGGGCGGTGCTGGTCAATCCCCCGCCGCTGCGGCAGCTCATCCTTGGCCGCTGGGGATGGTGGAACCTGTGGCTGATCGCCGGGCCGATCGCGATGGCTGTCCCCTCGGACCTGAACAGCGTCGCCAACGCCCGCCAGGCCACCGCGCCGGCTGTCTTCACCCTCTCCACACTCGACAGCGTTGTCCCGTACAAATGGCAGAAGATGGTCCACCAAGCCTATGCCGGCCCGACGCAGACCTTCACTCAGGATGCCAACCACAACGACCCATTGACCACCGAAGGCGAGCGGACCCTGCGCCAACATATCGCGTGGCTATACACCCAAGCCACAGCCGGGCGGGAATAGCGCCATACGCCACCCACCAGATGGTCCAATGTCAGGCAGACACCGATCACGGCCGTGATCACAGAAGATCCCGAAACTGCCGCAGGCGTTCCACGAACATCGGCAGTTGCCTGGCCGCAATCCACATCACGAGGTCGCGCAGCGGCACCGGGTAAAGCACATTGGAATCGTAAATGACCGTGAAGCTGGGCCAGAAACGAAACCGGTCCGCCGAAGCGGACCGGTGTTGTTTGCGTTTGGATGTCGTCGCGACGGTGCTCAGGTCGCCGACAGATGCGGGCGGACCTGCTCGACGATCGCGTCGAAGGCAGCCGGGTCGCTGATCGCCAGCTCCGAGAGCATCTTGCGGTTCAGCTCGATGCCGGCGGCAATGCAGGCCGGGATGAAGCGGCTGTACTTGATGCCCCGCTCACGCAGTGCCGCATTGAGGCGGACGATCCAGAGCTGGCGGAAATGCCGCTTGCGCTGGCGACGGTCGCGATACGCGAACCGATCGGCGCGGGCGATGAACTCGATGGCTGAGCGGTACAGTGTTCCGGGCGAAGCGCGGAAACCTTTGGCGCGCTTCAGAACACGTTTACGCTTGCGGGCTTGTGTAACGCCGCCTGTCGTACGAGGCATGGGAAGATCCTTTCATCTTGGAGCCAGAGGCACAACGGACCCCGGAAAACCGGGCGGGCATGGCTGTACCGGCGACGCGCCGGCACTTGTCAATAAACGTCTGTTACAGCAGGCAAAACGCCAGCCGGGCGGTTTACGCCTCAGCGGCAGCCTTCTTCTCCGCGAGCTCGCGCTCGTGAGCGACCTGGCTGGGCTTGAGCTTGGAGAGGCCCATCATCTGCCGCATGTTGCGGGCATGACCCTCAAACAGGACCGATGCACGGCGCAGCTTGCGCTTCTTGTTGCCCGTGCGGCTGGACCGCAGGTGCGACGTCAGCGAGTGATTGTGCTTCAGCTTGCCCGTGCGGGTCACGCGAAACCGCTTGGCCACCGCCTTGGCGGGTTTGAATTTGTAAGCCATGACTTCCTCAGTCGGTGTGTACCAACACAACAGCCCCCTGCTCGGGGGCAAGGCGGGCACTGTATCAGAAGCCGGGTTGCAAGTAAAGCGAACGCACAAGTCCTTGTAATGGCAGGACTTGTCCTCGGCACGCCCGGAGCGAACCGTTTAAGGGGCACCTTGTGCGAGTGCCCCTGCAGACGATGCCTTCCGGTCCGCCAAGGCGGACCCTGCCTCACTTCCCTTCGTCGCTCCGTCGCTATCTCACTCCCCTCACACCGCCACTGCAGCCGGCGCCGGCTTCTCGGCGTAGTTCATCGCAGCCTGGATGAACCCGAGGAACATGGGTTGAGGCCGAAGCGGACGGCTGGTCAGTTCCGGATGGGCCTGCGTGCCGAGGAAGTACGGATGCACATCCTGCGGCAGCTCGAGGATCTGCATGATCGGCTGGGTCGGATGCCGGCCGCTGAAGATCAGCCCGTGCTTCTCCAGCGTGGGCACGTACTTGGGATCCACCTCATACCGATGGCGGAAGCGAAGCCGCGTCATCGGCTGATCGCCAAACAGCCGCGCCGCCAGCGTGCCGGGCGACAGTTGCACATCCTTGCCGCCCAGACGCATATTCCCACCGAGGCCCTCGATCTTCTTCTGCTCGGGCAGGATGTCGATCACCGGGTTCTTGCACTTGGGATCGAACTCCGAGCTGTTGGCATCGGTGATCCCGCAGACATTGCGGGCATACTCGATGACAGCCATCTGGAACCCCAGGCAAAGCCCCAGGTACGGAATGCCGTTCTCACGCGCATAGCGGATGCACTCGATCTTCCCCTCCGTCCCGCGGACGCCAAACCCGCCCGGCACGATCACGCCATGCATCCCCTTCAGATGCCGAGCCACGTTGGCGGAGTCGATCGACGCCGTGTCGATCCACTCCAGCTCGACCTCGCAGTCCAGGTGCACGCCGCAATGCTCGACCGCCTTGATGATCGACGCATACGCGTCGCGCAGCGACGTGTACTTGCCGGTCACGGCGATCTTCACCTGCCGCGTGGCTTTGCCGATGCGGTCGACATACCACTTCCACCGCGCCCGGGCCTGGTCCTCATGCCGCTGATCGACGCGATCATGCAGATTCAGCAGCGTCAGCACCTCGCGGTCGATCCCGCCCTCGCGCAGGGCTTCGGGGATCAGGTAGATGCTCGGCACGTCGTGCATGCTGATGACGCGCCGCATCGGCACGTTGGTCGACATCGAGATCTTCTGCCGCACCTTCTCCGTCACCGGATGCGGAGCCCGGCAGGCCACGATGTTGGGCATGATGCCCACTTCCATCAGCCGCTTGATGCCAAGCTGAGCCGCCTTCGACTTCTGCTCGCCGAGGCTGTCCGGCTCAAGCACATACGTCAGGGCGACCATACAGACGCTGTTTTCGCCCTCCTCGTACGCCAACTGACGGATGGCTTCGAGGTAGAACATGTTCTCATAGTCGCCGACGGTTCCGCCGACCTCGACGAAAACGACATCGGCATTGCTCTGAGCCGCCAGCTCGCGCAGGCGCAGCTTGACCTCGCCGGTCACGTGCGGGATCACCTGCACGTCGCGCCCCAGGTACCCGCCCTCACGCTCCTTCTTGAGCACGCCGGAGAGGATCTGGCCATTGGTCGTGAAATTGGCAGCCGTCAGGTCCTGGTCGAGCAGCCGCTCGTAGGTCCCCAGGTCCATGTCGCACTCCATCCCGTCATCCAGCACGAACACTTCGCCATGCCGATACGGATTGAGTGTCCCCGAGTCGATGTTGAGGTACCCCTCCATCTTGATCGGGGCGACGGTCAGGCCCTTGTCCTTGAGCAACTTGGCCAGCGACGAGGCGAAGATCCCCTTGCCCAGGCCGCTCATCACCGTGCCCACGACAACGACGTACTTATGCTTGCCGCTGCGGTACCCCGCGGGCATCGGCGTGTAGAACTCGGTCTCTTCCTGTGACTGGCCGGCGCGGGCCAGGAGGTCTTGTGTGGTCATGATTCTTCAGCAGGCAGCGGGCAGCAGACAGCAGGCAGCAGGTAACGCTGCCGAATGCTGGCTACTCACGACTGGCCACTCCTTCATCAGCATCAGTTGGCAATTGGCGGTTGGCAGCAGACCTTCTTCTGTCTTCTGACTTCTGGCTTCTATCCTCAGTCTACCGCTTGCCGCTCCGGTATCTCTCCACGAACGCCTCGTACTGCTCCGGCGTATCGATGCCGTGCGTCGCACGTTCGACCACCAGTACGTCGATGCGCGCCCCGTGTTCCAGGGCCCGCAATTGCTCCAGTTTTTCTGTCTTTTCCAGCGGTGTGGGCTCCCACGCCGCAAATCCCAGCAGGAAATCACGCCGATAGGCGTACAGCCCAAGGTGCAGCAGGTAACCGGCGCCCTCAGCCAGCTCACCATCCCGCGGATACGGGATCGGGCTGCGGGAAAAATACAATGCCTGTCCGCTTCGCGACAGTACCACCTTCACCAGATTTGGATTCGACACATCGGCGCCGGGTGGAAACGGCGTCGCCGCCGTGGCCATTTCGCTGCCGGTGGCCGTGATCCGCTCGATCAGATCGTCGACGATCTGCGGCTCGATTTCCGGTTCGTCGCCCTGGACGTTGACGACAAAGGCGTCATCCAGGCTGCGAGCGACCTCAGCGATGCGGTCGGTTCCGCTCTGGTGAGACGGGGAGGTCAGGACCACCTTCGTTCCGAACGGCGCCACGGCATCGACGATCCGCTGGTCGTCGGCTGCCACAATCACCTCGCGCACGCGCCGGCACTGACGGACCTGGTCCACAACGTGCTGCACCAGCGGTTTGCCGGTCGATGAGGCGACAATTTTGGCGGGAAATCGGGTGGAACCGTAGCGGGCGGGGATGACAACGGTCGCAGTCAAGGCCGATCCTTCATAACGCCAAAGCTCCAGCTCAAACTGCCGGGCGAAACTATCGTTTGCCCGCTGGGCTGTCAAATGCATCGCGGAAGATGGTCAGGAGCTCACGCGAAGCTGCGAAGGACCCGAAGGGTTTCGCCCGCGTTTGGTCTTTTTCACCGCAGAGACGCCGAGGCGCGGAGGACTCCGGTAGAGGAAAGTCCACAGCCACAAAGGGCTGTCGCTGCGGCCTTTGTGATTTCTGGAATCTTTGCGCTTTCCCCTGGCCTCTTCGTATCCCCGCGCGAAAAGGGCCGCCCCTACCAGTTCTGGAAACATCATCTATACTGTCGGGCCGTTTTACTGCTTCTGAGTTCCGGAGATACCGATGCCCCAAGCCCAATCCCCCAGGAAGATCGTTCTGGCCTATTCAGGCGGTCTTGATACGTCCGTCATCCTCCCGTGGCTGAAGGAACGCTACCCCGGCGTCAAGCTGGTTGCGTTCGCAGCCGAGCTGGGGCAGGGCTCGGAGCTGAAAGGCGTCGAGGAAAAGGCTCGCGCCAGCGGGGCTGACGAGGTCGTCGTCATGGACCTGCGCCGCGAGTTTGCCGAGCAATACTGCTTCCCGATGCTGCGGGCGCATGCGATCTACGAGCAGGACTACCTGCTGGGCACGAGCATCGCCCGGCCGCTGATCGCAGCCAAGCAGGTCGAGGTCGCCCGGCAGACCGGCGCCGACGCCGTCGGCCACGGCGCCACCGGCAAGGGCAATGACCAGGTCCGCTTCGAGCTGACCTACATGGCGTTGGCGCCCGATCTGAAGATCATCGCCCCGTGGAAAGACCCCTCCTTCGAGCTGCGCGACCGCGAAAGCGCCATCGAGTATGCCGAGAAGAAGGGCATCCCCATCACCGTCAGCAAGAAGAAAATCTACTCGCAGGACCGCAACCTGTGGCACATCTCCCACGAGGGCGCCGAGATCGAGCATCCCGATGCCGAGCCCAACTGGGAAGCCTGCCTCACCATGACCGTCCCGCCGGAAAAGGCGCCGGACCAGGCTGAGATCGTCGAGATCGGCTTTGAGCGGGGTAATCCGGTCAGCGTCAACGGCAAGCAGTTGGCTGGCGATGAGCTGATCGCCACGCTCAACGAGATCGGCGGGCGCCATGGCGTGGGCGTGACGGTGCTGGCGGAGAACCGCCTGGTCGGCATGAAGTCGCGCGGCGTCTATGAGACGCCCGGCGGCACGATTCTCTACGAAGCCCACAAGGCCCTGGAGCAGATCTGCATCGAGCGCGACACGCTGCACTTCAAGCAGCAGGTGGCGCTTCGGTATGCCGAGCTGGTCTACTACGGCCAGTGGTTCCACCCGCTGCGCGAGGCGCTGCAGGCGTTCATCGATCACACGAATGCGACGGTGACGGGCACAGCCAAGGTTCGGCTGTACAAGGGCCGGGCCATGCAGATCGGCGCCAGCTCGCCGCATTCGCTGTACGACCCGCAGCTCGCCAGCTTCAGCATGGAAGGCTACGACGTGACAGCCGCCCGCGGCTTTATCGATCTGTTCGGCCTGCCGATGAAGGTGGCTTCGCAGGCCAAGCGGTGGTAGGGCCTAGAGCAAACCGCTGAGACGCGGAGACGCAAAGAAACAGTGAGTGGTGATTGGTGATTGATGCGTGAAGCGGCATGAGGGCTGGCTTCGCCTGTCAATCAACGATCACCACTTCTCATCTGCCACAATTGCACGTGCGGGACGCGTGCCACCGCACAACGCACCACACTCAATCCTGCCTTTGCGATCTCTGTGATCTTGGGGGTCTTTGCGCTTTCCCTTCGCCTCCTCGCCATCTTCGCGTGAGACATTGCACCCCTATGCGACCTGCCGGCGGGCGGCCTGGCGGAGGACGGCTTCGGGGCGGAGGACATTGACCAGCTCCGCTCCGATGCTCGCGACGCCGCAGCGCATATCGCAGCGGACGACGGAGTAGAGCAGCGTCTTGGCGGCGCCGGTGATCGGATCGGGCAGTTGGATGACAAACTGCTGCCCTACCGCCATCGGCTGATCGTGTGTGAACCCCATCCCGGTCGATGAGGCGTCGTGCATGAGGACCTGGATCGGCCGGCCGAGGATGCCGTGGCGGCAGGGAATGATGCTGATCCGCCTGTTGCGCACCTTGCGTGCCGTGCGGCGGCGGTTGGCGACGCCCTTGCGACGCTCCGCCAGCGAGAGCTCGGTCAGCCGCATGGAGGCTCGATCCGCCACCTGCTCGAAATTCACCGGCGTGTTCAGCCGCACGTCGAACAGGTGCGCCAGCTCGGCTGTCTTGCGGCCGATGGCGCACAGGATCGCGTCGCACTGCACTTCCGTCAGCCGGTAGTGCGTCATGAACGACCGCCGCACCTCCATGATCGTCTCGGCTGCCACCTGCGGCGCGACGAAGACATCCGCACATCGCCCCGCCAGCCAGATGACCTGCGCGATGTCGCGCAACGCCGGATCCTCAACGGCCTGCGGGCCATGATGCGCCCCGATCGGCACAGCCAGTGTCGATGGCAGATCCCATCGCTCAGCCATGAACTGCCCCACCTCGGCATGGTCGGCGCCGAACATGTGGACCTCGATCACCGGCAAGTCCACATGCGCTCTGACGAGATTGCAGACTTCGCCGTAGCGCGAACCCAGCACGCGGTCGAACACGAGCATGCCGATGTCCATCAGCATGCCGGCGGCGAAGCAGTTGTCCTTCTCCGACTCCAGCACATGCACCGCGATGACGCGGGCCGCCGTGGCGGCATACATGCTGCGCCGCCAGTAAAGCTGGTGGTTGAATCCGCCGAGGCGCTGATCCTGGAATGCCTTCACCAGCGACAGGCCGAGCACAAGCGTGCACAGCGCTTGGGGCCCCATGGCGGCTGCAGCCTGTTCGATGCTCAGCACCCGCCGGCTCAGGCCAAAGACGCCGCTGTTGAGGACGCGCAGCAATCTGGCCCTCAGCGCCGGATCGCGCTCGACGATGGCAACGAGGCTGGCGATGTCGGTGTTGGCGTTGCGGGCGTGGGACAGGGCGGCTGTCGAGGCTTCCGGCAGCGTCGGGAGGTCGGGGCAGCTCAGGATCTGGGTTTCCAACAAATGATGCACCCCAAATTCCTCCTGTTAAAGGGGTTACGTTCAGGCATATCGGCGGGGGAAAATGGGGACTTTGGGTGAGATCGTGAATGGCGCCGCAGGAAATTCTGGAGGCTGCGCAGGCTCGAAGGTGAGAGGGCGTATCCCCTGGCAGAACAGGACGTCACGCGCAACCGCACGGTGCGGCCAACCGAGACGACAAATGCCCGAAAGAACCGGAGATTCCAATGATTCGCAGCCTCATCAACATCGTTCGCAACCGCATCAGCAAGGTCGCCGTCGCCGCCATCGCGGTCATCGCCACAGCCGGAACGGCTTCGGCTCAGGTCAATAACCCCTATAGCTCCGGATCTTACGGTGCTGCACCTTATGGCCAGGCCGATTACGGCACCTATGGCCAGCACCACTACCCCCAGGCTGGCTATGGTCAGCCGAGCTACGGCCAGCCCGTCTTCGACGGTGGCGCCGCCGTCCCCGTGACCCGCGAGCAGATCGATGCCGAAATCCAGCAGATCATGATTCAGGCCCGGACCGCTTCGACCCAGGAACTGGAAGCCGGCATGCTGCAGGTCAACGGCATGATGATGCAGATTCAGGCCGCCCGGATGCAGCTTCAGGGCCCGACCGATCCGCAAATCCAGCAGGTTGAGCTGGCTGAGTATGCCCTGAATCGCCTCGCGGCTGTCATCCAGCAGGAACTGGCCAACCGTCAGAACGGCCAGTCGCCCGCTCCGACGCCGGCCCCGTACAACGGTGGCACGACCGGCGGCTGGCAGCCCGCCCCCCAGCCGGCTTCGCAGACGACCGGTGGATGGCAGGCGACGCCGCAGACGACCGGTGTTTCAACCCCTTCGGTCAGTAAGAAAAACCAACCGATCCCCCACTCAGCCAGAGAGGCCCGCTCCCCCCGGACGGGCCACTCTGCATTTTCCATTACAGCAGCCGTTCGCCGCGCCCCCGCGGCACCAGCGCCAGGATCTTCTCGATGATCTGATCGACCGTGATCCCCTCGGCTTCGGCATTAAAGCTCGGGATGATGCGATGCCGCAGCACGGGCGCAGCCACGGCTTCGATGTCCTCGATCGTGACATACATCCGGCCGCGCATCAGCGCGCGAGCCTTACCGCCGATGATCAGGTACTGCCCCGCGCGCGGCCCGGCTCCCCAGGTCAGCCAATGTCGCACGAAGTCGCTCGCCCCCGGCTCGTTCGGACGCGTCGCCCGCACCAGATCAAGCGCGAACGCATACACATGATCCCCCACCGGCACGCGGCGGACGATCTGCTGCAGCTCGATGATCTTCTCGGCTGTCAGCACGCGCTGTACTTCCGGTGCCGGCTCGCCGGTCGTCCGCTTGAGGATCTCCAGCTCTTCATCCCGCTGGGGATAGTCGACATTCACGCGGAACATGAAGCGGTCGAGCTGGGCTTCGGGAAGGGGATAGGTCCCCTCCTGCTCGATCGGGTTCTGCGTCGCCAGGACGAAGAACGGATCGGGCAGCGCCAGCGTGTGCCCGCCGACCGTCACATGCCGCTCCTGCATCGCCTGCAGGAGGGCTGATTGCGTCTTGGGCGGCGTGCGGTTGATCTCGTCGGCCAGCAGCAGATTCGCGAAGATCGGCCCGGGCTGAAACTCGAACTTGCGCCGCCCTGTCTCGGGGTCTTCCTGCAGGATGTCGGTTCCGGTGATGTCGCCGGGCATAAGGTCGGGCGTGAACTGGATGCGATGGAAGCTGAGGTCCATCGTCCGCGCCAGCGTGGAGACCAGCAACGTCTTGGCCAGCCCCGGCACGCCCTGCACCAGGCAGTGGCCGCGGGCGAAGATGGCGATCAGCAACTGCTCAATGACGCGCTGCTGGCCGACGATGACGCGCCCCAGCTCCTGCTGCAGGCGGTGTGCCGCCTCGCCCAGGTATGCGGCTGCGTCCAGGTCTGATCCGGCCTGCTGCGCGACCCGCTCGGTATCCGTGCCCTCGAAGATCGACATGGCGGCCTTTTATACCGCAGATCCTCGCGGGCCGTTGCGGGGTGTGTGCGGTTTTCTCAATGGCTCGCAACCGTCGGTCCGACCCCACGCACCCGTCATGTGATGATGCTGACATTTGTGCTGTCGGTGATGGCGGAGATCGGGTTATACTCGCAGCGGCTTGACGGGGTCTGCCCCGGATGTCGGCTGTGGCAGGCCCTGCCTTTCTGCTTCATCGCGACGCGCAGGAGTGCTACACATGCCCAACTACACCACCGCTGACATCAGAAATGTCCTCATTGCCGGCCATGGCGGCAGCGGCAAGACCACCCTCGTCGATGCCATGCTGCACGTCAGTGGGACAACCAGCCGGCGCGGATCAACGCTCGACGGAACCAGCTTCAGCGATTTCGAGAAGGAAGAGAAAGAACACCAGCACTCGATCTACTCCTGCGTGCTGCATTGCGATCATCTGGGCAAGCGGATCAATATCATCGACACGCCCGGATCCCCCGACCTGATCGGACAGGCCCTGCAGTGCCTGCCCGCCGTTGAAACCGTGGCGATCGTCGTCAACGCGGTCGCCGGCATCGAGGTGATGACGCGCCGGCTGATGGAAGCCGCCAAAGAGCAGAACCTCCCCCGTGCCATCATCATCAACAAGATCGACCTGCCCGATATCGACCTGCCCACCGTCGTCAAGAACATCCAGGAGATGTTCGGCGCCGAGTGCCTGCCGGTGAACCTCCCCACCGGCGGCGGCAAGGCCGTCGTCGAATGCCTCAGCTCACGCTCGGGCGAAGCCGACTTCTCCAGCGTGGCTGAAGCCCACACCGCCATCCTCGAGCAGGTCGTCGAACTCGACGAAACCCTCATGGAGCGCTACCTCGAAGGCGAAGAGCCGAACACCGAGGCCTTGCATGATCCCTTCGAGCGCGCCATGGACGAAGGCCACGTCGTGCCGATCCTCTTTACCGACGCCAAGACCGGCGTGGGCGTGGCTGAACTGCTCGACTTCATCGCACGGTGGTTCCCGTCGCCGCTGGAAGGCAACCTGCGCCCCTTCGTCACCGGCGACGGCCCCGACGCCAAGCCCTACCAGTATTGGAACGACCCGCAGAAGCCGCTGCTGGCGCACGTCTTCAAGGTCACGACCGACCCGTTCGTCGGCAAGCTGGCGATGTTCCGCGTCCACCAGGGCACGGTGACCGGCCAGTCGCAGGTCTTCATCGGCCACAATAAGAAGCCCGTCAAGCTCGGCCACGTCTTCCACCTTCAGGGCAAGGAACACAAGGAAGCCTCCACCATCATCGCCGGCGACATCGGCGCCGTGGCCAAGATCGAAGACATCCATGCCGGCGATGTCCTGCATGACGATCACGCGCTGGATGCTGTCCACCTCAAGCCGATCAACTTCCCCACCGCGATGTACGGCCTGGCCATCACGCCCAAGGCCCGCGGCGATGAAAGCAAAATCTCGGCTCAGCTCAGCAAGATCGCCGAGGAAGATCCGACCTTCCACTGGCACACCGATCGCCAGACGCACGAGGTCGTCATCAATGGTATGGGCGAGCTCCACCTGCGCCTCATCCTCGAGCGCATGGCCAACCGCGGCCTGAATGTCGACACCAAGCCGCCCAAGATCGCCTACCGCGAAACCATCCAGGCCAAAGCCGAAGGCCACCATCGCCACAAGAAGCAGACCGGCGGCGCCGGCCAGTTCGGCGAGGTGTTCCTCCGCATCGAACCCCTCGAGCGCGGCAAGGGATTCGAGTTCGTCGATGAGATCTTCGGCGGCGCGATTCCGGGGCAGTTCGTCCCAGCCGTCGAGAAGGGCGTGCGCGAACTGCTGGAGCAGGGCGCGCTGGCGGGCTATCCCATCCAGGATGTCCGCGTGATCGTCTACGACGGCAAGCATCACCCGGTCGACTCGAAGGAAGTCGCCTTCAAGACGGCTGGCAAGTACGCCTTCCGCGATGCGTTCCTCAAGGCCAAGCCCGTGCTGCTCGAGCCGTACGTCCGCATGGAAGTGACCGTGCCCGAGGACAAACTGGGCGCGATCACGGGCGACCTGTCGGGCAAGCGGGGCCGCATCCAGGGCCAGGACTTCCTCTCCGGCGGCATGGCGATGGTCCGAGCCGAAGCCCCGCTCGCGGAGGTCATGCAGTACCAGTCGCAACTGAAGAGCGTCACCGGCGGCCAGGGCAGCTTCGTCATGGAGTTCAGCCACTACGAACCCGTCCCGCCGCAGGTCCAGCAGCAGATCGTGGCTCAATACCAGCCGAAGCAGGAAGAAGAGTGATTCGCTGGTTGGGAGTAGCCAGTAGTGAGTAGCCAGTTGTTAGTGGCCAGTGTTTGCTGGTCACTGACAACTGGCAACTGGCAACTGAGCCCCCCTCACCGCTCAAAATACGCCCGCACCAGATCCCTGTATGCCCCCGGGATCTGATTGCGTTCAATGGCATCGATCGCCTGGCTGCGCGAGATGCCCCACTGGTCCGAATCCCACGGCGCAACGGGCGCAGACGACCCAGCCGAAATATGCAGGCCCGTCGGCGGCTGAATGCCGGCTGAGCCGTCGCGCGCAGCGCCGCCGCTGGCGGTGTGTGCATCGCCATTGACCGGTGCTTGTGCATCCCCCAACGGCGGGACCGTCAGGCGGTCGGGGTCTGCCGATGCCTGCGTCTGCCCCTTGCCGCCGCCGGCCCCCTCGGGATTGGCGATCTCTGTCCGATGCGGTGAATCGACGGCATCGCCGTTTTGCTCGCCCTGCGCAGGATCATCAACCCCGGCTGTGATCCCGGTTGGCCGATCCGGCTCGACGGACCGCGGCCGCGGCGGCGCGGGAGAACGCTGCCCGGCAGCGTCTGTCCTGGCCGCCAGACGATCCAGCTCATCGGGCGACACAAACGCCAGCCTCGAATCCGACGCCATGCTCGGCGTCGCCGACGGCGCCATCACCGCCACACTCACACACAGCAGCGCCGTCACGGCGATCCCGCCCCATGCCCGCGCCCCCAGGCGGTTGAGCACCACCTGCCGCGGTTGAAGCGATCGGCATCGGTGATCCGCCATCGCCACGACCGCGCCCGCCCACGGATCGGCACGATCCTGAGCCGCAAGTGCCGTCGACAGCAGGTCCTTCAGTGCCAGTTGCTGATCCGCCAACATCGCGGCTGACAACAGATTCGGCGGGCGCATCACCCCCCACGTCGCC
>Ga0207864_1001531_pt1 | contig 24909 bp, 17 predicted proteins | sample HigsolmetaAR202D_FD_184834 | JGI IMG/M metagenome (GOLD analysis project Ga0207864, IMG submission 184834) | Ionic liquid and high solid enriched microbial communities from the Joint BioEnergy Institute, USA - AR20-2-D (SPAdes) (version 2) ... | reverse complement strand
CGGCGCAGGCTGCCAGGGCAGCTGCGGTCACGATCAGCAGACTTGCTGTGAGCGGTCTGCGGTTCACAGGCGGTTACTCCTTGTGGTCAAGAGATGAACTCTGCTCATTTTTGGACTTATGTGGGGCTCGGCCCAGACCCCTTCGGGGGCGCGGGGCCGAGCTGCCCCAGGATCTCCCTCTCCGCCGCTCTGCGGCGAAACAACGTGTCTGTGGAGGCAGCAGCTCCGCGCCGCGTAGCTCCTGGCATTGTAGCCGAGGTCTGGCGGGCGAGCTGCGCCTCGGGCGGGATCATGCCCCGTGCCCCGGCCGCTCTTCCACCGGCCGCGCGTCGCGGGTATCGGTGCCGTTGGCGTGGCCGTTGATGCCGTTGGGCAGCGGGGCGTGCCCATCGGCGGGCGCGGCCAGCACCGGGAGCGGCGCCGGGGCGGGCGTGGCGAGCGGCGGCAGCTCCTCCTCTTCTTCGTAGCCGAAGATGCGGCGGAAGAAGGCCGTCACCCGCTCGGTGAACGACTCCATGAGGCTGTAGGCCGTCGGCACCACCAGCAGCGTCAGCAGCATCGAGGTCAGCAGGCCGCCGATCAGCGCGGTGGCCAGGCCCTTGCGGAACTCGCCGCCCTCGCCGGTGCCGATGATGTGGATGCCGAGCGCCACCGGCAGCGAGCCGGCGACGATCGCCAGGGTCGTCATCAGGATCGGGCGCAGGCGGATGGCGCCGGCCAGCTCGAGCGCGCTGTGCTTCGGCAGCCCGGCGCGCCGCAGGCGGTTGGTGAAGTCCACCAGCAGGATGGAGTTCTTCACCACCAGGCCGAGCAGCATGATCAGGCCGATCATGCCGGTGATATCCAGCGGGAGGCCGACCAGCCGCAGCGCGAGGAAGGCGCCGATGAAGCTGAACGGCATGGCCACCATGATCACCAGCGGCTGGGTGAACGAGCCGAACTGCGAGGCCAGCACCATATAGACGAACAGCACCGACAGGCCCATCGCTATGAACAGCCCCTCGAAGCCCTCCGTCGTCTGCTCCGACATGCCGGTGAAGTTAGTCTCCACGTCGGCCGGGAGGCCGAGGGCGTCGAGGCGCGCCTGGACGTCCTGCTGGGCCTCGCTGAGGTTGCGGCCCGCCACCAGGTTCGCGCCGATGATCACCTGGTTCAGCCGGTCGTAGCGCCGGATCGCGGTGGGGCCGGAGGCCAGCTCGACGGTGCCGAGCGCCGTGAGCGGCACCGGGCCGGACCTGGTCGGGATGATGATGTTGCGCAGCGACTCAGGGCTCGTGCGGTCCTCGGGGCTCAGGCGCACGACGACGTCCGCTTCCTGGTTGCCCTGGCGCAGCACCGTGGCGGTCTCGCCGTTGATCAGCGCCCGCACCGAGCTGGCGATCTCGTTGTTGGTGATGCCGAGCTCGCCGATGCGCTTCGGGTCGGCCCGGAAGCGCAGCTCGGGCTTGCCGGGCTTGACGTTGGTGTCGATGTCCACCAGGCCGGGCACCTGCGCCATCTCCTGCTGGATCTGGGCGACCAGCGGGGCGATCTCCTCCGGCGAGCGGGTGGTCTGCAGGCTGAGCTGCAGCTGGCGGCCGGTGACGGCGGTGGAGGTCATCCCGCCGATCGACGGCAGGGTGACGGTCAGGTTGGGGAGGAACGCCAGCTGCGGGCGCAGGCGGCGCTCGACATCCCGGCTCAGCGCGCCCTCCCTGAGGCCCACGAAGATCTCGGCGCGCTCCGCGCTGCCGGTGCCGCCGACGTTGCTGATCACATTCTCCACGCCCGGGTCGCTCAGCAGGATCTGCTCGGCCTGCCTGGCCAGGCGGTCGGTCTCGCTGAGCGCCGCGCCGGCCGGCAGCTCGTAGCCGATGTAGATCTCGTTGGGCTCCTCATCCGGGAAGAATTGGAACTTGAGGCCCGTGGCCACGTACACGCTGGCGGCGAGCACGAGCACGGCCACGCCGACGACCATCAGCCGCCGCCTGGTGCTCGCGAGGCTCCAGGCCAGCAGCTGCTCGTAGGCGCGGCCGAGCGCCCCGGGGTCCTCGGTGGCCTCGTGGATCAGCGAGGCGTCCTGCTCGTTGCCGGCCGAGCGCAGGCGGGCCACCGCCTCGGCGATCTCGGGCCGGTGCGAGTGGGCCTCGTCGTGCGGGTGCGCCTGCGCCTTCTGGCGGCGGAACAGGTTGGCCGAGAGCATCGGCGCGAACATGAACGCCTCGACCAGCGAGAGCAGGATGGCGATGGCGATCGTGATGCCGAACGACTTGAAGATGATGCCGGTGGTGCCGGAGGTGAAGGTGACCGGCACGAACACCGCCACCACCGTGAAGGTCATCGCCAGCACCGAGAGCGCCACCTCGGCGGTGCCCTTGCTGGCGGCGACGCGGGGCGACTCGCCGCGCTCGGTGTGGCGGAAGATGTTCTCGCGCACCACGATCGCGTCGTCGATCACCAGGCCGACGCACAGCGCCAGGGCGAGCAGCGTGATCAGGTTGATGCTCAGCCCGAAGAGCGGCATGATCGCGAAGGTGCCGATCAGGATCACCGGCAGGCCGGCCATCGTCACCAGCGTGTTCCGGTCGCGGATGAAGGTGAGCACCACCAGCAGGCCCACCGACAGCACCAGCACCAGCACCTTGTCGACTTGCACCCCGAGCGCGGGCAGGACGCCGAGGCCGACGACGGCGATCAGGGCCGGCGCCGCAACGGTGTACAGCACGTTGCGCCAGCCGCTGAAGAACAGCATCACCACCAGCAGCGCCGCGACGGCGGCGAACACCAGCTCCTCGAGCGAGCTGATCGTCGAGGCGGTGACGGCGGTGGACGAGTCGCGCGGGATGACGAAGGTGAGGTCGGTCCGGGTGGCGGCGATCTCCTCCAGCTCGGCCTTGACGTTGTTCGCCACGGCGACGGTGTTCGCGCCGGTCTGCTTGCGGATGTCGACGATGATCGCGTCCTGGCCGTCCAGGCGGGTGTAGCTGTTGCGCTCGGCCACGCCGTCCTCGACGGTGGCGACGTCGCCGATGCGGTAGTTGGTGCCGGTGATCTGGATGTTGGCGATGTCCTCGGGCGTCTGGAGCAGGCTCGGCGCGCGCAGGCTGATGTCCTGGCCGTTCGAGCTGATGCTGCCCAGGCCGAGGTTGGCGTTGGCGGTCTGCAGCGCGAGGCTGATCTGCGCCGGGAGGATGCCGTAGGCGCGCAGCTTCTCGAGGTCCATCAGGACGTTGATCTGGCGCACCTCACCGCCGGAGACGGTGGCCGAGCCGACGCCCTGGGCGCGCTGCAGGCGCGGCAGGATCTCGTCCTCGATCTGGCGGCGCAGCTCGAGCGGTGACTGGCCGGCCGTGCCGGCGAAGGCCACCGAGAGCATCGGCAGGGCGTTCGGGTCGAACTTCTGCACCACCGGCTCGCGGATGTCGCGCGGGAGCGTCGGGCGCACAGCGTTGATCTTCTCGCGCACGTCCTGGTCGGCGCGGTTCACATCGGTGCCCTCGACGAACTCGAGGATGATCACCGCCAGCCCCTCGCTGGAGGTGGAGGTGATGTGGTCGATGCCCTCGATCGTGTTGACCGCGTCCTCGATCGGCTTGGCCACCTGCTCGGCGACGCTCTCGGGGCCGGCGCCGGGGTAGGGGATGGAAACTGCGATCACCGGGATCTCGATGTCCGGCAGCAGGTTGACCGGCAGCGTCCGGAAGGACAAGATGCCGAAGGTGATCGTCAGCAGCATCAGCATGGTCACGAAGACCGGCTGGCGGATCGCCGTATCGGCGATCGGCATGCCGTTCAATGGCTCTTGTCTAGTGCGTATCGCCATGCGTTTCTCCCGCTCCTTCTAGGGTGGCGGTGTTGTGTTGCAGCAGTCAGAACTGATAGCGTATTGCTTTGTGAAATACTCTACAGTATAATGACTTAACGCGCAAGTAGGACAAGGGATGTATTCGCCGAGTAGTACCCTGCGCGTACAGGCGGATGCCACTGATACGAAAAGGGGAGACGGAATGGCCGGCACGCTGCGCGAGCGGCGCAGGCAGATGCTGCGCGACGAGATACTGCAGGCTGCTCAGGCGCTGATCGTCGAGAAGGGCTACGGCGCCATGTCGATGGATGAGCTGGCTGCTGTCGTCGGCATCTCCAAGCCCACGTTATACGACTACTTTCCGAGCAAGGGTGCGCTGGTCGTGGCGGCGGCGACGCACGAGATGCGGCAGCTGATCGATCTGCTGGAGGAGCAGCCGGCTGGCCAGACGCCGCTGGAGCGTTTGACGCTGGTGCTGCGGGAGATGTTGCAGCGCCACATGCGCATGCAGACGATGGGGATCGGCCCGTGGCCGGAGATCTTCCGCCTGCTGTGCGAGAACGAGGAGGCGCTGGCCTACATGGAGCGCATCGACCGCGACATCGTCGCGCAGGTGCAGGCGGGGATCGCGGTCGGGCAGATCGACGCCTCGCTGGACCCGGCGGCGATCGTGCACGCCTTCTACGGGCTGATGGCGGCGATGCCGAAGCTGCGGCTGAGCTCGATCGAGATGAGCGACCCGCAGCGCACGGCGGACGGACTGGTGGAGATCTTCGTGCGGGGCGTGAGCGCGCCCAAGTGACGTGTGGCGCGCCAAAAGGCGAGCGGGCGGCGCGCCGCCCGCTCGCCTTGGCTCTTGGCTACGGTCAGGCGCGGCCGAGGCCCCGCAGGTACTCGAGGCTCATGCGCACGCTCTCGAGGGCCGGGCGCTCGCAGCGGTCCTGCTCGACGATGAACCACTCGGCGCCGGCGGTCTCAGCGGCGGCGATCACGCCGGGGATGTCGAGCGTGCCGTGGCCGACCTCGGCAAAGACCCGGCTGCCCTCCTTCATGTCCTTGAGGTGGACGAGCGGCACGCGGCCGCTGAACTCGCCGATCAGCGCCGCCGGGTCGAATCCGGCGTAGGCCGCCCAGTAGATGTCGATCTCGAACTTGACCAGCGCCGGGTCGGTGGCGTCGCGCATCGCGTGCAGGCCGGTGGTGTCGCCGAAGCGCGTCAGCTCGAAGTCGTGGTGGTGGTAGCAGAGCTGCAGGCCCTGCGCCTGGGCGGCGCGCCCGATCTCGTTGAGCTTGGCGCCGAGGCTGCGGTAGGCCTCGACGCTCGAGCGGCGCTCCGGCGGCAGCCAGGGCACGATCAGGAAGCGCCCGCCGAGGATCTGCAGCTCCTCGATCGCTGCCGCAAGCTCCCCCTCGAGCCGCTCGATCGGCACGTGGGCGCCCGAGACCTTCAGCCCGAGCGCGTCGAGCTCCGCGCGCAGCTCGCGCGGCGACAGCCCTCCGAGCCCCGCCAGCTCCACTGCGCCGTAGCCCATCTCGGCCACGGCGCGCAGCGTCCCCTTGAAGTCCTTCTGTGCCTCATCGCGCAGCGTATACATCTGCAGGGCGATCGGGTTCGTAGCCATATCGTGCTCCTTTGTGAGCGGAAGGCGCGGAGGGCCTGTCCCACCGCGTGATCGGCAGCGCCCATATGGTTTATCACTTCCAGCGGTTTGTCAAACGTCCGCGGTGGCCTCGTCCCCGCGCCTGCTCGCCTGACGGCAGTGATGCGGTCGCGCCGCCCGCTCTTCTCCTTCCGGAGTGGTCTGGCGGGAGACCCCACCGCGCGGGGGCTGCCGGCAGGGCGGCGCCTAGGTGGCCAGAGCGGCCTGCTGTCCGGCCGCAGCCGTGCGGCTGGGCGGCGAGGCCGACGGGCGCAGGGTGAGCGCGTAGGCGCCGAACGGCTCAAGGGTCAGCCGCAGCTGGCGCAGCGCATCGCGGCCCCACGTGTGGCGGCCCTCCTCGCACCACCGCTCCCCGCTGAGGATATCCACGACGTGGAACTCCCCCTCCGCCAGCCCGAGCGCCTCGACCGGCACTCCCAGCGTTACCGTGTGGCGGTGCGGCCCGACGTTGAGCAGGCCGATCACGGCGTCGTCTTCGAACTGGCGCAGCACGGTGAAGACCTGCTGGCTGCTGCAGGTGACGGCGTCGTAGCTGACGGCGCCGCGACGCAAGGCAGCGGAGCCGGCGCGGGCCGCGAGCAGGTCGGTGAGGAAGGGCTCCTCGCCCTGCTCCTGGCCGCAGTGGATCATCGGGACGAAGCCGCACAGCATGAGCCCGGCCAGCAGGAGGCGGCTGATGCGCGAGCCGCGCAGCCCGTCGGCCAGCGGGTTGAGCAGGTGGGTCAGGGAGCTCTCTGTGTAGCAGATCCGGACGGCGCCCTCGGGCAGCGCGCCGATGTGGTCGGCGAGCCACTGCGCGAGCTCGGCCGGCGTGAGGCGCGTGAGGCCGAGGTGGAAGAACATGTGGTGCGCCAGCTCGTCGATCGAGGCGTCCTGTCGCTCGGCGCAGGCCGGCCCGCCCAGCGCGCCGATGACCGCGGCCTCCGGTCGCTCGGCGCGGGCGGCGGCGCGCAGCTGCTCGATGAACGCCAGGTACCCGAGCGTGCCGGCGCTGGCGTGGTAGGGCACATCGCGCGACCAGTTGGGGCGCGGCACGCGCGGCGGCGAGACGCGGAACCCGTCCAGCTGGAAGTCGCGCAGGAGCGCCAGGGCGACGCCGGCGAGGAACTCGCGCAGCGGCTGCTGGGCCCAGTCGAAGGGGACGATCTGCTCCGGGCCGTCGACGCGCGCCAGCCGGCCCTGCTCGTCGCGGCAGAACCACTCCGGGTGGGCGGCGATGTGCGGCGAGCTCGGCGCGCAGCCCGCGAGCGGGAGGTCGACGATCACGCGCATGCCGTGCGCGTGCGCCGCTTCCACCAGCTGCCGCAGGTCGTCCGGGCCGCCGATCGCCGGGTCGAGCCGCTCGAAGTTGTGCACGGCGGCCGGGCCGGGGAGGTCGCGGTTGCCGTCCCAGAGGCGCCCGGCGCCGGCGCCGTACTCCCAGATCGGCAGGAGGCAGAGCGCGGTGATCCCCATGGCGGCCAGGTGCGGGAGCGCGGCCGTGAGCCCTGCGAGGCCGCCGTGCTGCGCCGGGTGGACTTCGTAGAGGGCCGCGTCGGGCAGCCAGGCCGGCGAGGGAGCGACCGCCCAGGCGCCGCCGGCGAGGCTGTGGGTGCGCCGGAACGCGCCCATGGCGAGCGACCAGGGCTCGTGGAGCAGCAGGATGTGCTGTGTCTCGGCGGTCAGCTCCGCGTCCGCGCCCAGCCAGCCGGCGAGATCGACCTGGTGGGCAACCGACACCGCTTCCCCGTTCCCGTCCACCTGGGGCAGCGCCGTCTCGCCCACGCTGTGGTACCAGCAGAGGAGCGCCTCGCCGCCCGATTCCTCGTGGAGCGCCATGAGCCCGGCGGCCGCGGTGGGGCTGGGCTCGAACGCCTGGTCCGCGCGGAGGCCGGGGGCGAAGTAGCGCCGCGGCAGGACGCCAGCGCGCTGCTCCGCCGCGACCGTGAGCGGAACGCGCGGGCGCACGCTGTTGCCGGGCGCGTCGAAGCGCCCGCTCTCGAGCGAGCCGACCCGCAGCCAGGGCAGCACCATGCGGACGCCGCGCAGCTGCAGCGGGTCCTCGCCGACGTTCACCACCGTCACGCGGCGGGCGATCCACGTGCCGGTGATGCGGTAGCGGTCGTAGACCATCAGCGGGCCGATGCCGCTGATAATCGTCACGTGGGCGGCGCCGTCGCGCTCCTCCGCCGTATGGCGCAGGAAGCGCACGAGCATGCGCTCCGAAAGCCAGCCGCGCTCCCCGACGCAGACGTCGACCGAGGGGCGCGGGCCGCCATAGCCGGCGAGGTTCGGGCCGGCCGCGCGCCGCAGCACACGCAGCCCGCCGTCGTCGCGGGAGAAGGCGAGGGTCAGCTCGTCCGTCTCGACGGTGAGCAGCTCGCGCGACTGGCTGATAGTCAGGCCCATAGGTCCCAGAGCTCTCCAGACAGAGTTGGTGGATACGTCCTACGTCGCTCCACACCTGTGATCCGGAAAGGGTGTGTGCGGGCGCAGCGGCGGAACGGCCACACCCACACACACCCTACCGCTCGTGTCAGCTAGGGCCGGATGCTTTCGGCGATGTGCGCGAGCGCCTCGCGCGCGGGGCCCGGCGGAAGGCCGCTGAGATGGCCGGCGGCCTGGGCCGCGAACCGGCGCGCGTCCTCCCAGGCGCGCGCATCTCCGCCCCGGCGGCGCACATCGTCGAGCACCGCGGCCGCTCGCTCGCTGTCCAGCGGCTCGTCGAGCGCCTCCTGCAGATGCGGGGCGCCGGCGTCGGCCGCGTAGATCAGCGGGAGCGTGATCACCCCGGCGCGCAGCGCCAGCCCGCCCTCCTGGTAGTCGCGGGCGTCGTCGGCGATCTGCAGCGCCAGCCCCAGGTCGAACCCGAAGCGCCCGAGCGCCTCGATCTGCTCCTCGGCGAGCCCGGCGCAGACCCCGCCCGAGCGGGCCGAGGCGTCGAGCAGCGCGGCGGTGGCGCAGCCGGCCCGGTAGAGGTACTGCTCGCGCGCGACCTCGAGCGGGGCGAGGGCGGTGACCGGCGCCATCTGCCCCTCGCAGATGGCCATGACGCTGCGGGCGTAGGCGGCGATGATGCGCGGGTCGGGCGCGAGCGACATCTCGGCCGAGGCGAGCGCGAACAGGTAGTCGCCGACCATCAGGGCCGCGCTCCCGTTCCAGTGGGCGGAGGCGGCCACCGTGCCGCGCCGGCGCTCGGCCTCGTCCACCAGCTCGTCGTGGACGCTGGCGGCGGCGTGGATGATCGCGGCGGTCGCCGCGGCGTGGGCGGCGTCCGACTGGCGGGCTTCGCCGCGGTCATGGCCGAGGCGGGCGGCCAGCAGCACGATAGCGGCGTAGAGCCGGCCGCGCTCGGTGCCGAGGTGGCGACCGGCGACACGTGCGACGACCGGGCGGGCGGCGATGCGCTCTGCGATGATCCGGTCGACTCGCTCTAGCTCAGGGATCAGGTCGGGCGGGATGGGCGCCTGGGTCATAGCTGTTCTCTGTGGGCCGCAGTTCGCGCCTGTGGGCGCTCGTGACGAGAGCATACTTGATGCGCTGGGCGCTGTCAAACACTGCGCCCGTGGCCGGCGTCCAGCGCTCATCAGCTCCTCATCTGCGCCGGGCGACGCAGGCACACGTCCTGTTAGATACCATGTGCGAGCGGTGGGGAACGAGCGGCTGCCGGCGGGGTCAGCGATTCGGACAACCGCTCGCGGCGGAAAAGTGGTACTCTGCCAGACACACGTTTCGATGCAACTGTGAGGGCTTCATGACGATCTCACACCGTCTCGCGGCGCTCCTGGTAGCGCTCGGGCTCGTGGCGTGCGGCGGCCAGTCGCAGTCTCCGGCGGGCACCGGCGCGCCCGCGGCCCCGGCGCAGACCGAGGAGGCGCCGACCGTCGCGCCGCCCGCGGCCGAGGCGCCGGCGACGACTGTGCCGGCCGATCCGACGAGCAGCGCGCCCGCTGGGCCGGCGGGGGCGGAAGAGCCCGCTCCGGCCGCACCAGCCGCGTTTCCGCCGGCGATCGCGCTGCGCGAGGTGGGGCGCGGCTTCGACAACCCGCTCCACCTCACCCACGCGGGGGACGGCAGCGGGCGCATATTCGTGGTCGAGAAGCGCGGCCGGGTGCTGGTGCTGGCCGACGGCGGGCCGGTCGAGCCGGCGTTCCTCGACATCACCGACCGGGTGGGCTCGCGGGCCAACGAGCAGGGCCTGCTGAGCGTCGCCTTCCACCCGCGCTTCGAGGAGAACGGCTTCCTGTACGTGAACTACACCGACCGGAACGGCGACACGGTCGTCTCGCGGTTCAGCGCGGCCGGCGACCGGGCCGACCCGCAGAGCGAGGTCGTGCTGCTGCAGATCGACCAGCCGTACGCGAACCACAACGGCGGGCTGGTGCTGTTCGGGCCGGACGGGTACCTGTATATCGGCATGGGCGACGGCGGGAGCGGCGGCGATCCGCAGGACAACGGCCAGCGCACGGATACCCTGCTGGGCAAGCTGCTGCGGATCGATGTGGACGGCGGCGAGCCGTACGGCATCCCCCCCGATAACCCCGGGGCGGCGGGCGGCGAGCTGCGGCCGGAGATCTGGGCGCTCGGGCTGCGCAACCCGTGGCGCTTCTCGTTCGACCGCGCCACCGGCGACCTGTACATCGCCGATGTGGGGCAGAACGCGATCGAGGAGATCAACTTCACGCCGGCCGGCACGCCCGGGGGCGTCAACTACGGCTGGAACCGGCTCGAGGGCAGCAGATGCTTCCGCAGCCCGAGCTGCGACCCGGCGGCGTTCACCGGCCCGGTGGACGAGTACGGGCACGACCTCGGCCAGTCGGTGACCGGCGGCTACGTCTACCGCGGCGCGAGCTTCCCGGCGCTGCAGGGGGTGTACTTCTTCGGCGACTTCACCAGCGGGCGGATCTGGGGCCTGCGGCAGACCGGCGGGGCCTGGGAGCGCGCCGAGCTGCTCGACACCGACGTGTATATCAGCTCGTTCGGCGAGGACGAGGCCGGCGAGCTGTACCTGACGAGCATGTATGATGGGACGGTCTATCAGATTGTAGCGGAGTGAGGGAAGCGAGGATAGCTATGCGAGTACTGCTGAGCGATATGGAGGCGCAGAAGCGGGCGCAGGTCCGCTACGCGCTGCAGCGCGAGCCGTGGGTGACAGCGGTCGAGGCGGATACGCCGAGCCCGGCCTACGATGACCCGGGCGGGAGCTACGAGCCCTACCCCGCGGCCGTGGGGGCGATCCCCGCGGACGAGAGCCTGACCGCTCGGGTGGGCGCGGCGGGCGCCGACCTGGTGGTGCTCGACTGGGAGATCGCGGCGCCGCTGCCGGCAGGCACGATCGAGAGCCTCAAGGCCTCCTTCCCGCACGTGCTGGTCGCGGCGCTGAGCACGCGGCCGGAGGAGCGCGCCAACGCGCTGGCCGCCGGCGTCGATATCTTCGTGCTGACCAGCGGCACGCCGGAGGACATCGTCGCGTCGCTGCGCACGAGCCTGGAGACGCAGCGGCAGTAGCGGCGGCGGAAGGTCGGGCGGCAGGGTCGCCCGGAGCAGAGGCTGGGGCCGGGGTGTTGATACCTCGGCCCTTTTTGTATGCCTGTGGGGGTACGTATCTTGCTGACCGTGGTGGATGCGGCGGGCGCGGCAGGGACACCTGCTCTCCCCGCCTGGTTGATCGTAGCGAAAGCAAGGAGAGTGCAATGCGACAGATGTTGTACCGCCTCGTGATGCTGCTGATGGCCGCGCTGCTTGTGGTTTCCTGCGGCGGGCAGCAGACCGGCGGCACCGAGCCCGGGGCTGCCCCGGCGCCGACGACTCCTGCAGAGGCCCCTGCTCCAACCACCGACACGGCGGCCGAGCCGACGACCGACACGGCGGCCGAGCCGACGACTGACACGGCGGCCGAGCCGACCGCCGAGGGCGGGCTGGCCGCGACGAGCGGGCCGGCCGAGGAGGGCCAGACCGAGGGCCAGACCGGCGCGATCTCGCTGGAGAACCCGCCGCCGGTCCCGAACGCTGAGGCGGCCAGGCAGTACAGCGGCGCCACGATCATCTACTACGGCGACTCCGTCGGCCTCGGCGCCGAGATCGACCAGATCCTGGCCCAGCGGTTCACCGAGGACACCGGCATCAACGTCAACGTGATCGCCAAGCCGCAGGACGCCACCGAGAACTACGCCGTCTACCAGCGCTTCTTCCAGGCGCAGTCGCAGGACGTGGACGTGATGATGCTGGACGTGATCTGGCCGGCGGCCTTCGCGCCGCACCTGGCGGACCTGAGCCAGGCGCTCGCCACCGAGGCGCAGGGCCACTACGAGAGCATCATCGAGAACAACACGGTGAACGGCCAGCTGGTCGCTATGCCGTGGTTCGCCGACTTCGGCATGCTCTACTACCGCACCGACCTGCTGGAGAAGTACGGCTTCAGCGCGCCGCCCACCACCTGGGATGAGCTGGAGCAGATGGCGCAGACCATCCAGGACGGCGAGCAGGCCAGCAACCCGAACTTCGCCGGCTTTGTGTGGCAGGGCGCGGCCTACGAGGGGCTGACCTGCAACGCGCTCGAGTGGCTGGCCTCGGCCGGCGGCAACATCATCGAGAACGGCCAGGTGACCGTGAACAGCCCCGAGGCGGTTGAGATGCTGACCCGCGCGCAGGGCTGGATCGGCACGATCTCGCCGCAGGGCGTGACGTCGTACCGCGAGGAGGACGCGCGCAACATCTTCCAGGGCGGCAACGCGGCCTTCATGCGCAACTGGCCGTACGTCTACGCGGCCGCCAGCCAGGAGGACTCGCCGATCGCCGGGAACTTCGATGTCGCGCCGCTGCCCATGGCCGGCGAGGAGGGCCAGCACGTCGGCACCGTTGGCGGCTGGCAGCTCGGCGTGTCGCGCTACTCGCAGAACCAGGAGGCGGCGATCGAGTTCGTGCGCTACATGACCAGCCCCGAGGTCCAGACCTACCGGGCGGTGGTCGGCTCGTACATCCCCACGATCCCGTCGGTGGCCGAGGACCCGCAGGTGCTCCAGGCCATGCCGTTCCTGGAGAACCTGGCCGACGTGGTGCGCGTGACGCGGCCCTCGAACGCGCTGGGCGAGAACTACAACCAGGGCTCGACGATCTTCTTCCAGGGCGTGAGCCGCATCCTGCAGGGCCAGAGCCCTGAGGAGGTGCTGCCGCAGGTCGAGCAGCAGCTGCAGCGCTTCGTGCAGAGCTAGCTGACGGCCGATGGGCGGGCGCGCCGAGCGCGCCCGCCCGACTGCTGGCGTGAAGGAGACGCGCATGCGACAAGAGACTGCCCAGCGTGACCCGGCGCCGCGGGCCGCCACCGGTGCCCGCGGCCCGATAACGCTGGCCGCGCGCCAGACGCGGCTGGCCTGGGTGCTGCTGGCGCCGACTCTGGCGGTGGTGGCGCTGGTGGCCCTGTACCCGCTGGTGCAGACCTTCTACCTGAGCCTGACCAACGCCAGGCTGGCGAGCGCCGCGCCGGTCGAGTTCGTCGGCCTGGAGAACTACCGCTTCCTGATCCAGGACTTCGCCTTCCGCGACGCGGTCACGATCACCGTGCTGTTCACGCTGATCACCGTGGCCTTCGAGTTCCTGCTCGGGCTGCTGTTCGCGCTGGTGATCAACTCCTCCTTCCGCGGGCGCGGCCCGATGCGGGCGGCGATGCTCATCCCGTGGGCCATCCCGACCGTGATCTCGGCCCAGATGTGGAAGTGGATGTACAACGACGTCTACGGCGTGGTCAACGACCTGCTCGTCAACCGGCTGGGCCTGATCGGCCGGCCGATCGCCTTCGTGGCGGCCGACACGACCACCGCGCTGCTGTCGATCGCCGCCGTGGACATCTGGAAGACGACGCCGTTCGTCGCCCTGCTGCTGCTGGCCGGCCTGCAGGTGATCCCCGGCGACGTGTACGAGGCGGCCGATGTGGACGGCGCCAACCGGCTGCAGCAGTTCTTCAGCATCACGCTGCCGCTGCTGCGCCCGGCGATCCTGGTGACGCTGATCTTCCGCACCCTCGACGCGCTGCGGGTCTTCGATGTGTTCTTTGTGATGTTCGGCGCCCGGCCGGACATGCAGCCGCTGGCGGTCTACGCGCAGCAGTACCTGGTGAACTTCTCAGACCTGGGCTACGGGTCGGCGATCTGTGTGGCGATCTTCGCGCTGATCGCGGTGTTTGTGGCGATCTACGTGCGGGTGTTCCGTGTGGAGGAGTAGCGCGCTCCACGACCGGCGCGGCGGGGTGTGGGGTGGCTTCGCCTCCCGGCGGGCCTCCCTTCGCCCCGCCGCCCTGCGGCGAAGAGCTCTCGGCGGCGCGTTCTGTTGGGGTTGGCAAGCGTTGGGAGCGGCCGGTTTGCGTCTGACGATGTGCGCTGACGGAGGTTAACAGTGGCCAAGAGCATCCCCGCCAGGATCGCCTTCTACCTGCTGCTGATCCTGATCCTGATCTACACGATCTTCCCGTTCTACTGGGCGTTCGTCTCCTCGATCAAGCCCTCCGGCGAGCTGTTCGCCACGCCGCCGACCTACTGGCCGCGCGAGCCGACGCTCGAGCACTACGCCCAGGTGCTGCGCACCGGCAACTTCATCACCGCGCTGCGCAACAGCGTGATCGTCGCCGTGTCCGTCACCGCGATCTCGCTCGCGGTGGGCGCGATGGGCGCCTACGCGCTGGGGCGGTTCCGCTTCCAGGGGCGCAACACGGTGCTCTACGCCGTGCTGGCGATGACCATGTTCCCGCAGATCGCCGTGCTGGGCGGGCTGTTCGAGATCATCACCCGGCTTCGGTTGTATAATACGCTCGTCGCGCTGATCCTGACCTACCTGATCTTCACGCTGCCGTTTACGGTATGGGTGTTGACGAACTTCTTCCGCGCGATGCCGCAGGACCTCGAGGAGGCCGCCTACGTCGACGGGGCGTCGCCCTGGCAGACGTTCTACAAGGTGCTGCTGCCGCTCTCGGTGCCCGGCCTGGTGACCACCGGCCTGCTGGCGTTTATCGCCGCCTGGAACGACTTCCTCTTCGCCCTCTCCTTCACCCAGACGCCGGACAGGCGCACCGTGACCGTCGCGCTCTGGGCCTTCCAGCCGCGGACGACCGGCGGCTTCGAGATCCCCTGGGACCAGATCATGGCCGCCACGGTGATCGTCACCGTGCCGCTGATCCTGCTGGCGCTGATCTTCCAGCGCCGCATCCTGGCCGGCCTCACGGCCGGGGCGGTGAAGGGCTGACCGTGCTCCCTCAGACGAGCTAAACCACGCGGCGCCCCGGCGCGCGGCGTGCGGCGTACGACGTGCAACGGCTCCGAACATCCCCTTGGCGCAGGAGAACTCCGTTCCATGACCAGCGATCACGATGCGGGCGACCCGCTGTGGTACAAGGACGCGATCATCTACGAGCTGCATGTCCGCGCCTTCTACGACAGCAACGGCGACGGGATCGGCGACTTCCGCGGCCTGACCGAGAAGCTCGACTATCTGCAGGATCTGGGGGTGACGGCGATCTGGGTGCTGCCGTTCTACCCCTCGCCGCTCAAGGACGACGGCTACGACATCGCCGACTACACCGGCGTCAACCCGATGTACGGCGACCTGAAGGACGTGCGCAGGTTCATCCGCGAGGCGCACCGCCGCGGCCTGCGGGTGATCACCGAGCTGGTGTGCAACCACACCTCGGACCAGCACCCCTGGTTCCAGCGCGCCCGCCGCGCCCGCCCCGGCACCTCGGCGCGCAACTTCTACGTCTGGAGCGACACGCCCGAGCGCTACAAAGAGACGCGCATCATCTTCAAGGACTTCGAGCCCTCCAACTGGAGCTGGGACCCCGTCGCTAAGGCCTACTACTGGCACCGCTTCTACAGCCACCAGCCGGACCTCAACTTCGACAACCCGGCGGTCCACCGGGCGATCTTCAAGGTGCTCGACTTCTGGATGAAGATGGGCGTGGACGGGCTGCGCCTCGACGCCATCCCGTACCTCTACGAGCGCGACGGCACCAGCAACGAGAACCTGCCCGAGACGCACGCCTTCCTCAAGAAGCTGCGGCGCTACATCGACGAGCGCTACGCCAACCGCATGCTGCTCTCCGAGGCCAACCAGTGGCCCGAGGACGTGGTGCACTACTTCGGCGACGGCGACGAGTGCCACATGAACTTCCACTTCCCGCTCATGCCGCGCCTGTTCATGGCCATCCACATGGAGAGCCGCTACCCGATCATCGACATCCTGAACCAGACCCCGCCCATCCCCGAGAACGCGCAGTGGGCGCTGTTCCTCCGCAACCACGACGAGCTGACGCTCGAGATGGTGACCGACGAGGAGCGCGACTACATGTACCGCATGTATGCGGACGACCACCGGGCGCGCATCAACCTCGGCATCCGGCGGCGGCTGGCGCCGCTGCTGCAGAACAACCGGCGCCGGATCGAGCTGATGAACGGCCTGCTCTTCTCGCTCCCCGGCACGCCGGTGCTGTACTACGGCGATGAGATCGGGATGGGCGACAACATCTACCTCGGCGACCGCAACGGCGTGCGCACGCCGATGCAGTGGAGCCCGGACCGCAACGCCGGCTTCTCGTCCGCCAACCGCCAGCAGCTCTACCTGCCGGTGATCACCGACCCGGAGTACCACTACGAGGCGGTCAACGTCGCCACCCAGCAGCAGAACCCCTCGTCGCTGCTGTGGTGGATGAAGCGCCTGATCGCGCTGCGCAAGCGCTACCGCGCCTTCGGACGCGGCAGCATCGAGTTCCTGCACCCCGAGAACCGCAAGGTGCTGGCGTTCGTGCGCCGCTACGAGAACGAGCGCATCCTGGTGGTGGCGAACCTGTCGCGCTTCGTGCAGTGCGTCGACTTGGACCTGTCGGCCTTCCGCGGCCTCGCGCCGGTCGAGCTGTTCGGCCGGGTGACCTTCCCGCCGATCGTCGATGACCGGCCGTACTTCATCACGCTCGGCCCGCACGAGTTCTTCTGGTTCGCGCTCGAGCCGGTGGCGGCCGAGGTGGCGCGCGCCGAGCGCGGCGCGCTGCCGGAGCTGCGCACCAGCGGCTCGTGGGAGCGCGCGCTGACCGACGGGCCGCGGGCGGCCGAGGTGCTCGCCGAGTACATCCGCGCCCAGCCGTGGTTCCAGGGCGCCGGCCGCGTCACCCGCGGGGCGGAGGTCGTGGAGCTGCTGCCGCTGCCCAAGTCCTCCGCGCGTATCGCGCTGGTGCGGATCGACTACGACGAGAGCACCCCGGAGACCTACGCGGTGCCGGTCGCGTGGGCCGAGGGCGAGCAGGCGGAGCGCATGCGGGCCGAGGGGCTGCAGAAGGGCCTGCTCGCGGAGCTGCGGGCGGGCTCGCGCGACGGGCTGCTGTACGACGCGCTGTACGACCCGGCCGTCGTCCGGGCGCTGGTCGGGGCGGTGGCCGGGCGGCGGCGCACCCCGGGCGGGCGCGGCGCGCTGGTCGGGTGCACGCTGCGCTCGATCCGCCGCGACCTGCCGGCGGGCGATGGGCGGGTGACCTACATCGACCGCGACAACACGGTGGCGATCATCGACGAGCGGCTGGTGCTCAAGCTGTTCCGGCGCATCGACGAGGGGCTCAACCCCGAGGTCGAGCTGGGGCGGGCGCTCAGCGAGGGCGGGCGCTTCGGCCACACCGCGCCGCTGCTCGGCTACCTCGAGTACCGGCCCGAGCGCGATGAGCCGATCACGCTGGCGTCGCTGCACGCCTACGTGCCCAACGAGGGCAACGCGCGCGACCGCGCGCTCGATGCCCTGAGCGTGTACCTGGAGCAGGCCGCCGCCGGCGGCGGCCCCGCGCAGGACATCCCGGCGCCGGCGCCGGGCACGCCGGTGGACGACGTGCCCGCGCAGGTGGCGGAGATGCTCGGGCCGTACCTCGAGACCGCCCGCACCATCGGGCGGCGCACGGCCGAGATGCACATGGCGCTGGCGGGCATCGAGCGGCCCGAGTTCGCGCCCGAGCTCTCCACGCCCTTCTACCAGCGCTCGGTCTACCACGGGATGCGCGCCGAGCTGAACGAGGCGCTCGCTGCGCTGCGCGGGGCGCTGGAGCGCCTGCCGGCCGAGACTCAGCGGCAGGCCGCCGCGCTGCTGGAGCGCGAGCGCGAGCTGCACGAGCTGCTTCGCCCGCTGGTCACCAGGACCTTCAGCGGCATGCGCACGCGCATCCACGGCCACTACAGCCTCGAGCAGCTGCTGGTGGCGGGCGGCGAGGTCAAGGTGTTCGACTTCGAGGGCAACCCGTCGCGCAGCATCAGCGAGCGGCGCATCAAGCGCTCGCCGCTGCGCGATGTGGCGCGCCTGCTGCGCTCGCTGCGCCGCGCGGCCGTCACTGCGCTCAGCGACCGCGGCGAGGGCGGGGTGCACCGGCCGGAGGACCTGGCGCTGCTCCGCCCGAGCGCCGCGCTCTGGACGCGCTGGGCCGGGGCGGCGCTCCTGGGCGCGTACCTGCGCGCCGCCGCTGGGGCGAGCTTCCTCCCGCAGACGCCGGCCGAGGTGACGGCGCTGCTGCGGTGCCTGATGCTCGATCTGGCGGCCTCCGACCTGCGTCGCGCGCTGCCGGACGCGCACGAGCTGGCCGACGACTGCGTGCGCGAGATGCTGGATCTGGTGGGCGGGGCCTGACGGGGTGACGGACATGCGCCGCCACCCCGCCAGCGTGTCACGCGGCCCTCTCCTGGGGATACACCAGGCCCCACTGGGCGCGGAGGTCATCGAGCGTCCGCATGATCGCCAGCGTCTCGTCGAGCGGCATCAGCGGGCTCTCGGTGCGCCCCTCGCGGATGCAGCGCATCACCTCCTCGGCCTCGTGGACGTAGCCGTTGCCGACCATCGGGCGGTGGATCGTCTCCTGGCGGGCGCCGGCGGTCACGGTCATGATCTCGGGGACCCACCAGCGCCGGTGGATGCGGATGCTGCCCTCCGAGCCGCAGATAAACGCCTCGTTCGGCGTGTCGGTGCGGATCGAGCTCGTGAGCGAGGCCAGGCGGCCGCCGCTGTAGCGCAGCACCATCGCCGCCTGCTCGTCCACCCCGGTCTCGCCGATGTGGGCCACGGACGCGATCTGCTCCGGGCGCCCGAACAGCAGCGAGGCCATGTTCACCGGGTAGATCCCGACATCGAGGAGCGAGCCGCCGGCCAGCCGCGGGTCGAACAGCCGGCTCTTGGGGTCGAACTCGGCCTGGAAGCCGAAGTCAGCCAGGAACATGCGGACGTCGCCGATGGCGCCATCCCGCAGCAGCGCCCGGAGGTCGTCCATAAGCGGGAGGAAGCGCATCCACACTCCCTCCATGAGAAACAGCCGCCGCTCGCGCGCCGCGGCGATCATCTCCTCCGCCTCGGCCGCGTTGATGGCGAAGGGCTTCTCGCAGAGGACGTGCTTGCCGGCGCGCAGGGCGTCGAGCGTGTTCCTGTGGTGCTCGGTGTGCGGGGTCGCGACGTAGACCACGTCGACGTCCGGGTCGTCGAGCAGGGCGGCGTACGACCCGTAGCGGCGCGGGATGCCGGCGCCGTCGGCGAAGCTCTCGGCCCGCGCCTGGGAGCGTGAGGCGACGGCGATGACCTGGGCATCGGGGAGGCGCGCGAGCGCGAGCGCGAGCTGCGAGGCCATGTTCCCGGTGCCGAGAATGCCCCAACGAATGGTATCCTGTGTCTTCATGGAATCCTCCTTCAGCAGGGGGGCAGCAAAAGGTGTGCCGGAAGCGGCGCCGGAGCTCCCCCCGGCGGCGGGAGAGGGATTCTGCAGTGGCGCGTCCGCCGTGCGGGCGGACAGCCGCGTAGTATTGTAGCAGCAACGATGTGAAGCGAAGGAGCATCGCAATGAGCCAGACAGGTGCTACGCGTGGACGTGAGCCGGTGCGCGTGGGGGTGATCGGCGCGGGGTGGCCTGGCGAGCGCCACGCCGAGGGCTACGTCGCCAACCCCGACGCCCGGCTGGTCGCGATCGCGGACGCCAACCCGGAGCGCGCGGCAGCCTTCGCCGCCCGCTTCGGCTATCTGCAGAACGGCCAGACGCTCAAGGTCTACTCCGACTACACCGAGCTGCTCGCCGACCCGGAGATCGAGGCGGTGAGCGTGGCGCTGCCGAACTTCCTCCACCGGCCGGCGACGATCGCGGCGCTCGAGGCCGGCAAGCACGTGCTGTGCGAGAAGCCGCCGGCGCTCAACCACGCCGAGGCGCGCGAGATGGCCGAGGCCGCAGCCCGCGCCAACCGCCTGCTGGCCTTTGCATTGCAGCGGCGCTTCAGCCCGGCGGTCGAGGCGCTGCACGAGCTGGTGAGCAGCGGCGAGCTGGGCGAGATCTACCACGCCCGCGGCGTGTGGACGCGCACCTGGGGCGTGCCGAAGGGCATCGGCGGCTGGTTCACCGACCCGGCGCGGGCCGGCGGCGGCGCCCTGATCGACATCGGCGTGCACGTGCTGGACATGGCCTGGTTCCTCATGGGCTGCCCCGCCCCGGCCACGGTCAGCGGGCAGGTGTACAACAAGTTCCCCGAGGAGACCAAGACCGATGACAGCGCCTTCGCGCTCATCCGCTTCGCGGACGGGCGCGGCCTGCAGGTGGAGGCGAGCTGGGTGCTGGCGCAGGACGAGGACCACTACGGCGTCTATATCTTCGGCACGAAGGGCGGCGCGCGGGTGGACGACAACCGGATCGACCTGTACACCGTCGGCGAGGAGGGCCGGACGACGCGCACGCGGGTGATCCGCGCCGGCTGGCAGCAGGCCTTCCTCGGGCAGGCGGCCAACTTCATCGCCGCCATCCGCGGCGAGGCGCAGCTGCGCACCCCGGCGGCCCACGGCGTCCAGCTCATGGCCATGATCGACGGCATCTACCGCTCGTCCGCCGAGGGGCACGAGGTGGCGATGTAGCTCATCGCTGCGCTGCGGCCGCACGCATCTCGCGCGGCCGCGCCCGGCGGGGCGGTGTGGAGGGCCACAGGCCCTCCGCAGGTTCCCTTTTCTCGCAGGGCGTACGTGGGGGAGGTGTGGAGGGCCATAGGCCCTCCACAGACACTTTTTCCCCGCCGCTCTGCGGCGGAACCACCACGTAACTCCTGCTCTCTCAGGCGATGGGCGGCGAGGCTGTCCATCGCCGAGAAAAAGGATGTAGTAGAATAGGAGAGCTCACGCGACTGTGCTCGCCCCGCGTGAGCTCTCCGAGCTACTGATATGAGGAGCCAGCCTATGGCAGCCAAAGACCTCAACATCGCGATCGTCGGCACAGGGAACATCGCCGGGCCGTACGCCGCGACCCTCAAGCCCTACGAGCACATCCACCTGCTGGGCGCCGCGGACATTGAGCCGGAGCGCGCCCGCGCCTTCGTCGAGCAGTTCGGCGGACGCGCCTACGAGTCGCTCGACGAGGTCCTGGCCGATGACGCGGTGGATCTGGTGGTCAACCTGACCATCCACCACGCCCACCCCGAGGTCATCACCAAGTGCCTCAACGCCGGCAAGCACGTCCACAGCGAGAAGCCGCTGGCGATGACCTACGCCGAGGCCAAGCAGCTCGTGGACCTGGCGGAGCAGAAGGGGCTGCGCCTGAGCTGCTCGCCGATCACGTTCATGGGCGAGGCGCAGCAGACGGTGTGGCGCGAGATCCGCAACGGTCGCGCCGGCGAGGTGCGCGTGGTGTACGCCGAGGTTAACTGGGGCCGCATCGAGAGCTGGCACCCCAACCCCGGCCCGTTCTACGAGGTCGGCGCGCTGTTCGATGTCGGCGTGTACCCGCTGACGCTGGTGACCACCTTCTTCGGCCCGGCCCGCCGCGTGACCGCCTACGGGACGGTGCTGTACCCGGACCGGGTGACGCGCGAGGGCAAGCCGTTCCACATCACGACGCCGGACTGGGTGGTGGCTGCGGTGGAGCTGGCCAACGGCACAGTCGTGCGCCTCACCACCAACTTCTATGTCGGGCACCACGGCAAGCAGAAGGGGCTCGAGTTCCACGGCGACCGCGGCTCGCTCTACATCAGCAGCTTCCAGGACTTCGACGCCGAGGTCGAGTTCGCCGAGTTCGGCGGCAAGTACGAGCCGGTGCCTCTGGTGCGCCAGGGCTACCGCATGCAGTTCGGCGAGCGGTCGCTGCCCACCGAGTGGGGCCGCGCCGTGGTGGAGATCGCCGACGCGATCGCCGAGGGGCGCCCGCAGCGGGCCACCGGCGCCCAGGCGGCGCACGTGGTCGAGATCTGCGAGGCGATCAGCCAGTCGCTCCGCAAGGGCGAGCCGGTTGGAGTGACCTCCAGCTTCACGCCGCCCGCGCCGATGGAGTGGGCGATGTAGGCGCCCCGCCGGCGAAACACGCCCAATTGGGAAGGCGCCGGGCCGTGGGCAGACCTGCCACCGGCGCGGCTCTTGCTACACTACGGGTAACACCGTAGCTACGCGGCCATCGATCGTGGGATCGAGCCGCAAAGGAGCAGGTATGACCACAGCGAAAACCGGAGACACTGTGTCGGTGCACTACACCGGCACCCTGGCCGACGGGACAGTGTTCGACTCGTCGCACGGCGGCGAGCCGCTGGTGTTCACGATCGGGGCGGGGCAGGTGATCCCCGGCTTCGAGGCGGCCGTCGCCGGGATGCAGCTCGGCGAGACGAGGACCATGACGATACCGGCCGGCCAGGCGTACGGCGAGTACCGCGACGATCTGGTGTTCACCGTCGGCCGCGATCAGCTGCCGCCGAACATGACTCCGGCCGTCGGCGAGCACTACCAGATGCGCCAGTCCGACGGCATGGAGATGATCGTGACGGTGCAGGAGGTGACGCCGGTCGAGGTGACGTTCGATGCCAACCACCCGCTCGCCGGGAAGGATCTGACGTTCTCCCTCGAGCTGGTGGCGATCAGCTAGCCGGAGCGGCGCGGGCTGTCCTGGCATCGCTGGGGCGGCCCGCGCCGCGCTTTCTTCCGCCTGAAGAGATCATCACTGCTCCCGCCGGCGTACCAGCGGCCGCTCCCCCGGCTGCCAGAGCGAGATGTGCGCCGGCTGCACCGCCTCGTCGATCGCCGCCAGCAGCGCGCCGTTCAGCCGGTCGAGGTCAATCTCGGTGCGGGTCACGGCGCTGAAGGCCTCCAGCACCCGGGCGGCGTCGTAGCGGCGCCGGTAGAAGCGCCGGTCGATGAAGCGCTGGATGCGCCCCCGCAGCGGCTGGAGCAGCGCCGCGATCGCCAGCGTCGAGACGATGATCGCGAGGTCGGACTCCTGGCCGCTCAGGGCGCGCAGCAGGAACTGCGCGACGGTCACGCTCGCCAGATAGATCCCCGTCAGCGCCCCCGTCAGCGTGCCGTACACCAGCGTGCGGTTGATCAGCAGGTCGACGTCCCACAGCCGGAAGTGCAGCACCGAGATGGCGACCGAGATCGGGATCAGCAGCAGGCTAAGGGTCAGGAACGGCAGCCGCACCAGCCGGTACAGGACCGCGGTCACCCCCTCGCCGGCCAGCCCTGGGACGAAGGCGATCGGCAGCTCGAGCCCGAAGAAGACCACCAGCGCCGTCGTGATGCCGAACAGGACCCACTTCGTCTGCTGGCGCTGCACCGGCGTGGCCGTCCGGTGGTAGCGGTAGACCTGCGCTGCGACGCCGCTGCCGTACCAGAACAGCCGCACCAGCAGGAACTCCGCGAAGGACATCTGCACGACCGACAGAGGCGCGTCCGGCCAGGCGTACGAGAGCGCCACCCACAGCGTCCAGGCCAGCGCGAGCCAGCGCGACCATCCCGGCACGAAGCGGCCGTCGGGGAACAGGTAGAGCGTCACGATCACCGTGATGAGCGAGAGCGCCTCGACGGCCATCGCGGGCCCGTAGAGCGGCGGCGGGATGCGCGCCGCCGGGTAGAGGATCGCCGTCACCGCGCCGAAGGTGATCAGCACCGCCGAGGTCAGCGCCGCCATCCAGTCGTCCGGGCGCAGCCAGAAGATCACCGCGCCGATCGCCGAGAACATGGCGACCTCGACCAGCGCCGCGCCCAGGGTGACCGCGCCGCGCAGGGCCAGCGGGATGCCGAGCTCGCGCAGCGTCGCCACCTGCGCCGCGCTCGGCCGCAGGTAGTTGCAGGGCGGGGCGGCGCAGGGCGTCTGCAGCTCGACGTAGATGCGCGGCAGCTCGAGGGCCACCACCGCCAGCGCGAGCAGCGCAACGACGGCCCAGGCCAGCCGCATCGCCGCCAGCGGCGCCCCGCGCAGCCGGGTGACGGGGTGGCGCATGTCCGCAGGCTTCATAGCTGAGTTGGCGGTCTACCGGCCATACATCGGGGCTAGTCCGGAACGAGGTTCGGATTCACGACGTACTGCCACCAGTTGTTGCTCACGCCGTAGGTCTCGCCGGTGGTGCGCGGCAGGTGGGCCAGCCACCACAGGTGGTGCAGGCGCATGTCGCCGCCGCCCCACTCGTCGCAGCTCACCGGGCGGAAGCGCCCCGGCAGATGCGGGAAGGTGTACCAGTCGTCGCAGGCGCTGAGCACCGTGCGCCGGTTGCCCCAGTCGTAGTCGCGCACGCTGTTGGGCGCGAAGTGGACGTTGCCGCACTGCGCCTGGCCGGGGTGGGTCAGGTCGTAGCGGGTGAACAGCTGCCACAGGTTCTGCTCGGGCGGGTGCCGCTCGAACACGCGGCTCATGATCGACTCGACCCGGTGGCCGTAGTTCTCCAGCATGCAGTCGACGCCGCGCTCGTAGTTGAAGGCCATGATCACGAAGCGGCCCGAGCAGCGCTCGGTGCCGGCCACCGGCGGCGAGTTGCACCAGAAGGCGCCGCGCCCGACCATGGTCGACTCGTAGTCGCCGGCGTACGGGAAGGAGAAGAACCAGACCTCGTCGAACTCGCCGCGCTCGTAGCGCTCGACCAGCTCGAAGGCCCGCACCTGCGCCTGGTAGTCGACCCGGTCCGGCTGGTGGAACTGGCGGGTGCGCCAGGCGCGCACGAAGCTCTCCGGCGTGTAGGCGAAGCCGTCGACCTTGGGCGGGAACCAGTCGGCGGCGATGCGCTCGACGATCTGGTAGCGCACGTAGCCGCCGCTGGCCTCGGCGAGGTCGGCGATGTACTGCTGCGCGAGCCGGTCGGGGTCGTTCCAGCCGAAGATCTCGGTCAGCCGCCGGCCGCCCTCGCTCGGCACGGGCGGGTTGTGGACGATCATCAGCACGCGCGGGTGGACCGGCGGCAGCGGGCTCGGCTGCGGCTCCGGCCGCGGCCCCGGGTGCCACGCGAGCGCCCGGTCGTCCAGCCCATCTCGCGCCTCGGGGACGCCCAGCAGGCGGCGGGCTGTGTTCAGCAGTCGGTCGAACATGGCTTCAGTATAGCACGGGCGGCGCGCGATCTCGGCCTCGGATGTGGCCCACAGGCGGCGCGACTCAGCCGTTCGACCGGGTTGACACGCCAGCCGGGTGCTGCTATACTCACCGCCAACCGAAGAGCCGAACGACAGCGAACAGGAAGAGTAGGCGCTGCGGCGCAGCTCAGAGAGCCGGCGGGTGGT
>Ga0207864_1001525_pt1 | contig 24982 bp, 20 predicted proteins | sample HigsolmetaAR202D_FD_184834 | JGI IMG/M metagenome (GOLD analysis project Ga0207864, IMG submission 184834) | Ionic liquid and high solid enriched microbial communities from the Joint BioEnergy Institute, USA - AR20-2-D (SPAdes) (version 2) ... | reverse complement strand
GGGGGGGGGGGAGCCGTATGCAGTGAAAGTTGCACGTACGGTTCGGAGGAAGCGTTCTGGTAAGACAAGGATCGTGTCGAAAAAAGTCCGGTCGCCATCGGAGCTGGTCTGCCATCCTACTATCTCAGTAAATAGTAAATATCCTGAAAATAACTTAAACGGATATTTTATTACAGGATTTACAGACGCTGAGGGAAGTTTTAGAGTTAGAATATCACAAAGTAAAGAAAGAAAAATAGGTTGAGTAGTAGTAGTTGAGCCTATATTTCAAATAGGATTAGATCAAAAAGATTTAGTTATATTACAATTAATACAAAAAAGTTTTAATGGAGCAGGTACAATAACTAAAATGGGTACTAGTAATGGATGGATGTATAAAGTATCTTCTATTAAAGAATTTAATGAGATAATTATTCCTCATTTTACTTACAAAATACCCTTTAATTTCAGCTAAAAGAGCAGACTATGAATTATTAAAAAAAGTTATAGATTTAATGAATAAAAAAGAACATTTAAGTGAAGAAGGTTTACGAAGTATTGTGTCAATTAGAGCTTCAATGAATTTAGGTTTATCGGATGAATTAAAAGTTGCTTTTCCTGATATTATTCCTGTACCTAGACCATTAATCAAGGAAAAAAAAATAAATAATCCTAATTGATTAGCAGGATTTATTTATGGAGAAGGTTGTTTTTTTTTTATTGATATATATAAATCAAAAACTAATAAAATTGGTAGTGTAGTTAGATTGAAATTTCTTTTAGGTCAACATATTCGAGATAGTTTTTTAATAGAAAGTTTAGTGGATTATTTAGGTTGTGGACGAGTTGTACGTCCTTTATCTTATAACCATGTAGAATATGTAGTTTCTAAGTTTTCGGATATAAATGAAAAAATTATTCCTTTTATACAAAAGTATCCTATATTAGGTAATAAAAATTTAGATTTTCAAGATTTTTGTAAAGTATCTTTAGCTATAAAAAAAATAAGAACATTTAACTACTGAAGGATTGGAAAATATAAAAATAATTAAGAGTAAGATGAATAGAGGTAGAAGATAGAATTATGTTATATATGTATATTGACATATTAAAATAATTTAATATATTAAAATTGAAGGGGGGAGGGGTAGCTTGCTAGCGCAAGCTAGCAAGCTACCCGGGTTGGAGGAGGTGGGCAATCTTACCTATAAGGGCGCGTTTTTTTTTTTTTTTAGTAGTATTGTATTTTTTTTTTATTAGGAGATGGACACTTGGAAAGAAAAAAAATCTAGCCATAATGCTAGGCTAAGAATAGAGCAAGCTTATCCTGAAAAAGAATAATATTTAAGAAGTTTATATGATTTATTTTATTTGAACCTATGACTAGTATGATTCCTAAAGTTGTATCAAGAAAAGACAAAAGAAACGGAATTATTACTCAAGCCCTATATTTCAGGACTTTATCTATGCCTTGTTAAAATTTTTATCACGAATTATTCTATGTAAATAAAGTTAAAGAAATTCCGGGTGCGAAGCTGGGCCGTGGGCCCGAAGAGAAAAAAGCTAATCAATGGATTATTTATATACCTGTAAAACAAACAACTAGGCTTAAAGATATAGTTGGACCGTACATGCATGAAAGTATGTTATATAAAGTATAATGATATAAATAAGAACAGTCTTTGTTCTGTTCTTAGAAGATGCCACTTTTACTCGCTTTAATGGAAGGAGCGTAGTTATAATAATAATAAATCAACCATAGTTAATGATATCTTATCATTAGCGACACCATTGAAAACGATCAAAGAAGTTTAATAACTTCCAGATCGTCGGTTATATTTTAATCGCGATCGACTAGGACAATGGTGGGTGCCTAGATGGTGCTTAATGCATAGTCAAAATATTTATATTATATATATATATAAATATATAATATACTAGGGCTTTAAGTAAATCCTATTAGGTATTAAAGTACAGGAGTTAGTTATTATATGTGATAATTTTAATTTCACTATAATAATCTAACTTAATATTTGGTTGGTGTTTGTTCATATTTATTAGTTAGTTTTTGATTTACTAGAATAGCAGCTAATCAAAGTTCTATTTCTGCTTTTTTAACTAATAGAGTGGGGGATTGTTTTTTAACAGTGGGTATGTTTGCTATATTATGATCTCTAGGAAATTTAGATTATGCAACAGTATTTTCATTAGCCCCTTATATTAATAGTAACGTGGTTATTATTATAGGTATATGTTTATTAATAGGTGCTATGGCTAAAAGTTCTCAAGTTGGATTGCATGTCTGACTACCAATGGCCATGGAAGGTTTTTCTAGCAGTAGTAGGGCCTTCCCTAAACTTCACTATATGCGAGAACATCCCGTTTTAAGTTTTGGTCCACTTAAATTTAGTTTATTCGGAAAAATCCAAAATGAGGGACAACTCGCAGGAAATTCGAATAGAAGTTCCTCAGAGACTACAAGTGAAGCATTTATGTTAAAAGAAAGTTGATTTAAGTTATGATTTATAGGTTTTGTAGAGGGAGATGGATCTTTTATTATTAATAAAGATGGATATTTAGAATTCAGAATTACACAATCTAGTTCTGATGCTCAAATTTTATTTATGATTAAAAAAAAAAAATTGGGGGGGGGTTGTTAGAGTACAAGATTCAGTAAGAAATACTCATTGTTATAGGGTTAGAGATAAAGATAATATAATTAAACTTATTTCTATATTTAATGGAAATATTTTTCTTGATACTAGAAAAGAACAATTTAAATTATGATTAAATGCGTTTAATTTAAAGTACAAAGAAGAAAATATACCTTATATAGATAGTTCATTTAAACCTACTTTAAATGATGCTTGATTATCAGGTTTTACTGATGATGTCAGAAGGATGTTTTACTTGTTCTGTTTATGATAATAAATCTAACACTGCTAAATTAGTTAGGTTAAGATATATTTTATCTCAAAAAGATATGAAACTCTAATAATATGGATTATTTAGCTGATTTATTAGGAGGTAAAAAACATTTGTTAAAAAGTTATGGTGGATATAATGTAACAGTTAATGCTACTAAATTAGCTCCTCCTATTGTACGATATTTTAATCTTTATCCTTTAAAAACTAAAAAGTATATTACATATTTTAATTGAGTAAAAATATACAAGTTAGTAGTAGTAGTAGTAGTAGTAGTAGTAGTAGTAGTAGTAGATAAAAAAATACAACAATCCTGAAAGTTTATTGTTGATTATGAGATATAAAGATAACATCGATAAATCTAAATATAACGGATAAATCAAACTTTCAATTAACATAAATGAAGATATAGTCCGAACAGTTAAGTAATTAACTGCGTATTTTTAATAATGTATATTAAAAATCAACATATTTTTGCCTACTCCTGTGTCAGCATTAATACACGCTGCAACTATGGTAACAGCAGGAGTGTATCTTTTAATGCGTAGTTCACCTTTAATTGAATATAGTAGTACTGTATTGCTATTATGTTTATGATTAGGTGCTATAACTACTGTATTTAGTTCACTTATTGGTCTGTTCCAACAAGACATTAAAAAAGTTATAGCTTATTCTACTATGAGTCGGCGGGCTCAAAAATATAATATGGAAACTATTATATTTAGGAACCAAACTATATGCGTAGAGTGTTGCAAACCTCTAATATTTTCGCAGGTAACCAAAGCCCAAGATTATTCTTTGAATAATCTTCTTAGTAATAAAGGTTTAAATTGTTATTTTAGCCTATATGCGTTACACGTTGCTGCAGCAGTAGCACCTGCAGCAGCAGGTACTACACCTGTAGCTGCAGCAGTAGTAACTCCAGCTGCTGGAGCAGTCCGGCAGGAGGAAGAGGTTAGGGCTAATGCTGCTTCAAGGACAAGAATGATAACGGAGCAGTTATATATATTAAATTATGTAACTAATATATTAGAATTTATTACTAAGTCTAGCAGGTGAGTAGGAACTTCAGAGGCCATACGTTTGGCATTGATCTATATATTTTTTTATTTATTTATTATTATCTTTATTTATATAAGCGTTCTATGCTACGCATTTGAAGCTGTAGCGCTTTTAAGGACTAATATAAATAAAGTAATACCCCTGTTGTCTGACGGGACAACCGGGGGTGGCCTGCGGCTAGCCTGCGGAGAAAAATCATATTTAACTTATAAAACTACTAATACTGTATCCCTTACTGGAGTTTTTATAAGAAAATTTTTGAAGATAAGAGGAAGTTATATATTTAGAACGACATGACAAAGGCGGTACTATGTTCAGCAGCAGCAGCAGGATGATAATGCTAATACTAATGCTAATGTTAATATTAATGCAAGAGATCCTTTTTTTGAATGATTAGCTGGTCTAATAGATGGACAAGGTTGTTTTTTTTTATCTAAAAATGGTTTTGCTTATTTTAAATTAATAATGGATAGTCGTGATAAAAAAATACTGTATGACATAAGAAATAAGTTAGGGGGTTCTATTCATATTATTACTAAAAAGAAAAAATTAAAATACCAATTAAGAGATAAAAAGGGTTTAATAACTTTATTAGAAGGTGTAAATGGTTTAATAAGGAATCCAACTAGAATGCTAGAAATGAATAAATTGTGTCAAAAATATAAAATAGAGCTTCTTTTTCCTAAACCATTATTATTTAATAGCGGATGATTAAGCGGGTTTGTGGATAGTGAAGCGACTTCAGTCCATCTTGAAGAAGATACGCCGCGAGTTTTAATCGTTATGCGTCAAAAAAATAAATATTTACTAGATCCTTTAGTTCCTTTATATGGAGGAAGAGTCGAAATTCCTAACTCTAAATTTGGAGAATTCAAATATGTTATATGTAAGAAAAATGAATTATTTTATTTAATAGAGGAATATTTTAGCGAATATCCTTTAAAAACTAAAAAATTAATTCGAATTAATTTAATAAGAGAATTTTATTTAAAAAAATTTAATAAAGGTAGTAAAAATATAAGAAAATTATGTAAATGAATTGAATTTAAAAATAAATGAGAAAAATATATAGATTAATGAAGAAATGGTCCGTGTTTAATTTTATTTAAGATAATACAATACAATACATTACATTACATTACATTATATTATAAAAGAAAAAAAAAATTTGTATTGTATTGTATTTTATTGTATTGTATTGTGTTGTAATGGATTAATGGTAATGAATGTTTTATAATGTAATAATAAGCGTAGGTAGGCTGAGCGATGGAATTGACGGCATCATATGGCACGTATGCGATGTAATATATCTGGTCAGCTGTATACTCCTATGTTGGGCAGAAGCAGCTAATATTTATATCTTACCTAGTGTACTTAGTAGGAGGTTGGGGATCTTTTATTAGAAAATTAATTATTACTCTAGAAGATGTTTACTACGACTACGACTACGCAGTCGCAGTAGAAAAATATGGATATTGCTCTTATCATCCTTCAAGAGATCGAGCTATCGTTGGTGTAGCAGGTGCAGCAGGGGTAGCAGCAAATAATTGTTATTCTAATAATTGACATCTCTGTCGCAGACTTCGTACTCGGACTTATAATATAAAATATATACCTAGAATTGAAAGAAATAATTTCCATTCTAATAACTTCCATGGATGTTATAATACTATGGGTGGTGATGTTGTAGGTGGTAACTTAATTCATAATATTGGTTGTTATAATATAGATTTTAGTGAGATATTTAAAATCTTAATTAGTTTTAGTAAAAGTATTCCATTAATGGTTGGAATTATTATTTTATCTTGTACAATTCTAGGTGGTGCTATTTTATTAGTCTTATGTATGAACAATAATAGTGGTGGAGATGGGCGGCCTCGAACAAACACAAACACAAACACAAACACAAACACAAACACAAACATAAACACGAATATAAACACGCCGCTTAATAATGAAAATCCTTATAAACATATACCGTGATATTCGTATATTGATGAAGAGGGACGTCGTAGAGGAATAATGCCTGGTCCATATTGACCAAGGTTACCGCACCGTCAATATCCTCTTCTTCCTACATTAGAAGTACCAGGTTCAGGACCAAAAGGCCCTGAGACCCAATTACCACTTAAAGATCCAGGGTTAGTAAGAAAATATTGATGGTAGTTGGGTTTAAGAATAACATATTGCTGCAGCTAGGTATGATGGTACTTTCCATAGGATTATCTTCATATAATATAGCATTATTTCATTTAGTAAATCACGCTTTTTATAAAGCATTACTATTTTTAGGAGCAGGAAGTGTTATACATGCTGTCGCGGATAATCAAGATTTTAGAAAATTTGGTGGATTAATAAGTTATCTACCTTTAACATACTCTGTAATGTTAATAGCTAGCTTAAGCTTAGTAGCCTTTCCTTTCATGACTGGTTTCTATAGTAAAGATTTTATTTTAGAATCTGCATATGGGCAATTTAGTTTTTCAGGGGTAGCTGTATATATAATAGCTACTATCGGTGCAATATTTACAACCTTATATTCTGTTAAAGTTTTATATTTAACTTTTTTATCTAACCCTAATGGTCCTAGAACTTATTATAGACTTGCTATTGATAACTTTTTTAGTGCGCAAGCTATTAAAAGTTATAAACCTGCCCATGAAGGTGATTTCTTTTTAACTTTACCTTTAGTTATATTAGCCTTATTTTCTATATTCTTTGGTTTTATTACTAAAGATATATTTATAGGTTTGGGGTCTAATTTCTTTGTAGATAATAGCTTATTTATTCATCCTATCCATGAAATAATGATAGATACTGAATTTGCTGTACCTGTATTATTCAAATTATTACCTTTTATATTTACTATATCTTTTAGTGTAATAGCCTTAACTTTATCTGAATTGTTGTCTGAGTTGGTTATTTATTTTAAATTTTCTAGATTTGGTTATAATATTTTTGGTTTCTTTAATCAAAGATTTTTAATTGAATTTTTTTATAATAAATATATTACAAATTTAATTTTGAATTTAGGTGGGCAAATTACTAAGATTTTAGATAAAGGTAGTATAGAGTTATTTGGACCTTATGGTTTAGAAAGAGGGTTAGTAAAATTAAGTAAAAATATATCATCTTTAAGTACAAGCCATGTAACAACTTATGCATTATATATTTTAGTAGGTTTTATTTTATATTTAATTTATAATAATTTATTATTGGATTATTCATATTTACTTTTAATAATTATATTACTGTTGCTGCTGATGATGATTGGCGAAAGTAATAGTGAAGATGTTACACTACATTAACATCCGTAGGAGGAAGTAGTTATAATAAATTAATGGTAAATAGAATTCATATATATAATTATAAGATGATGTCATAATTTTTAAAATAAAAAACATTAAGCAGTAAGGATGATTGAGTGAGTAATTTGACGACATTATCTTACTGATCTCAAAAATTGAAGACAATTTTATATTAGGCGGCAAAGAGGGGTGGGTAAAGGTAAAGTGGTGGGAACGCTATATGTACTAAGTCAGCGCCTGCGCTGCTGTTGCGTAATATATATATATATATTACGCACCTGGAGCAGCACCTGCAGCTGCAGGTGCTGCTGTGATGGTGGTGTTATAGCGAAACGCGGCCTAAGAGTAGTAGGATAAGTATGAGGAGTATAGTAAGAGAAAGAGTACTCCGTACTCCTACCCCCCCCGTACTCCGTACTCCGCACTCCTACTCCGTACGGTTCGTTGAGGAGTGGATAGTTCGCGGAGGAGAAGAGTACGGAAAATAGTACTTTATTAAATAAATAAATTAATTGGTAAGTGTATATTTTTAATAAAATATACGGGTTAGAGGTGGGTATACATTTACATTATAAAACTACTAAATAATAGATACTATCTATTATTTAATCCCTCTATCTCACCACGCACGTACGTACGTACGTCGATAGAGGAAAGAAATGGGAGAAGACCTAAGAGGAGGGTAAAGCCCATAGTAATAAGCAAGGTTAGTTATAAACTACTTGTATAATAAGTAAAACAGACGATTATATTAAATATAATAATATATTATAAAGTTATATATTGTAATAAGGTAGGTTTGTAGCGGTGGTTGGTAGTTGGTAGGTTTAATGATCTTTATATATTTTTTTTTTTATAAAGATAAAAATAAAAATGAGAATATTAAAAAGTCATCCTTTCTTAAAATTAGTTAATTCGTATCTTATTGATGCATCACAACCAAGTAACATAAGTTATTTATGAAATTTTGGTTCTTTATTAGCAGTTTGTTTAATTATACAAATAGTAACAGGTGTTACTTTAGCTATGCATTACAGTCCTAATGTATTAGAAGCATTTAATAGCATAGAGCATATTATGCGTGACGTTAATAATGGTTGATTAGTTCGTTATTTACATAGTAATACAGCTTCAGCTTTCTTCTTTTTAGTGTACTTACACATAGGAAGAGGTATATATTATGGGTCATACAGAGCACCAAGAACATTAGTTTGAGCCGTAGGGACAGTAATACTTATACTTATGATGGGTACAGCTTTCCTGGGTTATCTGAATAGCCCAAAATGATTTAATATAAAAGTAGATAAAAATAAAAACAACGGAGTTTTTAGTTTAAGTACAGCTAGATATTATAGTACAAAATCGAATTTACCTTCATTGTCTGTGTCTGAAAGATTACTTGACCTAATAAATGAATTAAATTTAAATCCTGTTTATATTTTCGAAAATCTAACATTAGAAAGTACTAGACAAGATATTAGAAAACTACTTCAGGTTTAAGTGGTATATATATATGATAATTAATAAGGTAACAGGGGATTATTATATAGGTCCAGCATCGACTAATAGATTTTACGCTAGATTTAGTAACCATCTTATTTATTTATTTTATTTATAGGTAGTAAAGTGGTTAAAGCTGCTGTAAAAAAAAAAATGGATTAGATAATTTTGCTTTTCTAATATTAGAATTATATCCTAATGTAGTAACTAAAGAGAATAACAAAGAATTATTGGATTTAGAAGACAGATATTTAAAAACTTTATTGCCTAATTATAATATATTAACTGAAGCAGTATCTAGTTTTGGTTATAACATACAGAAATTGATCGTATTAAAATGAAAAATCTTTTTAGTGATGAAATACGAGAAAGAATAGGTAACTTAAATAGAGGTAAAAAACTTTCTCCTGAAACAATAGAAAAAATGAGAGAAAAAGCTCTTAAAAGAGGACCTATGTCTGAATAAATTAAATTAAAATGTATTGCTAATACGAGACCTGTTATTTTATATAATTTAAATGGTACTGTTTATGGTAAATATCCTACAATTGTAGCTGCAGCTAAAGCTATAAATTGTGGTGTAAAAACAATTATAAGAGCTTTAAAAACGGAAAAAATTAGTAAAAAGACAATGAATAGTAGTAAAAGATTTGCCTAAGTAATTTAATTGTGCGCCCTGGCGTTGTTCTAAGGAATTCAAGTCCGAATTCTACTGCATAACCGTCAGTGTGAAAGGACTATGGAGGCTAGGGTACTCACATCCATGGATAGTTTAATCATGGGCGAGAGCCGTATGAAACTATCACGTACGGTTTGGAGAGTAATCAATCCACTGACTCTACTAGGTTGTGTACTATTATTGCTATTACTAAAAAAAACTTTTATATTAAATTATAGTCTCACGAGTAATAATCTTTTTGCAATCTTTATAGAAAAAAAAAGATTAAAGTGATATGACCCGACAGGGTCATAGAATAGTATTTATTATATTAAATATTATTCGGCGATACTAGTGAAAACGATCAAAGAATTAATTTAAGATCGTCGGTCATATAAAGGATCGCGACAGACTGGGTCACTAGTGGGTGGCTGAAATGCTGCTTAATGCACAGTCGGAACTTTTAGTTAAAGTGTTATTTTTTTTTTGTTTCGAGGCCTCCGAGCCAGCCGAGGGTGGTCCCATCATCCATCTTAGGGCTTAAATATCTCGCTGAGGTATACTGTAACATTTTAACTAATAGAATATTCGAATTCAAAGATATTCTGGCTTATTCTTTCTGAATAAGTAAGTTTGTATGTATTACCTTATGGTCAAATGAGTTTATGAGGTTTAAATGTTGAGCCTCAAATGTTTAGTTTTTATTTAATTTCTTTATTCCTAGTATTAATAACTCCGATTACTGCTTCGGAGGGGATTAAACCAAAAGTAAGTAGACTTAAGGGTATTTATAGAATTGGTCCACATAATATAGATATTATATCTATTATATTTGGGTCTCTTCTTGGAGATGCTCATGCTGAAAAAAGATTAATGGGAGTAGGAACTAGAATTTGTTTTTTTCAGGAAGATTCTCATGTTGAATATCTTTTATATCTACATAAAATGTTATCAGAATTAGGTTATTGTAATCCTAAGATACCTACTTGTAAGACAAGATTAGGTGTAAAGGGTAAAGTAAGAAAAATAGTGAGATTTTCAACTTGAACTTATACAAGTTTTAATTGAATACATGATTTATGATATAAAGATAAAAGAAAATGTGTTCCAGAATGTATAGGTCAATATCTAACACCTTTAGCCCTAGCTATTTGAATTATGGATGATGGAGCAAAAGTAGGTAAAGGTTTAAAATTTTGTACTCATTCTTTTACTTATAATGAATGTTTAATCCTTGTAAAAGCTTTAAATGATAATTTTAATCTTAAAGCTTCAATTCAATCAGCAGGTGGTGGTAGCAAAGATCAATATATAATTTACATTTGAAAAGAATCAATGGATGATCTTAGAAAAATAGTATCTCCGTATATAATACCTGAAATGAAATATAAAATAAATTAAATAAAAACTAAGCATAGTTGTATGGTATATATAAAGCAATCTTTCCTGAAAATTTATATAATAGCCATACAGCAACACTAGTGAAAACGGTCAATAATGTTTGTTTAGCATTTAGATCGTCGGTAGAGTAAACTATCGCTACAGACTAGTTCACTGGTGGGTAGCTGAAATGCTGCTTAATGTATAGTCGAAGTCTTATTTCAACCCTCGTACATTGCTGGATTAGGAGTAGTAAAATTGATTACTCAGAAGCAGAGGTTGAAACACAAGGCATTATACTGTATTAAATTACAATAATCTTATTAAGATTAGTATAATGTACATGATTTACTTGTTATAAACACTTAGGGAACATACTGTAAAAGTATGATCCATAATAAGTAAATTTAAGATTTGGCAACAGTTAACCGCGAAGTAATAGCTGTTGAAAAATACCACTAATTGCTGGGAACTCGTCTGTTCAGATGACAATCAGCAGGGAAGTTAATATATATATATATATATATATATATTGTTAAAACCTTCAGAGACTATACGTGGTACATTTAACTTATTTATATAGTTAAAATTCTAGTTATTATCACTATAGAACTAGATTAAGTAAATGAAGATATAGTCCGAACCATTAAAGAAATTTAATGTTAGGAGAGTCGCGACTCCTACCTTTTAATAATAGTAAATGTTTCAGTATATTCGCAAATATTAATTTATTTGAGGTTAATAAATTGTTATACTGGGTTTATAATCAAAGGTTTAATGTGTTACTTTTTTAATATCACCATTTTTAGTAAATTATTCTCAAATTTATTTAGATTTATACAATTATTTTGTATTTACTTTTTTTAATTCTAAGGTCCAATATCAAAATAAAGAAAATGAGATGAATGATTTATTAAATGATGGTGTCCATAAAGAACTTCAAGAATCTTCTTTAAATACTAATTTTATAGAATGATTCGTAGGCCTTTGTGAAGCAGAGTCTAATTTTTTAATTAGAACAAGAAAAAACGAGAAAGGGGGAGTTTCGGGTTTTGAGTTTGTATTTAGAATTGCTTTACATAAAGACGATGTAAAAGTATTAGAATATATAAAAAACACATTAGGATGTGGTAGATTAAACAGAGAGAGAGATCTTGTAATATTTACAATATCTCAATTAAATGATATAGAGACGATCTTAATACCTATATTTGAAAAATTCTCATTAAACACTTCAAAGTACTTGGATTACCTTTATTTTAAAAAAGCATTTTTTATGTTTAGAAATCGAAAATCTAGTGGATTAAGTATAGAAGAGGTTAATTCAAATATTATAAAATTAAAAGAAGGTATGAATAGTAAAAGAGAAAATTTTGTTTTACCTGAGGATCATAGTATAGTAATTACAGGAAATTATTTAGTTGGTTTTCTAGAGGGAGATGGATCATTTTACTTAAATAAGCACGACATGACAGTTCGTGTTTCACTCCCTACTCTTACAGAGAACAGATTAGTTCTAGAAAAAATACGGGAGTTTATTTTAAGTTTATTAGATGAGCATTCTTATTTATTAGGAAGTACAACTAAATTGATAAATATTTATGATAAAAAAACTAAAGGTGATCAAAAATCTATTTCTATATTAGAAATCTCTCAAATTGATTTTATTTGTAATATATTGATACCTTATTTAGATAAAATAGAATTTAGAACTAAAAAATATCAGGATTATTTAGATTTTAAAACAATAGCATTATTAATCTTAGAAGGTAAGTATTTAACTGATAAAGGTAAAGAATTAATAATTAAATTAGGTGATAGTATGAATAATAATAGATTATCTACTAATCCTAACCCTGTTATATTAGATGATAAATTTAAATCAGAATTGGAAACTTTAATAAAATCAGATCCTTTAATAAAGATAGATTCTGAAGGTAGAGCTATGATAATATCTGAAAAAAAATATATAAGATCTACCTATATTATAAAAGTTTACCTTCTAAATGGTTCAGTTAATTATTTTACAAATGGAATTTCATGTGCTAAATTCCTACATGTAAGTAATGATACTATAACTAAAAGATTAAACGACGGTAAACCAGTAAAGAATAAAGAAGGTTTAGTAGTTGCTCAGTGTATAAAAAGAATAAAAGTTTACTCTTCTTTAAATAAGGATACAAATTCTTAACTCGAAATTTTTCAATAATCTCGTAAAATAAATGACCACTTTATTAAAAGGGTTATAATTGTATTACTAACCTAATAAGTGCTATCCCATGAATAGGACAAGACATTGTTGAGTTCAAAAAAGATCTTGCCCTATTAATGCATTTCATAATATTATCGTTTTCATTGACGGCAATTTACTATGCATCAAGATTACCTGTAATAGGGACTATAAATTATAAATCGCGTACAGCTAAGTTAAATAGATTATCCGAGGCTGAATACTTTGCTATACCCAAATCCTTTTTAGCTTTTTTAGTTGGATTTATAGATGGAGATGGCTATATTGGTATCCAAAAAAGTTATAGTGGTTCTGTTACAGTTCATTTAACTATTTCGCTATCTTTAGAAGATATAGCTGTATTAAATTATATTCAATCTGTATTAAAAATAGGTAAAATATATATTTATCCTAATAGAAAAAGTCCTACAGTTAGATTAGTTTTTTCTAAATCAGAGTTGCAAGAGGTATTATTTCCTTTATTACAGTATCATAAACTTTTTTTCTTAACAGATACACGTAGGGCTCAGTATAATATGGCTGTGTATTTTTTTAATAATGGCATCAAAAAATATTCTGAATTACCTTCAGTTGCTCCAGAAGCCATACAAGAATTTCCTACAAGCGCTTCAGGGTATTTAGACTTGCCTTTTTTTAATGATTGAATAGTAGGATTTACATGTGCTGAAGGTTCTTTTTTCGTTAAAAGTAATAATGATGGTTGTTTCCAATTAAGACAAAGACTTCATATTAATTTATTTGAAGCTTTTAAATTAGTATTTAATACTAATAGAGAAATAGATACAACTAATAATTATTGTCAATTTAGTGTTAGTTCTAAATCTGATATACAAAAAGTTATAAACTTTTTTTCTTTTTCAGGCCATCATCCTTTAGTTGGTTTAAAATATATTCAATATTCAGCTTGATTGGATAAATTGCGTAATTCTGAGCGTTATAAAAATCTGCTGAAATTTCCGACTTAACTTAGTAACTTTTTGTGTCGTGTACTACTACTAGTAGTAGTAGTAGTTAGTAGTTAGTAGTGTAGTGTTAGAAATAATAACTTGCTTATTGAAGGAAATTTATAATAATAGTCCCATATACATTAGTCTACAAAAGATGTATAGTAGATTGCTTTTTAGTCATTATTTAATGACTAAAATACATGTATTAATGGCCTAACTAAGGCTACTTTAGAGCTCCATTAAAGCAGTAATGCTTTAATGTCAATGAGGTCAATTGCAGGGACATATTAATTACTCTACCTCTGGGATTAATACAATCTGCAGCGGAGATTTGATTGTGGTATAATAATAAAAACATCAAATAACGTTCAACGACTATCCAGTGCGTGACTATACCCACAATAACCTGGACATAGATGAAAACCTCACAACCTTATTTAACTTTACGGGTTATATATATATATATATATAAAAATATATATAAAGGTTGAAGATATAGTCTTCCAAGTAATGAGAATTACTCTAGGGTATTATTATTCAATAAATACCGGAATCATTTGAGGAGGTTTGAACACAGACGAACCACAATGCGGCGACGTATTGTTAAAAATCCTGCTTAATGCTGGAACATCCTCAATATTTGGATTTATATACGTTTTATTCTTAATTTTATTAATTATAAACGTGAAAATTATAATGACACGGGGACAACCAGCAGGGGTTAGAAGTATTTCTACTTCAGAAGCCTCTCAGAGACTACATGCAGGAGATCTAAACCCAAACTACATAACGGGATTCTGTGACGGAGATGCATCTTTTCATATTTCGGCAACTCCCCACGTCGGTCGTCTTTCTGATGTCTGCTTCGCAGACATCAGGGCCCCAAAAATTTTTAGGTCTAATAAAAGAGAGTAATTCTATTGTTAATTTAATAATTACTAAAAAATTAGAAATAAATATTTTAATAAATATGATTAAAGGGGAATTAAAAGGAACTAAAAATTTAGAATTTGAAGATTTTGTAGTAGAAATCCAAGCAATTATTAATAATGACCTTCATAAAACAAAAGAAGGATTAGCTAAAATTATAGAGATTAAGAATAATATGAATTTTGGAAGAAATGTGAAAAAATTATAGTAAATTACGAATTGCGTTTTATAATTCTAATTCTTTAAAAAATCCGGCTTGTCAAAACTCCGTAAAGAATCCTCTTATGTTAATTTATGCATATTTAGTAGGTTTATTTGAAGGAGATGGTGGTTATTTTGCTATCACAAAAAAAGGTAAATACTTAACATATGAGTTTGGTATTGAGCTTTCAGTTAGAGATGTACAGTTGATTTATAAAATTAAAGCTTTATTAGGTGTAGGTAAGGTAAGTTTTAGAAAAAGAGATTCAATAGAAATGGTCTCCTTAAGAATAATAAATAAAAAGCATTTAAAAGAGATTATCTTACCTATTTTTGATAAATATCCTATGTTTTCTAATAAACAGTATGATTATTTAAGATTTAAAAATGCTTTACTTTCAGATATGTGCGCCATGTGAGGGTGTCATTCAAGAGGATTCCGCCCGAATCCTACTGTATACTCACCAGTGTTTTACACTATACAGGCTGCGGGTGCCCACGCACTGGGATAGTCTAAGAAACACCAGTGTCAGGTGGCGGTAGCTGGGTACAAATCGTCTGATTCAGCGGGCCTGCCCCCGCTAGGGTATCGACGAAGCAGGAGCTTCTATGGCGAGGATGACGAACTTGATACGGTACGTACGTGGAGCGCGCCCAGAAGAGCGGGTGTATCCTTGAGCAGGTTATTGCGGTACACTGGGGGCATTGCATATAAAGGAGGTATCGACTTTATATGTTGGTGAGAAGCCCCACGCACCTCAGTAAGAGGCTAAACACCACGCAAGCGCCTAAGGAAGCAGGGCCTAAAACGGGAATGACTATCAACCATGGGATCGAACCGCCTCGGACCAAGTGAAGCGATGCGCGTGAGCTCTTGGTTAACGCGGAGACGGAGCACCGATAGTAGGAATAAGAGCCTAACCGAAGTGGTGTAGCCAGGTACCGGTAATAAGGAAAACAGGGGTCTCCAATACTCCTAGCTATTCATTCTTAAGAATAAGAAGAGATCTAAAAGAATTAGGCTAAGTAGTGGGCGATAACTCGACAAACTCCCCAGGCATCTGAGTGGTGCTAGTAGCTCGGCCTACTACAGCAAGGGGGGGGGGGCTCAGCTCTACCGTAAGGTAGTTTAGATTTGAAGCTAATTTTCTTATCTTATAAGTATGTCTAGGAGAACGTTTGGTACGCCTGCCAGTAGATATTACTATGGGACTATAAGGAGGGTGGCTCCCTGAATCTTAGCTCCCTAAAGGACCGGTGGAGAGCCGTATGATGGGAAACTATCACGTACGGTTCGGAGGGCAGATATGGAACACGTCAGTCCACTGACCCTACTATATATTCTGCAGATTTACCTGAATATTCAAGACCTAATGAAAATTTAAATGATATTACATCAATAATAAATACATTTTATTTTCCAGCGTGATTAGTTGGATTTATAGAAGCTGAGGGTTGTTTTAGTATTTATAAACAAAATGGTGATTATCCTGTAGCAAGTTTTGATATTAGTCAAACAGATGGAGATGTTATAATATCTGCTATTAGAGAATATTTGTCTTTTACAACAAGTATTTATGTAGATAAGAATAACACTTCTAGACTAAAAGTATCAAGCGTAAGATCTATAGAAAATGTTATTAAATTTATAAATAATGCCCCAGTTAAATTACTAGGTAATAAAAAATTACAGTATTTACTATGAATAAAACAATTACGTAGATTAGATAGATATTCTAAAAAAATAAATATTCCTTCAAACTATTAATATGTATAAATTAGATTATGATATAGTCCGATCAATATAGAAATATATTGAGTGTAGTGAGAGTAATTAATTACAAATATTAATTATGGTGACTACCAACATAAATGCTCTGTTAACAATGCTACTTTAAATAGATTTTTTGCATTACATTATCTTTTACCATTTATATTAGCAGCTTTAGTTTTAATGCATTTAATCGCATTACATGACACTGCAGGTTCTAGCAACCCTTTAGGAATTTCTGGAAATTATGACAGAATCACATTCGCTCCATATTATTTATTTAAAGATTTAATAACTATCTTTATCTTTATATTTGTTTTAAGTTCATTTGTTTTCTTTATGCCTAATTACCTTGGAGATCCTGAGAACTATGTAATGGCTAATCCAATGCAAACTCCAGCTGCTATTGTTCCAGAATGGTATCTTCTTCCATTCTATGCAATACTAAGATCAATCCCTAATAAATTATTAGGAGTTATTGCTATGTTTAGTGCTATATTAGCAATAATGTTATTACCTGTAACAGACTTAGGTAGATCTAAAGGTTTACAATTTAGACCTTTAAGTAAATTTGCTTTCTGAGTTTTTGCGGTAAATTTCTTAATCTTAATGAAATTAGGAGCTTGTCATGTGGAAACTCCATTTATAGAATTAGGTCAATTAAGTACAGCTCTATATTTCGGTTATTTTATAATAATTGTGCCTGTAATTAGTTTAATTGAAAATACTTTAGTTGATTTATCTTTTGGGGCGATTTCACCTACCAATAAGTAATAGAATTATTATTAGAAGAGTAGGTATAAATAATAATAGTCCTAAGATTTGTATGTAAAAGATCTTTTCATAGTACTAATCCTCTTAAATTTGATATTATCTTAGAAGCGTTGAATCTTGTAAGTTTGGAGATTATGCTAGATATAATTGTTAATGCAAAAGTATCTTTACTAGCGCATGATTATTCGAATCATCCTTCTGTAGCAAAAGCGGTTGGATTTTTATTAAGTGATGTAAAAATAGGAACTATGACACATGCTGAATTTTGAAGGAAGGTTTGATCATAGGGGGTATTGGAAGATCATTTAATACAATCTGAGTATGCCCTACAAGAATTCCAAAGATTGGAAATACGAATGAGGAATAACTTACATAATAGTAGGCTTATTTTTGACCTCCTAGGAAGAAGGGGTGTAACTGGAGAAGCATACCGTTTGGCACTTATGATGGCTAATTGAAGACGTACAGATTTCTAATAATTATTTTATTTTTTCATAAGTATTATTAGTTTTAGTTAAGATAAAACTTAATCTGATTAATATTAATTAATTAGGGATTTGTTTTGTTATGAACTCTAATTTTTATAAAATAAAAAAACTAAATAAGTAATATATATATATATATATATATTCATTATTATTTATTTAATCCTTTTAAATAAGTTTAGTAAGCTAAGCTGCAGTTGCAGCAAATATAGTATATTTATACTAAATATATTTAAAAGAAAAAGGGGAGAAGCCTTAATTTTTATAGTTTAACTTTAAGCTATTTAAAAATTAAGTTAAAGCCCCCCGGGGGGGGGGGGGGGGGGGAGGGGAAATCCCCAGTCCACTCCACCCCGCCCACTAATGTAAATCTGAGTATTTTACTGCACTAGGATCTAATCTTCTTAGCATACTAGCCTCAATTTTAAGGCGGGTGGGGTGACAGACAAAAGTCATGGCTAATTAGGCAGGAGCTAATACTAATACAACTTCAATAATTGCTATTGGGTATAATAAAAATACATTAGGAATTTTTTTTTAATATTTCTAAACAGTATTTTTAGATTGTTTTTAGAGTGTTAGTGTTAAAGCACTATGTATAATAGATATTTTCTTATTTTTTTTACACTTTATTAAAAAAAAAAAATAAGAATAAGTATTAAAATAAAACTATAAATAGTATATAAACTTATAATCATATTTAGGTTTAACTATATTTTTTATAGTTAGATTTTGAAAAAATAACATTATAATAATGTTTTACATTATATATCTAATTATAATAAAATATTATTTAGAAACATTATTAATAAAATAATTAATTATTTATTATCTATAATAAATATATAATAAACATGGCATGGAATTATATAATTTTAATAGAGGTATAATTAAAATATAAACGATTATTACACCAAAGCAAAGCAAAAAAATTTTTTTTTTTATTAATACATCATAGTCATAGCAAATCAAAAAAAAAATTACATAAAAAAAAATTATATATATATATATTTAATTTTAATGGTCTCTATACCTAACTGAATATACTCTTATTTTTAATGATTTGCTATAAACCTTTTTAGATGGTCTAATCTAAGAGAACCACAGACCAGCTAGTATTATATAATCATATATTTATTACTTATTATTAATATGCAAAAAAAAAATAAAAGATAAGAGAGATATATATATATATATATATATATATTATATGGATTATGAAGTAAAAGGTTTACACTTTGATTGCAAATCAAAAGTAATAGGTTCGATTCCTACATAATCCTAGTTTAATTTTCTAATTATCTTAATAGATTTTAGGGTATTTAGTCGAATAAATGAAGAAAATGGATTTAGAACTTAGAGTGTTCAAAGAAATAATGAAAATTTATAATAGATCCCGTGGTTCTATGGCGGGTTCTGTTCTTGCTACAGCAGTAGCATCACCTGAAATAATGAGTAGACCTATTTCTATGTGAGTTGAACGTTGATTTTTATCATCAAATGCTAAGGACATAGGTATGTGCGCGGAGTGAGCTCTTAGCTTACGTTCTGTTCACAAGAAGGTATGTGAACTCAAGTCTAACAGGCGCACTTCTAAGAAAATACCCACGTCGGTCGTCTTTCTGGGACGACCGGGTGCGAAGCTGGCCCATGGGGCCCGAAGTAGCAGACTTGCCCCACGGCATTGGCCCTAGTGTAGCTAATAACTCACTAAAGGTTATAGCAGATGTCGAATGTAAGAATGGGATGGGTCTGCCATCATCTAACATTCTTATTAGGGGATCTCGATATGGTTACGATAAGAAACTTGATACATATGGATCGCCATGAGTCGGGCCTTACGTCTTAAGCAGAATATCGCGGCGTATGATCAGCAACTTAAAAGCTACTAAGGGATATGCCGACCTTAGTGGTAGCCTGGAAGCTGATGGTCACTCCAGTGAGGAGAGTAGCTTAGCTACACATGTGCAAGAACCTAAGTCGAGAAAGACCTTACCCAAAAAGGGTAAAAATGACGTACTAAGAGAACCTCTGGATCTAAGCGCCTCTGTAACACACAAGCGCGGACGGAGTTCCCATAGTAGTTCGGAATCGAAAATTTCGTATTCCAGTGTAACGAAGGGGAACAGTGAGAAAGCGTCAGCTCAGGGGAGAAGGTCTCGCAGTATGGTGACAGACCAAAACCTGCGTACGTTCGTCCAATCTGAGTTGAGCAAATATAGGACTAAAGATGGAAAATATAATGGAATTATAAGAATTCTATCTGATGTAGGGTTTCTACAATTCTGTTATATGCTGATAAAAGGGAAACCGGGAAACATGAGTCAAGGTTCCACTAGAGAAACCCTGGATGGACTTACTTATGAATGGTTCGAGAAAATATCTCAGGAAACCAAATCAGGAAGTTTCAACTTCACACCTGCCAGAAGGGTTCTCATTCCCAAACCTGGTAAGAAGAGATCACTTGGTGTTGGTTCTCCTAGAGAGAAAATAGTGCAGAAGGGACTTCAGGTAATTCTTGAGGCCATCTACGAACCAATGTTCCTAGATTGCTCTCACGGTTTCAGACCTGATAGATCAACTCACAGTGCACTTAGAACCCTGTACTTAAAAGCGCACCAGCACACTTGAGTAATTCAGGGAGACATATCTAAGTGTTTCTATAACATACCGCATGAGATCATCATGAAGCTGTTAAAGAAACATATAATATGTGAAAGGATACTTACCCTTATCCAGAAAGCACTTAGAGTAGGTTATGTGGACCCCGAAACTAAGCAAATTGTCAGATCAAAGATAGGAACCCCTCAAGGAAGTGTTCTAAGTCCTATACTGGCGAACATAGTGTTACATGAACTAGATAAATATCTTATTCATGAACTGATGCCCACTTACAATAGAGGTAAACGTAGAAAAACTAACCCCGCATACAACGCAATAGCATATATTAGGAGTTCCAAAAACCCTAATGCTACTGCAGAGGAAAAAGAAGTGGCGTTAAGGAGAATGTGGGAAATACCTAGAATGGATACCCATGATCCTGACTATCGTAGATCCATGTATGTAAGATACGGAGACGACTTTGTCTTCTTGGTCGAAGGTCCTAAGTCAGAAGCCTTGGAGATCAAGAACAAGATCAAAGAGGTTCTAAAAGAAAGAACGGGCCTAGAATTAAACGACGAAAAGACATTAGTAACGCATGTAAGTGAAGGATTCAATTTCCTCGGAGCACATATTAAAGCTCCAAAACACTTAGGTTTCCGGATGAAGAAGACTACAACTTCAAAAGGGGGCCGTATCACAATGAGAGCTAACCTTAGAGCAAGAGTTGATGCTCCAATCAAGTTACTCATTGAAAAACTGATTAGAGCCGGACTAGCTAAACGAAACGATCGCATGGCGGTACTTCCAAAACCTATGACGGCACTAGTCAACACGGATCACGCCACAATAATCCAATTCTACAATTCTAAGGTATATGGGTTAATGAACTACTATTCTTTCGCCGGAAATAGAGTAAAACTTCAGAACATTTTCTGATTGCTTAGAATGTCACTTGCTAAGACCTTAGCCAGAAAATATAAACTAAGATCCGCAAGACAGGCCTTCAAGCGATTTGGGCCCTATCTTAAGGATCCTGAAACTGACATCCAAATGTACGTCCCCAAATCCTTACCAACCTACACAAATACAATAATAAAGAGAATCTGACGCCGGCTACCAAAATCATAGAGCAATCAATCATGATACAGTAGACTAACGAAGACAAAATCTCTTTAAAAGATGCGTCATCTGTATGTAAACACTTCTTCTTCTAATGTACAGATGCATCACGTTAGAAAGGTAGGGAGGGGGGGGGAATATAAGGGCGAAAATTGCCAACAAGAAAGCAAGTTTCAAGGAATGACAAGGAGCTTATCTTCGGAAACAAGAAGTCTCACTATGCCAGTATCACCACACCCTTTAGTGGAAAACTGCTCATTTATGAAATAGACCTTATTGTCAGATACTCCAATAACATGGCTACTGTATTGATTTCAGAAATGATATCATGTCATCTGATGATGAGGAGTAATGACACTAAAGGAATACAATAATGTAGTGATTTTCCACCCACATATTTGTCAGCTTTCCACGGCGAGCCGTATGAAGGGAAACTTTCACGTACGGTTCTGAGGGCAGCTTGACTGACCCTACATTATATTTAATATTTGCATTATTTTCAGGATTACTAGGTACAGCTTTTTCTGTTTTAGTGCGCCGTTGTGCTCTTCTATTGCTCGTTGACAAAGTCAACCACTATTCTACCCATATAGTGACAGCAACAAGGTTAGTTGGGCTCGAAAGGGTTCCAATGAACATAGCATCCTTGTATAAAGCTCCTCTAAAGGGAAATCGGGTACCGTGAAAGGAGCGAGCTGTTGTTCCTATGGTCAAAGCCATACTGCTTGAACTCTATCTCGAGAGCACCTCATGAAAAGGGTTAGAACTTGCCCGAAATCGGTTCTATATATTAGTTATCCACTTGTTAAAACGGTGAGTAACGGGTTGTGATATAGCTCAGATCACGCGGAGTGATAAAAGAGAGGAAGGAGGACCTAAGGGAACTGTCGGTACTAGAAGGGAACTGCGGGATCACCTAAGGATCAATTCTTCTTTGGTCTATGGTGACGGAGGCCTCATAGTAGGTTTGAAACCGAAGGGGGCCAGAATGTTCTCTAGTGCAATCGAACGGGATAGGTCCGGGGTCCGGCCAACTGAATTCCCGAAGAGATTCACTAAACTGATCGAGATTTGTAAAAGACACCCTAATAATTTTAAAGTGAGTGATATATACCCCTTGATGTTTAACATTAACCTATACGAAATTGCATACAGAAAACTAAAATCCAACCCTGGAAACATGACTCCAGGTATAGATCAAGTGACACTAGACGGGATATCTCTAGAGGTATTCCAAGAGATAATAAACACCATGAAGGATGAATCGTTCCAGTTCAAACCGGGACGTAGGGTCCACATTCCCAAAGCCAATGGGAAAACCAGACCCCTAACAGTAGCCTCGCCTAGGGACAAAGTCGTCCAAGAAGTAATGAGAATGATTCTTGAAGCCATATTCGAACCAACATTCTCCGACAATAGCCATGGATTTAGACCCGGTAGAAGCTGCCACACAGCATTGAGGCAAATCAAAACCCAATTTGGGGGTGCATCATTCTTCATTGAGGGAGATATTTCCAAATGCTTTGACAGTTTCGACCACACCTTATTAATTAGCTTACTGGAAAATAGAATAAACGACGACAGATTCATTAGATTAATATGAAAAACCCTTAGAGCCGGATATTTCGAATTCAATACGACGAAATTATCTATAATTGGAACTCCCCAAGGTTCAATAATAAGCCCTATTCTATCAAATATATACCTCAACGAATTAGACAGATATATTGAAAAACTTAAACAAGAGTTTGATAAAGGGAAAGTTGCGAAAGTAGCCCCTGAATACAAACGCCTTGACTACCTCAGACAAAAAGAATTAAGAAGAGGTGATAGAAGAGAAGCATTGAGAATACTGAAGGAAATGCAAAAAGTCAAAGCCAGAATGCCCCGCGACCCTAATTTCCGTAGACTCTACTACGTTAGATACGCGGATGATTGAATTATAGCCATAAGAGGATCTAGAACCGAAACTCAAGACATACTAGATAGAATTAAGGAATTCCTTAAGGTGCATCTGAAATTGAACTTAAGTGAAGAAAAGACACTAATAACTAGACCACAGAAAGAGAAAGCCCTGTTCCTGGGGACTCACATCAGCATTTCCGATCATGCTTACTTCCATAGAGGAGCACACGGTCAAAGAAAGAAAGCAGTAAGTCAAATAATAATGACTGCTCCCATGGATAGAATATACAAGAAATTAGAAAGCGCGGGATTCTGGTCGGACTCAGAGAAAAGAAGTCGCCCCAGACTTCTCTGATATCACCTAGACAAAGATGCCATCATACTTTTATATAACAGCGTTCTAAGAGGATACTTGAATTACTATAGTTTTGTGAATAATTACGGTAAATTGGCGACTTCCCTAGAGTGGATCCTGAAATCGTCTTGTTTGAGACTCCTCGCAGCAAAGTTCAAACTAAGATCCACGACGAAGGTCATAGAAAAATTTGGAAAAGACTTAAAAGGAAATGATAAATATGCTTTCTTTAAACCAAAATACACCAAGAATACTTGAGGATTTAAGTCAGAGGATGTTAAAACAGACCTGAAGGCTCTATATTCATCCGGTATATCAAGAGCAAGTCTAGATGGACTCAGTTGCAGTATTTGCGGGTCAACGGTCCAAGTCGAAATGCATCACGTGCGTAAACTGGCTGATCTGAACCCGAAACTTTCAGAAGCAGATAAAATCATGGTTAAAATCAAAAGGAAACAAATCCCTCTGTGTAGACCGTGTCACTTAGATACACACAAACAAGAGACGTTAAACAAGAGAAAAACAATACAACAGATTAAGAACAAATCAAAATCAGCATAGTACATTTGGAAAGCCGTATGATGGGAAACCATCACGTACGGTTTGGGAAGAGGTCGGTGTTCTCAGAAGAACCAATAGAGGAGCCAACCCACTTCACATAAGAATGGAGTTAAGTGGTCCGGGAGTGCAATATATAGCAGACAATCAACTATATAATAGTATTATAACTGCGCATGCACTGTTGATGATATTCTTTATGGTTATGCCAGCTTTAATCGGAGGTTTTGGTAAAATCGATATAAATACAATAAAAAGATATTTTAGTAT
>Ga0207864_1001522_pt1 | contig 25034 bp, 21 predicted proteins | sample HigsolmetaAR202D_FD_184834 | JGI IMG/M metagenome (GOLD analysis project Ga0207864, IMG submission 184834) | Ionic liquid and high solid enriched microbial communities from the Joint BioEnergy Institute, USA - AR20-2-D (SPAdes) (version 2) ... | reverse complement strand
TGCGGGAGCGCGCCCCCGGGGTCGCGGTCACCCTCGTCGAGGCGGAGCCGCCCGAGTCGCTGGCGCTGCTGCGGGAGGGCGAGGTGGACGTGGCGGTCGCCTTCGCCTACGACGAGACACCCCCCGACGCGGGCACCGGCACCCGCGAGGTCGTGCTCTCCCGGGAACGGGTCCGGCTGCTGCTGCCCGCCGACCACCCGCTCGCCGCCGAGCACACCCTGGACCTGGCGGCGCTGCGCGGCGAGACCTGGGTGGCGGGCTGCGAGCGCTGCCGGGCGCACCTGGTCCACGTCTGCCGGAACGCGGGCTTCGAACCGCGCGTCGCCTACGCCACCGACGACCACCTGGCCGTGCAGCGGCTGGTCTCCCTGGGGCTGGCGGTCGGGGTGCTGCCGCAGCTCGCCCTGTCGCTGCACCGGGGGGAGAACATCGCCGTGGTGGACTCCCCGGAACTGGGGTGGCGCCGCCTGTTCGCGGTGGTCGCCGCAGGACGGGTGCCGCCCGCGGTCGCCGCGCTCGTCGACGAGCTCGCCGCCGCGGTGGGTCAGTCCGACCGGGGGAACCAGCAGCACGGGTCGTAGACGCGGGCGGCCACGGAGATGCGCTGTTGCAGGGCGGCCCGCAGCGCCCGGTGCAGCCCGTCCTCCAGGTACAGCTCACCCCGCCAGCGCACCACGTGCGGGAACAGGTCGCCGAAGAAGGTCGAGTCCTTGGCGAGCAGGTGTTCCAGATCCAGAGTGGCCTTGGTGGTCACCAGCTCATCCAGACGGACCTGAGTCGGCGCGATCCGCATCCACGCGCTCCGGGACAGGCCGTGATCGGGATAGGGACGGCCGTTGCCGACCCGCTTGAAGACCATGCGCCCATGGTAGTCATCCGGGAACTTTCGGTGACGGGCGGGGTGGGGACCCGCACACCGGCGGCGGGGCGCCCGGCGCGAAAAGCCGCGGGCCCCGGAGAACCGGGGCCCGACAGGTCACTTCTTGGTGACGGGTTCCAGCACGTCGCGGCCGACGAAGGGACGCAGCGCCTCGGGCACCACCACGGAGCCGTCCTCGCGCTGGTGGTTCTCCAGGATCGCGACGATCCAGCGCGTGGTGGCCAGCGTTCCGTTGAGCGTGGCGGCGAACCTCGGCTTGCCGTCGGCGTCGCGGTAGCGGATGTTGAGGCGGCGGGACTGGAAGTCCGTGCAGTTCGAGGTCGAGGTGAGTTCGCGGTAGCACCCCTGGCTGGGCACCCACGCCTCGCAGTCGTACTTGCGCGCCGCGCTCGTGCCCAGGTCGCCCGTTGCGATGTCCACCACCCGGTAGGGCACCTCCAGCAGGTCGAGCATCTCGCGCTCCCAGCCCAGCAGGCGCAGGTGCTCCTCGTGCGCCTGGTCGGGATGGGCGTAGACGAACATCTCCACCTTGTTGAACTGGTGCACCCGGATGATGCCGCGCGTGTCCTTGCCGTAGGAGCCCGCCTCGCGGCGGAAGCAGGAGGACCAGCCGACGTAGCGGGTGGGCAGCATGTCGGCGGGCAGGATCTCGTTCGCGTGGTAGCCGGCCAGCGGCACCTCGGAGGTGCCCACCAGGTACAGGTCGTCGGCGGGCAGGTGGTAGACCTCGGCGGAGTGCTCCCCGAGGAAACCGGTGCCCTCCATGGTCTCGGGCTTGACCAGCACCGGCGGGATCACCGGGGTGAAGCCGTTGGCGGCGGCCCGCTGCATGGCCAGGTTGAGCAGCCCCAGCTCCAGCATCGCCCCGACGCCGGTGAGGAAGTAGAACCGCGCCCCGGACACCTTGGCGCCCCGGTCGGTGTCGATCGCGCCGAGCATCTCCCCCAGCTCCAGGTGGTCGCGGGGGGTGAAGTCGAACTCGCGCGGGGTGCCGACCTGGTCGACCACCACGAAGTCGTCGACGCCGCCCACCGGAGCCTCGGCCTCCACGATGTTCGGCACGGTCCGCAGCAGCGCGGCGAGCTCCGCAGAGAGCGCCTCGGCCTCGGCCTCGGCGGACTTGACGTCGGCCGCCAGTCCTTTGGCGCGCGCCAGCAGCGCCTCACGCTCGTCCGCCGACGCGCGCGAGACGGACTTGCCGACGCTCTTCTGCTCGGCGCGCAGCGACTCGAACCGCGCCAGGGCGGCACGATGCCGTGAATCCAGGTCCAGCAGTCGGTCGACGACGGACTCGTCCTCGCCGCGGGCCCGCTGCGATGCGCGCAGCCGGTCAGGGTCATCCCGTAGAGCTCGAAGGTCGATCACGTTGAGCAGGGTACCGGTATCCCGGCTTCGACCCACAGTGTCAGATTGTTTCTGGAACGATAAGGCCGTCGGCCGCATCCAATGAGGTCGACGGACCTGTCACCGGGACACGGTACGTACGAAGTGGAGGAACTCGAGACAGGGGGGACGGCGGGATCCCGCGTCGTACGGATCTCGCCGCGGCCGGGAGGACTCCCGGCCCTTGCTCCGCACCGGTGTGGTGGCGGAGCGGAAAGGGGGAAGAACACCATGACGCAGAACTGGGGGATGAAGCCGGTCGGTGCGATGACCGCCATGGAGATCCGCGCGGCGCTGGACCGGCTCGACGAGGTCGCGCCCGAGGACACCGCCCTGGAGCTGGCGCTGCGGCACGAGCTGTACCGCGTGGCCTCGGAGGACTGGATGTTCGACGAGGACTCGGTGCTGGTGGGCTGAGGCCGCCGGAGCGCCGGTCGGCGCCGCCGGGGGCCAGGCGGCGCCTCGCGGGCCCCGCTTCTCGGGAGCCCGCCTCACCTGGGGATCCGCGACCGCGGAACCCGCTTCCGTCCGTTGTAATGGCGCACCGCGGAGTCGCCGTTCGAGCCCGGGGAGAAGTGCCCGGGGTACGCGCCGACCGTGGTGTACTCGGAGTGTCCGTTGCCGTTCGGCCACTGGTGGCCGTTGGAGCCCTGCTCCGGGACGACGAAGCGGGAGGAGTTGCGGGGCAGGGTGCAGGAGTGCCCGTTCGCGCCGTTGGGCCCGTACCCCGCGAACACCGGCTCCGGGCGGTCCCCGAACAGGTCGTCGCGGACGTGCTGGCCGCTGCCCAGGGCCTCGTGACGTCCGCTCCGGACCAGTCCGAGCAGGCTGTTGAGCGGCCCCTGGCGGCCGATGACGAACCACGCCACGGCGCCGAGGACCGGCAGTTGCAGGACCGCGAGCGCCCACAGCAGCTTGCCGCCCCGGGTGAGGGCACGCGTGGACAGTACGGAGGCCAGGGCCGCGATGACCAGCGTGAGCAGCGCGATCGTGAGCAGGCCTCCGACCGTTCCCAGAATTATGGCGGTGCTGTCCGACATCGGCTGCTGTGTCACGGCTGCCGTGAACCTCCCGTGCGCGGTCCCTCACAGTGCGGTATCTCCAGCATGGGGACTCACGTCCCAACACATGTCAGTGGCACGGCCACCTCACGGTAAAACTCCCCGCGTGCGCGGTGCCGGAGGTCCGGCGTACGCGGGACCGGCCCGTCGATACGGTGAGTACACGGTCCGCCGGGGAGGCGGGCCCGACGGGACGGAGATGGCGATGTCGGAAGAGAACTCGGCCGGTGAGGCCAGGGTCCCCGCTGCTGCGACCTGGGGCCTGTTCGTGGCCTGGGCGCTCCACGACGCCGAGGAGCTGGTGACCATGGCGCACTGGTCGCGCCGGGCGCGGCCCCGGCTCGAGAAGGCCCTGCCGTGGGTGCCGTCGGCGGTGTGGGACCGCATGGACGTCTCCCAGGAGCACGTGAACCTCTCCCTCGGGCTGATGGGGTGCGTGGTCGCCGCGGCCGCCGCCGAAGGGGCCCGCACCAACGGCCGCAGCCCCTTCTACCAGGCCGTGCTCACCGGGTTCGGGCTGCACACCGTCTCGCACGTGGCCTCGGCCGTCGTGACGAGGGGCTACACGCCGGGAGTGGTGACCGCCCCGCTGGTGGCGGCGCCGTTCACGCTGTGGGCGCGGCAGCGGCTGCGCCGCGCCGGCGTTCCCGAGGCGCAGACGGGACCGGCCGCGGCCCTGCTCTTCCTGCCCCTGGTGGCCGGGGTGCACGGGGCCGCCGGGGCGCTGCTGGCCGCCCGGGACCGGTGGCGCCGCCGCTCCCGCACCGGCCGCTCCCGGCGCGGCTGAGCCGCGTCCGGAGCGTGGCGGAGCGGACACGTACCGCGAAAGCTACTGCTCGGTTCGTCTGCGCGCGGTGGTGACCTGCTGCTTTACTGAGCCCATGGGTGAGCGTCGACAGACCTGCACGAGCAGTTCCTTGCAGTGTGACGCGAACGTTCCGAGCGAGGGCGTCGGCGGCCTCCGCGGAGGAACGGCCGACCCGCGCGCCTGACCATGCTGGAGCAACCGGGCTATCTGCGGGTCGCCGAGAGCCTGCGCGAACCCATCCTCACCGGGGAACTCCCCCCGGGGACACGGCTGCCGTCCCGCGCCCAACTGGCCCGCCGCCACGCGGTGAGCGACCAGGTGGCGCGCAGCGCACTGCGGCTGCTCATGGCGGAAGGACTGATCGAAGGGCGGGCCGGGTCCGGCTACTACGTCCGCGCGCCCGCGGCCGAGCTCCTGCTGCCCCGCGCCGCGCACGCCTGCGACCTCGGACCGCTGCGCACCGAGCGGCTGGGGGCCCGCAGCGAGACCGCGTCCGCCGCGGTGGCGCAGCGGCTCGGGGTGCGCGTGGGAGAGCCGCTCTACCAGACCGAGTGCCTGGGGTACGCGCAGGGCACGCCGATCGCGCTGTACATCGCGTGGGAGCCCGCCCTGCTCACGCTCAACACCGGACGGACGCCGGGAGAGCTTGCCGAGGTCAGTGTCGCCGACCGCCTCGCCGGGGTCGGGATCGTCGTGGACCGGGTCGAGGAACAGGTGTCGGTCCGCAACCTGCGAGAACCGGAGGCGCGTCGGCTCGCCCTGGCCCCCGGGGCGACCACGCTGGTGATCCAGCGCACCCACTTCGCCGGGCGGCGCCCGGTCGAGACCTCCGACCTCATCGTCTCGGCCGACCACTGTCGGCTCAGCTACCAGTTGCCGCTGCCCCGCAGCAGCGCGGAGGGCGCGCCCGGGCGCGGCGGCGGACCGTTTTCGGGCGGCTCCCGGGGCACGGAGCGGGCCTCCCGGGCGGGACCTGAGGGAGCGGAGAGAACGGCGGCGGAGTGAGCGGCCGCGCACGCCGGTGGGGCACCGGTGGGGCGGCCGTGCCGTGCGGGGCGGGGAGCGGTGCGGGCGACAGCCGCCCGGAAACGCCGACAGCCCACGTCGGCGGGCGACGTGGGTGGTGTGCCCGGCTGTCTCCCCGGTGGAGCACCGGGGAGACAGCCGACGGAGAACGACAAGGGCGGTCGATCCGTGTGGACCGGCGGCGCGTCCTAGTCGTTGTCGTTGACGTTGATGCTGCCGGCGCAGGCCTCGGAGTTGAGCAGGTTCAGGTTCAGGCCCAGGCCCTGGAACAGGCCGGCACCGGTGGCCTCCTGCGTCGAGACACACTGGATCGCCTCGGTGGCGGTGACGTCGGTGTCGTTGCCGGCCAGAGCGGCCGGGGCGCCAGCGCCGACCAGGCCCGCGGCCATCGCGCCCACGGCAGCCAGCTTCATGATTCGCCGCATTGCTCCATACCTTTCGATAACGGTAGCGATGGCCGAGAACGGCCACCGATCAAACGGTTCGCGTCAGACCGATTCGGTTCGGCGACGCACTGCAACGATGCCTCATCAATCGCGGCTGAGGAATGAACCAGTGCGCGCCATGCCGTTTCTTTGCATCCATTGATGCTTTCATTACCGTCCGCTCTCCGGAACGCCCGAACGAAAAAGGGGAAAGAGGAGAAAAACGGGAAACGCCTCCCGCGCGGGAGCGCGGGAGGCGGCTGTTCCGCTCTTCAGCGGACGGAGCCGGAACGCTCTCGTCCCGACGCTGTACCGCGGGTTCTAGTTGTTGTTGACGTTCACGCTGCCGCTGCACGCGGAGGAGTTGAGCGCGTTGACGTTCAGCCCCAGGCCGATGAGCAGGCCCAGGCCCTGTGCGGACTGCTTGGAGACGCACTGCGCCGCGCTGGTGGCGACGACGTCGGTGTCGTTGCCGGCCAGGGCGGCCGGGGCACCGACGCCGAGCAGGCCCGCGGCCATCGCGCCCACGGCAGCCAGCTTCATGATTCGCCGCATTTGAACCAAACCTTTCAGTAATCGTCGTCGACGGCCGGAAACAGCCGTCGGATCACTACTGCGACAGTCGGGAAAAGTTCTCCGGATCGCGCGGCACAACGATGGCACGTCAGCATTTACCGGTGCATCGGAAAACCCGTGTCCTGTCTTCTCTTTACGATTGGAAGCCGTCTTGTTACCGCCCTGCGGGCCGCAGCGGCCCGCAGAAGACGAGAGGCCGCCTTCCCGGGAGTCCGGGGAGGCGGCCGTTTCACGAGCGCGACGGAGCGTCCGATCCAGAATCGTGGCGCGTCCTAGTCGTTGTCGTTGACGTTCACGCTGCCGGTGCAGGCGGCGGAGTTGGCCAGGTCCACGTTCGCCCCCAGGCCGATCAGCAGGCCGGCGCCCAGCGCCTCCTCGACGCCGACACACTGGACCGCCTCGGTGGCGACGACGTCGGTGTCGTTGCCGGCCAGGGCGGCCGGGGCGCCGACGCCGAGCAGGCCCGCGGCCATCGCGCCCACGGCAGCCAGCTTCATGATTCGCCGCATTGCTCCATACCTTTCTCTGTCCTCTTCGGCAGCCGATACCCGGCCGCCAACAGTCGTCGCGGAGTCCAGGTTTCCCGGGACGCGCACCACAACAATGCCCCCGGGGGAGGGAAGCGCGGATCGGAAACCTCGTGTCCTGGACACTTTTTGCTTCCCTTGACTTTCCGGTTACCGGAGCCGCCGCGGAGGCCGGAAAAGGCGAGGCCGCCTTCCCGAGATCTCGGAAAGGCAGCCATTACACCGAAGAGGCGATGGATGTCCGATCTAAAACCGTTGTGCGGTTCTAGTTGTCGTTGACGTTCACGCTGCCGGTGCAGGCGGCGGAGTTGAGCGCGTTGACGTTCGCCCCGGCGCCGATCAGCAGGCTGGCGCCCAGCGCCTCCTGGACGCCGACGCACTGGACCGCCTCGGTGGCGGTGACGTCGGTGTCGTTGCCGGCCAGGGCGGCCGGGGCGCCGACGCCGAGCAGGCCCGCGGCCATCGCGCCCACGGCAGCCAGCTTCATGATTCGCCGCATTTCAACCATACCTTTCTCAACGGTCGCCGAAGGTAGGAAAACCGTCGGCAGATCAAGCCGGGTGACTGGTGGCCACCCAGAAGTGGCGATGCCCTTCTTGCCATTCTTTTGCCGTTTTCCAGATGCGGCTGGGGTGTATTTGCGAAGCAGTGGCCGCGTTTCAGAAATTCCGCGTATTCGGCCCTTTCTGTCAATGGCGTGCGGGATAGCCGACCTCTTCGACCGGAATAGTCGAGAAAAGAAAGAAAAAAAGGAGGGCGGCACCCGGCGGCCACCGGCGGACCGGACACGTCCGCCGGGGCGACCGGGGTGGCGCCCTCCTCTCGACTGGCAGGGGCAGGCCCCGAGCCTGCCGTGCCGGACTAGCCGGCGGTGAACTCCGCGGCGAGGAGCTCGGCGATCTGCGCGGTGTTCAGCGCCGCACCCTTGCGCAGGTTGTCCCCGCACAGGAACAGGTCCAGCGACCGCGGGTCGTCGAGCGAACGCCGGATACGCCCCACCCAGGTCGGGTCGGTGCCGACCACGTCGGCGGGGGTCGGGAACTCCGCGTTGGCCGGGTCGTCCTGCACCACCACACCGGGGGAGGAGGCCAGCAGACGGCGGGCCTCGTCGGCGTCCACCTCGGTGGAGAAGGTCGCGTGGACCGCCAGCGAGTGGGTGGTGACCACCGGCACGCGCACACAGGTCGCCGACACCCGCAGGTCCGGCAGGCCGAGGATCTTGCGGGACTCGTTGCGGACCTTCAGCTCCTCCGACGACCAGCCGTCGTCCTTGAGCGACCCGGCCCACGGCACCACGTTCAGGGCCAGCGGCGCGGGGAACGGCCCCAGCTCGCCCACCGCCGCCCGCACGTCACCCGCCCGGGTGCCCAGGGTGCGGTCCGCGGCCACCTTCGCGATCTGGTCGTACAGCGTGTCGATCCCCTGCTGCCCCGCACCGGAGGCCGCCTGGTAGGAGCTGACCACCAGCTCGGTGAGCCCGTAGGCGCGGTGCAGCGCACCGACCGCCACGATCATCGACAGCGTGGTGCAGTTCGGGTTGCTGATGATGCCGCGCGGCCGGTTGCGGACCTGCTCGGCGTTGACCTCGGGCACCACCAGCGGCACGTCGTCGTCCATCCGGAACGCGCCGGAGTTGTCGACCACGACCGCGCCCCGCGCCGCCGCGACCGGCGCCCACTCCTTGGAGACCTCGTCGGGGACGTCGAACATCGCCACGTCCACCCCGTCGAACACCTCCGGGGCCAGCGCCTGGACCGCGACCTCCTCACCGCGCACGGTGAGCAGCTTGCCCGCGGAGCGGGGCGACGCCACCAGGCGGATCTCCCCCCACACGTTCTCCCGGGTGGAGAGGATGTCCAGCATCACGGTGCCCACGGCACCGGTGGCCCCAACGACGGCGAGGGTGGGAAGACGGGTGCTCATCGGCCGGTACCTCCGTAAACGACGGCCTCTACCTGGTCGGCGTCCAACTGGAACTCGCTGTGCGCGGCAGCCACCGCGGCGTCCACGTCCTCCTGCGCCACCACGATGGAGATGCGGATCTCGGAAGTGGAGATCATGTCGATGTTGATGCCCTGCCGGGCCACGGCGTCGAAGAACCGGGCCGTGACCCCCGGGTAGGAGCGCATGCCCGCACCGATCAGCGACACCTTGCCGATCCGGTCGTTGTACAGCAGCGACTCGAAGCCGACCTTGTCCTGGATCTTCTTCAGCGCGGTCAGCGCGCTCTGCCCGGAGTCGGAAGGCAGGGTGAAGGAGATGTCGGTGCGCGAGGTCGAGGCCGCGGACACGTTCTGCACGATCATGTCGACGTTGATCTCGGCGTCGGCCAGAGCCTTGAAGATCGCCGCAGCCTCACCGACGCGGTCGGGCACACCCACGACCGTGATCTTGGCCTCGCTCCGGTCGTGCGCCACGCCGGAGATGATCGGTTGTTCCATGCCTTCGGTTTCCTCAACTTCCGAGACGACCCAGGTACCGGGCTTCTGACTGAAGGACGAGCGCACGTGCAGCGGGATGTTGTACCGCCGGGCGTACTCCACGCAGCGCAGGTGCAGGATCTTGGCGCCGGAGGCCGCCATCTCCAGCATCTCCTCGTAGGAGATCTTGGGGATCCGCCGGGCGGTGGGCACGATCCGCGGGTCGGCGGTGAACACGCCGTCCACGTCGGTGTAGATCTCGCACAGGTCGGCGTCGAGCGCGGCGGCGAGCGCGACCGCGGTGGTGTCCGAGCCGCCGCGGCCCAGGGTGGTGATGTCCTTGCTGTCCTGCGACACCCCCTGGAAGCCGGCGACGATGCAGATCGCGCCCTCGGCGAGCGCGTCCCTGATCCGGCCCGGCGTGACATCGATGATCTTCGCGTTGCCGTGCAGGGACGTGGTGATGACACCCGCCTGCGAACCGGTGAAGGAGCGGGCCTCGTAGCCCAGGTTGCCGATGGCCATCGCGACGAGCGCCATCGAGATCCGCTCCCCGGCGGTGAGCAGCATGTCCAGCTCCCGGCCAGGCGGCAGCGGACTCACCTGCTTCGCGAGGTCGAGGAGTTCGTCGGTGGTGTCGCCCATGGCGGAGACCACGACGACCACGTCGTATCCGGCCTTCTTCTGAGCGACGATCCGTTGGGCGACTCGCTTGACGGCCTCCGCGTCAGCCACGGACGACCCGCCGTACTTCTGCACGATCAAAGCCACGGTCGGCGCTCCTGAGGAATCGGGTTCACGGTAATCGACCAGCCAGTCTAGTGATCGGGTTGTTCGCGGCTCCCAGCACGTCCGACAGGGTGCCGAGGCAGGGAGGTACCCGCGAAGGGGACAGGGATATCCACACAGAGGCCGCGGACGCGACCCTCCGGCGCGGTTCCCGCCGGGTGGTCCGCCGCGGCTGCGGGGGCGAGGGGGCTGAGGTCGGCTCTCAGAAGTCCAGGGCGCGGCGGCCCTCGAAGGCCCGGCCCAGGGTGACCTCGTCGGCGTACTCGAGATCGCCGCCCACGGGCAGGCCACTGGCGAGCCGGGTGACCTTCAGCCCCATGGGTTTGAGCAGGCGCGCCAGGTAGGTGGCGGTCGCCTCTCCCTCCAGGTTGGGGTCGGTGGCCAGGATCACCTCCGTGACCCGGCCGTCCGAGAGGCGCGCCAGCAGCTCTTTGACGCGCAGGTCGTCGGGGCCGACACCCTCGATGGGGCTGATGGCGCCACCGAGCACGTGGTAGCGGCCGCGGAACTCCCGCGTCCGCTCGATGGCCACGACGTCCTTGGGCTCCTCGACGACGCAGACGACCGCGTCGTCACGGCGCGGATCGCGGCAGATCCGGCACTGGTCCTCCTCGGCGACGTTGCCGCACACGGAGCAGAACCGGACCCGCTCCTTGACCGCGACGAGCGCGTTGACCAGACGCTTGACGTCGGCGGTCTCCGCCGAGAGCAGGTGGAAGGCGATGCGCTGCGCACTCTTCGGACCGACGCCGGGCAGCCGCCCCAGCTCGTCGATCAGATTCTGAACCGCGCCTTCGTACATCGCCCGCCTACTCGTGGAGTGCTCTCCCACCACCGTAGTGGAATCGCGCGCCCGGTGCAGACTCCACCCTCGTCCAAACCCGGTCGTCCCCGGTCACAACGGCTCAGAAACCGGGCAGCCCCGGAAGGCCGCCGCCCAGCCCCTGCGCCAGCGGCCCCATCTTCTGCTGCTGGACCTGCTCCACCTGGCGCTCGGCGTCGCGGATGGCCGCCAGCACCAGATCGGCGATGGTCTGCGCGGTCTCGGAGGCGTCGTCGGGGTCGACCGCCTTCGGGTCGACGGAGATGTCCTCGACCTGGCCGCGCCCGTTCATGGTGACGCTGACGAGGCCGCCCCCGGAGGAGCCCGTCACCTTGGCCTCGTCCAGCTCCTGCTGGGCCGCCATGAGCTGCTGCTGCATCTGCTGCGCCTGTTGCAGGATCGCCTGCATGTCCAATCCGCCGCCGGGATTCACGATTTCCCTCCTTGGGGCTGGTTGTCCGTGTCTGCGAGCCTAGCCGCTCCCCCGACCCGAAGGGCCGCCCCCGACGCGCGCCGACGGCCGCACCGGCCGTACCGCAGGGCGATCCGGCGCCCGCGCCCGACCCCCACGGCACCGTGTCGCAGCAGCGCACACGGGGACACGGGAGCCCGCCGCGACGCCCTCCCAGAGGCCGGGCCCCGCCGCGGCGGACCGGCCCACGGCGGCCACCATCGGACACCCCGACGGTCGACACGGCGAGGAACCCGGGCCGCGGCCCACGGCACGCCCCGGCACGGCCGCGACAGGACGACCGGCACGGGGCGGCGGCCCGCACGAGAACAGGCCGCCGCCCCGCCGCCGGTCAGTACACGATCGCCTCCGGGCCCAGGATGCCCTTGATCTCACCGGAGAACTCGGGGCTGACCCGCACTGGGTAGTCGTCGACCGCGAAGATCCGCGACCGCAGCGGATTGTCCACCCTGATCCGCACCGGGGTGTCGCCGCGGTGGCTGCGCAGCGCCTGCTTGAGCTCCTCGATCAACTCCCGGGTGACCCGCTTCTCCGGGATGGTGAGCAGCACCGGCGGCTCCCCCTCGGAGACGTGCGAGATGTCCAGGATCGACATCTCCGACACGAAGATCGAGTAGGTGCCCTCCCGGTCGTTGAGCCGCCCCTTGATGGTGACCGCGGTGTCCTCGACCAGGGCGTCCACGTACAGCGGATAGGTCTTCGGGAAGAACAGCGCCTCGATCGAGGCGTCGAGGTCCTCGATGGTGGCGATCGCCCACTGGTTGCCCGCCTTGTTGATCCGCTTCTCCACCTTGGAGATCAGCCCGGCAATGCGCACCTCGTCGTTGTTGCGGCGCTCGCCGTTGACCACCTCCAGCAGGGTGGCGTCGCTGGACCGCGCCAGGATGCGCTCAGCGCCCGCCAGCGGGTGGCTGGACACGTACAGGCCGAGCATCTCCCGCTCGAACGCCAGCTTGGTCTTGCGGTCCCACTCCTCGCCGGTCCAGTTGATGGTGAAGCCGATCGGCGCGGACGACCCCGACTCGTCGTCCCCGCCGAACAGGTCGAACTGGCCGTTGGCCTCCTGCTTCTTGGAGCTGATCACGGCGTCGACCGCCGCCTCGTGGTGGCGGTAGAGGTCCAGCCGCGTGTGGCCGAGCGAGTCGAACGCGCCCGCCTTGATCAGCGACTCGATGACCCGCTTGTTGCAGACCGCCAGCTCGATCTTGGACAGGAAGTCCACGAAGGAGGTGAACTTGCCCTTCTCCTCGCGGGTCTTGATGATCGACGCCACGACGTTCGCACCCACGTTGCGCACCGCGCCCATGCCGAAGCGGATGTCGCTGCCGACCGGGGTGAACCGCAGACCCGACTCGTTGACGTCCGGCGGCAGCACCCGGATGCCCATCTTCCGGCACTCGGCCAGGTAGACCGCCATCTTGTCCTTGTCGTCGCCCACCGAGGTGAGCAGCGCCGCCATGTAGGACGCCGGGTGGTTCGCCTTCAGGTAGGCGGTCCAGTAGGAGACCACCCCGTAGGCCGCGGAGTGCGACTTGTTGAAGGCGTACCCGGAGAAGGGGAGCATGACGTCCCACAGCGTCTGGATCGCCTCGGCCGAGAAGCCGCGCTCCAGCATGCCCGCCCGGAACGTCTCGTACTCCTTCTCCAGGACCTCCTTCTTCTTCTTGCCCATCGCACGGCGCATCAGGTCCGCGCCGCCCAGCGTGTACCCGGCGAGCTTCTGGGCGATCGCCATGATCTGCTCCTGGTAGACGAGCAGGTGGTAGGTCTCGGAGAGGATCGGGTCCAGAGCCTCCTTCAGCTCCGGGTGGATCGGGGTGACCTCCTGGCGCCCGTTGGAGCGGTCGGCGTAGTCGTTGTGCGCGTTGGCGGCCATCGGACCGGGCCGGTACAGCGCGCTCACCGCGGAGATGTCACTGAAGTACTTGGGCTGCATGCGCTTGAGCAGCGCCCGCATGGGGCCGCCGTCGAACTGGAACACGCCCAGGGTGTCGCCGCGCGACAGCAGCTCGTAGGTCTTCTTGTCGTCCAGCGGCAGGTTGGCCAGGTCGAGCTCCTTGCCCTCGTTGGCCTTCACGCTCTGCACCGCGTCGTCGATGATCGTCAGGTTGCGCAGCCCTAGGAAGTCCATCTTCAGCAGGCCCATCTCCTCGCACTGGGGGTACGGGAAGCCCGTGATGATGGCGCCGTCGGTGTCGCGCTTGTGCAGCGGGATGACGTCCAGCAGCGGCTCGGAGGAGAGGATGACGCCCGCGGCGTGCACACCCGTGCCCCGGGTCAGGCCCTCCAGACCGCTGGCCGTCTCGTACACCTTGCGCACGTCCGGGTCGGACTCGATGAGCTGGCGCAGCTCCACCGCCTCGTGGTAGCGGGGGTGCGACTCGTCGAACACCGCGGAGAGCGGGATCTCCTTGCCCATGACCGCGGGCGGGAACGCCTTGGTGATCTTGTCGCCCAGCGCGTACGGGTAGCCGAGGATACGGGTGGCGTCCTTGATGGCAGCCTTCGCCTTGATCGTGCCGAAGGTGAGGATCTGCGCGACCCGCTCCTCGCCGTAGCGCTCGGTCACGTAGCGGATCATGTCGCCGCGCTTGCGCTCGTCGAAGTCCAGGTCGATGTCGGGCATCGACACGCGCTCGGGGTTGAGGAACCGCTCGAACAGCAGGCCGTAGTCCATCGGGTTGAGGTCGGTGATGCCCAGGATGTAGGCGATCATCGACCCCGCGGCGGAACCGCGCCCCGGCCCCAGCGCGATCCCGGAACGGCGCGCGTACTGGCAGATGTCGGCGACGACGAGGAAGTAGGCGGGGAAGCCCATCTCCTCGATGACGCTCAGCTCGTACTCGATGCGCTCCCGGGTCTCGCGGTCGGGCCCGTTGGGGAAGCGGCTGGGGATGCAGCGCTCCACCTCCTTGCGCAGCCAGCTCGCCTGGCTCTCGCCCTCCGGCACCGGGAACTTGGGCATCAGGTCGCGGTGGCGGAACACCTCGTCGTAGGCGCCGTCCTCGACCTGCTCGGCGATCCACAGGGTGTTGCGGCAGCCCTCGGCCCACTCGTCGAAGTGGTTGAGCTCCCGCATCTCCTCGGCGCTCTTGAGGTAGTAGCCGGTGCCGTTGAACCGGAAGCGGGTGGGGTCGTCGAGGTTCTTGCCCACGCCCACGGCCAGCAGGGCGTCGTGCGCGGCGGCCTGGTCCTCGGTGACGTAGTGGGAGTCGTTGGTGACCAGCGGGCGCAGGCCCAGCTTCTTGCCGACCGACAGCAGCCCGGAGCGGACCTCGCGCTCGATGTCGATGCCGTGGTCCATCAGCTCCAGGAACACCGAGTCGCGGCCGAAGATGTCCTGGAGCTTGCCCGCGTACTCGATGGCCTCGCGCTCCTGGCCGAGGCGCAGCCGGGTCTGCACCCCGCCCGACGGGCAACCGGTGGTGACCATGATGCCCTCGCTGTACTGGTCCATCAGCTCCAGGTCCATGCGCGGCTTGGTGTAGTAGCCCTCGAAGGAGGCCAGGGACGACAGCCGGAACAGGTTGCGCAGCCCCTTGGCGTTCTTCGCCCACATGGTCATGTGCAGGTAGCGGCCGCCGCCGGAGACGTCCTTGCCGCCCTCGGCCGCGTCGTCGCCGGTCTTGCCCTGCCCCCAGAACACCCGCTGCTTGTGGAAGCGGGACTCGGGCGCCACGTACGCCTCGATCCCGATGATCGGCTTGACCCCGGTCCCCTTGGAGGTCTGCCAGAACTCGTAGGAGCCGAACATGTTGCCGTGGTCGGTCATCGCCACGGCGGGCATGCCCAACCGCGCGGCCTCGGCGAACAGCGGCTTGAGCTTGGCGGCTCCGTCCAGCATCGAGTACTCGGTGTGGACGTGGAGATGGACGAAGGGGTCGTTCGTCACGGTGCGACTACTCCCAACGCGACATTGACGGACGAGTGTGGCTCCTGAAGCCTACGACTCTCCCATGCCCCGTACGGCGTTATCCACAGGTGTGGAACGTGACGGATACGGCTTCTTCACCGGACGCCCCCGCCCCGGACGCCACGGCCGAACCCTGCCCTGTCCGCCGAAAACGGCGAAACCCCGCACACCGCAGGCAACCCGACGAACCCGAAGCCCTGTCGTCCCGGTCCCGGGAAGGACGGGGAGCGCCCGCGCCGCCGTCCGACTCGACGGGACGGACGGCCGAAGGGGAGGACGGTCAGCGCCGTTTGGGGCCGCCGACCCGGCGGATCGCCTCGATGAGCAGCCACACGGTGGTCGAGGGATTCGGCCCCTTGCGGCAGGTCTCCCGGTGTTCAGGGGCAGCGCGCAGGGCCCGGGCCCTCGCCTTCGAGTGGTCCGAGTAGGGAAAGCCAGGCGGGAGGTGCTTGTCGTACCCGGGCAGGTACTTGGACAGTTTCTCCCTGGACAGGACCGTGCGGTCAATCGCGCTGGCCAAGTCTTGGAAGTGGTAGAGCAACCACAGTTCGAAGCAGGGGTTGGAGACGGCGACCTTGATCTCCTCCTGCCTGCCGAGGGTCAGCGCCTGGTCGAGCCGGGTGTGCTCGTCGACGTCCACGAGGCACCAGACCTCGTCGAAGGCGAGGTTGGCGTCCTTGGCCCGTCGGGCGTCGATTCGCGCCTCCCGGCGGCGGTCGACCGCCTCTTGAACGACCTGGAGCGGGTCCCTGCCCAGACCGACCGTCTCCACCTCCACCGGGAGCGCCCCGAAGAAGGCGATGACCCCCTTCAGGTATTCGACCTCGGTGCGCTCTCCCTCGCACACGACGAGGACGCGCGGCTTGGCCTCACGGGTGTTGGTGCGCCGGGAGAGGTCCCGTTTCAGGCGACGCGGACGGCTCATCGGCGGCACCGTGGATCTCGGCGAACAGCGACCGGATCTCTTCGAAGTTCACGTGGGGCACCGCTCCGTACCTCCCCTGTAGGTAACCCCGTTCTGGGTTCTCGTCGCCACGGGGATGGAACTCGGCGAGGGAGTACAGGGAGGTCGCTCCGCGGGCGTCCTTCTCCGTGAACCATACTTCGTCCCGTTCGAGGAGTTTGTTTTCGAGCATGGTACCGAGAAGGGTGGTGTCATGTGAGGCAAATACTATTTGTGCCCCTTTGGGGTTGATGACCGGATCTTTGAACATCCGGATGAGGGTCGACGAGATCATCGGGTGCAGACTGGAGTCGATCTCGTCGACGAGGAAGACGTCGCCTTTTTCGAGCACGTTGAGAACCGGGCCGATGAGCCTGAACCAGGAACGGGTACCGTCGCTTTCCTCCTCGATGGGAAGGGCATGAGGGTCACCAGCGCAGGAATGTGTGAAAAAGACTGTCTTCTCTAGGTTCCTCCTGAGGTTCTCGGCGAATTCTTCAGTGGAATTTCCGGGAAGATTGACACCAATAGACCTGATGAGCCCGAGGAACTTCTCGTCCAGTTCTCGCTTGCCCGGGGAGACTCCCGTGACGCCCAGGTCGGCGACCCTGATGAGGCGGTTGATCCGGTCACGGACCTCCGGAGTGGCCTCGTCCAGCATCCTTCGGGTGTGGCTGTCCCGCAGGTACACGTCCAGCGACTGCTCTGTTGCCAGGCTGATGCTGCCGGTCAACCACCGCTGTACAGCCGACAGATACGGATGGTTGTTCGAGGCGGCACAGGACAGGTAGAGCGAGTTGTCCCGGGTCAGCTTCTCGATCTGTCGAAGCTCTCCGGTCAACGCCCTGCCGAACCTGTAGCCTTTCGGACCTTCACGTTCAAACAGCCTTCTGGGGCGTCCGTGCGGAAACTCGAAAAGCCATTCACCGACGATCTCGCGGTCGGTGACCTCGAAACCGTAGGAATGCCGCACCCCGTTGAAAACGAAGTCGACCTCGTAGAACGAGGGTTCGTTCCGGGAGACGTCGTCCAACTGGAACGGTTTTCTCGGGACTCCGGCATCGGGCTGCCAGCGAGTGTGTGAGTACCGGACCGCCGTGAGCATCCACCACAGCGCGTCCAACACATTGGACTTTCCCGAGGCATTGGCACCGTAGATGCCGACCACTCGGAGAGTCGGAGGAATCTCGCTGGCCTTCGGCTTTTCTTCGCCGCGCCGAGGTACTGCGACCAGCGAGAGTTCCTGCTCGTCACGGATGGACCGGTGGTTGGCCACTCTGAACCGCAGCAACATCGAGGGCCTCCTCCGGCAGGGTTCAGAACGAGGAAACGGCGACGTTGACGTGCCCATCGTAGGCTGTTTCACGCCCTGTCAGGAAGATTTTCTTCCGTACAGGGCATGAAACGTCAGGATCGCCGCAGCCACAGAGCCGGAGACCGCCACGACCGCTCCGGACGCCGGGCCCGGCTACTTGGTGTGGTCGATCTCCTCGATGAGCTTGCCGCCAAGCTCGGTCTCGATCAGCCGGGAACCCGTGTAGGCGCTCTCGTCCAGGTCGTTCTCCGCCGCGTCCTCGGGAGCCGGCTCGGAGTCCCCGGCCGGGGCAGGCTCCTCCGCCTGAGCCGGTCCGGCGGCAGGCTGCGGAGCCGACGCCGCGGCGGGCTCCGGGGCCGGTTGCGGAGCGGGCGGAGGAGACGCCGGTTCGGGGCGCGGCGGGCCGGCCGTCGCCACGTCGTCCCAGCCGCTCTCCCGCGCCGCCGGGGAAGCCGGTTCCGGGGCGGGCGCGGGCGGCGCCCCCCGGTCCGACGGCTGGGGGGCAGGAGCCGTGGCGGGCCCACGGACCTGCTGCGACGGCGGAGGCGGGGGAGCGGCCTGCGGAGCGGGCGGCTGCACCCGGCCCGGAGCACCCGTGGACGCCTCCACGGCCACCTCCAGGCCGTACACCTGCTGCACCGCCTCGGCGATGTCCCGGGCGCGCCCGCCCGTGACGAAGCTGCGCATCAGGCCGTCGGTCTCGAAGAAGAGGGTGAGCGTGCGCCCGTTGAGCACCGTGGCGCGCACCCCGTCGCGCACGATGGCGTACACGACCCGCTTCCGGTTGTTCACCAGGTAGTCCAGGATGTGCGGCCACCGGTCGTCGAAGGACTCGCCGCCGGGCGGGGCCGCCTGGCGGCGCTGCGGCGCGGCCGGGGGCGCGCTCGGCCGCTGCGCGGGGGCACCCCAGTCGTCCGCCGCCGCCGGACGCGGCTGGGGACGCTGCGGGGCCGCGGCAGGCCGCTGCTGCGGCCGTGGCTCGGGGGCCGCAGCAGCCGGACGGTCCGGTGCGGCCGTGACCGGCGGCGGGGCCGCAGACGGCGCACCCCCCGCGGGCGCGGGAGCCGCCGGAGCAGCAGCGGGAGCCGCCGCGGGCGCTGCCGCAGGTGCGGCGGCGACGCCGCCGCGCTCCAACCGCTCCAACCGGGCCGCCAGCGACAGCTCGTCGCCGGGGTCGACCGCGGGCAGCAGGATGCGCGAGCACATCAGTTCCAGCAGCAGCCGCGGCGCGGTGGCCCCGCGCATCTCCGTCAACCCCTTGTTGAGGATCTCGGCGGCGCGGGTCAACTGCGCCGCGCCGAGGCGGCCCGCCTGCTCGCGCATCTGCTCCACCGCATCGGGCGGCACGTTGATCAGGCCCTTGTCCAACGCGTCGGGCACCGCGTTGAGCACCACCAGGTCGCGGACGCGCTCCAACAGGTCGGCGGCGAACCGGCGGGGGTCGTGCCCGCCCTCGACCACCCGGTCGATCAGTCCGAACACCGCCGCCCCGTCACGGGCGCCCAGCGCGTCGACCATCTCCCCGAGCAGGCTGGAGTCGGTGTAGCCGAGCAACTGCACCGCGCCCTCGCGGGTGATGCCCCGCTCGTCGGAGCCCGCGAGCAACTGGTCGAGGATGGACAGCGAGTCGCGCGCCGAACCGCCGCCGGCGCGCACCACGAGCGACAGCGCCGCCGGGTCATAGGGCACGCCCTCCTCGGTGAGGATCTCCTCCATCAGCTCGCGCAGCGTGCTCGGCGGGATCAGCCGGAACGGGTAGTGGTGGGTGCGCGACCGGATCGTGCCGATGACCTTCTCGGGCTCGGTCGTGGCGAAGACGAACTTCAGGTGCGGCGGCGGCTCCTCGACGAGCTTCAGCAGCGCGTTGAAACCCTCGCGGGTCACCATGTGCGCCTCGTCGATGATGTACACCTTGTACCGCGAGTTCACCGGCGCGAAGAACGCGCGTTCCCGCAGGTCACGGGCGTCGTCGACACCACCGTGCGAGGCGGCGTCGATCTCGATGACGTCGATGCTGCCGCCCCCGTCGGGAGCCAGCGCCACGCACGAGTCGCACTCCCCGCACGGGTCGGGCGTGGGACCCTTCGCGCAGTTGAGGGAGCGGGCCAGGATGCGCGCGCTGGACGTCTTGCCGCAGCCGCGCGGACCGCTGAACAGGTAGGCGTGGTTGACCCGGCCGTTGCGCAGCGCCTGGCGCAGCGGCTCGGTGACGTGCTCCTGACCGCGCACCTCGGCGAAGGTCGCGGGACGGTACTTGCGGTACAGGGCGATGCTCACGGCGCGCTCACTGCTCCCTCCGCGGACCGGCGCTGTGGGGTCACAGGCTCCTCGGTGGCGTCCACGTCATCCATTCAACCCGGTTCCGGGGACAGGCGGGGCCTGCTTGCGCGCGATCGGCGGCCCGAAACGCGAAAGACCCCTCGCGCACCCGCCAGAGCCTACTTATCCTTGCTGCCTTCCGGCCCTGGGGAGGTTCATAGGATGACGCCGCACGAGGGGCTGCCCCAGAGTCTATAGGCCGCCGTGAGGTTTCGCGAACCCGGACACCGTGCAGGTCCGGGCCGTGGAGGCCCGGCGGGACCGGATATCGGTTCGGAGCACTGTCCGGTTCCATGTAGAGTGGTCCACGGAGGATTCGCCTAGTGGCCTAGGGCGCACGCTTGGAAAGCGTGTTGGGGGCAACCCCTCACGAGTTCGAATCTCGTATCCTCCGCACCGCCTGAACAGGGCAGCACGAAGGCCCCGGAGCGCACAGCGCCCGGGGCCTCGTCGCGTCCAGGGGCAGTCGGCGGCCGGGGCGCTTCCGGGGTTGCAAGCCGTCGCCTGCCCGGACCGGGCCGCACCACCCTGCCCTGCACACGCCACCGTTGAAGACCGGGCTGGCGGCACTGATTTGCTGGCCGCTGTCCGGCAACCTGACGGACCTGTCTCCGAACGGCTCTGGTCCCCGCTGGACCAGCCGGACCACCCATGCCCCCCACAGGCTCCGGCCCTGTTGCAGACCTCGATGACCTCTTTCGGGGACGAAGAAGCGTTCTCTTGGCCCTCCTTGCCTGGGAGCCCGCCGAGACAGAGGTCTTGGCGCCAGCCAGCGAACCGGGTGTGGAGCAGCCCTGGCCGCTGTGCTTGGGCCGAACCACTCACACCGTCGGGCTGTTGGCCGCTGGCGTCGCTCACGCCATCGCTGTCGGAGTCTTGGTCAGTCGTCGGCGGCTCGGTCTGGGACCTGGAAGTCTCCCACCGAGCTTGTGGAGATCGATTGGGCCGTTTCGAGTCTCACCAGTACTCCGGAGGTCCTTTGAACCCTGGTCATGGAATCGGCAACCGTCGGCCTCATGACCAAGTCACCGCAAGCGGGTAGATTCTCGTTGCAGCAGCCGTTCTCATGTGAAGGTGGCTCGATGCCCACTTCGGAACCCCAAGCTCTCATCCAACCCCAGGGAGGTTCCGAAGTCAGAAACGGACAAGAGGTATTAAATCTCTCTGTTTTCTTGTCATGGTTCAGCTACTTTCCGAAGTATCTCCTGGACAAAGGGAGCAGCAACGGCCCTAGACGGGCCGTCCACGTTGAAGGTTGAAGTAGCGGCGGGTGCCGTCGTCGAGGCGGTGCGCAGCAACGGCCCTAGACGGGCCGTCCACGTTGAAGGCCGGCCGGGTACGTACTGCTCGGCAACAAGCGGGAGCGGCAGCAACGGCCCTAGACGGGCCGTCCACGTTGAAGGACCGACCAGTACTTGCTCAGACGCCCGGATTCGGAGTGGCAGCAACGGCCCTAGACGGGCCGTCCACGTTGAAGGGACATCGGGTCGGCGGCGCACAAGCTCGTTCTCGGGGCAGCAACGGCCCTAGACGGGCCGTCCACATTGAAGGTGGATTGTGCCCCCCGGGCCTCATCGCACCCGGGGTCGATGATCGGGTCTGTTACCGGCTTGCTTCCGGCCAGGAGCAAACCGGGAGAAGGCACTGCTGGCCGCAGCGGATCTCGTTGCGGCCGGCTGTCTTCCACCGCCTCGACCGTGTCGTCCCGGCCTGCCTGTGGGCGGCATCCACCCGCCACCGGGCGTAGAGGCGTCCTTTTACCGCACGCGCTGAGGACTAGGAGCCTGAGAAGCGGGCGGCCAGTACCGGAATCGCTGCGATCTTCTCCTGCTCCAAGTGCTCCCGGATCAGGCCCTCAGGCCGGCGCGGTGGGCTGCACTCGATGACCACATCACTGCGCTCACCCGGGCCCGACTGGACCAGGCCTACGCTCGGATCAGCCGCGGAGAACTTCCCCGTCTGGGGGAATACGACTTGATCAGAGGTTTGACCGGGATCGGTGTATACCTGTTTCAGGCCCAGAATGCCGATCTACTGCGGGAAGTATTGGCCTACCTGGTCCGACTGACCGCAACGGTCACCATCGGAGACCGTCGCCTTCCCGGCTGGTGGACACTTCATGGCCCTTCCGACCGCCCGGATCCCCGATGGCCCGGCGGTCACGCCAACCTGGGCTTGGCTCACGGCATCAGCGGTCCGCTGGCACTGCTGGCCCAGACGATGCTCCACGGCATCACCGTGCCAGGCCAGGCAGAAGCCATCGCTGACATCAACAGGGTATTGGATCGTTGGCTTCGTGACTTTCCCCATCGCCCCTGGTGGCCAGGGGCCGTCTCCGCTCGGGAATGGGAAAGCGAAACCCTTCACCAAACCGGCCCGCAACGACCGTCCTGGTGCTACGGAACTCCTGGTCTGGCCCGCGCTCGGCAGCTCGCTGCTCTCGCCCTGAACACCCCGGAACGGCAGCACACCGCTGAGACCGTTCTGGCTTCCTGCATCACCGATGAAGCCCAACTCGACCAGCTCCGCGACGACTCGCTGTGCCACGGCTGGGCCGGACTCGTCCACACCAGCCGACGTGCCGCGGAGGACTCCCTTCGCGGAAGTGTGCTCACCCTGGCGTTCTCCCGCCTTCACGAGCTCTGGAGCCGACGCTGGCCATACCTGCCAGACACGCCCGACCACAAAGGTCTGCTGGAAGGCACAGTGGGGACCATGCTGGTCCACCACGGTGGTGAGCATCCTGTCTCCCCCTCCTCGCCCGCCTCCTGGTGGGACGCCTGCCTGTTGACCACCGCACCTGTCACGACCACGGACCCGGAAGGACCACGATGACCAACGCAGCCGGTACACGTCCCGAACAACTGCGCGACCGTATGGTCGACCGCATCAGGACCGCAGGCCACCTCCGCTCTCCACGAGTCGAGCACGCCCTGCGAACCGTTCCCCGGCATCGGTTCGTCCCCGAAGCCTCCACAGAGGACGCCTACGCCGACAAGGCCATTACCATCAAACCCGGCACCGACCGGCCGGCCAGTTGTATCTCCGTGCCCACCGTCGTGGCCATGATGCTCGACCAACTCGACCCGCAGCCCGGCGAACGGATCCTGGAGATCGGCGCCGGCACCGGGTACAACGCCGCTCTGCTGGCCGAACTGGTCGGACCGGAAGGCCGGGTCACCACTGTCGACATCCACTCTGACGTCGTCAACCACGCGCGGCGCACCCTGGCCGAGACCGGCTACTCCCGGGTCCGGGTGGTCAACGCGGACGGCGTGCTCGGCTACCCGCAGGACGCCCCCTACGACAGGATCATCGTCACGGTCGGACCGTGGGACCTGCCCCGGGCCTGGTTCGACCAACTCCGCGACGGCGGGCGCCTTGTGGTGCCGCTGCACTGGCGGGGCCAGTCCCGCAGTATCGCCTTCACCCGCTACGCCGACAAGCTGCGTGCCACCGACAGTCGGCTCTGCGGATTCATCCCCATGGTCGGGAACAGCGACGGTGAACGCACCGCAGAGATCACTGACCATGTGGCTCTGTACTGGGACGCGGGCCAGGACATCAGCCCGACCGCCCTGCACAGCGTGTTCACCCGCTCGGAGAGCACCGTGTGGTCCGGTGTCACCGTGGCAGCCAATGAGCCCTTCGACCATGTCTGGTTGTGGCTGAGCGCCACCGAGCCAGGTACCTGCCGTCTCGCCGCAGAGCCCGCCGCCATCGACGCCGGCGTCTGCCACGCCGTGTTCCCCTACCGCACTCCCGCGATCGTGGAAGGCGACTCCCTGGCCTACCTGACCAGGCCCCGTCCCGTCGACCAGGACGACGAGCCATGCTTCGAGCTGGGGGCCACTGGACACGGTCCCGCAGGAACCGAGCTCGCCGAACGCCTCTGCGCGAGCATCCGCCTGTGGGACCGCGATCGCGATGCCCAGCCCGTCATCACCGTCTGGCCGACTGCTGTTGGGCACGCGGACCCGCAGCACCACGAAGGGGTGGTCATTGACAAGGAACACGTCCGACTGGTGCTCACACACCGCTAGCGCTAGCCGTCTTCACCGCTTATTGCAAGGGCTGGGAGTCGTCAGGACAGCGGAACCGGGTACTGCCGGTTCGTTGCTCTGGCGTAGTGGTCCTGGGCCACTCCGACCACGAGGTTTCTGTGACAAGCACTGTTGTGAACCGCGGCTCCGCCGAGGTCGCCCGCGCCGAGGAGCTGCGCTCCGTCTTGGTCGACCGTTTGTGCGGGGACAGCGTGGTCCGCAGCGCTGCGGTGGAGGCGGCCCTGCGCCGGGTGCCCCGGCACCTGTTCGTGCCGGGGACGTCTCTGGAGGAGGCCTACGCCGATGAGGCCGTCTACACCAAGCGCGACCCTGAGACGAGGGCTTCCATCAGTGCCGCTTCCCAGCCGAGGATCGTGGCGATGATGCTGGAGCAGCTCCAGGCCGCACCGGGCATGCGCGTGCTGGAGTTGGGCGCGGGCACCGGCTACAACGCGGCCCTGCTCGCCGCCCTCGTCGGTCCGGAGGGCCGCGGCACCACGGTGGACGTGGACGACGACCTTGTCGCGGGACCCGGGACCACCTGATCGCCGCGGGCGCGCCCAACGTCGAAGCGGGTCGGTACCTGATCCAGGTGCTGTTGCTGCCCCTTGTAGGGGCGATGAGGACATGGCCGAGTCCGCGGCCGAGGTGAGCATGTCCAGGTTGCTGCCCCTTGTAGGGGCGATGAGGACCCCCTCCAAACTGCCGCCTCCGCCTGAACCCGACACGTTGCTGCCCCTTGTAGGGGCGATGAGGACCATCCCCGCCCGTCCCGCCGAACTCCTCGGCCTGGAGTTGCTGCCCCTTGTAGGGGCGATGAGGACGCTGGCAGTGGCACACCGCGCCGACCTGGTCGTGATGTTGCTGCCCCTTGTAGGGGCGATGAGGACAGGCTGCTCGACCAGTTGCGGTTCCTCGGGCAGTGTTGCTGCCCCTTGTAGGGGCGATGAGGACCGGGGGGGACGGCCGGTGAGCACCCCCGACCTCGCGGTTGCTGCCCCTTGTAGGGGCGATGAGGACGCCAACCGCACCATCGCCCACGCCCACCTCCCCGAGTTGCTGCCCCTTGTAGGGGCGATGAGGACCAGGCCCTCGACGCGCTGTGGCGCTACAACAAACTGTTGCTGCCCCTTGTAGGGGCGATGAGGACGACGGGGGCGATCGGATCCCACCTGAGAGGACATCGTTGCTGCCCCTTGTAGGGGCGATGAGGACCCGAGAGTAAAACCCCTGGCCACGCCCGGTGGCGGGAACCGGTTCCAGCGGCTTTTTTCAGCGAACCTCCGGTCGTGCACCACACCCCGGCGTGTC
>Ga0207864_1001519_pt1 | contig 25114 bp, 19 predicted proteins | sample HigsolmetaAR202D_FD_184834 | JGI IMG/M metagenome (GOLD analysis project Ga0207864, IMG submission 184834) | Ionic liquid and high solid enriched microbial communities from the Joint BioEnergy Institute, USA - AR20-2-D (SPAdes) (version 2) ... | reverse complement strand
GAAGGCAGGTTAGCTACGTGTTACTCACCCGTGCGCCACTGTCCCGAAGGACCGTTCGACTTGCATGTGTTAGGCACGCCGCCAGCGTTCATCCTGAGCCAGGATCAAACTCTCCATACTGGCTTTCTCAAGCTCCCGCTTCTGTCTTCACATCTCTGTTGTTAAGCTGCGCCCCGAACCGCGATGCCGATCACGGTCAGCGGGGAGGAAGTATAGCAGACATTTTGACCACTACAAGGGCGATTTCCGGCTTTTTTCCGGTTCTATCGCCTCTCTTACAGTTCCGCCTCACCAGCCGAGCAACGAGCGCGCAGCAGGCGACATCATCATTGGGTCCCAGGCGGGCTGCCATACGAAATTCACCCGCACATCGATCACCTCTGGCAGCGTTAACCGCAGCGCCGCTGTCACATCGTGGGTCAGCCTGTCACTCAGCGGACAGGCCGGGCTGGTCAATGTCATCTCGACTTCAATTGTCCGATCATCGACGATGATGTCGTACACCAGCCCCAGATCGACGATATTGATCCCCAGTTCCGGATCGAGCACCATTCGCAGCGCGTCCAGCGCCCTGTCCGCTTTGTCCCATGCATTCGGGTTGAGCGCATCCAGCATCAAATGAAACTCCGGTCGGCGTTCGGATTGCCACAACTTTAAGCCTTAAATTCCTCCCGTTCCTTGATCCAGATCAAAGACAGCGGGCCACCGCGCACAGACAATGAGGTGAATGAAGCCTGGAACCGGGAGTGAGGAAACATGCCCAAGATTGGCCTGTTTTATGGAAGCAATGAGGGGCACACCGAAGCGGTCGCCTACAAGATCAAGGCCGCTTTCGATCGGTACGAAGCCGACATGGTCGACGTGCGGACAATCGCGCAGTCACAGCCGGAAGACATTCTACGCTATGACTACATCATCTTCGGCGCGCCCACCTATGATGTTGGCCAGCTTCAGGATGACTGGGATATCTTCCTGCCGCTCATGGATGAGATGGATTTCACCGGCAAGAAGCTGGCGATGTTCGGTCTGGGCGACCAGTATGTTTACAGCGCGACCTTCGTCGACGCCATCGGCATTATCGCCAGAAAGGCGATCAGCCGTGGCGCCGAGCTGGTCGGCACATGGCCGCGCGACGAATACGAATTTGAGGACTCGGTCGCGCTCGACGAGGATGATTTTCTGATGGGGTTGGCACTCGATGAAGACAACGAGTCACACCTGACCGATGAACGCATCGAGGCATGGGTCCCAATGGTGATGGAAGAATTCGGTCTCCTCGATCCTGCCTCAGCCTGAACGGCCCCAGCATGCTACCGCGCCCGAGCTGCCGGAAGCCACTGGGGACTGTCCGGCAGTTCGAGCGCGGCTAACGCTTCCAGCAATTGTTCCCGGTCCTCATCCGCTGCCGGCTCCAACGGCGGACGCACTTCCCAGCCCGCCCCGCCAAGCCGAAGCTCTAACAGGCGCTTGAGCATCGCCGCCGCCGGTTGGTAACGGTCGAGCAGGTTGCGCGCTTCAGCCAGACGTACCTGAGTCGCATCCGCTGACTGGCCGCTGAGGAACTTCCGGTACACCTCGACCGCCAGCGGCGCGATTACATTGCCCGCGGCTGTAATCAGACCTGCCGCGCCTGCCTGCAAGCTGGGCAGCAGTATACGATCCGTACCGGCGAAAATCCGCAGCCCCGGATAGCGCTGGCACAGCATCCGGCAATGGTCGAGATCGCCGCTGCTGTCCTTGACGCCCGCGATCCGGCTGTCATCAAACGCGACCAGCCGGTCAAGCAAATCAGGCGATACCGCGACGCCGGATACCTGAGGAATGTGATACAGCAGGACACGGCCATGTGCCGGAACTGCTTCATCCAGCACCTGACGAAAGTAAGCTGCCAGCCCATCGGCGCTGACCTTTTTGAAGTAGTACGGCGGCAAAATGACTGCCGCATCAACGCCAAGCTCGAACGCGCGCCTTGTCGCTGCAATCGTGTCGGGCAAGGATGGGAAGCCTGTGCCAGCCATGACCAGCAGATCGCCGCTGACCTCACGCGCCGCGCTGATCACCGTTTCCCGCTCAGGCAGGCTGAGTGATGGCCCTTCGCCTGTTGTACCAAGCAGCAAAATGCCATCAACACCGTCGTCCCGTACTGCATGGATGAGGCGTTGTAGATTGTCCGTATCCGGCCTGCCATTGCGGAAGGGCGTTACCAGCGCGCAAATCACGCCTTTGAGTTCACGATTGTCAACCAATGTGTGGCTCCGTTCGAGCTGATTGCAGGATTAGAAGTGCCCGGCCAGCACGACTGTTGAAGTCTGCCGGCAAGGGTCAAATACCGCTAAAGGCGTTGACGCCGCCATCAACCATCGTCACCGTACCATTCACAAAGCCTGAGGCCGGGCTGCAGAGCCAGATGAGCGTGCCAACGAGTTCGTCCGGCTCGCCAAAACGGCCCGCGGGTGTGTGTTCGATGACCTTCTGCCCGCGCGTCGTCAGGCTGCCATCGTCATTGACAAGCAGGCTGCGATTTTGCTCACCGAGGAAGTAGCCGGGAGCAATGGCGTTCACCCGCACACCGGCCCCGAATTTCAACGCCAGTTCCACGGCCAGCCAGCGCGTGAAATTGTCGATGGACGCCTTGGCTGCGGAATAGGCGACGGCCCGGGTCATTGCTCGCTGCGCGGTCATCGAGGAGATGTTGACGATGCTGCCCTGCCGCTGGTTCGCCATGACCTCGCCGAAAACCATGCTGGGAAGCACCGTGCCAAACAAATTCAGGCGCACGATGTATTCCATCGGCTCCAGCGCCATGTCGAAGATCGTTTTGTCCGGCGGCACGGTGGCTTCGGGTGTTGTGCCGCCAGCCGCGTTGACGAGAATGTCGATCCTGCCCCAAGTTTCAAGCAGGCGGTCGCGGACGCGCTCCAGATCGGCGCGCTCCAATACGTCTGCAGGCGTCGCCAGGGCTGTCCCGCCAGCGGCTTCAATTTCCTGTGCCACGACCTGCGTGTTTTTCTCGCGCCGTCCAAGAATAGCGACACGTGCCCCGGCACGGGCCAGGCCACGCGCCATTGCGCCGCCTAGTACGCCGGTTCCTCCCGTGACGATGGCAACCTTGCCTTCAAGGCTGAACAACCCGCGTAAAAACTCATCAATGCGTGCAGACAAGATGGCCTCCCAATATGGTCATAAGTGCGAGATATCAAGTTGTATGGCGTGATCTTGCAGTAGGTGGCTTGTGACAGTCTCCCGGTAAAAATTGACTTGCGTAGCGACGAAACTTGGAGACAATTAGCCGGAGCCAGGTTGATTATAGCGTTTTCACGCCCGGTAGCACGTGTACCGGGTGTGTTTATGACTATACGAATGCGCGGCAACCGCAGGCGGCTTATCGGGCTTTAATTGCAAAGGCACACCATGTCTCTCATTCGCGAGTTGAGTCGTCCACCGGTTGTTGTCCATCACATGGCAGCCGTAGATGGATCGCCATACCCCCAGAATTCACTCGAAGCGATTCGCGCCTCGCTGGAAGCCGGGGCGCAAATTATCGAAGTGGACATCACCGCGCTGGCGGACGCCGACTACTTGCTCGTGCATGACCCGGTGCTGGAAGCGGAGACGGACGGCGCAGGCCCCGTGCGCGAGACGTCAAGCGAAACCGCCCGGAATCTCAAAATCCGGACGAAAACGAGCATGACGCCATATCACGCGGCGCTGCTAAGCGACGTGGTGCAGATCTTCCTCGAATTTGGCGGGCAGGCCCAGCTTCAACTCGATTTCAAGGACGTGGTTCCGTTTACGAATGACGAACCACTGCGCCGCCTTGTCCAGCTTGTCGAGCCGCTCGGAGACCGCATCACCGTCAGTTCGGGCGCAGACTGGCAGCTTCGCAAACTGCGGCGTCTGGCCGGGTGGCTGCGACTGGGCTTCGACGTGCAAAATTACATCGATTCGCAGCCACCATCAGCGCATGTCGGTCAGGCCACCCTGCCCCAGCGCCAGGGCGCGTACGGCTACTGGGACGACCATCCACTCGCTACCGGGTGTTATCTGCCGGTTGCGGATTATCTGGCAGAACGCTGCGCGGCATTGATCGAGCTTGTGCCGGATGTCAGCGTCTTTTATCTGAACTATCGCCTGATCGCCCGGTCGTTACAGGACGGCTTCAACTGGGTCACAGCGTTGCATCAATCCAATATCGCGCTCGACGCGTGGACAATGGATGCGGACAAACCTGAGGCCGTCGAAGCATTGCCCCTGCTGCTGAGCGCCGGCGTCGACCTGATCACGACGAACACGCCACAGGCCATGCAAAAGCTGATCGCGCAGTATCTCTAAGACAGCAGGAAATTTCAGGCGCAACGAGCTTCAGTTGGCCCAGGCAAAGGCGCGCGCCGGATTATGGATCAACATGCGTTCGACATCCGCGCGCGAAATGCCTTCTTCAAGCATCCATGGCACGAAACGCCAGAGGATGTAGGTCAGGCCGGGGCCACAGCCGAAACCATAGCTCGGCCAGTACGATTCCCGCGCCAGATCGCCCGAAAGCAGAAGCTGGTCACCGTGGCCCGCCACGATCAGCCGCTTGATGAAGTCGATCCGCAGCGCATCGGGATAATACTTCTCTTTGCTAATCTGATCGAACAGCATGAAAACGCCGGTCTTTGCGACCTGCAGGTGATAATCCCAGTCGAGTTTGCGATCCAGATGGCCGATGCAGATATGCTGAGGCGAAACACCGGCATCGAGCAAGAGCTCGATCTGCTCCAGAGCGTACGTCCCGGCTTCAGTATGCGTCGAAATCGGCGCGCCGGTCTCAAGATGCGCTTTGGCGGCTGCCTGCAGTACCTTTCGCTCACCCTCAGTCATGCTGTCGCGGCTGGTCGACCCCTTGATAACACCCGCACGAATTGACGTGCCATCCATGCCGGTCATAAGGTCACGAACCATCTCGGCAGCGATTTCATCAACCGACTTGCCGGCAACCACCGGCTCGCAGAATTTCGACTTGTTGTAGCCGGTCGCCGCGATGATGTGAACGCCGGTGGCGCGGGCGATCTGTTCGAGTTCGCGCGGCGAGCGACCGACCTCGACGGTCGTCATTTCGACCAGCGCCTGCCCCCCCGCGGCTTTGAAATGGCCGAGTTCCTGTATCGCTGCCTCGACGTTCGCGAGTTGCAGCGTGGGGTCCTGCTCAAGAAACTGGGCTGGCGGGCGAAAAATCAGGTGGTCATGACTGTAGGTTATGCCCAGATCGGCAGGAGCGATCGGCCCAAGCACGGTTTGAATAGTTGCCATGGATCGTATCCTTCAACGGGGAAATGGTCACCGGAGCCTGCGTATATGACCGGCCTTCTGAAACGGTTGATTGGCGGTGTAACTTCACCTGCGCCTCACATAGCCGGGGTTTCCGGAGATTATAACGAAGCGCAATGACAGCGGCGACGGCGGTGGCAGTAAATGGATCGAGGGGCATGACGATCATGTTCACGCTGCCGGCAACTCTCAGAAATTTCATATGTAATTATCAAAAAATCCGTTGTATAGTAACGAAAGCCTATATTATTCAACTACGTTCAGGCGCTTGCAGGCGGCAAGCAGGAGAAACACGGTGCTGAACCCATTTCAAACCAATAAAGATGCCGGTCCATTATTGACAGTGCTTGTCCTTTCGGACGAGCCGGAAACGCGTTTGCGTGTCGCCGAAAGGCTGCGGGCCGCCGTATGCGAGGTTGTAACAGCCGAGACGGTCGAAAGCGCTTTAGCCTGGCTGGACGAGCATGACCTGCCTCAGTTGCTGATCTGCGACTTTAAAGACCCGGAGAAAGATGGCGTCGACTTTTTGGACCGCGCGCGGTTGCGGCATGGGCGCACCGGCCTGCCGCCGACCATCTTTCTGCTCGACACGCCGGAAGACGAACAGGTGGCGGCGCGCTACAACGCCAGTGACGTGCTGACCAAGCCGGTGAGCACAGCCAGCCTGTTTGAATGCGTCAATAAGTTAATGAAGGATTCGGGCGTCACACTGGCCATTCCCAAGGAATTTGACGATTCAGAGCCGGTCGCCACGTCACGAATCGCAAAACTTCCGTTGATTGGACGGCTGGCCCCCAACGTTAAATCGACAGGCAACTAACGGCAGCGCTTCCACCAGCAGAACGGCAACGTTGCCACTGTTGAAAGCCGCTTTCCGCATTCTCCCTAAATCGTATCTGCAGCGCTCGCCCTGACTGGTGCGCGCTGCCATTTTTCCTCGTTTTCTACACCCATTCTCACCAGACAATTTCTTTGCGAAACGAGTCAGGCCTCGCGTATCATACGGCCTTATTATTGAGTTGTAACTGGATAGATAGATTCAGCTATGCTCGCGAAAAGCCGTTCTTCCTCCGTCCTTCTGTCTCAGGCTGGCGCGCTCGCCTCGGCGCTGCTCGGCGGTCTAATCAGCGGGGTCTTTGTAGTCGTGCTCGCGGTATCACTTGCGACACTGGTTTACGCCGACACATGGCCACAGTTTGCCGGGCGAGCAATCGCGTTTGTGCTCGTTGGCACGGCATCTCTTACGTTCATCCTCGCGCTGACAAGCAGCTATCCCGGCACGATTGCCCTGACGCAGGACAGCCCAGCGGCGATCCTTGCCATCAGCATACCGGCAAGCATCAGGTCAATAGCCGGCGCAAGCCCTGAAGAACAATTCTATACCGCGGTAGCAACTATCCTCCTGACGACTGTTGCCGTGGGTGTGATGATGTTCCTGCTCGGCCACTTCCGGCTAGGGCGAATGATCCGGTTTATCCCCTACTCGGTAATCGGCGGGTTCCTTGCCGCTACCGGCTGGGTGCTGCTGCGAGGTGGGATCGAAATCCTGATCGAGCTGCCAGATAACTTCGCAGCGCTGCCGGAGCTTGTGACGCTGCCAATGCTCATCCGGTGGCTGCCCGGCGTCATCGTAGCGCTGGCGCTGCTCGTGCTCCTTCGCCGCTATCGATCTGCCGTACTTGCGCCAGTGCTTCTGGTTGCGGGAACATTGATCTTTCATGCCATCCTACTCATCACCCAGACGCCGCTGGACCGCGCTGCTGAGTTGCAGCTTCTGGTTGGCCCGTTTCCGGATGGCGCGGTCTGGCAACCGCCGGTATCAGCGCACTTGCTGAGCGTCGACCCGACTCATATCCTGAGTCGCCTGCCGGGGCTGGCGCCGCTGTTCGTCATCACCATCGTTTCGCTGCTTCTGAACTGCAGCAGCCTCGAACTGGCCGTCGGCAAAGACATTGACCTCAACCACGAATTGAAAGCTACCGGCGCTGCGAACGTCGTCTCCGGGCTTCTCGGCGGGATGCCGGGCTACCATGCGCTCAGCGTGTCGTTGATTACGCACCTGATCGGCGCGAACGGCCGTCTGGTGGGCATCACCGCGGCGCTGATCACAGCCAGCGTCGCGCTTGCCGGCGATCAGTTTTTAATGCTAATCCCGCGAGCAATCCTTGGCGGGCTGGTCATCTTCCTCGGCCTGCACCTGCTCGTGGAATGGGTGATCGACGCTCGCCGGAAAATATCACGCGCAGACTATGCCATCGTGCTGGCTATTCTGGGCGTCGTTATGTTTGGCGGCTACCTTGAAGGGATCGCCGTTGGCCTGCTGATGGCCGTGCTGCTGTTTCTGGTCGATTACAGCCGCGAAAGCGTGGTCAAACAGGTCTTCACCGGCGAAGGCTATCAGAGCACGGTCAAACGGCCGCCGGATGAACGACACTACCTCAGCACGCATGGCAAAGCGATCCATATCCTCCGTTTGAAGGGCTATATCTTCTTCGGTACTGCGAACAGCCTGCTCGAACTGATCCAGCGGCGACTGTCTGAGGCAGACGGCATTGCCCTGCGTTACGTGATTTTTGATTTTCGCCTCGTCACTAACTTCGATACCTCCGCGCTGATGAGTTTCGCGCGCATGAAACAAATCGCGCAAAATCACCGCTTTATGCTTGTCCTCGCCGGCCTGAACGCCGAGATGCTAGAGCGCTTTCAAACCTTCGGCGACATCCTGAGCGAAGAAACAGTCCGCCTTTTTCCCGATCTGGATCACGCAGTCGAATGGTGCGAGAACCAGTTGCTGCGCGATGCATCGATACAGGTTCGAGCAAACGACGCCTCGCTGGTGAGCGAACTGGAAAAGCACATGCCGCGCGAAACCGCTGACGCCATCATGGAAGTCATGGAATGCATGCGGCTACAGGCAGGCGAGCGACTGGTGCAGCAGGGCGAAAGCGCCGGCAGCATGTTCTTTATCGAGTCTGGCCTGTTGAGCGTTCAGGTCGAGTTTGAAACGGGCAACGCCATCCGGGTCCGCACGGCGACATCGGGCGCTGTTCTGGGTGAGATCGGCTTCTACCTCGACACCCAGCGGACGGCCACGATCATGGCAGAGGAACCAAGCGTCGTCTACGTGTTGACGCGGCCTGAACTCATTCGGCTGGAACAGGAACAGCCTGTCGCAGCAGCAGCCCTGCACCGTTTCCTCGCCGGCAGGCTGGCACAGGCGCTGGCAGACAACGCGGCGTTTCTCCGCGAAGCACTGGCCTGAAGCCAGAGCCATCAGGCAAAAAAGAAGCCCACATGGACGCATGTGGGCTTCAACAAATTCAGTCAGATCGCCGGGAAGTCACGGCCCAAGCAACAGGTCGCACGTCGCTTCCGGCAGCCGCCCCTGCTCGCACGCGCGGGTGACGATGGCAAGCGCGCGCGGGTTGGAGAAGATGAGACGCGGAATTGGCCCGCCAATGCCGGACGCCTGAACCAGTTGCGGCACGGACAGCGCGTAATTCAGGATATTCGCCGGCAACTGTTCTATTGACGAGAAGAACGCCAACTCGTCCTGCGTCAGAGCGCGCGGCGTCGCCCACAGGCCGACTACCGGCAGTTCATCCGGGTCGCCTTCGATGCCGAGGCTGGTTGGCGCGCTGTCAAGACCTACGCTCGTCGTGAAGCCGGGAGGCACGATGAGTTCCTGCGGCGTGCCTGGGAAGAGACTGACAAGGCCATGGAACACGACAAGTTCGAGGCGCGGGCTACTCGGAGAGCCGGTCACGCGGAAGATCAGCGACGCATCCTCAAGACGAACCTGTACGCCATTGACCCAGATGTCGACAACATGGTCGGCTGGCGTCTGGACAACCACCATCGCAGGCGCATCGACGCAATTCGATGAGAAGAGGTCATCATTCACCGGCAGATAGAACGACTGCATCGGCGTCATGTTGTTTGGCCCAATGGATGGCAATGCGCTGAGATCGGTGTCCGGGCTGATCGCCGCCACATCCATCCATCCGCTCCGACCACCATAAACAGCGCGGACCTGCTGCCCATCCTCGCTGATCGCATCGAGAATGACGCTTGCGCCGGCTGGCACAGTCATGTAACTTTCGGGATCGGTCGCGCCATCCAGTGTCGGGCGCAACTGCGCTTCCACAACAGTTAGCGCGTTGACGAGCACATCACTGGGCGGAAGCGCGTCCTCAGGCCGGACGCCGCTCTCCAGTTCCTGGCCGCCGATTAGAATAAGTCTGACAGTCTGGCTAGCAGGCAGCGCGTTCGACAGATTGGCCCGCATGCTGATGACGCTAATACCATACTCTGATGTGGTCAGGTTCGCAGCAGCGGGTTTAATAGAAGCAATTTGCGCCAGGTTAACCCGATCTCCCGGCTCGGAAAACGCGCCCGATGTTAATGGCTCTGTAAAAACGGCGTTGAGCGTGGGAAAACCATAACATGCGCTATCGGGATCCAAATTGGCGCAGGCTGTGCCAATTCGGGACAGCGCTTCATTCACTAACGCCTGACAAACGGACTGTGCCCAGAGCGTCGCCTGCGGAAGTAGTAGTGCGGTAAGCATCAGAGCTGAGATTAGTCGCTGCATCATATAGAGCCCTATCTGGTAGACTGTCTTATGAATGTTTGCAGGATATCGTATGTTAGACTGTGGTTGGTGTTGTATCCTTATTTCAAACACACTGCCGCAGGTTGAAACGTAGGTCCCCACTTACCAGCCGCGTTAGTAGCCCCGGGCAGTTTCTACCTGTTCATAGAACATCCCGGCGGAGACACCCCGTTTCAGCGGGAGGAAGCCGGACACTCCTTTCGCTAGAGGCACAAACGTGCTAAAATAGACACAGGTCGCCCGCCGTACCGGGCAAGGCACTCCGAGAGTACGGTGTCGTTCGGAGCAACTGTTCGCACCTTACCAACTGAAGCTATCAGGTTGTGCCGGGAAACCGTCCGGCGCGTAAAAGTCTTCAACGTGAGAACTCCGTTCTCCAACTTCGCGGTCTGCTTCGGCAGGCCGGGCCGCTGTCAACCGGCCAATCGTCTCGGATGCGCCCTCAACGGCGTAGCGCCAGGGACAAGCTTCCCGCTTTAGCGGGGAGTAGTTGACAGGTCATTTGCCTACTATACTATACAATTGCTGTTTTGATGGCTAATAACGATCCGGTCTGTCGGGCGAAAAAAGTCCTGCCCCGAGACAAAATACCTGGAGATCGAGCTTAATGGAATTTATTCAGTACGTCCGGCTATTCCGGAAATGGCTTTGGCTGATCATCCTCGCGGCATTTCTGGCAGGCGGCGTCAGCTTCATCGTGCGTACCGGCCAGCCATCAACCTACAATGCCGAAACCATGCTGGCCATCGGCCGCTACATTGAAGCGCCCAATCCCAACAGCGCTGATATCCGGACTGGTATCGACCTCGCGCAGACGTACGCAGAACTCGTCAAGACATACGATGTATTGCAGGGAACCATCGACAATCTGGATCTGCCGCTAACCCCCGAACGCCTTCGCAACAACATTGACGTTCGCATCCGCTCAAACACGTCCCTGCTCGTCATCTCCGTGACCTGGACCGACCCGGTGCTGGCAGCAGACATCGCCAATGGATTAGCCGAGCAATTGATCGCCAGAAGCCCGACCAACCTGACCGAGGACCAGCAACGGCAGTTGGCTCTGGCAAACGCACAAATTGAGTCACTGAACGAACAACTCGCAGAACAACGGGAGCAGCTTGCCGCCATCAACCGGCAGCTTGAAAACGCTACGGAAGCGGACGAAATCACGCGGCTGACCGCCCAGCGCAATGTCATCCTCGATCAAATCAATACGGCGACGGCCACAATTGCCGACTTTTCGGCCACCATCGCCACGCTCCAACAGCGCACCAACGCGCTGGATATCGTCGAACGCGCGCGTATTCCCACTACCCCCAGCGGCAGCAGCGTGCTCAGCGCCACGGTTCTGGGCGCGCTGGTAGGCGCAACGCTGGCCGGCGGCCTTGCCCTGTTCATCGAGTATATCGATGACCGGGTACGTTCTTCAGAGCAGGTGGCCGAACTGCTTAACCTGCCCGTTCTCGGTTCGATTGCGCGCTTTGGCAAACGCCGCGCCAGCTATCCTGAGCGGCTCATCACGCATCCAACCGTGCCAGCGACGATTGCGGAAAGTTACCGTGCGATACGCACAAACTTGTTGTTCCTTGCCGGCGAAGACAATCGCAAAATCTACGTATTTACCAGCCCTGGCCCGGTAGAGGGGAAAAGCACGACTGTCGCGAATATCGCGGTCAGTCTGGCGCAGGCCGGTATGCGCGTGCTCGTAATCGACGCGGACCTGCGTCGCCCTGTACAGCACCAGATTTTCTCGCTGGAGAATCGGGTGGGCCTGACAACGCTGCTGCTGGCCGACCCGACACGAAGCCGCGTCGCTGCCGGCTCCGGCGGAGCGCATGACACCGCCGCAGATAATCCGGACCTGAAGCAATACATTCAGGAAACTACAATCCCCAACCTAAAGGTCATTACGAGCGGTTTTATCCCGGCCAACCCGACGGAAATTCTCGGTTCGGCGCTCATGGTTCGCTGGCTTGAAGCGTTCAACCAGTCTCCCAATATCGATATCGTCCTGATCGACACGCCCCCCGCCCTTGTCGTCGCCGATTCGGTTGTTCTGGCGGGCACTGTGAAAGCCGAAGTCATCCTCATCCTCGATGCAGCAAAGACACGCCGGGTGGGCGCGCTGCGAGCCAAAGAACAGTTTGAACAGATCGGTATCGAACCCAAGGGCGCTATCCTGAACCGCGTCAATCCTCGCGATGAGGATTACGGTTATGGTTATGGTTATGGCTACTACTATCAGACACCTGACCAAAATCCCGCCGCGACCAGCCCGAATGGATACCGGTGAAGCTATCGCGAGATGGAGAACGGCCCGATCGAGTAGACACAGGTGTTTTTCAGAGATTTCTCATTTAAGCTCATTGTCTATGTGTGGGTAATTTTCTACTCTCTGAAAAACATCACGTCGTTAGGAGTCTTTTATGACGCCACAGCTACTCCGGCGTGCCCCTTTCAAGCGCGTAAAAAGAGTTGCCCGTGAGGCCGCTCTCGATATAGTCATCATTTACACCTCTTACGTGCTCGCCACGCTCGCGCGGTCGGTGACGACCGATCTCCAGATCGAAGCCCAGTTATGGTTTTTCGCCTCCGCGACGCTGCTGACCGTCATTCTCCTGTATGTCTTTGGCGCGTATCGCAGATTGTGGGCACGTACGAGCGGGCACGGCATTGTTGTGCTGATCAACGCCGTTGGGCTGGCGTACGTCATTGCCACGCTGGTGGATTTATTCATCGTACCACGCCCTGCCCCTTTGAGCGTGATCGCCATTGCAAACATCATGGCATTTGTCGGCGTGGTCGGCGTGCGCTATCGCTCCCGCGTCATCAGCGGCTTGAGCTGGCGCTGGGATGCCGTGTGGAACCAGAAGTTCCCCACCAGCCAGACACGCGTGATGATTGTCGGCGCGGGAGAAGCAGGACAGGCTCTGGCATGGCGATTGAAGTATCGCTCTCCGGGAAAGCACTACTCGGTAGTCTGTTTTGTCGACGACGATCCGCAAAAGCAGGGAATGCTCGTCGAGGGTACGCCGGTCGCCGGTACGCGCAATGACATCGAGGCTTTGGTCGCGCGCCATACGATCGATGTCATCGTGATCGCCATCAACAACATTTCCGGGCAGGATTTCCGTCATGTCCTGTCACTATGCGAAAAAACCAAAGCGCGCATCAAGGTTGTGCCCGATCTATTCGCAATGATCGACGGAACGCTGGGGCCGGAAATCCTGCGCGACGTGCAGCCGGAAGATTATCTTGGCCGGAAGTCAATCACCCGGCACGAGGCCGTCGATCTGCGCCCGGTCACCGGAAAGCGCGTGCTGATCACCGGCGCTGCCGGTTCCATCGGTTCCGAACTCAGCCGGCAGATGGCGCGTTACGAGCCGACATGCCTGATTTTGCTGGACAATAACGAGAGCGGCCTGCACGACCTCCACATCGAGCTCACCACCCAGCATCGTGACGTCAAGATCGTGCCAATTCTGGCAGACATCACGCAGGATGAGCCGTCGCGCACCGTTTTTGAGACGTACCGGCCAGAGGTCGTCTTCCACGCTGCAGCTTACAAGCACGTGCCGCTGCTGGAGATGTTCCCGGAAGCCGCCATCAAGACCAATATCGGCGGCACCAAACGCATTGCCGAACTGGCGCAGGAATATGAAGCCGAACGCTTTGTCCTGATTTCATCTGATAAGGCGGTAAACCCAAGCAACGTCATGGGCGCGACCAAGCGCGTCTGCGAATTGCTGCTGCATGCGCTGGCCCAGAAGGAAGGAAAAACGCTTTTCGCCTCGGTACGTTTTGGCAACGTTCTCGGAAGCCGCGGCAGTGTGGTCCCAACCTTTAACCGCCAGATTGACAGCGGCGGCCCGGTGACGGTCACCGATCCGAACATGACCCGCTACTTCATGACCATCCCGGAAGCCGTCAATCTGGTCATTCACGCTGCCTGCCTGACGACGGGCGATGATACCTTCTTTCTGCAGATGGGTGAAGTCATCCGCATTGTCGACCTCGCCGAGCGTATGATCAGAATGCGCGGGCTGCGGCCGTACATCGATATCGGCATCGAATTCGTTGGCGTACGTCCGGGCGAGAAACTCCATGAGGAACTGTACTCAGAGGACGAAGAACTGCACAGCACGGTTCACCCGCACATCACGCTGCTAAAACCGATCACGCCGCTGGCAGTTGACGAATTCAATGCCGGTGTCGAGCGGCTGCTCTCATCCACGCCGCAAGACCGGGTTGCCGTTCTTCGTGAAATACAGCAAATTATCCAGATGCAGCCAACTATCGATCAGGCGGTTACAGGTTAATGACGACAAAATCTACCGGTAACGTCGAAACGCCGGTTTTGAAGGCCGATCACGCGGCGGAACTGCTCAAGCCGCTTCCCCGGAAGCGCCGCCATCGCCGGTCAGCGCCGCGCTGGCTACGAAAGGTACGGCGGCAGCTCAGGCGTGTCCACTGGCGCGCGATACTGCTGATTGTGCTGGCAGCCATTGCGGTTGCCGCTGTTGCCGGCACAGCCCTTGTTGCGGACACTGCCAGCCGGGTACAGGCATCGACCAACAGCCTGAACCGGGTCCTCTCTTCCTTGAGACGCACGCCCGGCACTGAGCTGCGATTGGACGATTACGAGCGGCTGCGCGCCAGCGTCAATGACCTTGCCGCAACGCTGAACCGGGCCGAAACGCAGACAGCGTTCCTGCGCCCGGTAGCGCATCTCAACGCCGATCTCAACGCGACCCTCTCCGCCCTCAGCATCAGCCGCGAACTGGTGCGCGCCGGTCAGGACATGCTGCTGGGGCTTGAGCCAACCCTTTTCTTCCTCATGGATTCAGATTCGGGCATTGCGTCGCCCGGCCAGATTTCCGCCGGAGAGCGTGCCGTCGAGTTGTTGAGCATTGGACGGGGGCGTTTTGCGAGCGCGGCTGATCGCCTGCAAAGGGTTGGAGCCGTCATCGAGGCGACCGACCTGAGCGCGGTTTCGCCGGCACTGCTCCTCGAACTGCAAACGCTGGCGCACACACACGAGCTTCTCGTCCAGATCAACGAGCTACTCCTTGCCGGCCCCGAACTGCTCACGACCGCGCTCGGTTTGCAGGAACAGCAGACCTATCTCATCATGGCATTGAACTCCGACGAGCTGCGGCCATCGGGCGGATATGTCAGCACCTACGGCTGGATGACGGTCCGAAGCGGGCGCATCGTGGGCTACAACTACAGCGCCACCACGGCCACCAGCCCCAACCCGCCATCAGCCAGCGCCGAGATGCCGTTTACCGTGCCTGAATGGTGGATTCAGTACCGCGAACCGCGCTATGCGGCGTGGGACGGAAGCTGGTATGCCGATTTCCCGTCAACCGCCAACATGGCCATGTGGTACTACAACACCGGCAATAATCCCGGCGCGCCGGTGATCGGTGTGCTAGCGATCGACCTGACGGGCTTCCAGTACATTCTGGAAGCGCTCGGCGAAGTTCACGTGCCCGGATACAACCGCACGGTTTCGGCCCAGAATTATCGCAATGTGATCTATGACATTCGCGCAACGGGCGAAGGCGACACACCGCACAAGCAATTCCTGATCGCGCTGTATCAGGAATTGTTCCGCCAGTGGCAGAATGTCACCGATCAGGAAACGAGTAACCGCATTCTCGGCGCAGTCGTTCAGGGCTTGCAAGAGCAGCACATCATGCTGCACTTCGCCGACGAGCGGTTGAGCAACGCGCTCGATCTGCTCAACTGGTCAGGATCACAGAAGCCGGCGATCGGTCACGACTACCTGATGGTCGTCGATGCGAACCTCGGCAACAAGTCCAACAGCTCGATCATCCGGCAGATCACGTATGACGTCGAAATCAACGACGACGGCTCGCTGAACAGCCGGGCAACCGTTGCCTACGACTACCCTGCCGCGCTGGCCGAAAAAGATCCGGCGGTCGATCCGGAACATCACGGCCCGCTGGATTACAGCAACCTGCTGCAGGTGTTCGTCCCGGATGGCAGCGAACTGACGGCGACAACCGGCATCAACACGAGAGTGAGGGCCGTCGATCTCCCGGCGCATGAGGCATGGGTATCCGCATTCACGCTCGACTATGACAGCGTAGCGCGCATCCAATACAGCTATACCACGCCGCCGGTTGTCGAAACGATTGGGCCATACAAACGCTATCGCCTGCTGATTGAAAAACAGCCGGGCACTCAGGGCGATTCGACCAGCGTGCAGGTTTTGCTGCCGCCAGATGCCCGGATCGTCGGCGTCTCGCCCGAACCTGTCGCCCGTTACGAACTGGATCGCCCGATTGTCGAATTCCGCGCTCCGCTTGTGACCGATCAGTGGATCGAGATCACATACGAACAGCCGGATGCATAACCATGCCGAGCCTGTTCCTGCTGTCACGACGAGTTCTGGCGATTGCGCTGCTTCTGGTTGGCGCTGGCGGCCTGCTCGTACGCCCGACCAGCGCCCAGACGACAGCGCCCGTCGTCCGGTTTATCGTCGATAACGCCATTGGCAGCGCTTCGCCGGTCGATGCCAGCCGGACAGGCCTCAGCAAATTCGCCGAGCGCTTTCGCGCCCTCGGCGCAACGGTCGAATTCATCGCGCTTGACCGCCCCATCCCCGATGACACGGATGTGGTCGTTCTGGCGCGCCCCACCCAAACCGTAACCGTGCCGCACGCCGCCCGGCTGTGGGCTTATCTCCAGAACGGCGGCAATCTGTTGCTGGCCGTCGACCCCGAAAACTTTTACGTCGGTTATGCCAATGTTAGCCCGCAAATCCTGCGCAGCGGTCTGGTTTCGCTGCTGACGCTCGACTACGGCCTGCTGATCCGGGAAGGCTTTATCATCGAGCCGGGCTACACGCAGGAAACCATCGTCAACCAGAATTTCACCTATGCCAGCACCTATGCCGAGATCGTTTCCCATCCGGTGACCGCACCTCTGCGGGCATACAGCCTGCCGGTCTGGGTGTGGGGAGCGCGCCCGCTGGTCGTCGAGCCGTTTGGCGTCGATAGCGAAGCCACGCCTCTGCTCTACAGCAATGCGGGTTTCGCAGAAACCAACCCCAATATTTTCCGCCGACTGCGCGGAACGCGGTTCAGCCCGCCGACTGCGCCGCTGGAAATCAACATCGGCGTCGATCTGCTTGGCCGCATGAACGTCGCCGGGCTGGCCGAGAATACCGCGTCCGGCTCGCGCGTCGCCGTGTTGGGCGATTCCGAACTGCTGATGAACGGCTTCGGGCTGAACGGAACGGCGACCAACCCGCGCTACCCCGGTAACGCCATCTTCGCCGACCGGCTTGCGGCATGGCTGCTGGAATTGCCGGAGCAACAGTGGCCGGCGCTTCCACAGGGCTACACATGGATGGCAATCGACGGCAATCCCGATGAGTGGCCGGAGACCGCCGCCGTCATCAGCGACGCGCCCGATCTGCTGGTCGATCCCACGCACGACATTCTCAGCATCCGCGCCCTGCAGGACGACCGGTACGTCTACTTTTACGTGGAAACCGGCGCTCCGCCCCCCGAAAACACGCGGGTGGATTTGAGGTCCGACACCGTCGGTGACGGCAGCGCCAGCATGATCCTCTCCGCGTATGGCGATGGGCGTCTGGTATTACACGGCGACACCGGAGAGACGCCGCTTGCCGATGGCGCTGTCGCGGTCGGGCGAGGCATCGAGTTTCTGATTCCGCGAAGGGTGATGCCGGCACAGGTGGCGGATCTCTGCATTTACGACCCGGCGATCATGGACTGTGCGGGCCAGCCCATCGCCCCGGCGCAAACAGGCACACGCGCGCCCGCCGACCTTCGGGTTGGCGAAGGGCTGATCGTCGTCGTCGAAAGCTCGATTAATGTCAACCTTCGTCAGGGGCCGTCAACGGCAACTCAGGTGTTGGCGACCATTCCGGATGGCACGGCATTTGCAGCGCTGGGCCGGAACAGCGACGCAAGCTGGATCCGGGTGGAAAATGCCACCCACAGCGGATGGCTCCACGAGTCGCTGATTCTGGCGAACGGCGACACGATGACGCTGCCGGAAATCAACGAAGCGCCGTAGTAGCGCCGTTTGCGAACAGGAAGCGCCTGCTGGCGGCCAGCAGGCAGCCCGGATACCTGAAACATTTTTTGAGGAGGCACGCATGCCAACAAAACTGATTGCATTTATCGCCAGTCTTACGCTGACGGCGCTGCTGGCTATCAGTCTCAATTCGCCGGTCGTGACGCAGGCCGAAGCGCTGCTTCAGGAAGTGCCGCGTCTGGATGGCGCTAACATCTACTTTACGGAAGCCGGCAAGGAAGCCAGTCGTTTCGACCGCAGCGACGCGGGCATTTCACGGTTCGCCGGTCTGCTCCGCATGTTGGGAGCCAACCTGCACACGCTGGAATGGCGCACCGGCTTCCCCGCCAACGCCGACTTGATCGTTATCGCCGGGCCTGTCGATGACCTGCAACCCGACCAGATTGCGCGCCTGTGGGCCTATGTCAATAACGGCGGGCGGCTGTTGCTGCTGGCCGACCCGGTCGTCAATCCCGTGCGCGCGCTTCCGGCCAACAGCGGCCTGTTCCAACTCATGTGGGCGGACATGGGGCTGCGCGCGCGCAGCGATATCGCCGTCGTCGAGAGCGACCGCATCGCCTCCCCTCCGGCGGATGGCACTGAGGAGCCACAGGCCGGAAGCGCTGGCGCGCTGATCGTCGATTTCGTCACGGCGAATATCAACACCAGCCACCCGATCGCCAGCGGCGGCATTTCAGAAGTGGCGTTCTTCGGCGCGCGCACGCTGGAATTCGACGCCTCGCCGCAGGGCTACGAGGTCACGCCGCTGATCTACACCGATAGCAATTTCTACGGCGAAACCGCGTATGCCGCCTATCTGGAGGATGGCACGTTCACGTTCAACATCGGTCAGGACACAACGCGCGGAGAGCTGGCGCTGGCGGCGGCGTACGACAACCCACGAGCCAACTCGCGCGTCGTCGTCATCGGCGACCGGGAGTTCGCTACCAATGGCCGCGGGCTGCAAACCTCGCCGCCCAACACCGCCTCCTTCCTGTATCCGGGCAACGTGCGCTTCCTGCTCAACGCCGTGACATGGCTTCTGGACAGCGAGCCGGTTGACCTGTCCTTCCCGACGCCGGGGCCGACCGCAACCGCAACCATCACGCCTTCACCGACCCCTACCCCGACCCCGGAGGCGCTGCCGACGGAGGAAGAGGCAGGCTCCTAATCTCCGCTATCGAACAGTCAGGCCGCTGCTGCCGTTCCGGGCCGGCGGCCTGACCGCAATGCCGTCATTCGCTGCCATCTCGTTCAGGACTTTGGCCCGGCAAAACGCACCGCCGGCCTGAAGTATCGTGTTTGCGTCCGGGTAGGAAAAGGAAAAGGCAATGGATAGCATACAGTGGTACGTCATTCAAACGAAACCGAAAAAAGAAACTCAGGTCTATAACTATCTGCTGACCAAAGGCGTCGATGTGTATTATCCCTGCGTGCGCGTGAAGCCGGTGAACCCGCGCGCCTCGAAACTCCGCCCGTATTTTCCACGTTACATGTTCGTGCATGTCGATCTGGAAGCGGCGGGCGAAGGGCTGTTCCAGTGGCTTCCGGGCGCGGTCGGTCTGGTTCGCTTTGGCGACGAACCCGCCAGAGTGCAGGATCACTACATCCACGAACTGAAGCGGCGCATCGACCAGATCAGGACTGCGGGCGGGCTGCACCTGGACGGCCTGAAACGCGGCGACCGCGTTCGCATCACCAGCGGCCCGTTCGCGGGCTACGAGGCCATTTTCGACGACCGGCTGAGCGGCGAAGAACGCGCGCGGGTGCTGTTACAGTGGCTTGGGCGGCAACTGGCCGTGACCGTCAATACCGACGCCATTGCCAGAACCGGGCGGTAAAATGGGGCACGTTTCCCGCAACAGCGTCTCTAAAGGAAAACCGCCCGATGACATCCACACTCTCCGAGGATCGCTATTTCGAACCGGCGCGCCGCGATCTGGCCCGCCGCCTGTACGACACGGTAAAACACCTGCCGCTGATCTGCCCGCACGGGCATGTCGACCCGGCCATGCTGGCAGCGCCGCACTACGACTACGGCTCACCGGTCGACCTGCTCATCATCCCCGACCATTACATCTTCCGCATGCTCTATTCGCACGGCATCGCGCTGGAGGCGCTCGGCATTCCGCGTCTGGACGGTCAGCCCGTAGAGCAGGATCACCGCCGCATCTGGCAGGTGGTGGCCGACCACTGGCATCTGTTTCGCGGCACGCCGACCGGCATCTGGATCCGCGACGAACTGGCCACGGTTTTCGGCATCGACGAGAAACTGACGAGCGCCAGCGCGCAGCGCATTTACGACCAGATCGCCGAAAAGCTGGCGCAGCCCGAATTTCAGCCCCGCGCGCTGTTTGAACGCTTCAACATCGAGGTTCTGGCGACCACCGATCCCGCCACGTCCACGCTGGAACACCACCGGGCGCTGCGCGAGTCGGGCTGGCCGGGCCGGGTTATCCCGACGTTCCGGCCAGATGCCGTCGTCAATCTGGACACCGAAGGCTGGCGCGATCAGATTGCGCGGCTGAGCGAAATCACGGGTATCGACATCCACGATTACCGCAGCTATCTGGCCGCGATACAGGAACGCCGCGCCTATTTCAAGTCGATGGGCGCGACGGCCACCGACCACTCCGCCGTCGAAGCCAGCACCGAACGCCTGTCTGACGCGGAAGCGGAGGCCATCCTGTCACGCGCCCTGCGCGGCGCTGCCAGCGCGGAGGACGCGCGCCGGTTCACGGCTCACATGCTCAACGAAATGGCGCGCATGAGCGCGGAGGACGGGCTGGTGATGCAGCTTCACATCGGCGCGCTGCGGAACCACAACCCGCGCATTTTCGCGCGCTTCGGGCGCGACAAGGGCGCGGACATCCCGGTCGCCACCGAGTACACGCGGGCGCTGAAGCCGCTGCTGGACGACGTCGGCAACCACCCCAACGTCACGATCATCCTGTTCACGCTGGACGAGACGACCTACAGCCGCGAACTCGCGCCGCTGGCGGGGCATTACCCGGCGCTGCGGCTGGGGCCGCCGTGGTGGTTCTTCGATAGCCTGTACGGCATGCGACGGTTCTTCGAGGCGGTGGTCGAAACGGCGGGCATCTACAACACCGCAGGTTTCAACGACGATACCCGCGCCTACCCGTCGATCCCCGTCCGGCATGACGTGTGGCGTCGCGCCAGCGCCGACTGGCTTGCCGGGCTGGTGCAGCGCCATATCGTCGATGAGGCCGACGCGCTCGAAATGATCCACACGCTGGCCTACGGGCTGGCGAAAGAGGCATATCGCCTGAACGGGTGACCTCCGTAGAGGCCACGCCGGGCGGTCACGCGGCGCGCATCTCCTCCCGCGTACGTAGCTGCGTAATCGCGTCCCAGCCACCCGGCGCGGCCAGCCACAGCAACAGCGCCATAACCAGAGCCGACGTGATGCACCACATGCACACCGCGCCGATGACAAAGGCTTCGAGGAACGTCAGGTAAATGGAGAAGGCGACACCCGCGATGCAGACGACGAGCAGCAGCCCGCGCGCCAGCAGCGACCGGCGTCCGGCATACCACAGCGCCAGCATGACTACATACCCGGCCACACCGGCCAGCCCGACCGGAACCAGCCCGAAAAGCCGCGCGTAGTCGCTCTGCTGCACGAGGTTGCAGCCGCCCACCAGCCCGCAGACGGCTTCCGCCTGTGTCATTTCGACGTAGGCCAGATACCCGGCGACCACCAGCCCGCAGGCCGCCGCCACCGGGATGAGCCACTCCGGATAAGAAAGCTGGCGGCGAGATGAATGCCGGTTTTTCCACAGGCCGAACACGACCGACGCCAGCGCCGCCACGACCACCAGCGCCAGCGCGAAAACCGGCGGCGTGGACGCGGCTTCTCCGATCAGCGTCAGCCCTGCCGCGACGCCGAGCACCGCCGTATTCGGCGCGGCACTGCGCACGAACCCGGACGCCCAGCGCCGGGCCGGCAAGCGCTTGCGGGTGAACAGCGGGCTGAGCACGGCCAGCAGGCTAACCGCCAGCACGCCGAGGACGATCACGGCGATGATCTGGCCAACGCCGCCGCCCGATGCCGCGTCCGCCGGCTGCGCCTCCGGCGCGACGTTGCCTTCCTGCGCCAGATAGGCTTCATAGGCTTCGCGCAGCCCCGGAATGTCGGGCAGGCCGATGCCGCCCGCCGCGATGCCCTCGCGGATGACATCGAAAGCGACCGCCGGGATTTCGACGCTGCCCACCATGACCACATCGCCGATGATCATGGTCGGCACGCCCAGACTGTTCACGGCCAGATGTGGCGCGTTATAGGCGGCGCGGAACAGCGCTTCGCCGCCCGGCGTCTGTACGTTGATGAAAAGCAGCCTGAACTGATCGCCGAACTCGGCCTGCATGCGCGGGTAATCGTTCTGGATGACGAGATGGCAGTGCGGGCAGGTCGGCGAGTAGAAGAACACACCGTATACCACCGGCTCGTTACCCTGAGCGGAAGCCTGCCACGGAACGAGCACGACGAGCAGCAGTAGAAAGATACGGATCAGGCGCATAACCGGCCCCTGTCTATGCGAGAGACGTGACACTTCCAGTCTGTCGGTTACAAGGCGGGCCGGCCAGTGAAGAACGTCACACTCTCGGCATGGAAGGCGTTACGCGCTGCGGGGCGGCCAGTCCTCATACGGGGATGACGCCCTTTCAGACGGACGCTGTACGGGCGACCCATCGGGTCGCCCGTACCCTTCCCCCTGTCGAAATCACGCCGCTGTAGGCAGATGCCGTTGCACGGGCACAACGCATTGCGCCCCTACATCCCCGCACGGAGATTAGACCCTCGCAGGCAGACGTCATTGTACGGGCGACCCGATGGGTCGCCCGCACCCTTCCCCCTGTCGAAATCACGCGGCTGCAGACGGATGCCGTTGCACGGGCACAACGCATTGCGCCCCTACGTCCCCGCACGGGGATTAGCCCCTCGCAGGCAGACGTTATTGTAGGGGCGACCCGGCGGGTCGCCCCTACCGTTTCGCCACGTCGAAATCACGCCGCTGTAGGCAGATGCCGTTGCACGGGCGCAACGCATTGCGCCCCTACGTCCCCCTCCCGGAGATTGCGCCTTCGCAAACACACGTCATTGTACGGGCGACCCGCCGGGTCGCCCCTACCGTTTCGCCACGTCGAAATCACGCGGCTGCAGACGGATGCCGTTGCACGGGCGCAACGCATTGTGTCCCTACGTCCCCGCACGGGGATTAGCCCCTCGCAAACACACGTCATTGTACGGGCGACCCGCCGGGTCGCCCCTACCGTTTCGCCACGTCGAAATCACGCGGCTGCAGACGGATGCCGTTGCACGGGCGCAACGCATTGCGCCCCTACGTCCCCGCACGGGGATTAGCCCCTCGCAGGCAGACGTTATTGTAGGGGCGACCCGCCGGGTCGCCCGCACCGTTTCAACCCTGCCCCTCCGGCGCTCAATCGAGCCGTGCGCGCGCCATGCCCATGCCGCTGGTCGTCTTGATGCCGATGCCGCTGTAGCGGCTGAAGCGCGCCAGTAACCCCAGCGTCCGCGTCAGGTCGTCATGGCCGGCATCCAGCCGCGCGGCCAGCGCCGGGTCGCTCGTTTCCAGTTCCCGGCTGCGGCGCGTGATCTCAAACGTCACCTGCCCGACAAAGCCGACCTGCTTGCTGCCCTGCTTGAAGTGCAGCAACTGCGTCTCTATCCGGTGTCGGCTGACGACCACCCGATGCTGGATAAACGCGGGCAGTTCCTCCGCCAGCGCCGCCCCGGTGAACGCCGTCCAGCGCGTGGACAGACTGCCGAACACCAGATCGGGCAGCGGCAGCGGCACGTTCAGCCCGGCGCGGTGAAAGGCCGTCGGCGTGGCGAAGTCCAGTGGGATCCGGTTCGATGGCGGGGCCGTCATGCTCTCGTGGATGAGCGCGGCGTAGCTCGTGCGGCCCGCCCAGAGATGCCCGTCCCATACGGCGTCTTCGACCACCCACGGCGTGCGGTTGATCTCGACGTGTTGGGGGATCTGGCGTGCAAACGCATCCAGCGCCGCGGCGACGTCACGGTTGAGCGCCGTCAGGCGCAGCCACACCTGCTCGCCGGGCTGCAGTTCGCCCCATACCGGCTGCGCGCTGCCGGCATAAAACAGCCCGCTTGCCGTGTAGGGGCGCACATCATGCCCTTCATGCAAACGAACTGCCAGTTCAGGGTTGGCGCGCGCGATGATGTCGAGGGCAAGCTGCTGCAGCGCCCGCCCCATATGCTGGCGCAGGTTCAGGCCGGCGGTCGCGCGCAGGCGCACCACCAGCGCGCCCAGATCGATGATGTCCGGCGTCATGTGCCCTCAGTCCCCTTCCGGAGATTAAACGGATACCACAACACGGGCGCCCCGCCAGGCCGCCCCTACCCCTTCACCTCTCACGGAGATTAGGCCGGTTGCAACTGCGCGTCGTTTTTTTAGCACAAATTACAAGTCAGTGTTTCAATCCCCTCACGGAGATTAGGCCGGTTGCAACAGAGGCACCCTGAGTATGGTTGGCTCTTTCAGGCGCCGTTTCAATCCCCTCACGGAGATTAGGCCGGTTGCAACGGGCGCGTTGGTGTGGATCGTGGCGTTCACTCGTCCGTTTCAATCCCCTCACGGAGATTAGGCCGGTTGCAACAGCGGCGAAGTGCATCACGCACGCCTCGCACACGGGGTTTCAATCCCCTCACGGAGATTAGGCCGGTTGCAACCGCTGGTCGGCGGACACTGTGCTTGATATGTGCCCGAGTTTCAATCCCCTCACGGAGATTAGGCCGGTTGCAACTCCCCTAACCGCCGAGGAGTTCGAAATAGAGAACTCCCGTTTCAATCCCCTCACGGAGATTAGGCCGGTTGCAACTGAAACCGCCGAGATACTGCATGCCGTCGCTCATGAGTTTCAATCCCCTCACGGAGATTAGGCCGGTTGCAACGACTACACCGCCGTGTCGATCTGGGACGTGGAGGACGTTTCAATCCCCTCACGGAGATTAGGCCGGTTGCAACAGCGACATTTTGACGCGCGCAACAGGTCAAAAATGACCTGAGAGTGCGAAAAACCGCGTCATCGCCCTTGTAG
>Ga0207864_1001514_pt1 | contig 25194 bp, 19 predicted proteins | sample HigsolmetaAR202D_FD_184834 | JGI IMG/M metagenome (GOLD analysis project Ga0207864, IMG submission 184834) | Ionic liquid and high solid enriched microbial communities from the Joint BioEnergy Institute, USA - AR20-2-D (SPAdes) (version 2) ... | reverse complement strand
CCGGGATGGCGCTTTCGCCGCGGTTTGACGGGAATGAGAGGTTCGATCAGCGTCCACAGTTCGTCATCCAGCAGTGGCTTGGCCATGGGTGTGCCTCCTTGCACCACATGGCCAAGAGCAATCCGCGTGCCATTGTGTTAGGGGTTCTAAACCTCTTCGCGTGAAAGGGGCAAGGATGACCCGATGGACAGCAACAGTTCTTCTCCTATTGTCTCTTGCGGGATGTACCACTGGGGAGCGAACGGTACTTTTCACGGGACGGTGCGCGATCGACGGCGCGAATGATGCCGAGCCGAGCACCTACCGCATGGTCGAGAACAAGGCGGAGAACACAATCACCCTCTTTGTGGATGCTCCTGAAACAAAGCGTGTGTGGTCTGCCGAGGTGGGCCAAACAAAACCAACGGCGGTCTACAGCAAGTATCTTCCCGGAGCCGGAAATCTCCTCGTCGTCGAAGCCGACGAAGGGGCCTCCATGCTGCGGCTTGTGCTGATTGCAGTATCAAACAACGGAGGATCGCGGACAGTGTTCGATGAGAAGTCGCGCTTTGGTTTCGACATGCTCAATCTAGACAGTGATCCCGGTACTGAAATCGTCGGAATAAGCGGAGACCTCGCGGGGCCGAAGACAGTTCGTGTGTTCGGCTGGGACGGCGCGGCATTCGCGGAGCGAAGCCGAGTTCAATCATCGGACTTGCCACAGTATCAGATCGTCACTCACTCTACCCCGTGACGAACCCGCCAAACCGCCGCCTCATGCTCGCGGAGCCGCTTCGCCCACCACTCCCGGTAGATCGCGTAGCCGCGCTCCCAGAGGGTGCGGGAGACGGGGTTCGGACCACCCCGGAGGGATTCGAGGTGTATCGTGGGACGTTCTGGGGGCCGCGAAGATCTTTCCGTCCGAGAAGCCGGTATCCTGTGTACTGATGCCCAAGCCCCGCGCCAAGCCGATCCCGAAGCGTCCGAGTGCCGCACCTACCGCGCCGGTGAAGCCACGTCGTGGGTGGACGGGAACGACCATCGCGGGCGTCGCGCTCGTGGGTGTGGTCGGTGCAATGGTCGTGATGAGTCAACCCGGCGCGGGGAAGTCGTCCGTTCCGACAACTCCCAGCACCGCGCAGACGCGACCCTCTGCCACGATCCGCACCACGTCCGACGCGGACCTTGCCCGCTATGCCAAACTCTCCGTCCGCGACCGTATGGCGATGAGCGATGCGGAGTTGGAGTCGATGGATCCGCTGGTGATGAACATGGTGGTGGCGAAGGGAGTGCCCGAACTCGCGGGCATCGACTTCGCCAAGTATGCAAAGGTGGTGGACGGGTGGGCGGATCGCACCGGTGCGGCGCTCGTCGCGCGGGAGCCGGGAGAAGCGGCTACCTCCCCCGCGTACAAGGCCGACCCTGATATCTGGCGTGCCGGTGGCATGGCGATGGCCGCGATCGAGGGAACCTCTGCCTACGAGAGTGCGCCGCCAACAGAGCGCCGGGCCAGAGGTACAAGAGCGGTCAGAGCGGCGGAACGGCCTCGCCGTAGCATATGTGGTGGGCCGTGCTCATCGCAGTGTGTGCCGTCACGCTCGGAGTAGTTGTTATGCGCCTCCGGCGACAAGACCGCGAGATAGAAGCCTCGGAAGCCAGACGGCGTGAGCGCCTTGCGGCGCGCCCGGTTCTTGCCCAGGAAGAGTGGGCTCACCGCTATCTTGCTCCCGCCGGGCTCACGCTTGAACCGGCTTGGGCGGTGGTTGCCGCACTTGCCAAGTCGCTCGGTTGCCATCCAAGTCAACTGCTACCCTCGGACACCTTCGCCAGCGAACTCGCGCTAGACGCGCCTTCTCCCGGCCTTATAGATGACGACGTGGCGATGCTCCAGTTCACGGAGCATGACTTGCGGGTGTTGCTCTCCACGTCGGCTTACCGTGACGTCGCGAAGCGTGCTGCGTCCTGTCATTCGCTTGGGGAGTTCCTCAGAGCGATACAGGACGCCGTTCAATCTACTGAACGCTAGGCATCGTCAGTGGTTCCGCGCGTCCCGGTCATTCTCCCGCAACCGTTGCACGAGGGGCGACGCTTCGCCGGAGGCTTCGCACACCGCGTCAAACGCCCGGATCAACGCTTGATACGCCATGAGCGGGCCGATCTCCCGACCGGCGCGAGCGTCGCGGTGCTTATGGCATTTCACCTAGCGCAAGTTCCCCGAGCCCGTCTCCGCCCCCCGCGCATCCTCCGCCGGATGCTCTCCGCCACCTCTGCCGAGAGGTAGCGCCCGCTTCGGTCGGCGGAGAGTTGGCGGAGGAGTTCGAGCACCACCGGGGCGGTGGTGTCGGGGAGCAAGCGGCCCACGCGACGAACCGTCCGGCGCACGAGTCGGGGGAAGTCGGCATCCTGCGAGCCCCCGGACCACCCGGAGGAGCGAACGGCGGTGGTCGCGTTGTAGAGGAGCACCGCCCAGACGGTGGGCTCGTCCAGAAGGGAGCACGCCTTCATGCTCGCCCATGAGGAAGCCCGACTTCGGTCGGGCTTTATTCATGGCTCCGCTTCGCTGAAGCGGTGGCGCCTCAAGAAGGGGCCGAATCGGGCGCAGGGCGTTCGATCGTCATGGCGCCTGCGCTCAGCGCGGTGGCCCAAGGCCGCCACGCCGGCATGGGGCGGAGGGGCCGGCAAGTCCATCCGACCGTGGACGCGGCGTGGCGCTGCTCCGGGTGTTGTCACAAACACCGAATGTGGCCGCTCGCACGCCCGATCTCATCAGAAATCGCGTCGGTTCCGGCCGATCCGCGCCTTCCACGCTTGTCAAGAACCGTTTATGTCGTAGAGTCCCCCATTGTGGGGTGAATGAATCTCGCAATGCCGCGTTCGTATTGTTCAAAAGAAGAATCGTATCTGGAGAAAATTATTGTGCTGAGAAAGCTGTTGTGTGCGATGGCTCTCACCAGCGCGGGTATCGCCGCACCCGCGAACGCCGAGGTCGTGCTCGGTTCGGTCGGTCTGTTCTTTGGGTTCGCCGCGGAGACGACCGAGCAGTCGCTGATGATGGGCTTCGGCATGATCGCCGACCGTGACTACAGCAATCCGGCCAAGCGACTCTTCGCGCTGGACCAGACCGTGGTCGGGGTCGATGACGTGGGCACCACCTGGGTGGCCAGCGGGGACACGGCCGCGGCGATCCGGGCGCAGTTCGCCGACGACGACCTGATCGATGGCCTCGGCTTCTACGCCTACCTTGGTGTGAACGACATCAGCGGCCGGGTCGAGGAAGGCGACTTCGGCGGTGATCTGGACATCGACCTGATCGGCCAGCAGATGGACGAGATGCGTGTGACGCTGCTGATGTGGGACGCCTCCCCCCATTCGCAGCCCGGCTGGACGAGCTTTCTGTTCCGGATCCAGTACGAGTTCGTCTCGACTATCCCCGCGCCGGGCGCGGGCGTGATGTTCGGGGCCGTGGGCCTGCTCGCGATGCGGCGGCGTCGATAAGCAACTCATGTGGGACGACAGCGAGAGCCATCGTCCCGCCTTTGTTTCTGGCGCCGGGGCTGTGATGGAGATGACCGATCGCCTTGGACCTCCGGACTCATCGCGACACCACCGGCGCCCTGCACACAACGTGACGGGGCGGCGCTCGGCAATCCGGAGGGCTGAGCCCGACGCGGTGTGCAGGATCGGGGGAGCCGGTGCGCGGACGCTGGAGATCCAACTCATCAGCAATGGCGGTTCGTATACAGCGCTGCGTACGGCCGGCTCTACGAGATCGCTCAGCGGGCGACGGAAGCCCGGCGTCTCGGTTCTTACACACGCGCCGGAGGCTCTCCCCTGAGGGCTTCGCGCTTGGTGACAAGCCCATCGCTTGCGCAGCGCGGGCGCTCCACGCTCTGCGCCGCGCCGGGTTCGCCCTGCCATGCCGACGGCGAGCCCGACGGTGCGTAGCGTCTGACCATCTCGGCGCAGAAATCCGCGTACTCCTCGATGTGCCTGGGTGGGCTCGTGTGGTGCGGCCGGACGCCGCGGGATTCGGGCGTGAAGCAGAAGGTCAGCGTGACGTCGAACTCGGCGAGCGCCTCCATCTGCCGGTCGAACCAGGCGAGGGCCCCCGGCCGGAGCCGGTCCGACCAGCTCAGCCCGGTGCGGAGCGACCGGACGCCGAGCCGGCGCAGCCACCCCGCGGCGTCGCCCAGCCTGTGGTCGTGGAAGTGGAACCACTGGCAGATCCCCATCTCCGGCGTGAGTTCGGCGAAGACCTCGAGCGCTGGCTTGGGCGTGCCGTCCTCGCGGATCAGGCCCATGTAGAAGTGCCGGTAGTACGCGGACCCCTCCGCCTCGCGGTGACGGGTGGTCGCGGGCCAGGCGCGGGGGAGGTCATAGAGGCTGTACCAGTGCGTCCGCGGCGTGCGGCCGCGGAGCAGTTCGGCGGTCCGCCGCAGCCCCCACGCCTGCACCTCCTCGGCGCCGAAGCTCGAGACGCCCACCTCCGAAACCCACACCGGCAGGTCCGTCACACGCCGGATGCTCGCGATCTGCTCCGGCCATTCGTGGATCTGCCAGTGGTTCCAGTCGAGCGGGAAGCCGTGCACGGCGACTACGTCCACGCGGTCGAGCACGCCGAAGTGCTGCATGCGGGCGATGAAGGCCGGATCGATCGGCGAGATCCCCCCGAGGATCTTCGGCAGCGCCGGGTTCTCCGCCCGGATCGCCCCCGCGGCGAGCTTGACCATCTCCGCGAAGATGCTCCACTCGGGGTCGATCTCGAAGTCCCAGTGCGACTTGTTGTTCGGCTCGTTCCAGAGCATCACGGCTTCGACCATGGGGCCCTCGTTCCGTCTCCTGAGTGGTGGTGGGGGGGGCGGCGCCGGCATCAGGCGCCGCGGCGTGCCGGCTCGCGCGGGGCGGGCGAGGCGCGCCGCCCTGGGGCCCCGGCCCGGGGCGCGGCGGAGGCGTGCGACCGGATGAAGGCCTCCGTCAGCTCCCGCGCCTCGTGATCGGTGAACTGCTGCGGCGGCGACTTCATCAGCGACGCCGACGGCCCGATGAGCGCCCCCCCGACGCCGGCGTCCAGCGCGAGCTTCGCGCACCGGACGGCGTCGATCACCACCCCCGCCGAGTTGGGCGAGTCCCATACCTCGAGCTTGAGCTCGCACGAGATCGGCACGTTCCCGAACGTCGTCCCCTCCACGCGGATGTAGCAGACCTTCCGGTCCTCGAGCCATGGGACGTAGTCGCTGGGGCCGATGTGGACGTTCTCCGCGGCGAGCCGAGCGCCGATCTGGCTCGTGACGGCCCGCGTCTTGGAGACCTTCTTCGACTCCAGCCGGTCGCGCTCCAGCATGTTCATGAAGTCGGTGTTGCCCCCGACGTTGAGCTGGTACGTCCGGTCCACCCGGACGCCCCGCTCGCGGAAGAGGTTGGCCAGGAGCCGGTGGGTGATCGTCGCCCCCACCTGCGACTTGACGTCGTCCCCGATGATCGGCGTCCGACGCTCCTCGAACCTCGCCCGCCATTCGGATCGCGACGCGATGAACACCGGGATGCAGTTGACGAAGCCGCACCCGGCCTCAAGGGCCTGATCCGCGTACCACTCGGTGGCCCGCTGCGAGCCGACCGGCAGGTAGTTGACCACCACGTCCGTGCCCGTGTCACGCAGCACGCGGGCGACGTCGGCCTCCTTCTCCGGGGATTCGGCGACGATCTCCCGCAGATATCTCCCCAGGCCGTCGAGGGTGGGGCCGCGCTGCACGCGGACGCCCGTCGGCGGCGGCGACGCGAAGCGGTACGTGTTGTTCGGTCGGGCGGCGATCGCCTCGGCCAGGTCGAGCCCGACCTTCTCGGCGCTGACGTCGAAGGCCGCGGAGAACTCGACGTCCCGCACGCGGTACCCGCCCAGCTCCGCGTGCATCAGCCCGGGGATCGGCTCATCCCCCTCCGCCTCGCGGTAGAACTCGACGCCCTGGACGAGCGACGAAGCGCAGTTTCCCACTCCGACGATCGCGACCCTGACGGTGCCCCCTGGCATTCTCGGCGTGCTCCTCTCGCGCTCGGGTGCGCGGCCCGGGGGGATCTCCCGGCGCGGCCGCCTTCGGCGGCGGGTCAACTGTGCTCCGCGGGAGCGGGACCAGCGTGAGAGAAGAGTGATTCCGGGTTCACGCGGATTCCGCGGCCGGCGAGCCGGCCGCGGGCCCCGCTTGTTGACGCGGCCGCCGCAGGTCTGCCCCCCGCCCGGTCGTGATCGCTGCGTTACCGCCTGCCGCGGAGCGCTCGGATGAGTTCGGCCTTGCTCATCGAACTCCGCCCGCGGATGTTCCGCTCCCGCGCGATGTTCCGCAGCTCGTCCAACGAGCGGTTCTCGAGCGACCGGGTCGGATTCCCGGTCCCGCTGGTCCGGCGGCTCGGCGTGCGTCCCTCGAGGCGGCGCCCCTTGTTCACCGTTCGGCCCGCGATCTCCTCCGCCCGCTCCTCCGGGATCCCCCGCTCGCGGCTGCTCCGCTTGATGCGCTCGTACTTGCGGCGGTCCTTGCTCGTCCACGATGGCATGCTGCACCTCCTGACGGCGGGTCGGGCCGCGAGCACGCACACGTCTTCCCCGCCCGATGCGTATTCCTAGACGGTCGCGCAAGCACGGGCGAGCGGAGCGCATGAGCGTCGGTTCAGGGCGAGGTAGGGCGCGGATACATCGCGCCGCCGCCACGCTCAAGCAGCGACATCCGAACGAGACGCCGGCAGCGTCCTCGACCTCGCGGGATGTTTCCGCGACCGGAGGCCCGCACCAGGATGGCGCCGCCCACCGCACCGGCATTGCTAGCCGTCCAAGAGGCCCCCAAGGACGGTGCGCCACGCCCCCTCGCCGTCCGTCACCTTCCGGCAGATGTAGATCTCGTGCCCCGGCCTCGCCTCGATCCGCATCCCCGCGGCACGCAGCATCGCCTCGCAGCATGCCGCGTTCGGGACCCACCAGTTCGTCGGATCCGAGGCGAGCTTGCGCTCCACAAAGCTCATCCGCGGCCAGCCGGGCGCGATCAGCCGCCGCCGCTCGGTGATCGGCAGGTCCTCCGGCGCGGACCCGACCCAACTGTCCGGCGTGGTCAGCGTCTGGAAGATCATCACCCCGCCCCGCCGCAGCCGCGAGGCCGCGAGATCGAGTCCCAGCAGCGGGTACCTCAGGTGGTAGAGCACGCCCATGAAGACGACGATGTCGAACTCGCTCCGGATCGGGGCGTTCCGGCGGCCGAGGTCGTACACCGTCAGTTTCCGGTACTCGATCCGGTCGGCGACGCCGAACTCCCCCGCGGCCCACCGCGCCTGCTCCAGGTAGTGATCGTCGATGTCGATCCCGGTCACCGTCGCGCCCAGTCGGGCCAGCTCGATCGAGTAGAAACCGGCGTTGCAGCCGACATCGAGCGCCGACGTCCCGCTGAGATCGGATGGGAGCAGGCCGCGGATCTGCTCCCACTTGAACCGCGGGAAGTCCCCCAGCGGATGATTGGGCGCGGTCTGCTCCCCGGTGGGCAGGTGCAGATTGTGGAACCACGGACCGAGGCGGGCGATCTGCTCGCCCCGGGGGCCGGAGTATCTCACGGGAGGGGCGTGCAGGTCGAAACTCATCTCGCCGCACCTCGCGCTGCTCGCGGGCGCGCCGTGCCGCGCCGGAGGCCCCCCCGCGCCTCGGCGATATGCCGCTCCAGCTCGATCGCCCGCCGCTCCGCCGTGTGCTCGCGCAGCACCCTGGCCCTGGCCCGCTCCCCGATCGCCACGCGCTCCGCTTCCGGCAGTTCCCGCAGGTGATGCAGGACGTCGGAGGCGTCGCGCGCCAGCAGGATCTCACGCCCCGGCTCCAGGATCGTCTCGATCCCCGGCCAGACGTCCGAGATCACCGGCGTCCCGCACGCCGCGGCCTCGAACAGCCGCACGCTCGGCGAATACCCGGCGCGCGCCATGTCCGCACGGGTGATGTTGAGCGTGAAACGCTGGCTCGTGTAGAACCGCCGGTGCTCGCTCGGAGGGCAATGCTCGATCCGCCGCACGTTCGCCGGCCAGTCGATCCCCGTGGGGTACTGCGGCCCGGCGACGATGTACCTCCCGCGCGGGTCGCGCCGGGCCGGCTCGATCAGCAGTTGTCTCAGCCTCGCCTGCCGATCCGCGGAGTACGTCCCGAGGTATCCCAGGTCGATCCGCGGCCGCTGGCCGCTGGGACGGTGCAGCGAGGGGTCCACCAGACAGTAGAACGCCCTCGCCCGCGGCGAGCCGTACCGCCGCTCGATCACCGACAGCGTCGGCCCGCCGGTGAACGACAGATAAAGGTCGTACCGCGGGATGAGCGCCGGCTCGAGGTACTCATGCTCCCCGCGCTCGAGCCTGGCGAGCGTCACCGGCGTGTCGATGTCGTAGAACGCCCGCACGCCCCGGGCCGTCTCCAGCACCCAGCGCCCCACCTCCACCCCCTCGGGGACGTAGGACCCGACGACCACAGCGTCCGCCCACCTCACCTCCCCGGCGAACCGGTCCCGCAGTTCCTCCACCGAGCCGTAGAGACAGGTGCGACCATGCGGCGGCCGCGGCAGGTCGCGGTTCTCCGCGTACCACGGCATGTCCCGTTCCAGGAACAGCACGTCGTGCCCCCGCTCCGACAGCGCCCGCATCAGCCCGCGGTAGTTGGTCGCGTGCCCGTTCCCCCACGAGGAGGTGACGGAGAGCCCGATCAGCACGATCCGCATCGGCTCAGGCATCCGCCGTCTCCTGTTTCCGCGCCGGCCCACGCATCCTGTCCTGCAGCGCCGGCCATCGGCCGCGGAGGATCGCTTCGACCTGCTCGGCGCGGTGCGCGTAGGTGTGCTCCCGCAGCACGCGTCGCCGCGCCCGATCCCCGATCGCGGCCGCGGAGGCAAGGTCCAGCCCGCGCAGGTGCCGCGCGACCTCCCCCCCGTCGTGCGCCACCAGCACTTCCGTCCCCGGCTCCAGGAACTCCTCGATCCCTTCCCAGGCGTCCGTGATCAGGCACGCCCCAGCCCCCGCCGCCTCGAAGACCCGCGTCGCCGGGGAGAAGCCGTTGCTCGCCATCGAGTCGCGGCTGATGTTGAGCACCGCCATCGGCGAGCAGTTGAAGGCGTTGTGGTCGCGCGTGTAGACGTGGCCGAGCCGCCGAACGTTCGGCGGCAGCGGCTTGTCCTCCCACCCGCTCCCTCCGAGCAGGAACGACCGTTCCGGCATCGCCTCCGCCGCCTTGAGGAAGAACTCGTCCACGCGGGCCTCCCGATCGGGGAGCCGGTTGCCCAGGAACGCCAGGTCGCAGCTGAACCTCGCCTCCGGCGGCGCCGGGTGGTGCGTGTCGGGGTCCACGGCGTTGTACACCGGCACGCACGCGCACGCCCCGAGCGCGAGATACCGCCGCACGACCGGGTCGCCCCCGCCGTACGTCAGCACGAGGTCGTAGCGGGGGATGAGCTTGCGGAACGGGTCCGCCGCGTCCGCCTCGACCCGCGCCAGCGTCGCCGGGGCGTCCACGTCCCAGAAGACGACCGTCTGCCGCGTCCCGCGCAGCGCAAGCACGGCGCTCTCCAGCAGCGCATCGTGCACGCCCACGCCGCTGGCCTTGACCACCACATCCGCGTCCCCCGCCTCATCGACGGTCTTCATCACCTGCCGCACCGACGCGGCCGGGTACACGACCACCCGCGCCCAGTCCAGGTCCGCCAGGTCGCGGTGCTGCTGACGGTCGAAGGCGTCGGGCTCGTAGAACGTCACCCGGTGCCCGCGCTGGTGCAGCGCCCGGATGATCCCGCGGTAGTACGTCGCTGCGCCGTTCCAGTACGCGGAGACCAGGCTCGATCCGAAGAACGCGATGTTCAGCACCGGCCCGCTCGTCACGCTCTCTTGGCTCGCGATCACGCGTGGATCCCTCCTCTGATGCCGACGCGATCCGCTCCGTCTCGTCCTTCATCTTCGTTCCGGCCGAACCCCTCGACCTCCCGCGCGCCCAGGCCGAGCTCCCGACAGACCTCCATCAGTTCATCGACCCGGTGCGCGCACGTGTGCCGCCGCCGGATCGTCGCCATCCCGCGCTCCGCCTGCGCTCGGGCCGGCCCCGGATGGTCCAGAAGAAATCGCAGCCGCTCCGCCATCTCATCGCCGCAATGCGCGGTGAGGTAGTTCTGTCCCGGCGTGAAGAGCCCCTCGGTGTCCCGCCACGGCGAGCACACCAGAGGGATCCTGCACGCGAGGGCCTCGAAGACCCGAATCGTCGGGATCCCCGGCAGCGCGGCGACGTACGGCCGTCGCGGCACGTGCACCGTCGCCCTCGCCCGCGCGAACGCCTCCGGCGCCAGCGCGTTCGGCAGCCACCCGCCGTAGCGGATCCCCGCGCCCTTCAGCATCGCGAGCGCCGCCGCCGGGTACCGCACGCCGTAGACCGTCGCCCGCAGCCCCAGCCGCCGCACCGGCTCCAGCAGGAACTCGCGCAGCTCCGCCGCCCGCTCCCCGTCCCCCCAGTTGCCGATCCAGACCAGGTCGTCCATCTCCGCCGGCGCCGGCCGCGGGCGGAAGATGCGCACGTCCGCCGCTTCGTGCCACGTCCACGCCCGCCGCGTCCACCCTCGGCGCCGATAGATCTCCCGCAGCACCTCCCCGAAGACCAGCGCTCCATCGAATCCGCGGAGCGCGTAGCGGGCCATCTCCCGCGGCCGGCTCGCGGCGCGGTGATGGGTGTCGTGGAAGAGCAGCCGCATCGACGGCCGCCGTCGGCGCTGGTCCGCCAGACGCTCGATCAGCCACGGCTCGTTCCACTCGTGCGCGACGACCAGATCGGTTCCGTCGAGCGCGGCGTCGAGATCCAGGTTCTCGGGCGTGTACCGCGTGCTCTCCAGCCCCGGATACGCCGCGCGGAAACTCTCCAGCCCTGCTTCGCCGTGCTCCGCGAGCAGGTGGCGCAGGCTCCACCCGTTCTCGGGCTCGTAGACCCGCACCTCGTGTCCGCGCCGCATCAGTTCCGTCACCACGCCGCGCAGAAAGTGGGCGTTGCCGTGGTTCCAGTCGCTGAGCAGGGAGTGGTAGAACATGGCGATCCGCATGGGCGGGGCGTCCTTTCGTGTGCTAGCCGACCGCCGGGGCCAGCGGCGCAGCGCCGGCGCGACCCGTCGGCCGCGGCGATGCTCGGTCGCCGATCAACTCCTGATACAGCCCGAAGTACGCCTCCCCCATCCGCCGGCGCGAGTACTCCCCCGCACGCCGCCTCGCCGCGGCCCCGGCTCGCTTCCGCTGATCCGGATCCCCGATCAGGCGCAGCAGCGCCGCGCGGAGCGCGGCGTCGTCATCCGGATCCGCGTACGCCGCCGCGTCCCCCCAGACCTCGCGCAACGACGGGATGTCCCCCAGCACCAGAGCGCACCCCGCCAACCCCGCCTCCAGCGGCGCGAGCCCGAAGGGCTCGTACCGCGCCGGGTGCGCGAAGACCGCCGCCTCAGAGTACCTCGCGGCCATCTCCGCCGGGCCGAGCCTCCCGAGCGGCCTCACGCCCCCGCTCCCCACGGCCGCACCCGCGCCCAGCGGAGCCCGCATCTCTCCCGCCACCAGGCACGGCCACGGCAGCCCGGCCGCAACCCGGTCCAGAGCGGCGATGTTCTTCGCCTCGTCCCACAGCCTGCCCGCGGCCAGGATGCACGGCGACTTCCTCGCCGGGGTCACGTACCGCACATGCCGACCATTGGGGATGACCCGTGCCGCCCGCGGCTCGCCGTAATGCTCCCGAAGGCAACCGAGCATCGCCCTCGTCGGCGTCACGACCACGTGAGCGCCGCGAAGCCCGGCCGCGATGCGCGTGCGGTACGTATCCCACGACGCCGGCGCATCTCCCCCCCGGACGGCCCGCCACCACGACAGCACGCACGAGTGCCCGACGACCACCACCGGCACGCCGAAGTCCAGCGCCCCGAGCGCATACCCGTTGAGGTGCACCAGGTCCACGCCCTCCCGTTCCGCGAGCCCGAGCAGCCACACCCCCGCCGCATCCACATCCCGCCACGGCTCGGGCATCCACTCCAGGCGCAGCGACGACACGGCCAGCCGGACGTTCGGCAGCAGGCGCGCCTGCTCGCGCTGCCCCGCATCAGGCTCGCGCCCCATCACCGCCACGATCAGTTCGACCCCGTGCGGGGCCAGCGCCGCGGCCAACTCCATCGAGTAGGTCCACACGCCGCCGACCGTGTCCGCCGTCATGAGCACTCGCATGAGCAGACCCCGCGCTAGCGCCCGTAGATCCGGTCCACGACCTCCGCTACCGCCACGAGTTCCATCGCGCTCGGGTCGAACGCCCGGCTCTTCCCCAGCCGCTGCGCCCACGCCACCGCCGCCCGCCCGCACCACGCATCCGGCGGCTCGGCCAGCGTCTCACGCGACGTCCCACGGAACCGCTCGGCGCGGAAGTCGAAGAACGACCCCTCCACATTCCGCAGCGCGGCCCCCCCGCGCGACCCGTAGAACTCCGCGCTGATCACCGCGTCCCGTCCCGCCGGCAGGTTCCACGAGCACGCCAGACGCACGCTCGCCCCGCTCTTCGTCCGCAGCATCGCGGATGCATAATCCTCGACCTGCGTCCGCGCATCCCGCAGCGGCGCGCCCCCGGCGAGCAGATGACTCTCGACCTCCACCACCTCCGGCCGATCCAGCGCCGCCATCGCCAGGTCCACCAGGTGGATCCCCAGGTCGATCACGCACCCGCCCCCGGACAGAGCCGGGTCGCGGAACCACGGCTTGTCAGGCCCGTACGCGTTGTGGAACACCAGGTCCGCGGCATAGATCTCTCCGAGTTTCCCGGACCGGATCAGCCGCTGGATCGCGGCGAACCCCGCCGTCAGCCGGTAGGAGAAGTCCACGCCCAGCAGCCGATCGGCCCGCCGCGCGGCTTCGACCACCGCGCGGGTCTCCGCTGCGCTGCGTCCCAGCGGCTTCTGGCAGAAGACCGCCACGCCGCGCTCCAGCGCGGCGATCGCCTGCCCGGCGTGCATCGCGCTCGGCGTGGCGATGACGATCCCGTCGAGGTCCTGCTCCAGGAGGTTCTCCAGCCCATCCGCGCACATTGCCCCGGGCGCCGAGGGCAGCGCGCTCTCGATGGCGTCGCGGCACGGGTCGGCGAGCGCCGCGATCGACGCCGCTCCAGAGTCGGCGATCGCCCGCATCCGGTGCCGTCCGATCCAGCCGACGCCGAGGAAGCCCAGCCGCGGCGTGCCCGCGATCTGCCGAGTCGGGGTGTGCATGACTTCGGTCATGAGGAGATCGCCTGCTGCCCCGACGCCGGGGCGTGAACGAGTGCCGCCGTTCGTGGCGCCCGCAGCGCTACATCGTCACGAGCGCCTTCATGAAGCCCTCCGGGCGCCGCCGCGCCGTCTCCATTGCCTCCGCGAAACGCTCCAGTGGGAAGGTGTGCGTGTAGAGCGGCGAGGGATCAAGCCGGCCCGACGCCGTCATCTCGATCGCCCGTCGCATCCCGTCCACGTACACCGCCGGGTCTCGCTCGTGCGCGTTGATCACGTCAAGCCCGCGCCAGTTCCACATCTGCATGTTGACCCGCCGCGGCCCGTCCTGGTGGTAGCCCGCGATCACCAGCCGGCCCCGCACTCGCGTCAGTTCGGCGCTCAGGTCGAGCGTCTCCTGTGTCCCCGCCGCCTCGACGACGACGTCGCACATCCGCTCCCCCGTCCGCCGACGCACCTCCGCCGCGACCCGCCCGGGATCGTCGAGCACGACCGTCTCGGCCGCGCCCATGGCCCTGGCGATGGAGAGCGCGAACGGCCGGCGCGTCACGGCGATCACCCGCGCTCCACCCCGCGCCGCCATCTGCGTCACCAGCGCCCCGAGGAACCCGATCCCCACGACGGCGACGGTCATCCCTGCCCCGATCCCGCTCCGGGCCATCACGTTGACCGCGCACCCCAGCGCCTCGCCGGGCGCCGGCGTCCGGTCCAGCGCCGCGGGCACCGGCACGACCGCCGCCGCGTCCGCCACGTCGTACTCCGCGAACGCGCTGAACGACAGCGCCGCCACGCGGTCGCCGACCTTCAGCCCGGTCACCCCCGCCCCGAGGGCGTCCACCGTCCCGCACCCCTCGTGCCCCGGCTTGCCCGCCTCCAGCGGGTAGGTGAACCACTCCCGCCCCTCCCACACCGGGAGGTTCGAGCCGCACACCCCGCACGACTGCACCCGGATCCGTACCTGCCCCGGCCCCGGCTCCGGCGCCGGCCGCTCCTCGGTCGCGCACCGCCCGGGCGCGATGATCACCGCGGCCCGCATCGTTGCTCGCGGCAGTGGGGGGGATGCGGGGGGCGACCGAGTCACATCGGGCGCAGCAGGCGCCTGGCGTGGCGTCGTCATCGTCATTCTGCGAACGCTCCAACTGCGGTTGCCGGAAGGACCGAACCACGATCGCGCCGCACGAGCCACTCGTACAGCCGCCGCACCCCCTCGCGCACCGGGACCCGTGGCGTCCACCCGGTCGCGGCCTGAAAGGCCCTGGTGTCGCTGACGTACCACCGCTGGTCGCCCGTGCGCCAGCCGGCCGTCTCGGTGCGCACCTCCGCGCCGGTGAGTTCGCGGATCTGCGCCAGCAGTTCCAGCAGGCTCACCGCGTTGCTCCCCCCGCCGCCGATGTTGAACGCTCTCCCGGCCAGGCGCACCGCCGCGCTGCGGACCGTCAGCAGCGCCTCCACCAGGTCCGAGACGTCCAGCGCATCACGCACCTGCCGGCCGTCCCCGTAGATCGTCACAGGCTCCCCCGCCGCCGCCCGCAACAGGAAGTGGGCGATCCACCCCTGGTCCTCGGTCCCGCACTGGTGCGGGCCGTAGATGCAGCTCATCCGGAGGACCACCGTCGGCACCCCGTAGCTCCGCGCATAGTCCAGCACGTACTGGTCGGCCGCTCCCTTCGAGCACCCGTACGGGCTGCAGAACTCCAGCGGCCGGTCCTCCCCCACGCCGTAGAGCCGCAGCCGCTCGTCCACAGGCTCGTACCGCGATCCGGAGCACCGCAGCTCGACGTCCCGCAGATCCCCGTACACCTTGTTCGTGCTCGTGTACGCCACGGGCGTGGCACGCCCCAGGCGCCGCACCTCCTCCAGCACCCCGATCGTCCCGGCGACGTTCACCTCGTGGTCATGATCCGGGCGCTGGAGGCTTGTGGTCACCGCCACCTGCGCGGCGAAGTGAAAGACCTCCGCCGACTCCCGCACCGACGACCGCAGCGCCCGCCGGTTGCTCACATCCTCGATCCGCACCTCGACCAGATCCCCGTGCCGGTCGAGCAGGTACGCCGCGTTGCGCTCCACGCCCGGTCGGGCGAGGCTGTCGTACACGATGACGCGTTGCCCGATCGACGCGAGGCGATCGGCCAGGTTCGTGCCGATGAATCCTGCTCCCCCCGTGATCAGCGAGGCCCGCGTCTCCGCTCGCCGCCGCTGCCCGCGCCACCGGCGGAGGTCGCCGTTGCCGTCGGCGCCCGCCTCGCTCCGGTGCATGCCGACCACCCGTCGCGCCCGCTCGACGCCCCCCTCCTCCAGCAGCCGGCACAGCAGCTTCGGGCTCCCGTCCGCTCGGCACAGGCCGAGGTGGTGCTCCCGTTCGTCCGCGTGCAGCCCCTCCGGCGTGGGGACCTCCGGGTCCAGGTCCTCGACGGTGGACCAGTACACCCGCTCGGCGCCGCAGTCGGCGGCCTCGAGGAAGACCTCCGCCTGCCGGCGCTCCTCCGCGGCGGGCGTCGGGTGCGAGACCGACGTCACCCACACCGCCGCCCTCGAGCCGCTGGCGCGGATCGCGTGGTGGATCCGCGCCAGCTCGCGGCCCCACCCGAGCCAGGTCGGCGCGTGCACCGCCGGCATGGCGTGCACGCCCACCGCGTCCACCTCGCCGAGGATCCCCCTCTCCCCGAGCATCGCCACCCACGCCGCGTCCGGTCGGCTCGTCCCGCCGAGCACGACGCGCTTCCCGCACCGCCGCGCCCAGTACGCCGCCATCCCCACCATCTCGCAGTACCGGCCCCACCCCGGATCGAGCGTCCGGTCCCAGCGCGACATCCGGTCGGGCTCGTCCCACAACTCCAGGTGCGTGAACCGATCGCCGTGAACGGAGATCAGCACATCGATGAAGTCCGCGAAGTCCTTGGAGTTCCGCGGCGGCGACGAACTCCTCCCGATCAGTCCCAGCGACGCCGGCGTGAAGGCCACGTTCAGCACCACCCTTACCTGCTCGCGCAGCCGCGGCAGCAGCCACGCGTACCACGGCCCGCCCTCCTCCGTCAGCCAGTCCGCCCACGACACCCCGGTGCGCAGCTCCGTGATCCCCAGCGCCGCCAGCCGCGACAGCACCCGCTCGACGCGCTCCCGCTCGCCGGGGCGGAACCACTCCACGGCCCCCAGCACGGGCCGACCGGGCGAGCCGCCGCCCGCTCCGTCGCCGTGCCCAACCCGGTGCCCCGCCGCGGCTTCCCTCATATCGTCAGCCCCCTCGATGCGAGCTCCCGGGTCGCCGCGTCCACCCGGTCCTCCGCGATCTGCCCGCGCAGCCACGCGGCGAGGTCGCGCACCCCAGCGTCGAAGTCCACGCGCGGCTCGTACCCCAGCAGTTCCCCCGCGGCCCGGATGTCCGCGAAGCAGTGCCGGATGTCGCCCACGCGGTACGTGCCCGACACCTCCGGCCGCGGCGCATCACCCCCGATCGCCCGCGCCAGCGCTCTCGCCACCTCCAGCACCGTGAAGCTCCGCCCGCTCCCGACGTTGATCGCGTGCCCCGGCGCCCGGGCCGACTCCAGCGCCAGCACGCACGCCGCACACACGTCCCGGACGCTCACGAAGTCCCGCCGCTGCAACCCGTCCTCGAAGATCACCGGCGGCTTGCCGTTGAGCAGCCGCGAGGCGAAGATCGCGAGCACCGCCGTGTACGGGTTGCTCAGCGCCTGCCTCGTCCCGTAGACGTTGAAGAACCGCAGCGCCACCACCGGCACGCGGTACGCCGCCCCGAACATCAGGCACATCCGCTCCTGGTCGTACTTCGAGAGCGCGTAGATGGACGCGAGGCTCGGCCGCTTCGACTCCGGCGTGGGGACCGGCCGCAGCACGCGGCCCCGCGCATCCAGCAGGTCCCACCGACCCGCCTCCAGCTGCGCCCGGGAGCGCTCGGCGGGGTCCACCGCCCGCCCGCGGTCATCGACGCACCGCCCCTCCCCGTAGATGCTCATGCTCGAGGCGACCACCAGCCGCTTGACCGGGCGGTCCACGAGCGCCTCCAGCAGCACCGCCGTGCCGACGGTGTTGGCGCTCGTGTACCCCTCCATCTCGTACATGCTCTGGCCCACGCCGACCCTCGCCGCCAGGTGGTACACGGCGTCGAGCCCCTCCAGCGCGGAGATCACCGTCTCCCGGTGGCGAACGTCCCCCACGACCAGCTCCGCCTCCGGGTGCAGGTACCCCGGGCGCTCTCGCCCGGGGTGCACCTGCGCCTCGAGGCTGTCCAGCACCCGCACCCTTGCCCCCAGCGCGATGAGCCGATCCGCCAGGTGCGACCCGATGAACCCGGCCCCGCCCGTGATCAGAACACGCACGCCCGGCCCTCCATGGGAGAGCCGCAAGCGTTGTCGCACAGCGTGAGATTCTGCCGAAGGGCGGGTAAGGCCGGCGTCATCGCGGGCGCGGCCGGGGCTGCCCGCCCCCAGTTGCGCCGCGGCGGGTGCTACCAGTAGACGTACCGCCGGAACGCCCGGCGCTCCGAGAGCGACAGCGCCTCGACGTCCGGGATCAGGTACCGGTTCTCGTCGGTGTCCAGCAGCATCTTCCCGTGCTCCCCGAAGTCCTGCACGCGGTCCGACTGCGCCCGGATCGTGAAGCTCATCGGGCCCAGGTCCGTCTCCACCGCGAAGCTCAGGTGGTTCCCCACAGGCTTGATCCCCTCGATCGCCCGGATGGTGTGCACGAAGTACCGCTTCTGGAGCGACTCGCACACCAGCCGCCGCGCCCCGTCAGGCCACAGGGAAAGGTCCCGGATGATCCCGACTTCGAGTTCACGCCCGGAGGAGTCCAGGTAGCGCAGCGACAGGTACGCCTCCGGGTGCTTCACGGGCATGCACCGCATGGCGTACACCCCGCCGTAGATCCGCTCGCCCCGGATCGTCACGTGCAGCGCCCCGTGCGTCCCCAGGTGGATGTGCGCGAACGACGGGTCGAGCCATCGGACCCGGTGCCCGTCGATCGGCGGAAGCGGCCCGCCGTCGGTCTCCGTCTCCCGCCCCGATTCGTCCGCCGCCTGGTCGCTGGTGCCCTGCAGGCTCACCAGCCGCGCGTACGCCCCGCCCCGCCTCATCAACTCGTCGTGCGGACCATGCTCGACCAGCCGCCCCCGGTCCACGACGAGGATCCGGTCCGCGCACCGCAGCGTGCTCAGCCGGTGCGCGATCGCGATCGTGGTCCGCCCCTTGACCAGTTCGCGCAGCGCCCCCTGGATCGCCGCCTCGCTCTCGGCGTCCACGCTGCTGGTCGCCTCGTCGAGGATCAGGATCCTGGGATCGGTCAGCAGCACCCGGGCGATCCCCACCCGCTGACGCTCGCCGCCGCTGAGCCCCGCCCCGCGCTCGCCGACCCACGTGTCGTACCCGTGCGCCTGCCGCATGATGAAGTCGTGGCAGTTCCCCGCCTTGGCCGCGGCGATCAGCTCCTCCGGCGTCGCCCCCGGCTTCCCGTACGCCAGGTTCTCCGCGATGCTCCCGCGGAAGAGGAACGGCTCCTGCAGCACCACCCCGATCTGCCGCCGCAGCTCCCCCTTGCGGATGTTCCGCACGTCCACCCCGTCGATCAGCACCCGCCCCTCGTCCACGTCGTAGAACCGGCAGATCAGGTTGATGATCGTCGTCTTCCCCGACCCGCTGGAGCCGACGATCCCCACCATCTCCCCCGGCGCGATGTGCAGGTTCAGCCCGCGCAGCACCGGCGTGTGCCGGTTGTACCCGAAACTCACGTTCTCCAGCGTGATCTCCCCCCGGATCGGGTCCACGCTCACCGGGTTCTCCGGCTCGGCGATCCCCACCGGCGTGTCCAGGATCTCGAAGATCCGGTTCGCCTGGGTCACGAACTGGGTCAGCCAGTTGGTGAACTGCGGCAGCGCCGCCAGCGGCCCGTAGAACATCCACAGGTAGCCGAAGAACGCCATCAGCTCACCCAGCGACAGCCGGCCGTCGATCACGTCCCGCCCCCCGACGTACCACACGATCCACCCACCGAGCTGGAAGACGATCCCGACCAGCGGGTTGAACGTGCCGATCGCCGCGTCCACGTTGTGGCGCGACCGGCGCAGCCGCTCGGAACTCGCGCTGAACCGCGACAGCTCCCTCGCCTCCTGGCTGAACGCCTTGACCACCCGCACCCCGGAGAGCATCCCCGACAGCGCCCCCGCCTGCTTGCTCGAGGCGTCCCACGTCTGGTAGTACCGCGGGTACACCTTCCTCCAGAAGAAGACCGTCGCCCCCATGATCAGCGGCGCCGGCAGCAGCGCGCACAACGCCAGCCTCGTGTCGATGCTGAACATCATCACCCCCACCCCGACCACCATCATCAGCTGCAGCAGGAACCCCCCCGTCAGCTGCCAGATGAACCCGTGCAGCGCCTCGGTGTCGTACGCCACCCGCCCCACCAGCGAGCCCACCTGCTGCCGGTCGTAGAACCCCAGCGACAGGTGCTGCAGGTGCCCCACCAGCCGCCCGCGGATGTCGTGCGTGATCGACGTCCCCACGCGGCTCGCCAGCCGGCCGCTGAAGATGTTCACCACCGCGCGCAGCACCTGCACCCCCGCCAGGACCCCCACCACCCCCAGCAGCGCCGCCGTCGCCGCGCGGTACCGCTCCGCCTCCGCCGACAACTCCGCCGCGGCCGTCCTGCTCCCCGGCAGCACGTGGTCCACCAGGTAGCGCGTCAGCTGCGGCGAGACCAGGTCCAGCGCGATCCCCGCCACCAGCAGCGCCATCATCAGCGCCGCCTGCTTCCGGTACGGCCGCATCAGCCGCATCATCCGCGACAGCACCGCCCCGCGGCTGACGCAGTACGCGCAGCTCTCCCCCGGCTGGTCCAGCAGCAGCCCGCACTTCTCGCACCGGCGAGGGTCGTGCTCGTCCTCCGGGTGGATCTCCACCGGCTCGCCCTGGCGCAGCTGCTCCAGCTTCGCCGCCACACGCTCGTACCGGTACGCCTCGCGGTTGCTGTACCGCAGCACGTCCACCACGATCCCGTCCACCCGCGCCGTGAGCATCCCCGAGCCCACGCCGGGCAGCAGCCGGAACTCCCGGACGTCGCGCACCGCCAGCGACGCCGTCACCTCCCCCGGCGGCTCCTCGCCGACCACCAGCAGCCGCTCCCGCGTCACCAGCAGCCACTGCCGCCGGTACCGCCCCGCCGCGTCGATGTCCGTCGGCGAGCACAGCAGCAGGTCGCCCTGGTCGATCCCCTCCCTCGCCATCCGCTCCGCGACCGCCGCCGGCGGCGTCTGCCGGAGTTTGCCGTTCAGACTCGCGTGCCCGTTCCGGCTGGCGTGTCTCATCATCGGCGGTGAGCCTAAGACGGCTCACACGGTGAGTAAATCCTGATTCACAGAAAACGCGGGCGTTCCGCAAAAACAGGCCGGTCGGCACGCCGGGCCGCTTCGGAACCATGGCATAAGAATGGGGGAAGATCCAGGCGCACCGGGCGCCTGCGGCGGATACCACGCAGCGCCCCCGGGGACGCCCCACGCGGGGGAACGCCCGCCGCGTTCATCCGTCGGCGCGGCTTTGCGGCTCCGGCGCACGTGAGAGAACCCTTTCCGGCGCCGGGCCGAAAGAAGCGGCGTCAAGGGGGGCACCTCACGGGGGGGACCCATTCAGGAGGGCACACATGAAGACGTATCGATCCGTGACGGCGGCCGCGATCATCGGCGCGGCCGGGGCGATCGGGGCTCTCTCCATCGGCTCGGCGCTCGGCCAGCCGGCCACCCAGCCCGACCAGCGGCCCGGGCAGCCCACCACCCAGCCCGGTCAGCCCGGCCAACCCGGTCAGCGGCCCACCATGACCCCCGGCCAGCAGCGCGGCACGACCGCCAACGAGCGGCTCTTCGCGCTCGAGGGCGCGGGCGCCGAGCGGCAGATCCAGCAGCTCGCCCAGCGCCTCAACCAGATCGAGCAGCAGATGCAGCGCACCAACCAGCAGCTCTCCCAGCAGGTCAGCCGCCTGGACACCATGCAGGGCGAGGAGAAGATCAACGCCATCGGCAACGTGCTCGAGGAGATCGTCAACGAGCACGAGCAGCTCCACACCTACCTCACCGAGCTCCGCACCGCCCTGACCGGCCCGACTTCCTCGCCGGGCGCGACCACCCCCGGCACCCCCGGGCAGCCCTCGCGCCCGGGCCAGAGCGAGCGGCCCGGCGAGTGACCGCTCCGCCGCGACCTGTCGCTGAGGCGCCGCGCCGGCCCGCGTGACCGGCTCGGCACTCCGCGGTCCTCCCCCCCTCCCCGGCTCGGGGAGGGGGGGAGCCGACCGGCGGTGAGCCCCATCGGGGATCCCGCGCCGGCCCGGTGTTGAGGCTGCCGGATGGCCGGGCTATCCTCTGGACCCCCTGCCTTTCACCGCCCGGGGGGCGAGAGGAACACCCCGACATGGCCACGACCGGCACGATCACGCAAGTCATCGGCTCGACCTTCGACGCGCAGTTCCCGGAGGACCAGCTCCCCGAGATCTACAACGCCATCACCATCAACGAGGAGACCCCCGTCGGCGTCATCCGGCTCACCGGCGAGGTCCAGCAGCACCTCGGCGGCGGCCGCGTCCGCGCCGTCGCCCTGGGGTCCACCGACGGCCTCCGCCGCGGCATGACCTGCACGGACATCGGCACCCCCGTCCGCGTCCCGGTCGGCGAGAAGGTCCTCGGCCGCGTCTTCAACCTCTTGGGCGATCCCATCGACAAGCTCCCGCGGCCGGAGGGGGCCATCGAGCGGCCGATCCACCGCCCCCCGCCGGACTTCGCCCAACTCAACCCCAACACCGAGATCCTCGAGACCGGCATCAAGGTCATCGACCTCCTCTGCCCCTTCGTCCGCGGCGGCAAGATCGGCCTCTTCGGCGGCGCCGGCGTCGGCAAGACCGTCGTCATCCAGGAGATGATCGCCCGCGTCGCCCGCAACTTCGGCGGCTACTCGGTGTTCGCCGGCGTCGGCGAGCGAACCCGCGAGGGGAACGACCTCTGGCGCGAGATGCGCGAGGCCGAGTTCATCGACTCCGAGGGGAACAAGGCCCGCGTTCTTGACAAGGTCGCCATGGTCTTCGGCCAGATGAACGAGCCCCCGGGCTCCCGCCTCCGCGTCGCCCTCTCCGCCCTGACCATGGCCGAGGAGTTCCGCGACGCTTCCGGCAAGGAGACCCTGATCTTCATCGACAACATCTTCCGCTTCACCCAGGCGGGCTCCGAGGTCTCCGCTCTGCTGGGCCGCATGCCCAGCGCCGTCGGTTACCAGCCCACCCTCTCCACCGAGATGGGCGAACTCCAGGAGCGCATCACCTCCACGAGCAAGGGCGCCATCACCTCCGTCCAGGCCATCTACGTCCCCGCGGACGACCTGACCGACCCGGCCCCGGCCACCGCCTTCGCCCACCTCGACGCATTCATCGTTCTCTCCCGCGGCATCGCCGAGAAGGGCATCTACCCGGCCGTGGACCCGCTCGCCTCCAGCTCCCGCATCCTCGACCCCAGCATCATCGGCGAACGCCACTACCGCGTCGCCCTCCGCGTCCAGCGCACCCTCCAGCGCTACAAGGAACTCCAGGACATCATCGCCATCCTCGGCGTGGACGAGCTCTCCGAGGACGACAAGCTCGTCGTCAGCCGCGCCCGCAAGATCGAGCGCTTCCTCAGCCAGCCGTTCTACGTCGCCGAGGTCTTCACCGGCTTCCCCGGCGTCACGACCCCGCTGGAGCAGACGATCGACTCCTTCGAGCGCCTCTGCAACGGCGAGGGCGACGACCTCCCCGAGGGCGCCTTCATGTACGTCGGCACCCTCGACGACGCCCGCAAGAAGGCCGAGAAGATGAAGGGCGCGTAAGCCCGCCCCGGCTTCAGCCCGGCACATCACGCATCAAGAGAGCCCCCGGCGCAAGCCGGGGGTTTTTCGTTTCCGATGCTCCGCGATCGTTGGCCGGGTTCGCCCTGCGGCCTGCAATGCTTCGTTGCCCTACATCACGGCAGGCGATCTGTACCCTCAATGAGCAGCCAGATCCCAAGAATAGGGGAACTTTCAGGAGATATCCGAGGTATGAAGGTGGTGCTTGGGCCGTAGCTCCAGATCGGAGTGTGCATAAGTGCATGCTCTTACTCAATTTGCGGTGTCACCTTGTCGCTCACGCGTGAGTGATTGGGCATGCTCGAGCCCTTGAGATGTCATATCCATATGCGAGGAGTTGACCCGGCGATCAGAACCGGTATATTGAAGCCCATGGCTCGTTCGCCTCTGCAACAACCTCGGGGTGCGGCCGTTACAAACGCTGTGGACGACGATGGCGGTGCGATTTGCCGACTCCCGGGCGACGACGCGCTCACGACAATGTTGGTGCCTGGACGAGCGATATGAGTCGCCTGGCTGTTATGTCTCGTGTTCGTCGCCTCTGCAATCGGGAAGTTTGTGTCGCCGCATTCGTCAGTCGGCGTATTGCGAGCGACCTTGGGAGTCGGGCGGGGTGGGGCGGCATGGTTGACAGGAGCGCTCGTGCTCTCGGAGTCCTTGATCGGAGCCTGGCTCGTCATGGCCATGGGGAGTCGAGGGCGGCTTCGTGCCGCACTCTCCCTTGTGGTAGCGTTCCTCATTCTCGTAACGATCGGTGTTGTCTGGCTTATGGCAATCGGGTCGCCGCTGTCCTGTGGCTGCGGGCTTCCAAAGTTCTCCGATGATCCGCGCGTAGGACAGTCGATCGCATTGACTCGAAACTTCGGATTGCTTGGTCTTGCCGTTGGCGCGTGGATCGCGACGAGTTCTCGGAGGAAGTGTTCCACACAAGGAGCGAGTTTATGAAGATCGTTGCTCGAAGACTGTATCGCGGCGCAACACACTCGGGCATCGTGCTCGTCGTCGCTGCGACCTCATTGGTTGGGTTGGTAGTCGCGGAAGCCGTAGTTGCATTTGAGCCTGATCCCCCCGCCCCGTCGGACCCGTGCCGATGCACCGTGCCGGCCGGCTTGACATGCAATGGGATCCAGATCGAAGATACCGAGAACTGCCCAAAGGGACATGGATGCTCTTGCCGCCCGGTCTGGTTCGAAGGGTCAAGCGGTTCATGCATCCAAGCGGTCTTTGCTGAGTGTGTAGAGCCGAACGTTGAGTAAGCTCGATCATCGTGCCACGCTGGTGGCGCCGTTTGAGCCGCAACGGGTGGCCTCGTCCGAGAGATGAGATCACCCATTAGATTGGGAGGGATATTTGTGCCACTCCTCAGTGTGGAGCCGTCGCGGTGCATCTCGGGACAAGCAGACTGCGGACAACCGTCGCCGTTGGGTTCGCCATCGCCGGCGTCGGCATGGCGATATGGACGGTCGTGCGTCTCATGCCGCCGTCCCGGGTTGCCACCTCTGCTGCGGGGCCCGTGAGGCCCGCGGGTGCGACCGCGGTCGTCGCGTTCGACGTTGATCCAAAGTCGGAGACGATCGAGAAGGCCGTGCAGCGAATGGATGAGGCGCTGGGGCGGGCCATCGCGCAGCCCCTGCCGGACAACGCGCCCCCGCCGGTGGCGACGGAGGAGTTCCGCCGGGAGTTCCGAGACCTGCTCTCGCTCTATCTCTCAGGATCGGCGGACGAGTTCTCCGCGTACCTGGCCGAGCGAGCGCTGGAGCCGCCGCCGAACTGGGAATCGCCGCTGAGCAAGGAAGCGTGGAACGATCGGGCGAGGCTGCTGCGACACGCTCGGATGACGACGTCCGACGTCACGATCCGGCCCCGGTTCCTGAAAGGCCGGGAGATTCTCTACGATGATCAGACGCGCATCAGCACGGCGAGCCGGCCGGAGCGCAAGCCATCACTTCGAGACCCCGCCCTGGCCCGATTGGATGTATACGAGGTCCTGCTTCGAGCCGAGATGACCGGCATCGAAGGAGAAAAGTTCGTCGCGAGGCTGGGGCTCTGGTTGGCATGGGACGATCGTGCGAGGCGATGGACGCTGACGCACATACGCGTGTATG
>Ga0207864_1001511_pt1 | contig 25221 bp, 17 predicted proteins | sample HigsolmetaAR202D_FD_184834 | JGI IMG/M metagenome (GOLD analysis project Ga0207864, IMG submission 184834) | Ionic liquid and high solid enriched microbial communities from the Joint BioEnergy Institute, USA - AR20-2-D (SPAdes) (version 2) ... | reverse complement strand
CGCAGCACCTCCATGGCGTCCGCCAGGAGGTACCCGCCGTTCGCCCGGAGGAGCGAGCCTGCGCGGATCATGAGGAAGTCCGTGGTGAGCACGCCCTGGAGGACCCGGTGCTCGATCCGGCCGAGCAGGTTTGCGAACGTGGGGTTCGGCTCCTCGATGACCGGTGCGGCGCCGTCCTCCCGGGAGACGAGCACGTTCACCATGTAGCGCCGCTGGAACTCCTCGTTCGCGATGGTGCGGGCGATCACCTCGGGGTCGGTCTGGGAGAGGGTGGCGAGCTTCCCGATCGTGTCCAGCAGGTCGCGCTCGACCGCCCGGAGGAACTCGAGCACGGACGGGATGTCCCGGTAGCGTGCCCGGAGTGCGCGCAATAGGTGGGCGGCCACCGTCTCGGCGCCGGCCTGGTTCAGGTCCTGGAGCTCCTTCTGGGCGCGGGCCGCGAACTCGGCGATGCGGGGGAGCACCTGCTCCAGGGTGGCCTGCATGGCCTTGCGGGCTTCATCGATCCGGGCGCGCTCCTCGGCGGGGAGCTCCGCGATCTCCTCGTCGGTCAGGATACGGCCGTCGCGCTTCGGCATGAGGACGATCGCCTGCGGCCGGGCGACGAGGGCGAGCCCGCGCCGTTCGGCTTCGGCTTCCGCCTGCTCCAGGAGCGCGCGCTGCTCCTCTTCGAGGCGCCGGACGATCGCCGCGCGCCGCTCCCGGTACTCGTCGCTGCCGAACACCTGCGGCAGGTCCGCGGCGAACTGGGCGGCGAGCCGCTCCATGTCGTCGGCGAGCCGGCGGGCGGTTCCGGGCGGGACGCGGAGCGCCCGCGGGTGGCGGGGATCGTCGAAGTTGTTGACGTAGCACCACTCGTCCGGGACCGGGCGGGTCGCGGCACGGCGCCGCAGCTCGGCCAGGGCGGCGGCCCGGCGCCCCGTACCCTGTTCGCCGACCACGAAGATGTTGAAGGCCGAGCCCTCGATCGCCACGCCGAACTCCAGGGCCTCCAGCGGCCGATCCTGGCCGACCAGACGGTCCAGCGGCTCCAGCTCCGCCGTGGTCCGGAATCCATACGCCGACGGGTTCGCCGGCTTGCGCAGCGCCTCGGGCGACAGGGACCGGATCGTCATGGTCAGGCGTCGGGCGCGCGGACGCTCCGCGCGCCTCGCGATCAGGGTTCCGGGTCACGCTCCATGCGGCCGGGCACCCCCGGCCCCCTGCCGAGGGTGCAACAATCAAACCAGCCCCATCAGCGGCTCAGGCCGACCCTGGCGGCGTGCTCCGGGGAGGGATCCGGCTCGCCGCCGTACTGGTTGTATTCCCGGGCCGCCCGGTTCATGAGCGCGGTGATCGGGGATGGGGAGAGCGGGGAGGCGAGCTCCATGCCCCTGACCTCCCTGGCCGTGTCCACCGCCCCCGCCCCCGGCCCCGGGAGGAGGCGCGCGGCAAGGCCGAGGAGCGCGGCGGACGCCGCAGGGAAGAGGTCGTGGAACGCGCCGAGCACCTTCGCCTGCCAGGTCAGCGTGACCACCGCTTCCCGCCAACGCGTGGCTTCCACGATCCGGCGCGCGGCCCGCGCCACGCTCGTGGACGTGAGCGGCAGCGAGTCGCCGATGCTGAACCAGATGAACTCCCGGGTGGGCCGGCCCTTGAAGTACGCGTTCACCGGCGAGCCGGTCCGCATGAGCCCGGGGATCACCGTGGTCACGGCAATACCCTGACCGGACAGCTCGGCCCGGAGCGCTTCCGAGAAGCCGCGCTGGGCGAACTTGCTGCAGGTGTAGGGCGTGAGGTGGGGGATGGCCACCCGCCCGCCGATCGACGTGATGTTCACGATCCGGCCGCCCCGCTGCGCGCGCATGAGGGGCAGGACCGCGAGCGTCGCGTGGACCGTGCCCCAGAAGTTCACGGCCATGGCCCGCTCGAAGTCCCGGACGGTCATGGTCTCGAAGGGGCCGACCTGGATGACCCCCGCGTTGTTGACCAGCACGTCCACACGCCCGAAGCGCTCGGCCGCCCGCTCGACCAGCGCCTCGACCTCCGGCCGGCAGGTCACGTCGCAGGTGAGCGCGAGGACGCGGGCGCCCCGGCCCACCAGGTCGGCCTTCGCGTTCTCCAGCTCGACCGGGTCCCGCGCGCAGATCACGAGGTCGCACCCGTGCCGGGCGAACTCCCGGGCGAGGGCCAGGCCGAGCCCCCGGGAGCCGCCGGTGATCAGGACCACGTTCCCGGCCAGGTCGCCGGCGTTGCGCCCGCGCATCGTCCGCCACGCCAGGTAGCCGAGGGAAGCGCCCGCCGCCCAGCGCGCCGCCCGCTGCCATGATCGTCCCGCCATGCTCCGACTCCATCCCCGTGTCACGGGATTCGGTTCCGACTCGTGGTCCGGTTCGAGGGATGCGCACGCACCGGGCCAGGGCGGCAGGGTGCGCCGGCGCCCGGGCGCGCCGCGTGTGGTCCGGGAAGAGCCCCCGCGCGCAACGGCGGACGAGCCGGGCGGCCATGTTTCGGCAGGCGCCGTGGGGAAGCGGAGGTCGCTCGCCGGATCGGGTCGCGGAACGCCGCGGAGGGCGCCGGGCGACGTCGCCCGAATCCCCCCGGTACATTCGACCCGCCGGCGCCGATCTCCGGGGAAGCGCTACAGCCCCCCGTCGAAACGGGAGAAGAGGAGCATGGTGAAGGCGACGTAGCCGGTCACGAGCAATGCGCCCTCCCACCGGTCCAGCCGCATCCGGGTCCACGCGAGCGGCAGCAAGGCGATGCTGAACGCCAGCATGATGGGCATGTCGATGAGGAGGACGTCCCTCGAGAAGGTGAGAGGCCGGATCACCGCGGCCACGCCGAGGATCCCGAGCAGGTTGAAGATGTTGGAGCCGACGATGTTGCCGAGCGCGATGTCCGCCTCCCGGCGGATGGCCGACACGACGGACGTGGCGAGCTCCGGGAGCGAGGTCCCGATGGCCACTATGGTCAGGCCGATGGTGAGCTCGGAGACGCCCAGGGCGCGCGCGAAGTGGGTCGCGGCGCCGACCAGGAGCTGGCCTCCGCCCATGAGCGAGGCGAGGCCGACGACCACGAGGAACACGCCCCGGAGGCGGGACTCCCCGTACGGCTCCAGTGCGCGTTCGACCTCGAACTCCTCGAACTCGGCCTGGACGGCGGCGCTCTCCCGCCTGGACGAGCGGATCAGGTAGATCACGTAGGTGATGAGGGCCGCGACCAGTCCCACCCCCTCGAGTCGGCCGACCATGCCTCCCAGGGCGAGCGCCGCCACGGCGAGGGACGTCAGGATCATGATCGGGACTTCCCGCGCCACGAGCCGCGCCTCGACCCGGAGCGGGTGGATCAGCGCGGCGATCCCGAGGATCAGGGCAACGTTCAGGATGTTGGATCCGATGACGTTGCCGACCGCCACATCGGTCTGGCCGCGGAAGGAGGCGAGGCCGCTGACCACGAGCTCGGGGGAGGAGGTGCCGAACGCCACCACGGTCAGCCCGATGACGAGCGGACTGACCCCGAGCGAGCGCGCGAGCCGGGCGGCGCCCCGCACGAGCCATTCGGCTCCGAGGTAGAGGCCGAGGAGGCCGACGGAAAAGAAAAACGCTTGCGTCAACATCGGCACGTCGTTCGAAAGCTATGCGCCCGGCGGAAGCGCCGCCAGTGGCGGCGGGGGCTCCGCGGCAGTTGCCCGATCCCGGGACCGGCGCTATCCTTCGACACTCGCACGCAACGCCTTCCGGTCATTCATCGTGCCATGCCGAAGCCGGATGACACTCCACTGATGCAACAGTGGCGCGACGCGAAATCGCGCCATCCGGATGCCATCATCTTCTTCCGCGTCGGGGACTTCTATGAAATGTTCAACGAAGACGCGGAGGAGGCGGCGCGGCTGCTCGGGCTCACGCTGACGACCCGGAACAACGGCGCGGCCGCGGAGGTGCCCCTGGCGGGGGTGCCGGTCCGGGCGCGGGACGAGTACATCGAGCGCCTGATCCGTCTGGGCCGGCGGGTGGCCATCTGCGAGCAGATGGAGGATCCGTCGGAGGCGCGGGGGATCGTGCGGCGGGAGGTCGTGGAGACGGTCACGCCCGGCGCGGTCATGACGGACACGCTCCTCTCCGCGCGCCGGAACAACTTCCTCATGGCGCTGGTGGAGTCCCGGGACGCGGAGGGCGAGGCGGGTTTTTCCCTGGCCGCCGCGGACCTCTCCACGGGCGAGCTGTTCGCGTGCGCCGTCCGGGCGGACGAGCTGGAAGCGGAGCTGGCCCGGATCGAGCCGGCGGAGATCCTCCTGCCGCGCGGGATGGAGGGGCGGGTGCCGTCCATCGCCGCGCACCTCGCGCTCCTCACCTTCCGCCCGGACTGGCTGTTCGACCGGGAGGTGGCGGCGGATGAGCTGAAGCGCCGGTTCCGGGTGCACGCCCTGGATGGTTTCGGTTTCCAGGAAGGCGACGACGGGCTCGTCTCCGCCCTGGGCGCGCTCCTCGCCTACCTCGCCGAGCTCCAGCCCGCCGGGCTCGGTCATCTCCGGACGCCGCGCATCGAGCGTCGGGGCTCCGGGATGGCGCTGGACGAGATGACCCGGCGCAACCTGGAGCTGGTGGAGCCGCTGAGGCCGGACCTGGCATCGAGGGTCGGCGGGCGAGCGGGCACGCTCATCGACGTCGTCGACGAGACCGTGACCGCCATGGGCGCCCGGCTGCTCCGGCGCTGGCTCCTCCGCCCGCTGATCGTGGCCGAGGAGATCTGGCGCCGGCAGGAGGCGGTGACCACGCTCTTCGAGAACGCCTCGCTGCGCCGGCGCCTGCGCGCGGAGCTCAAGGAGATCCGGGACCTGGAGCGGCTCGCCGCGAAGGTCGGCGCGGCGCGGGTCACGCCCCGGGAGCTGGCGGCCCTCGGGGCTTCGCTGGTGCGGCTGCCCGCGCTGAGGGAGCTCGTCACGGCCGAAGTGGCGGAGGCGGACAGCCCGCTCCTGGCCGAGCTCGGCCGGAACCTGGACCCCCTCGAGGACGTGCGGGACCTCATTGCGACCGCGCTCACGGACGACCCGCCGGCCGCGGTCTCGGACGGCAACGTGATCCGTCCGGGCTACAGCGCCGAGCTGGACGCGCTGCGCGAGACCCGGGACGGCGCCCGGGACTTCATCGCCTCGCTCCAGGCCCGGGAGCGGCAGCGGACCGGGATCGCTTCCCTCAAGGTCGGCTACAACAAGGTCTTCGGTTACTACATCGAAGTGACCCGCGCGAACCTGGACCGGGTGCCGCCGGACTACGAGCGCAAGCAGACGCTGGCCGGCGCGGAACGCTTCGTCACGCCCGAGCTGCGGGAATGGGAGGCCCGGATCGTCGGCGCGGAGGAGAAGATCGCGGAGCTGGAGGCCCGGCTCTTCGGCGAGGTGAGGCAGCGGGTCGCGGCGGAGGTGGCGCGGCTCCAGGACGCGGCGGCGCGGGTGGCCGCGCTGGACGTGCTCGCGTCCTTCGCCCAGCTCGCCGAGCGCCGGGACTACGTCCGCCCCGAGGTGCACACCGGGTACCGGCTGGAGATCATCGCCGGGCGGCACCCGGTGGTGGAGACCATGATGCCGCGGGAGGAGTTCATCCCGAACGACGTCGTCCTGGACGAGGACGCGCGGGTCATGATCCTCACCGGCCCGAACATGGCGGGGAAGAGCACGCTGCTCCGGCAGGTCGGGCTGATCCAGCTCCTGGCGCAGGTCGGTTCGTACGTGCCCGCGGCGTCCGCGAAGCTCCCGGTGGTGGACCGGATCTTCACCCGGGTCGGCGCGTCGGACAACCTGGTCCGCGGCCAGTCCACCTTCATGGTGGAGATGCACGAGACCGCGGCGATCCTGCACGGCGCCACGGCCCGCTCCCTCGTGCTCCTGGACGAGATCGGGCGCGGCACCGCCACGTACGACGGCGTCAGCATCGCCTGGGCGGTGACCGAGCACCTGCACGACACGATTGGCGCCAAGACCATCTTCGCCACCCACTACCACGAACTGACGCAGCTCGCGGAACAGTTGCCGGCGCTCGTCAACTACAACGTGGTGGTGAAGGAGATCGGGGACGACATCGTGTTCCTGCGGCGGCTCGAGCCCGGCGCCGCGGACCGGTCGTACGGGATCCAGGTCGGGCGGCTCGCAGGGCTGCCGGAGTCGGTGGTCGCGCGCGCCCGGGAGATCCTGATCGAGCTGGAGGGCGCCCACGGCGGGAGCGGCGCCGGCCTCGGGAGGCGCCGCCGCGGCCACGAAGACCCCGGCCAGCTCTCCCTCTTCGCGCCGCCGGAGTCGCCGGCCATCGCCCGGCTCCGGCGGATCGAGCTCGAGACGTTGACGCCGCTCCAGGCGTTGAACATCCTCGCGGAACTCCAGGCCATGGTCCGGGACGGAGAGACGCGGTAACATGATCTCGCCGCGCGGGGAGCGCGGCACCGACCGCGCGGTTGCAGTGTACTGCGCGGCAGGAGGACTGTGGATGAGGAAGCTCCGGCAGCTTGCGAGCGTCTGCCTCGTCGTCGCGGCCGGCCACGCCTGCACCGCGGACGAACGGATCGAACGGCCTTCGCCGCTCTACGGCGAGTCGCCGTTCCAGTTCCCGATCGAGCTGTGGGACAAGGGCGTGGAAGGCGAGACGCTGGTCGCGATCCACATCACCGCGCTGGGCGAGGTGGACAGCGCGTACGTGTACAAGTCCAGCGGATACTACGCCTTCGACTCGGCGGCCGTGGAAGGCGCGCGCAAGCTGCGTTTCGTGCCCGGGCGCCGGGGGGAGAAGCGGATCAACATGTGGGCGAAGTTGCCGGTCCGTTTCACCCGAGAGGGCGCGACCGCAGGCGAAGCCACCCGGATCCCCGACTAGGCCCTCGACCGGAGGAGCGACATGTCCGAACCCGGATCGCAGCCCGCGCTGGCCGGCGGGTCCGACCTCGCGCCCGCGGGCGCGGCGGATCCGTCCACGGCGCCCCGCACGGGGGGCTCGATCGTCGCGAGCGACGGCGCTCACGCGACGTCGCCCGAGACCCTGCCTCCGCGCAACGCCCGTCCCTACGAGAGCGTCATCGAGACCATCGGCTGGACCCCGCTCATCCGCCTGAACCGGGTGGTCGACGGCGCGCGCACGCCCGTCTACGCCAAGGCGGAGTTCTTCAACCCCGGCGGCTCGGTCAAGGACCGCATCGGCCTGGCCATGATCGAGGCCGCGGAACGGGAGGGGCGCCTCGGGCCGGGCGGCGTGATCGTCGAAGGGACGAGCGGGAACACCGGGATCGGGCTCGCCATCGCCGCGGCCATCAAGGGGTACCGCTGCATCTTCACGATGCCGGACAAGATGAGCCAGGAGAAGGTCCGGCTCCTTAAGGCGTTCGGCGCGGAGGTCATCGTCACGCCCACCGCGGTCCCGCCGGACCACCCGGACAACTACGTCCAGGTCGCGAAGCGGATCGTGGAGGAGACGCCGGGCGCGATCCTCGCGAACCAGTTCTACAATCCGGAGAACCCGGAGGCGCACTACCGGACGACCGGTCCGGAGATCTGGACGCAGACCGAGGGGCGGATCACCCACCTGGTGGCGGCGGCCGGGACCGGCGGCACGATCAGCGGCGTGGGGAAGTACCTCAAGGAGCGGAACCCCGCGATCCGCGTGATCGCCGGGGACCCGGAGGGCTCCATCTTCGCCCATTATTTCCGCACCGGCCAGATGGGCTCGGGCCACCCCTACAAGGTCGAGGGGATCGGCAACGACAAGATCCCGACCACGCTCTGGTTCGACGTCATCGACGAGTTCCACACGATCGGGGACGCCACCGCGTTCCAGATGGCTCGCCGGCTGACGCGGGAGGAGGGCCTCTTCGCCGGCGGCTCCGCGGGACTCATCGCGCACCTCGCCGTCCGGGTCGCGCGCGAGCTCGACGATCCGGACGCGCTCATCGTCTGCATCCTCCCGGACACCGGCGAGCGCTACCTCTCCAAGCTCTACAACGACGAGTGGATGCGCGAGAACCGGATGATGGAGCCGGAGCGGGTGACCGCGGCCGACATGCTGGCGCGGAAGCACGGCGCGCCTCCGCTCATCTCGGTCGAGCCCGGGACGCCGGTGCGGCAGGCGCTGTCCCTGATCACCACGCACGACATCTCCCAGCTCCCGATCCTGCGGGAAGGCGACTGCGTCGGCTCGGTGTCCGAGGCCACGCTCATGGCGCGGGTCATCGAGGACCCGGCCATCCTCGACCGACCGGTGGAGGTGTTGATGGAGCCGCCGTTCCCGGTGATCGACGCCGGCGTGGACGTGGCCGGCGTGGCCCGGCTGCTCACGCGGCAGAATCCGGCCGTCCTGGTCCGAGTGAACGGGGAGATCGCCGGGATCGTGACCCGGTTCGACATGGTGCAGCACATGATGCGGTGAGGCGCGGGGGCCGGGCATCCCCGGAGCGGACGCCGAGCGGCATCGACCCTCGAGGAGGGAAGCGGAGCGGGGCGCCTGCGCGGCCGGATCGGCCGAGCGCGAGCGCCCCGCGCCTTGTGCCGCCGGAGGTCCGGTCCGGCGGCGGCGTCGAGAGGGTCGGGGACCGCTGAACACCCCTTGCCGTGGGAGGAACGTGGCAGGCAACCACGCGTCGTCAGGGTCCCCGAAGATCGAACAACTCATTGGCAACAAACGCGTTGCCTCGTTGCGGTCATACCGCTGTCCGGCCGGAGGGTTCCCGCGGGTGCGGGCCTGCGCCCCGGCGGGTGTGTGCCAGCGGCCCGGGTGCGCGGCGCCGCTGGCCGCCGCCTGGCGGGGATGTTGCATTGGAGCCGGGCAGGCACTGGACCGAGGGGGCGATTCGTGGTACGGTCGATCGGGGTCGCGGCCTTCCTGGCGCTGGCGGCGTGCGCGACGGCGGGGGAGCGCGTACCGCCGGAGGGGCTCCGGATCTCGGCGCGGGATGCGGAGCAGACGGCGTACACCCGGGCGGTGACGTGGGCGTCGGATGCCGTGCTGCGCTACGTGGAGGGGGAGGCGGTGGCGGCGGACGGGTACGTCTTGCCCGGCCAGGGTGCGTGGCGCTTCATTTACGGGTCCGCGGGGCGGGAGGACGAGCTCGTGGTCACGGTCACGCCGACCACGATCGAGCAGGAGGCCCGGCCGCGCCAGTCGCCGCCCGGCTTCGCGCTGGGGGACGCCGCGCTGGACGACGGCTGGATCGACTCGCCGCGGGCGCTGGCCATGACGGGCGCGGGGGCGGACGGGTCGCCGTCCTCCCGGCCGGATGCGACGGTTTCCATGCTCCTCGTCCCTTTGCGTCCCGCGCAGTGGTTGATCCGTGGGTGGGCGGGCGGTGAGGCGCGGCAGTGGAGCGTGGATGCGCGGACCGGTGCGCTGCTCGCCGTGGAGTGAAGGCGACGTCGCCCGATCGGCCCTCCCGGGCTCCGGCACCGGGCACGCGGCGGCACGTCGCCGGCTGCGGAACCGCCGCGCCGGATGCGCGGTACCCTTCGAGTCCCGGCCGGGATGGGCCGGGTGAACCCCATCGCTGACGGGTGGAGACCGGATGAAAGTGGCGGTGCTTTTCGGCGGCACGAGCGCGGAACGTGACGTGTCGATCGCGAGCGGTGCGCAGATCGTGGCCGCGTTGCGCGAGGTGGGCCATGAGGTGATCGCGGTGGACACGGCGCGCGGCGTGCTCACGCCCGAGGAGGAGCGGGAGTTCCTGCGGCCGGAGGTCGCGCCGGTCCCGCCCGAACTGGCGGCGCTGGACATGCTGCGGACGGGGGACCCCACGGCGCTGACGCGGGCGCCGGAGTTCCAGGGGACGGACGTCGTCTTCCTCGCGCTCCACGGCGGGACGGGGGAGGACGGCACGGTCCAGGCGATGCTCGACCTGCTGGGGATCCCGTACACGGGCAGCGGCCACCTGGCGAGCGCCATCGCCATGGACAAGGAGGTGGCCAAGCGGCTGTTCCGGGATGCCGGCGTCCCCACGCCCGACTGGATCATGGCGCCCGCGCCGGTGGAGGACGTCATCGAGCGGCTGGGCCTTCCGGTGGTGGTGAAGCCGAGCAAGCAGGGGTCCACGGTGGGGCTCACCGTGGTCAAGCGGCCCGAGGACTACGACGCCGCGGTGGAGCTCGCCTTCCGCTACGATGACGAGGTAATGATCGAGCGCTTCATCCCGGGCCGGGAGGTGACCGTCGGCATCCTGGACGGCAAGGCGCTCCCGGTGGGCGAGATCATCCCGAAGCACGAGATCTTCGACTACGAGTGCAAGTACCAGCAGGGGATGGCGGAGGAGATCTTTCCGGCGGACCTCCCCGCGGACGCCGCCGCCGAGGTGCAGCGCATCGCCCTCGCGGCGCACGGGGTGCTCAAGCTCGGCGGCTACAGCCGGATCGACTTCCGAATGGATCCCGATGGCGGGTTCTGGTGCCTCGAAGCGAACACGCTCCCGGGGATGACCGCGAACAGCCTGCTCCCGAAGGCGGCGCGGGCCGCGGGCATAGAATTCCCGGAACTCTGTGACCGGATCTGCCGGCTCGCGGTGGCGGAACACCGGCGTCGACGCCGGGGTTAGAGAACCCTGATGGGCCGCCCGGTTCCGTCCGATGATCGTGCCGTTGCGAGACCGCACGGGAACGGTCCCCGGACGGCCCGGCGCCCGTTTGTTTTTCGCGAGCAGCCATCATGGGATACCGCGGCCAGCTCCCGTTCGCATTCGCCCTGACGCCCTGGGTCAAGCGCCTGTTGATCGCCAACGCGGCGGTCTTCTTCGCGCTGCTGATCCTGGATTCCATCACGCCCGGCCTCGGGCGGTACCTGGCGTTCGCGCCGGCCCAGGTGCTGTACCGCCCGTGGACGGTGCTCACCTACATGTTCGTCCACGCCGGGTTCTGGCACCTCTTCTTCAACCTGCTCGCCCTCTTCTTCTTCGGCCCGCCGCTGGAAGGGCGGTGGGGCTCGGACGAGTTCATCAAGTTCTACCTCGTCTGCGGGCTCGGCGGCGCGGCGCTGTCGTTCGTCTTCGCCTGGAACCACTCGGTGGTGGGGGCCTCGGCCGCGGTGTACGGCGTGATGCTCGCGTTCGCCATGACGTGGCCGGATTCGCCGATCTACATCTGGGGCATCTTCCCGGTGAAGGCGAAGTGGCTCGTGCTCATCCTCGTGGGGCTCTCGCTGCTCGGCACGGTGAACGGCCCGGGCGGGATGGTCGCCCATGCGGCGCACCTGGGCGGGTTCGCCGCGGCGTACCTCTACCTCAAGTTCGACCGTCCCTTGGCCGGCCACCGGGTGGCCCGGCTGAAGCGCCTGTTCCCGCGGCACAGGCTGACCGTGATCAAGGGGGACAAGGCCGCGGCCACGGTCGAACGTCCCGCGGTCAGCCGGCGCCGGGAAGAGGAGCGCCTGATGGACGAGGTCGACCGCGTCCTCGACAAGATCAGCACCTCGGGGCTCGCCAGCCTCACGCCCGATGAACGCCGGCTGCTGGACGAGGTGAGCCGGCGCTACCGGCAGAACTGAAACCTCCGGAGCACGGAAGACCCGGGCGGACGGATCCGCGGGCCCGGCGGTGCGGACGGCACCCCGGGGCGCACGGGATTCGCCGCGTCGGACGGGCGGGCGCCCGGGGATGCGGCCGGAGCGGGGAAGGCCGCGATCGCCGCGGTGCGACGTCGTGGGATCGGCGCGCGGCGCGTGGCGCACCCGTCGTCGCCCCGGACCGCGGGATTTCTTGACACCTCCCGGGCACGGTCGTACGTTCGGGATCCCCCCCAAATACCGCGACCCCTCAGCGGCACAGGAGGTAAGCATGACAGCCGGGAAAGCATATACCACCGATCGGATCCGCAACGTGGTGTTCCTGGGTCACGGTGGTTGTGGCAAGACGACGCTGATCGATGCGCTGTGCTTCGTCACGGGAACCTCCAAGCGACGCGGGAACGTCAGGGACGGGACCGCGATCACCATGTACGCCCCCGAAGAAGTCGGACACGGGATCTCGATCCAGACAGCGGTCGCGCATGCCGTGTGGGCGGACACGAAGATCAACCTGCTGGACACCCCGGGCTACCTGGACTTCACGGGCGAGGCGCTGGCCGCGACACGGGTTGCAGATGGGGCTGTAGTCGTCCTCGGCGCCACGTCAGGCGTCGAGGTGGGGACGGAGAAGGTCTGGGAATACTGCCAGGAGCGCGGTATTCCCAGACTTTTTTTCGTGTCCATGATGGACAAGGAGCACGCGGACTTCGACAAGGTCTACGCGGAGATCAAGTCCACGCTCACGGACCGGGTGATCCCGGTGGAGATCCCCATCGGCGCGGGGGACGGCTTCCGCGGGATCATCAACCTGTTCAGCGGCAAGGCGCACATCTACAAGCCGGATTCGCAGACGGGGGAGTACGAGGAGGCGGACGTTCCGGAGGAGCTGCGGGACAAGTTCGAGGCGTGGCGGACGGAGCTCTTCGAGACGGTCGCCACCACGGACGACTCGCTCCTGGAGAGCTACCTGGAGGGCGGGCAGATCGACCGCGAGCAGGTCATTACGGCCATGAAGGCGGCGATGCAGCGCGGCGAGATGTTCCCGCTCTTCTGCGGCACGGGTGAGAAGGCCTGGGGCACGCGGGCGCTCCTCTCGAAGCTCGTGGAGCTGATCCCGTCGCCCGCCGAGGCGCGGGCGGAGCTGGCGCAGCGGCCCGGGCTGGACCAGGTGGTGGAGCTGAAGGGCCAGGACGACGGTCCGTTCGCGGCGCTGGTGTTCAAGACCGCGACGGAGCCGCACGTGGGCGAGCTGTCCTACTTCCGGGTCTTCAGCGGGACCGCGGCGAGCGGGCAGGAGGTCCTGAACGCGACGCAGGAGCAGTCCGAGAAGCTGGCCCATCTGGCGATCCCGCACGGCAAGGAGCGCGTGGAGGTCGAGATGCTCCACGCGGGGGACATCGGCGTGGTCGCGAAGCTGAAGAACACGCACACGAACGACACGCTGTGCTCTCCGGACCGGCCGCTGGTGATCGCGCCGATCTCGTTCCCGGAGCCGGACATCGCCGTGGCGATCCGGGCGGCCAGCCGCGCCGACGAGGACAAGATCGGGAACGGGCTCGCGAAGCTGCACGAAGAGGACCCGACGTTCCACTTCGGCTACGACCCGGAGATCCGGCAGACGATCATCCGGGGGCTCGGCGAACTGCACCTGGACATCCAGATCGAGCGGCTCCAGCGGAAGTACGGCGTGCAGGTCACCACGGAGCAGCCGCGCATCCCGTACCGTGAGACGATCCGCAAGGTCGCGGAAGGGCAGGGGAAGCACAAGAAGCAGACGGGCGGTCACGGGCAGTACGGGGACTGCCACATCCGGCTCAAGCCGCTCCCCCGCGGTTCCGGCTACCGCTTCACGGACTCGATCGTGGGCGGCGTGATCCCGGGCAAGTTCATCCCGTCGGTGGACAAGGGGATCCAGGAGGCGGCGAAGAAAGGGATCCTCGCCGGCTACCCGGTGGTGGACTTCGAGGCCGAGTGCTTCTACGGCTCGTACCACTCGGTGGACTCGAGCGACATCGCGTTCCAGATCGCGGGGGCGCTGGCGTTCCAGAAGGTCGCGCCCATGGCGGATCCGGTGCTGCTGGAGCCGATCATGGAGGTCGAGGTGGTCACGCCGGACGAGTACGTGGGGGACGTGATCGGGGACCTCAACCAGCGGCGGGGCCGGGTGCAGGGGATGGAGCCGGAGGGCGGCAAGACGCGGATCCGGGCGCTGGTCCCGCAGGCGGAGCTGTACAAGTACGCCACCACGCTGCGGTCGCTGACCCAGGGCCGGGCGGCGCATCGGCGCAAGTTCCACGGCTACGAAGAGGTCCCGGCGCACGTGGCGCAGAAGATCATCGAAGCGGCGAAGAAGGAGAGGGAAGAGGTCCATGCCTGAGGGGCGCGGATGAGTCGACGTCGGGTAGCTGCGCTCTCCGCGGTGCTGGCCGGCACGTTCGCCCTCGCCGCGTGCGGCGCGGGCCCGAGCCGGGGCGCGGCGGACTGGGTCGTGGAGCACGACACCATCGGGGACACGGTGGTGGTGCGCACGGTGCTGGCCCGGGATCCGGCCCCGGCCTCCCTCGTGGAGGAACTCACCATCGGGATGCTGGAGGGCCCGGACGAGTACGTGTTCGGCGCGATCGAGTCCCTTGTCGTGGACGCCGAGGGCACGATCTACGTGCTCGACCGGCAGATTCCCGCGCTGAGGAAGTACGGCCCGGATGGGAAGTACCTGGGCGCCATCGGGCGGAAGGGCGGGGGGCCGGGCGAGTACCAGCGGCCGGACGGTGGGCTCGCCATCCTGGACGACGGCCGGATCCTGCTGCGGGATCCGGGGAACGCCCGGATCAACGTCTATTCGCCGGACGGGGAGCCGCTCGACTCGTGGCGGATGCCCGGCGGCTTCTTCACCTCCGACCCGCTGTACGTCGATCGGGACGGGTACACGTACACGCCGGTGATCGCGGCGCGGAACGATGATGGGACCTGGGAGGCCGGGCTCCTGCGGTTCGGGCCGGACGGCGCGATGCTGGACACGCTCCGGTGGCCGAGCCTGGGCATTGAGCGGGCAATGCTCGTAGCGGTGTGGGAGCAGGGGAACAGCCGCAGCATGAGTATGCAGAGCGTTCCGTTCATGCCCGACGAGCGCTGGGTGTTGGATCGGGAGGGACGGTTCGTTGGCGGGGCAGGCGACCGGTACGCGGTCTACGTGTTCCGTAAGGACGCGCCGGTCCTGCGGATCGAGCGTTCCTGGGAGCCGGTGCGCGTACACCCGGAAGAGAAGGCGGATCACGAACGGTTCATCACGGCCAGCCTCCGCGGGACCGACCCGGGGTGGCGCTGGAACGGCCCGTCGATCCCGGACGTGAAGCCCGCATTTCGTAGCGTGTCCGTGGCCGCCGACGGCCGGATCTGGGTACACCTGTATCAACCTGGGGAGCGTATCGCCGAGGAGCCGGACGAGGACGCGAACCGGCCGCCCGGCGTGCCCGCGCCGATGCGGTGGCGGGAGCCGACCGCATTCGATGTGTTCGAGCCGGACGGTCGGTACCTGGGCACCGTGCGCATGCCCGAGCGGGTGCGGGCGGCGTTCGTGCGCGGGGACTCCATCTGGGCGATCGCCCGCGGCGAGTTCGACGAGCAGTACGTCAAGCGGTACCGGGTGGAATGGGACCGGGCGGAGTGATGCGGGAATAGGCGTGACGGCCGTCGTCCAGCGGATGACTGGACCGACTGCCGTGCGGATGGCCCGGGGAGCGGCATTGCAGCTCCGCCTCGACCTGGCGGGCGCCCCCGACCCGGCGGGGGTGTTCGAGCACCGAGACGGTTCGGACCGGGGCGAGCTCGGGCTGCAGCCGCCGTGGAGGAGGTAGCCATCGTCGGCCGGGGCCGTGAGGGCGTTCTGCTGCGCGGCCGAACGGCGAGTCGGGGAAACCGCCGGGAGCCGGCAGTCCGGGTCGGTCCGACAACGCGGGGATGAACGAGCGCGCCGGGGGAAGGTTCCCCCGGCGCGCTCCGGTTTTCCTGGTCCCGACGCCTCAGTGCCGTCGGCCCCAGCGGCTGCTCCCTCCGCCCATGGTCGGCCACTCCGCGTTCACCGCCGGCCCCACCGTGTCCGCCACCGCCACGATGCCACCGTCCGTCGACCGCACGTAAACGGTCCCGTCCGCGCCTATGACGGGCACCTGGACGTAGTACATGCCCGTGCCGGCGTTGCCGCCGATGTGAGTCGCATAACGCAGCGTGCCGTCCGGCGCATAGCTGCGGAGCGTGTCCGCATGGAGCACGTAGGCGACGTCGTTGCGGCCGAGGGTGACCCCTCCCAGGATCGAGTTCGCGCTGCCCGGGCCGTACCTCGCCACGCGAGCGCCATTCCCGTCGTAGATTTCGAGCCCGCCGTCCCCCATGGGTACGTAGATTCGGCCGCCGGAGATCGCCAGCGCGTTCGAGTACGCGGGAACCCCGCCGAGCGGGCCATAGTAGTCCTTCCGCCAGACGATCTGGCCTGCCGGATCCACACGCACCAGGGAGCCGTGCAGGGCGACCACCACATCGCCGTTGTCCGCGACCGCCGGAGCCGCCGGGGCGGAGAGGGGAGCCGGGGTGCCCGGTCGCAGTCGCATGTCGAGCCGCCACTTCACCGCGCCGTCCCGGGCGTCTACCGCGGCCACGAACCAGCGGTGCGTGGTGACCAGGACGAGGAGCGTGTCGCCGACGATGACCGGCGCGGGGAAGAACCGATACGCGGGGGTGTCAGCCGGCTGCACGAGGGTGACCCAGCGCTCCTGCCCGTTCGGCCAGAGCGCCACGACCACGCCGTTCTCGTTCTCGCTGCCGAAGTAGATCGTCCCGTCCGGGCCGACCGCCACGCCTCCGTGGACGTGCTCGCTGCCGTACCGGTCCGGGAGCCGATACTCCCACAGCATGGTCCCGCTCGGGCCCACGGCCGCGACGCCGTACTCGGTCCCGATCACGACCGAGCCGTCCTCCAGCACCGTCGGCGGGTGCTCGAACCCCGTGGTCGTCCCGGTGAAGCTCCAGCGGTCCGAGCCACCCGGGTCGAACGCCCAGAGGCCGAAGAAGTCGTGGGCGTAGAGCGTGCCGTCCACGCCGGCAGAGAGGCCGCCGCGGCCCTGGACGGGTTCGCCGTCCCAATTCCCACGCCAGAGCACGCTGCCGATCGGCGGGCCAGCCACACTCACGGTCCTGCTCGCCTGGGCCGTCCGGGTACCCCAGCGCGCGAGCACCTGGAGCTGGTGCTGGCCCGCCTCCAGCCGGATCGTGTGCGTCCGGCCCGGCGGCAGCGGCGTGCCGTCCACCGTCCAGAACACCGAGTCGTCGGGCAGCATACCGAGGTCGGCGGCCTGGGCGCTCGCCCGCAGCACCACATCGGCGGACACGGACAGGGCCGCCCCTTCCGGCGGACTTTCGATGACGAGCTGGATGGGCGGCGGGTCGTCCTGGGACGGGTCTTTCTGCGGCTCCGGATCGGCGGGATCGTCACAGGCCGCGATCGCGCCGATCACGAGCAGCGCGGACAGGACCCGGCCTGCGTCCATGAGAAGGCGTCGCGTCATGGCGTGCCTCTCCCTCGCAAAGCGGGATTGCAATTCGAGACGAGGCTCCTATCTAAGAAGGCCTGGTGTCCACGCATTGTGACAGATCGTGCTCGCCGGGCAGGGGGCCGCACCGGCGTGGTTCCGGCGACTCGCCCGCGCCCGATACGGCTCGAGTCACGAGGTGCACCGGCGGGCTCGCCCGGCAGGGTGGGAGCGGCGGCACCGGAGGAGGGCCGCGCGGCCGCAGGCACGCCGGCCTGCGAGCGAGGCCGTCCCGTCACGACGCCGCCCGGGTGGCCGGCACGCCTGGCCGTAGCGCTGACCGGACGCCACCGGCCAGTGCAACGGTCTGCCCGAACGGGCCGGCGGGCTCGGGGGGGCGGCGCCGACCCGCGCCCGGGCCGCGCACTACTCCGCGAACAACCGCGCGAGCTCCAGCCGGAATCCCGGCAGCACGTCCTCGCCCTCGAGCGCATCCCCCACGCCGAGGCACCGCGCCTCCGCCCGCGTGCGGTACACCGCCACGGTCCGGGGCTCCGGGTAGACCACCCAGACGAGCCCGGCGCCGGCGTCCACGTAGTCGAACACCTTCGCCTGGATCTCCGCCGCCGCATCGGACGGCGACACGATCTCCACCGCCAGGTCCGGCGCGCCAGGGAAGAAGCCCTCCACGCCGCCCTGCGGGATCCGTTCCGAGGCGACGAAGGCGGCGTCCGGCGCCCGCACCGTCGGAGGATCCGTCGCGAGGATGAACCCGGTCTCCGCGCCGCACACCACGCCGATCGGGCGCTCCTCCACGTACCAGCGCAGGTGGTACCCGATCTCCATGGCGCAGCGCCCGTGGTCGAACCCCGCGGGCGGCTCCCGCACCACGACCCCGCGCACGAGCTCCCGCCGGCAGTCCTTCCCCGGGAGCCGCTCGAACTCCTCGATGGTGAGCCGGTCTCCACCGGCCAGGGCACGGTATGCCAGGGCGCTCTCCGCGTGTTCGTCGATCACCAAGCTAGGGCGACGGGTGGGGCGAAGCCACGAGGGATCGGGACAGGAGGGGCGCGGCGACGGGCGGCTGGCGGTGGGGAGGGGCCGTCGCGGGAATCGGCCCCGAATCCGGGGTCGAGCGCCCGTTGCCCGCCATCACGCGCCGCCCGCGGCCACGGGCTCCGCCACCCGCTGGTAGCGGCCGTCCTCGCGCCGGGTCAGCTCCCCGAGCACCGCCAGCGTCTCCAGGTGCCGGGCGACGACGTCCCGTCTGGCTCCCCGGAACGCCGCCGCCAGCTCCTCCGGCGTCACCGCCCTCGCCGTGGCCGCGTCCCGCACCGCCGCGAGCTGCGCGATCACGTCCTCCGGCCAGGCGGCGCGCTCGCCCGCGCCTTCCGCCGACGCCGCGGCCGCCGCCTCCAGCTCCAGCCCGGCCTCCGCGGCCGCTGCGCCCTCGGGCGCGAAGCGCGGGATCTGGTATTCGGGCCGCAGCCAGCGGATCAGCCCGCGCTTCTCCTCCTCGACGCGCTCGTCGTGCAGCCGCACGAGCCGCTCGAGGATCTCCTCGTCGGAGAGCGGCCACGGCCAGCCGTAGGCCTCGGCGACGAGGCGGTCCAGCTCGTCGTGGATGTCGCGCAGCACGCCGCACGCGGCGCTCTCGTGCACCGCGCGCTCCTTCTCCGTGAGCGGCTCGCCCGCGCGCAGCTTCTCGACGACGTTGTACATGCCCGTCATCGTGACCCGCTCGTCCCGGGCGAGGGCCTGCTTGCGATGCGCGTCCAGCCACTCGGCCGTGTCCGCGATGCGCTGCCGCAGCTCGGTTGGCGGGGCGGGGAAGGGGAAGGGGTCGAAGCAGAGGGTCTGGTTGTAGCGCGGATCGTTGCCGACCCCGAGCCTCCCGCCGGCAGCCAATGCCCAGGTCACATGAATCCGACTGGACAGAACGCCCAGATGGAACGCATCTGGGGACGCGATCACCCTCAACGTATCATCTGGCGCAACGGCTGCATCGAGGAACGTGAAGAAACGGTGCCTGGACACGTAGGGCGTTGCGATGTAGCGCGACAGACCGTGCGATGCTTGGCGGAACTCCTCCCGATTCCGAGCGAAGCGCCACCAGCGCTCGCGTGCTGCTCGATCAGAGTTGGCATCGCGCTGCGGCTTGACGCGCGTCCTTACCAGGTCGAACAGTACTGGGTAGGCACGTGCCTCTTCCTCGCCTCGTTGCCCAAAGTCGATGATCCACACTCCGCGTGGCTTCGCGGCCAGATCCCGGCCGTTAAGATGCGGCCGGATGATCTCCGCATGTCGCGGATCGTAATCGAGCAGCCGTTGCGCCTCATCCGCCTCCAGAACGAACCCGCGTCCGACCACGTTGAACCCATTCGACGCCAGGCCCCGATTCGCGAGGAGCGCTTCCGCGGCCGCCTTTGGGATGTCTGCGTGTGCGGTGAGGTCTGCATTCAGTCGTGAGACTCGAACCTCTGCCGTCACCCGCGCCTGGTCGTCCACCTGGATCAGCGTGGCGCGTTCCCGGATCCCGCGCGATTACGGTCATGGAGACTCTGACGGCCGCGCTGCCCGTTTCGTCGACCCACGGATGGTCGGGAATGGCCCAGCAGATGCGGGCACCGTGGTCAGCCGCACGTTCGATAATCCCCCGCTGCTGTTTCTGGCGGATCGTATTGGTCGTGATCATACCCGCGCGGATCGTCCGGCCCCCGGCAACCTCGCGGGCCGCCCGGTACCACCAGTACATCACGTAGTCTGCATCCTCCGGCACCTCCGGATACGCTGCGCGCAGCGCGTCGACGTATCCATCGCCGAACTCCTCGCGCTGCCGCCAACGCCCCATATACGGCGGATTCCCCACGATGAACTCCGCCTGTGGCCACGGCGCCTGCCTCGCGCCGCGGTACTCGAAGTACTGCAGCTTCGCGTCGGGATCCGGCACCAGCTCGCCGGTCACGGCATGCGGGATGCGGGGCGTGGGATCGGGACGCGCGCGGGCGGCGTCCTCCACGACGTCGTCCCACGCGAGCACCGCGTCCCGGTGCTCGAACGTGCCGGTGTCGACGAGCACGGGCTCGGGCGGGCGTGCGGCGCCGTGCGTGCGCTTCCACCACTGGTGGTAGCCGATCCACAGCGTCAGCTCGGCCAGCTCCCTCGCCCACAGCTTCACCTCGATGCCATGGAATTGCGACGGGTTCACTTCCTCGATCCGGGTTTCGTGCTGGCCGGTGATCTGCTCGATCTCCCGGAAGACCTCGAGCTCGATGCGCTTGAGCGTGTCGAGCGCGACGTACAGGAAGTTGCCGGACCCGCAGGCGGGGTCGAGCACGCGCAGCGAGCGCAGCCAGCGGTGGAACGCGTGCAGGCGGTCGAGCGCCTTCGCCGTCAGCTCCTGGCGCGTGCGCGGGCTGCCTGCGGCGTCGATGCGCTCGCGGAGCTGGAGCACCTCGGCCTGCACCAGCGTCCAGCGCTCGCGCACGGGCTCCTCGATCGTCGGCCGCACGACGCGCTCGACGTACGCGCGCGGCGTGAACTCCGCGCCCAGCCGGTGCCGCTCCGCGGGGTCCAGCGCGCGCACGAGCAGGGTGCCGAAGATCGCGGGCTCGACGTCGGCCCAGTCGGCGCTCGCGGCGCGGTGCAGGATGCGGAGGTCCGCGGGCTCGAGGGGGATGACGTCGCAATCCCGGAAGAAGTGGCCGTTGAAGCGGAGGAGCCGGTGGTAGCCGAAGGGGCCGCCCCGGTCCATGGCCTCCCAGAGGAGGCGGAGCGCGTCGGCGAACTCCCCGGGCGCGTGGAAGCCGATCTCCTCGATGGCCTTGCGGAACGGCTCGCCGGGGAGGAGGCCCACGTCCTCGGCGAACAGGGTGAAGACCACGCGCATGAGGAAGCGCGCCACGCGTTCGTGGGGGTAGCCGCGCGCCTCCAGGGCCGAGGCGAGCTCGGCCAGCCGCTCCGCCACCTCCCGGGTCACGGCCTCGGCGCGCTTCGCCGGGTTGCGCTTCTCCGGGTCCCGCCAGATGTCGACGAGGAGGGCGATGTCCTCCGGCCGGTCGGCGAGGGTCGTGAGGTCGATGCGGCGGCCGGCGTTGAACCCGCCGTAGGTCCCGTTCCAGCGGTCCCACACGATCAGGGTGCGGCCCACGTCCAGCACCAGCAGGTACGGCGGGATCTGCCCCGGCAGGTGCGACACGTAGCTCCGCGCCTGGCCGAACGCCTTACGGAGCAGCAGTTCGTTCGACCGGCCGGGCTCCTCGTCCTTCGCCTCCAGGAGGAAACAGCCCTGCTTGTACAGGTCCACGTAGTTCGTGGACTCGGTGCCGTCCGGGTTCACCACGCGGATCGGGAATTCGAACTGGTAGCCGCTCCCCGCGGGGTCCGGGCGCTCCACGCCCAGGGCGTCGCACAGCTCGATCAGGTAGAGCTGGGCGTTCGCGCGCTCGGAGGCGGGCCTGCCCGCCCAGCGCTCGGCCAGCTCGGCCAGACGGAGTTCGGTGCTCATGGGGTCAGACGAACTCGGATAGCGGAACGATCCGCAGCCCCGGGATCGACGGGAGGCGGCGGCCGCTCGTGACGAACGCGGTGCAACGGGCCGTGAGCGCGGCGGCGAGCCGGAGCGCGTCCGGAAACGCAACGTGGTGTACCGCGCGCAACTGCGCCGCGGCCCGGAGCTGGGCCCGGTCCAGGTCGATGAGCCGGATGCTGCGGCTCCGGGTGAGCAGCGCCTCGTAACGGGCCGCCAGCGGGAGGTTCCCGGCCCGGTACGGAACCTCCAGCAGCTCGAGGAGCGTGATGGCGGACGTCACGATCTCCAGTTCGCCGCGATCCGCGCCCTCGAACAGCGGTCGCACGATCCCAAGATACGCAGGATGCTCCTCGATGAGGTAGAGGAAGATGGCGGTGTCCACCGCCACGGGGCCAGGCCCCACGGTCTCGGCCAGTCCCACGCGCGGCGCCCGGACCCTGCGCGTCCTGCCGCGTCGTCGCTCCGGCCGCGGCTCCGCGCTCAGGCCCTGGAGCTCGAGGACGGAGAGCGGCTCCGCTTCCCCCATTGCCTCCTCCAGGATCCGGGTCACCTCCTGGGCCACGGATCGGCGCTCGCCCTTCGCGCGGGCCTGGAGCCGTTCGTAGAGCTCGTCGGGCAGGTTCTTGATGTTGAGGATGGCCATGGGGTTCCTCCATTCTTCCTCCAATCTGGAGGAAGCCGGGATGGCGGGTCAAGGAAGTCGTCGCCGCCCGGCGCCGGCCCGCGATCTCCTCGCCTCGCCCAAGTCCTCGCCTTACATTGAGATACGCCCCCGCCGTCGCATGCGATCGGCGCGGGCCGCCATGGGCGGGACCGGGCGAAGCCACGATCTCTCGACCCGGGAGGGAACGATGAACACACCGACGTCGCGCTCTTCGTGGACGTATGCCGACTACGCGCGCCTCCCGGATGACGGCAACCGCTACGAGGTCCTGGACGGCGAGGTGCTCGTGACGCCGTCCCCGTCGCCTCGGCACCAGCATGTGTTGTTCACGCTCGCCACCGCGCTCCGGCAGTACGTCGAGCGGCATGGGTTGGGCGTGGTGCTGCCGGCTGTGGACGTGCTTTTCGTGACGGGCCAGTTCCTGCGGCCGGACCTGGTGTTCGTGCCGAACGCGGCGCGGGACGGGATCACGGATCGGGGCGTGGAGAAGGCGCCGGGGCTGGTCGTGGAGGTGCTTTCGCCGACGTCGTCGTCCATCGATTCCGTGAAGAAGCCCCGGCGTTACGGCGAGCTCGGGGTGCCCGAGTACTGGGTCGTGGACCCGGAGGAGGGGGTGGTGTGGGTCTGGCGGTTCGCGGAGGGCCCGAGCGAGCCGGAGCGGACAACGGAACGGCTCGCCTGGCGCCCGGAAGGCGCCGGCGAGCCGCTGGTGCTCGAACTGGACGAGGTGTTCCGGCCGCTCTAGCGGGCGGTCACCAGTTCTTCATCTTCTCCACGATCGTGTAGACCGGCTTGATGTCCACCGGGACGGTGCCGGCCAGGCGGTCGAGGGCCGCGCGCATCTCCGGCCGCATGGTGCCGTACCGGGCGATCACCTCGCCCGCCTTGTCGTAGTCGCCCGTCGCCTGGATGGTGAGGAGGAGCGTGGCGAGCTCCCGGTTCCCGGCGATCAGGGCGTCCACATCCGCGCCGAAGCGGCCGGTCTCCGGGTCGTACCGGATGGCGCCCCGCTCCCAGAGGTAGTTGAACTGGATCAGGTTCGCCATCCCGTGGGCCGCGCCGGCGCCGAAGCGCACCGCCCGGAACATGTCCGCGAAGTGGCCGAGGAAGGCGCGGCGGACGAAGGCGTCGTCGTACATCCCGTCGGCGGCCAGCATGGTGATGTTGTGGAGCCCGGTGATGTCCGCCTTCGCCTCCTCCAGCGCCGAGTAGTGCTCCCGGAGCGCCTGGTTCACCGTGGTCCGCTCGCCGGAGGGGAGGGTGATGAAGCCCGGGCCCATGCCGTGCGCCAGCTCGTGCATCAGCACGTTCACGAACCACGGGTCGAACGTCACGTCCTCGACGAGCGCCGGGTCGATCACCTCCCGGGCGATCGGCACCAGGATCTGCTCGAACTTCGCGCGCATCACGTTGCGGAGCATCACCTTCTTCGAGCCCTTCGCCGCCCGGACCCGCTCGTCGTTCGGGAGGGCGAAGGCGATGGTCTGCACGCCGGCGCGGGTGTCGCCGCCGGTGTAGACCTCGTCCGCCACGCGGATCGGGCTCTCGAAGCCCCGGTCGAGGTTCTTGTACCGGTCCTCGATGGGGAGCCGGCGCTCCAGCTCGGGGAGGTACTCCTTCAGCCGCTCCAGCTCCGCGCTGGCCTGCGGGTCGCTGACGGTCACGAAGCTCTCGAAGGCGGCCTTGTAGCCCATGAGCCGGTCCTCGTAGACCTCGTAGGGGCCGATGGTCGGCTCGATGCGGCTGCCGGTGATGTCCATCCAGGCGACGTCGCTCTCGAAGTAGTCATCCGAGAGGAACGCGTCCGCGCGGGTGCGGAGGTACCGGGAGAGGGACTCGTTCCGGGAGAGGTCCGCGGCCTCCCGGAGCAGGGCGGCCGCCCGGGTCAGCTCGTCCCGGTACGCCTCGGAGTACGGCACGGCCTCGAGCCCGCCGTCCTCGGTGCGGCGGATCACCGTGAAGTAGCTGGTGAACGCGTCCCGGTCCTCGGGGTGCGCCTCCAGCCACGCGTTGAGCTCCTCGGCGGTCAGGTCCTCCGGGTAGTAGCCGGCGCCGGCGGGCTTCTCGCCCACGTCGAGGAAGGGCGCGTCGTTCTCCAGCCGGTCCCAGGGGCCGACCATGATGTCGAAGTAGGCGAGGGCCGCGTCGCGGCCGGCGCCGTGTTCGGCCTCGAGGCGGGCGAGCCATTCCGGGTTCCGGGGCGAGACCTGGCGGGTGAAGATCTCGTGCATGATGTCCGACGCCTGGATTAGGCGCTTCAGGACTTCCCGTTCCCAGGGTTCGAGGGAGGAGTCGTCGAAGTCGATCCGTGCCGGCGCGAACTGGGCCACCCGCGCCTCGAGCGCCGCCGGCGTCAGGCCGGGTGCCAGCATGGAGATGGGCGCCTCCTCCGCCTTGCCGCCCGCCCCGCACCCCGCCAGCAGCGCGGCTGCGGACAGAACGAGAACGGCCGAAACGGGTCGTTGCATGGTTTGCCCCCACGGTAGGTGTGGTGCCTGGTCAGCGGCCCGGCGGGCCAGGGTTTGCCGGGCGCGGCTGCGCGTCGGTACCCGGCTCGCCGGTGAAGGTTCGTTGCGGAACCAAGGATAATCTCCGGAGCGTGGTGAGCGCCAGCGTCGGGTCTCTTGCTTTCGGGAAATCTTCGGTATAGTTTGGAGGTCCCTGCCGCGCGGGCCGGGCCGCGCGGATGGCGGAGCGTCGATGGGGACCTGGAGCGGCATGGCCACACGGCTCGCGGAGTTGCGGAAGATCCTGGAGGGCCGGTTCCCGGATGCGGTGCCGGTCACGTACCGGACGGCCGCGGCGGTGGCCACGGGGCTGGGCGCGCTGGACCGGGTGCTGCCCGGGGGCGGGCTGCCGCGGGGGCGGCTGACGGCGTGGGCGCCGGGCGGAGGCGCCACGGCCATGCTGCAGGCCGCGTGCGATGCGGCGGTGGAGCGGGGCGAGCGGGCGGCGTGGGTGGATGGGGGGCGGGTGCTGTCGGGGGAGTGGCTGGCGGGGAGGGAGGGG
>Ga0207864_1001508_pt1 | contig 25268 bp, 21 predicted proteins | sample HigsolmetaAR202D_FD_184834 | JGI IMG/M metagenome (GOLD analysis project Ga0207864, IMG submission 184834) | Ionic liquid and high solid enriched microbial communities from the Joint BioEnergy Institute, USA - AR20-2-D (SPAdes) (version 2) ... | reverse complement strand
CTTCGCCATCGTCGGGCCGAGCTCGGCGAGCGCGTCGTCGAGCAGGTCGAAGTCGGTCGAGAGGTCCTCGCGCCGCTCGGCGCCGGCCGTCGCCGTCTCCCCCGCCTCGCGGATGAAGCGCACGACCTGGTCGCTGCGCTCCGCGAGCTTGCCGATGATCTCGTCGGCGTCGACGTTGAGCTGGCGGATCGTGCGGTTCTCGGCGGCGACGAGCTCGAGCGCCTCGTGCAGGTTGCGCAGCGCGGGCGCCCCCAGGCGAATCGCCTCGTTCAGGTTTTCGCCGTTGCCGCCGAGCGCGGTGCCGAACTCCCTGATGAGGAGGCCCAGCCGCTCGCGGTAGGGCATCCGCATCGTGTTCAGCACGAGGTCGTTCTGGACGGTCTGCTTGACCTGGCTCGCGGGTAGGGTGCCGCCGTCGGGCAGCGGCTCGCCCTGCGGGTCGCAGTCGATGAAGTACTCGGCGATCAGCGACTGCGGCTCCGACGAGCACTCTGTGTCCTCGCCGAGCACGGCGTGGTCGCCGCTCAGCTCGACGGTCACGACCGCCCGCTTCTCCGGGGTGATGTCGAGGTCGGTGACCGTCCCCGCGGGCACGCCCGCGACCCGCACCTCGGACCCGTCGACGATCCCGAACGCGTTGTACATCTCGATCTTGTAGGTCCGGGCGTCGTCGGCGCCCGCCACGCTCGCGAGCGCGCCCGCCGCGCAGGCCAGGACCGCCAGTGTCAGAGCGATGCGCCTCACGGTCCCGTCGGCAGCTGGGTCGGGTCGCAGTTGAGGGTGCCGCCGTCGGTGAACGGCACGGAGCCGTCGCCCGGGTCGCGCTCGAGCGAGCCGGGGCAGCGCTTGTGGTTGCCCACGTCAAGCGACGGGACGCCGAGGCCCTTGAGGATGTCGCCCGGGTCGAGCGGCGAGAGCAGGTCGACCAGGCCGGAGGCCGACGGCGTGAACGCGTTGAAGGTGGTCGCGACGCGGCCGAGGGCGCCGCTCGCGTCGGTGAGGCCCGACTTGGAGAAGTCGTCGAACCACCCGACCAGCTCGGGCGTGTAGGCGCGCAGGTGGGCGAGCTGCGGCAGGGAGTTGCGCAGCGAGCACGTCGCCTCACCCAGGGCGCCCTGGCCGAAGTCGCGGTCGGCGGCGTTTTCGTAGTCGGTGCGCGGGTCGGAGCCGCAGTCGGGCGCGCCCGAGCCCACCGCGACGCGGGCGAGCGCGGGCTGCAGGCGGGTGAGCTCGACCAGGTCGTTGCGCGCGCCCGGGCGGCGGACGACGCTCGCCAGGTCGCGCAGGGCGGGCACGGCGTCGGCCGAGGCCCCGCGCAGCTCGGCGAAGAACGGCCCGAGGCGCCTCGCGAGCGGCTTGGAGGCCTCGACCAGGGGGCCCACGTCGTCCAGCGCCGCGCGCAGGTTGACGAAGGTCGTGTTCGCCTCGCGCATGAAGTCCGGCAGGCCGCGCACCGCGCGGGTGATCCGCTCGCGCTCGGCGGCCAGCGCCCCCAGGGCCTCGCTGGAGGCGGCGACGAGCCCGGAGATGTCGCGCTCGCGCGCGGCGAGCAGCCCCGCGAGGCGGTCGGAGTCGACCAGAAGCTGCTCGAGGGCGCGCTCGTCGCGGGAGAGCTCGGCGAAGACGCGCCGCGAGGTGGAGAGGAACGGGTTCGCGTAGCGGAAGCCCCGGTTGGCCTTCCTGCCCACGCCCTCGTAGGCCGCCGCGAACCCGCGCACGGTGCGCTTGAAGTCGCGCACGGTCTCGTCGTCGAGCGTGTTGAAGAGCTGGTCGAGGTCGACCGCGGAGACGGTCTCCGCGCGGGTCAGCCGCCCGCCGTCGGGGATCTCCTCGCCCGCCCGGTTCGCGGGCGGGAGGGTGAGCTCGAGCTGGCGGCCCGCGATCGACGACAGCGAGCCCTGGCGGACCGTGGCCGTCGTGCCGCGGCGCAGCGGGGCGAAGCGCTCGTCGACGGTGAAGGTGACCTCGGCGCCGCCGTCGGGGGCGAGCTTGATGTCGGTGATGGTGCCGGCGCGCGCCCCCGCGACCGTCACCTCGTTCCCCTTCACGAGCTGGCCCGCGTTCTCCAGGTCCGCCGTTACCTCGTATTCCTCCCCGCCGAGCAGGGCGAACAAGGCGACCGCCGCGAGCGCGGCGACGATCGCCGCCCCCGCCAGCCTGCGTTTGCGCTCTTGCCCCTCATCGCCGGCCTCGTCGGCCTGGCGACCTGCGTGCCGGTCCCGCTCGGTCACGGGTTGCACGGTATCGAGAGACCCCTAAGCCCCATGACGATCACGTACCCGCGCCGGGGTCGCGGATGCATGACCGCTTTCGGCTGCGCTGCGACCGAGACCTTCCCGCGTGCCCCGTGTTGAGATAGGCACCGGTGCTGGGTACGCAGGGAGCACTACGCCCCTGGACGACGGTCGCGTGCGCGGCCGCGCTTGCGGCTGCCCTCCTCTGGGCGGGGCTCGCCGCAGGCGACGCCGACGCGCGCAACCGGTACGTGCCCCCGAAGGGGAAGATCTGGCACGGCGTCTCCGACACCGGCGACCTCGCCGGCTACCAGCGCTTCAACCGGCAGGTGCGCCACCACACCCCGCTCCTGCAGACCTTCTACCACTGGGGCGTGCCGCTCACGACGGGCGCGCTCGACCGCTGGGCGAGCACCGGCACCCGCGGCGTGCTGAGCCTCTCCACCGCGCCCGGCGGCAAGCCCGAGGTGATCACCCCGAAGGAGATCGCCACGGGTCGCGATGACCACTACATGCTGCGGCTCAACCAGTCGATCGCCAACTCGGGGCAGGTCGTCTACATCCGGCCCTTCGCCGAGATGAACCTGCACTACAACCCGTACTCGGGCTTCAAGGCGGACGGCTCGCTGCGCTCGCCCGCGCACCGCCCCCGCTGGTACAAGCTCGCCTGGCGGCGCCTCGTGACGATCGTGCGCGGCGGCTCGCGCGACAAGATCAACCGCAAGCTGCGGCGGATGGGCCTGCCGCGCATCCACCGGGCGAAGTCCAACAACGGCCCAATCTACGAGAAGCGCAAGGTGCCCGCGAAGCTCAAGCGGCCGAAGGTCGCGTTCATGTGGATGCCGATGACGATCTCCAACCCCAACATCCGCAAGAACCGGCCGATGGCGTACTGGCCCGGCCGGCGCTACGTGGACTGGGTCGGCACCGACATCTACGCGCGCTACGCGACGCCGGGCGTGTGGAGCGCGCTCGACCGCTTCTTCCACTCGAAGGCGATGCGCGGCCTGCCGTTCGCGATCGGCGAGTACGGGCCCTGGAACAACGACCGCCGCGGGCACTTCGTGCGCCGGCTGTTCCGCTGGGCGAAGAAGCACCGCCGCGTGAAGGCGCTCATCTACTTCCGCAGCGTGAACACGGACAACGAGTTCAACCTGCAGTACTACCCCGGCGCACGCCGCGAGCTGCGCCGCCAGCTCAGGTCGCGGCGCTTCCCGGAGTACGCGCCGGGGACCCGCAAGAACGAGAAGAAGCCCGGGAAGGGGCACCGGCGGAGCCGGGGGCTAGTCCGCGGCGCGCGCGCCGACGCGCCCCTTGAGCGCCCCCAGCTCCCGCAGCCGCGCCCGGCCCTCAGCCAGGCAGCGGTTCACCTTGGTGTAGGTCCAGCCGGTGAGCTCGCAGATCTCCGCGTAGGAGTAGCCCACGCCGAGCAGGACGAGCGCGCGCTGCTCGGCGGGCTTGAGGCGGCGCAGGGCGCGGGCGCGCTCGTGCGCGGCCTCGCGGCGCTCGAGGTGCTCCGCGGGGCACAGCGCGGGACTCGCGTCGCGGTCCGAGGGCTCGGCCGCGAGCAGGCGCTCGCGCTCGCGCCGCAGGGCGAGCGCCTCGCGGCGCACGACCAGGCGCATCCAGGCGACGAGACGGGGCGTCGGGTGCGGCGGGGCCTTGGTGAGCAGGATCAGGGTCGCGCGCTGCAGCGCGTCCTCGGCGTCGTCCAGGCACAGCGAGAAGCGCCGCGCCGTGCTGCGGAACAGGCCGCCGTAGGAGTCGAGGAGCGCCATCGCGCGCCGGCGCCGGGCGAACTCTTCGTCCACGCGAACGGGAACCCCGGCGCCCCGGCGGGGGCCCCCGCCGAGGGCTCTCCGCGCCGCGAGCCCCGAGAGGGCCGCGCAAGAACGCTCCCGCCGGCGTCGTTTATTCGGCCATGGCGCAGGGGCTTGATCCGACCGCGGGTATTCTGGCGCCGATGCCTACGTGTCTCGTCACCGGCGGTGCAGGGTTCCTCGGGTCGCACCTCTGCGACGCGCTGATCGAGCGCGGGCACCGGGTGCTGTGCGTCGACAACCTCGACACGGGCTCGCTGCAGAACATCGAGCACGTGCGCGACAGCGACCGGTTCAAGTTCATCATGCACGACGTCACCGAGCCGCTGTACGTCGACGAGCCGGTGGACTACGTCTACCACCTGGCCTCGCCCGCGAGCCCGATCGACTACCTGCGCCTGCCGCTGCACACCCTCAAGGTCGGCTCGTACGGCACGCACCACATGCTGGGCCTCGCGAAGCTGCACCGGGCCCGCTTCGTGCTCGCCTCGACCTCCGAGGTCTACGGCGACCCCCAGATCCACCCGCAGCACGAGGAGTACTGGGGGCACGTCAACCCGATCGGCCCGCGCGGCGTCTACGACGAGGCCAAGCGCTACGCCGAGGCGCTGACCATGGCCTACCACCGCCAGCAGGGCGTGAACACCGGCATCGTGCGCACCTTCAACACCTACGGCCCGCGCATGCGGCCGCACGACGGGCGCGCCATCCCGACCTTCCTGCGCCAGGCGCTGCAGGACAAGCCGCTCACGGTCTTCGGCGACGGCAGCCAGACCCGCAGCTTCTGCTACGTGGACGACCAGATCCGCGGCTACATCGCGATGGCCGAGTCCGACGTGCACGTGCCCGTGAACATCGGCAACCCCGACGAGTTCACGCTGCTCGAGCTCGCCAAGACCGTGATCGAGGTGACCGAGTCGCGCTCGGAGATCGTCTTCGAGGCGCTGCCCGTCGACGACCCGAAGGTGCGCCAGCCCGACATCTCGCGCGCCAAGGAGCTGCTGGGCTGGGAGCCCCAGATCGACCTGCGCGAGGGCCTGCGGCGCACGATCGAGGCGGCGGGCATCGAGCGGCTCGTGGGCTCGCGGCCCTAGCGGCCCGGCGGACAGCCGACGCCCCGCGGATCCGCGCGTCGGCGGCGCCTACCCCCTTGACGGCCCTTGACGGCGTCCACGAAGAAGGAGCCGCTCGCTCGGGGGAGGCTCCGGCCCTAAGCTGCACCCGCCTTGCCTGACGAGCCTGCACGCACCGAGCGCCTGCGGATCGCGCACCTCACCGCGACCTTCCCGCCCTACCCCGGCGGCGCGGGCAACACCGCCTTTCGGTTCGCGAAGGGCCAGGCCGAGCGCGGCCACCACGTCGAGGTCTTCACCGCGCCGGCGCCGGGGCAGATCCCCGACCCGGGCGCGGCGATCGTGCACCGCATCAAGCCGGCCTTCGCGATCGGCAACGCGCCCCTCATCCCGAAGCTCGCGACGCTCGGCGGCTTCGACGTGGTCCACATCCACTACCCGTTCATCTTCGGCAGCGAGCTCACCCTGCTCGCCCGCCTGCGCCGCTCGCGCCGGCGCCAGGCGCTGGTCGTCCACTACAAGAACCGGCTCGTCGGCAAGGGGCCGCGCGGCACGCTGTTCGAGGCCTACGAGCACACCGTCGCCCCGGCGCTCATCCGCGCCGCCGACCGCGTGCTCGTGCTCTCCCACGACCATGCGAACTCGGTCTCGTACCTGCGGCGCACGGGCGAGCGCGACCCCGCCAAGCTGATCGTGATGCCCAACGGCGTCGACGCCGAGCAGTTCTCGCCGGGCGAGGACGCGAGCGGCCTGCGCGAGCGCCTCGGCATCCCCGCCGACGGCGTGGTGATCGCCTTCGTCGCCACGCTCGACCGCGCCCACCACTTCAAGCGCGTCGACGTCGCGATCGACGCGCTCGCCGCCCTCGGCGAGCAGCGCGCCCACCTCGTCGTCGCGGGCGGCGGCGAGCTGCTCGAGGAGTTCCGCGCCCGCGCACGCGAGCGCGGCGTCGGCGAGCGCGTGCACTTCCTGGGCGCCGTGCCCCACGGCGAGCTCCCCGACGTGCTGCGCGCCGCCGACCTGTTCCTGCTCACCACCGAGCCGCCGGAGTCGTTCGGGATCGTGCTGATCGAGGCGATGGCGAGCGGCCTGCCGGTGGTCGCGACCGACTACCCGGGCGTGCGCGCCGTCGTCGACGACGGCGAGACCGGGCTGCTCGCCCCGCGCGGCGACGCCGTCGCCGTGGCGGCGCGGCTGCGGGAGCTGATCACCGCCGCGCCCGAGGACCGCGCCGCGATGGGCGCCGCCGGCCGCGCCAAGGCCGAGCGCGAGTGGAACTGGCCGCGCCTGCTGGACCGCATGTACGAGGCCTACGCGCAGGCGATCGCCGCCCGGCGCGCGAAGATGGGCTGATGCCGCAGCGCCGCATCCTGCTCGCCGCCTACTTCTACCCGCCGTGCACCGACACGGGCGCGCACCGCCCCGCGGCCATGGCCAAGTACCTGCGCCGCCTGGGCCACGACGTCACCGTGCTCACGACCTCGGCCTACGGCGAGCTGCCCGGCGACGCGGCGGGCCCGGTCGTCCGCACCGCGGACGCCCAGCTCTGGCGCGCGCGGCTGCGGGGCGCGCGGACGGTCGGCTCGCTCTACGACTCGGACACCTACGGCAACCGCCCGCACCCGCTGAGCAAGGTGATCGTGCCCGAGCCGCTCGCGCTCGCCTGGACCCCGTTCGCGGTGCGCGCCGCGCTGCGCCTGCACCGCGCCCGGCCCTTCGACGCGGTGATCACCACCTCGCCGCCGGAGTCGATCCACGCGGTCGGCCGCGCGCTCCAGCGCCGGGGCGCCGCCTGGGTCGCCGACGTGCGCGACGCCTGGAACTTCGAGCCGCTGCGGCCGCCGTTCCCCACGCGCCTGCAGCGCCGCCTGGACGAGCGCCTCGAGCGCTCGCTGCTCGGCGCCGCCGACGCGGTCGTCTGCGTCTCGGAGCCCGCGGCCGCCGACCTGCGGGCGCGCGGCATCGCCGACCCCGCCCTCGTCGCGAACGCCGCCGACCCCGAGCTGCTCGACGCCGCCGACCCGGGGAGCGTCGCCGAGCTGCTCGATTCGGAGCGCACCTCGCTCGTCTACACCGGCCGCTTCGGCAGCTACGGGCGCGACCCGCGGCCGCTCGCCCGCGGCCTGCGCCTGCTCGCCGAGCGCGAGCCCGAGGCTGCCGCGAAGCTCGAGCTCGTGATCGCGGGGCCGCTCACCCAGGAGGAGGCCCAGCTGTTCGCCGGCGACTTCGGCCCGGCCCGGGTGCGCCACGTGGGCGCGCTCGACCGCGGCCGGGCGCTCGCGCTGCAGCGCGCCGCCGACGCGCTCCTGCTCGTCGCCCAGCCGCGGCGCAGCCAGCTCGCCAACTTCAAGCTGTTCGAGTACCTGGCAGCCGGGCCGCCGGTGCTCGCGCTCGCCGCCGGCACCGAGGCGGGGCGGATCGTCGCCGAAGCGGGCGGGGAGGCGGTGCGCGCCGACGACCCAGAGGCGATCGCCGCCGCCCTCGAGCGCACCGCGCGCGGCGAGCTCGAGCCCTTCGGCGCCGAGGTGCGCGAGCGCTACTCCTACCCCGGCGCCGCCGAGCGCATGGCGCGGGTGGTCGAGGACGCGATCACCCGGCGCGGCTGAAGCGCGGTCAGCGCCCCGCGTGATCCGCATGCTCGGCCTCGATGCGCCCGGGGCGTTCGTCTGAGCCGTCGACCACCACGAACTGGCCCATCATCCCGCGGTCCTCGTGCTGGAGGACGTGGCAGTGGAACATGTAGGGGAGCCCGGGGTCCGCGTAGTCCTCGAAGCGCACGAGCAGGCGCATCTCGGTCTTCGGCCGCACGTTCACCGTGTCCTTGAGTCCGCTCAGCTCGGGCGGGGGCCCCTCCCCGTCGACGGCCAGCACGTGGAAGCGCACGTCGTGGACGTGGAAGCTGTGGGGGATCGACGCGTCGTTGCGCACGACCCAGACCTCGCTCGCGTCGCGCTCGACGACCGCGTCGATGCGCCCCATGTCCATGGCCTGGGCGTTGATCGTGGTGCCGTTCAGGACGAACTCGCGGGCGCCGACCGCCTCGCCGGGGTCGGGCTCCGGCATCTCGACGAGCCGGGACGGCGGCTCGCTCGGGCCGCTCAGCTCGTCGGCGGCGCGCAGCTCGAGGACGTCGAACTCGTCCTTGCCGCCCACGAACGGCTCGTTGAAGAAGTCCGCGCCGAGGTCGGGCTCGAAGCTGCGCAGCACCACGCGCTCGCCCGGCGCCATGCGCACGAGCACCTCCGCCCGCTCGCCCGGCGAGAGCTGCAGCGTCTCGCGCTCGACCGGTTCCGGCAGGAGCCCGCCGTCGGTGCCGACGAGCCAGAGCGGCCTGCGGTCGGCGAGGCCGAGGTTGAAGATGCGCGCGTTCGCCGCGTTCAGCAGGCGCAGGCGCACGAGCCGCGTCGTCACGTCGAAGTGGGGGTCGCGGGTGCCGTTGACGAGGATCTCGTCGCCGAGGATCCCGGTCGGGCTGATCATCCCCGCGGACTCGTCGAAGCTGCCGTCGCCGTTGAACCTGCGGTCCTGGACGATCAGCGGCACGTCGTCCACCCCGTAGCGGCCCGGCAGCCCGGCCGCGTCGGCCTCGTCGTCGTCGACGATGAACATCCCGGCGACGCCGCGGTAGACGTGCGCCGCGGTCGAGCCCATCATGTGCGGGTGGTACCAGAGGGTCGCCGCCGGCTGGCCGACCTTCCAGCCCGGCGACCACACGGCGCCGGGCTCGATCGTCTGGTGGGGGCCGCCGTCCGCCGCGGCCGGCAGGTGCATGCCGTGCCAGTGCAGCGTGGTGGCCTCGGGGAGGCCGTTGCGCACCTCGATCCGCACGCGCTCGCCGCGACGGACGCGCAGCGTCGGCCCGAGATATGAGCCGTTCACGCCCCAGGTCGGCGTCTCGACGCCGTCGCGGAACTCGGTCGAGCCCTCCTGCAGGTCGAGCTCGAAGACGCGCGTGCCGTCCGCGTCCAGCACGCCCTCGGCGAGCGGCGGGATGCGCAGCTCGTTTGCGAACCCGAGCTCGCCCACGTTGCTCTCGGCCGCGTTCGCGTGCATGTACGCGAGCCCCCCGGCGCACGCGATCGAGGCCACGACGAGCCCAGCGACCGCCTTTCGGAGCTTGCCCTGCATGCCTCGCAGGGTCGCGAGGCTCGGGCCTGCCGTCGATCCGGAATGACCCCAGCCGGTCCCGGATCCGTCCCGGGGGGAAGGGCGGCGGGCGTCAGCCGCCCCGGGCCCGCCGGACGATCGCGTCGGCGACCTTGCGGGCGGCGCCCTCGACCTGGTCGAGGTAGAGGTTGGGCTCGAGCGCCTCCAGCTCGAGCACCATCGGGCGGCCGTCCGCGCCGGCGATCATGTCGACCCGCGCGTACAGCGGTACGTAGTCGAAGCGAGCGCTCACCCAGTCGACGACGCGCTGGGCGAGCTCGAGCTCCTCCGCGCTCGCCGAGCCCGCGGTGACCAGGTCCGGGTCGTACATGACCTCGGCCGCGATCGCCCCCTCCCGCACCGGGGCGACCTCGTCGGGCCGCAGGATCGCGCGCTTGTGCAGCGGGTGGCTGACCTCGCCGTCGAGGCAGACCACGGCGGTCTCGCCGCGCTCGTCGACCGAGGGCTGGTAGGGCTGCACGAGCGCGGCGCGCCCGGACTCCTGGATCGCGCGGATCAGGGCGCGCGCCTCGTCGTGCGCCGCGGGGCCGAAGCGGCCGGTGTCGCAGGCTCCCGCCGAGACGTTCGGCTTGACGACCACCTCGCCCTCCAGCCCGGGCGCCTCCTCGCCGGGCTCGACGAAGGTGGTCTCGACCACGGGAAGGCCGGCCTCGGCCAGGTCGCGCAGGTAACGCTTGTCCGAGTTCCAGCGCACGATCGCGGGGCTGTTGTGCAGGCGCCCGTCGAAGCGCTCCGCCCACGCGACGAACTCGTCGCGGCGCGTCGCGTAGTCCCAGGTCGAGCGGATCACGACCGCGTCGAAGTCGTCCCAGCGCGCCTCGGGGTCGTCCCACGGGATGCGCTCCACCTCGACCCCGCGCCCGCGGAGCTCGGCGGAGAGGATCTCGTCGTCCTGGAACTCCTCGGGGAGGCCGCGGAAGCTTGCGATCGCAACTCTCACCCCACCGATGGTAGGCGGGCCGATTTGTCGCGCGCTCCGGAGCGCGTCCATATGCTCCAGCCATGAGCGACGATCAGCCCATCGCGGTCGACGCCGACGCGCATCGCTACATCGCGCCGGTCGTGGGTCCCGACGACGACCGCGTCTTCACGGACTCCGGCATCGAGATCAAGCGCGTCTATGACGCCGACGACGTCGCGCCCGGCCTCGAGGAGCGGCTGGGGGAGCCGGGGTCCTACCCGTTCACGCGCGGCATCCACGAGGGCATGTACCGCGACCGGCTGTGGACGATGCGCCAGTACGCGGGCTACGCGACGCCCGAGGACACGAACCGCCGCTACCGCTACCTGATCGAGCACGGCTCGACGGGCCTGTCCATGGCCTTCGACCTGCCGACCCAGCTCGGGCGCGACTCCGACGACCCCTTGTGCGAGGGCGAGGTCGGGCGCACCGGCGTCCCCATCGACACGATCGAGGACATGCGGATCTGCTTCGAGGGGATCCCGCTCGACCAGGTCTCGACCTCGATGACGATCAACGCGCCCGCCGCGATCCTGCTCCTGCTGTACGAGCTCGTCGCCGAAGAGCAGGGCGTGCCGCCCGAGAAGCTGCGCGGGACGGTCCAGAACGACGTTCTGAAGGAGTACGTGGCGCGCGGCAACTACATCTACCCGCCCGAGGCCACGATGCGCCTCACCACGGACATCTTCGAGTACTGCCGGGACCGGATCCCGAAGTGGAACACGATCTCGATCTCCGGTTACCACATCCGCGAGAAGGGCTGCTCGGCGGTGCAGGAGGTCGCCTTCACGCTCTGCAACGCGATCGCCTACACCGAGGCGGCGCTGGCCCGGGGCCTCAAGATCGACGAGTTCGCCGGCCGGCTCGCCTTCTTCTTCAACTGCCACAACAACGTCTTCCAGGAGGTCGCCAAGTTCCGGGCGGCACGGCGGATGTGGGCGAAGATCATGCGGGAGCGCTTCGGCGCCAAGGAGAAGCGCTCGCAGATGATCCGCTTCCACACCCAGACCGGCGGGGTGACGCTGCAGGCCCAGCAGCCCGAGGTGAACATCATCCGCGTCGCGCTGCAGGGGTTCGCCGCGGTCTGCGGCGGCACGCAGTCCCTGCACACCAACGGCTTCGACGAGGCGCTCGCCCTGCCCACCGAGCGCTCGGCCCGCATCGCCCTGCGCACCCAGCAGGTGATCGCGCACGAGTCGGGCGCGGCGGACACGGTCGACCCCTTCGCGGGCTCGTACTTCGTCGAGGCGCTCACCGACGAGATCGAGGAGCGCGCCTGGGAGCTGATCGAGGAGGTCGAGCGCCAGGGCGGCTCGGTGAACGCCCTCGAGTTCATCCAGAAGGAGATCGAGGAGTCGGCCGCCTCCTACCACGAGCGCTACCGCACCGGCCAGGACATCGTGGTCGGCGTGAACAAGTACGTGACCGACACCGCCGACGACGTCGAGATCCTGCGCGTCGACCCCGAGTCCGAGAAGCGCCAGGTCGAGCGGCTCAAGCGCTTCAAGCAGAACCGCGACCAGGCGGCCGTCGACGCCAAGCTCGAGGCGCTGCGCGAGGCCTGCCGCGGCGACGGCAACCTGCTCTACCCGATCCGCGACGCGCTCGCGGCGAACGCCTCGATCGGCGAGGTCTGCGGAGCGATGCGCGACGTCTTCGGCGAGTACCGCGGCGGCGCGTTCTTCTAGCCGCCGCGACCAACCGCGACCTCGCGGTTACGGCCCCCCTGGGGCCTTATGCGCGACTTCGCGAGAGCGGCGTTCGCGAGTGCGCGGTTCGGGCTCCCCGGGAGCCTTAGGTGCGATTCGCGATGGGGACGTGCAAACACGGTGCCCGCGGAAGGAGTAAGAACGCGGCGGTGGAATCCCGCGCGCATGGAGACCAAAGCCAAGCGCACGCTTGTCAAGTCGGCCCCGGAGATCTGGGGCCTGGCCGACGATCTGGCACGCATGGAAGCTTGGATGGCCGGTCTGGTCGGTTCGGAGCGGCCGGTGGGCGTCGAGGTGACCGATCGCGAGCCGGAGCGCATCCTCGCGTGGCGCACCCGCGAGCTGCCCTTCGGGCGGATCGCGCTCGAGCTCTCAGAGTCCGGGTTCGGGACGGCGGTGGTGGTCACCGCGCAGCACGTGCGGGACACCGGCGCCGAGGCGGCCCTGGAGAAGGTGCTCGATGAACTCGCCTCGCCCGAGCGGCGGCCCTTCGCTCACGCCTGACCTCGATCCCGGCCAACGGGGGGTGATCCGCGACCGCGGCGCGGCGCTGATCGACGCGCTCGAAGAGCACCTGCCCGGCGCGCGCGAGCACGCCGAGGCGACCGGCGCCTACGCGTTCGCGGCGGCCGTGGCGCTCGGCTTCGGCGAGGAGGAGGCCGAGCTCTGCCGCGAGGTCGCGAAGCTCCACGACGTCGGCAAGCTGTACGTGCCGAGCGAGCTGCTTGCGACGCCCGAGGCCGAGCTCGACGAGGCCGCGCGCGAGCGCCTGCGCGGCCACCACGCCAAGGGCGCGGGGATCGCCCTCGGCGCGGGCATCCCCGAGGGCGCGGCCACGTGGATCCGCGGCTGCGGCGAGAGCTTCGACGGGACCGGACCACAGGGGCTCAGGGGCGAGGAGATCCCGCTCGGGGCGCGCATCGCGCGCGCGGCGTGCGAGTGCGACCTGTTGCTCGCCGACCCCCAGGGCCCGCGGGACCCCGCCAAGCGGCGCGACGCCGCGGTCGACAGGCTGCGCCGTCGGCTGGGCCGCGAGCTCGACCCCAGCGTCGCCGTAGCGCTCATCTCGGTCCTGCGCGCGGCCGAGTTTGACTCGCGCGCGGCGCCCGAGACGTAGAATCCCGCGCCCGTGCGCGACAGCTACCCGAAGACCCACGAGGAGAAGCTCGCCCAGCTCCAAGAGCTGCGCAAGCAGGCCCTCGAGCCCAACCCGGAGGCGGTCGAAAAACAACACGCCAAGGGCAAGATGACCGCCCGCGAGCGGATCGAGAAGCTCCTCGACCCCGGCTCGTTCGAGGAGCTCGACACGTTCGTGCGGCACCGCACCTACGCGTTCGAGATGGACAAGAACCGGCCGTGGGGCGACGCCGTGGTCACCGGCCACGGCAAGATCGACGGCCGCGACGTCTTCGTCTTCAGCCAGGACTTCACGGTCTTCGGCGGCTCCCTCGGCGAGGTCATGGCCGAGAAGATCTGCAAGGTCATGGACATGGCCGCCAAGGTCGGCGCGCCCGTGATCGGGCTCAACGACTCCGGCGGCGCTCGCATCCAGGAGGGCGTCGTCTCGCTGGGCGGCTACGGCGACGTGTTCGCGCGCAACGTCCGCTGCTCGGGCGTGATCCCCCAGATCAGCGTGATCATGGGCCCGTGCGCCGGCGGGGCCGTCTACTCCCCCGCGATGACCGACTTCATCTTCATGGTCAAGGAGACCTCGCACATGTTCATCACGGGCCCCGAGGTCATCAAGACGGTCACCGGCGAGGAGGTGGGCTTCGAGGAGCTCGGCGGCGCGATGACCCACAGCACGAAGTCCGGCGTCGCGCACTTCGCCTGCGACGACGAGGAGTCGTGCCTGGAGGACGTGCGCTACCTGCTGAGCTTCCTGCCCTCCAACAACATGGAGATGCCGCCGCGGGTCGAGCCCACCGACGACCCGGAGCGCATGGAGCCCGACCTCACGACGATCGTCCCCGACGATCCGTCGAAGCCGTACGACATGCGCGACGTGATCGCGCTGATCGTCGATCACGGCGAGTTCTTCGAGGTCCACGAGAACTTCGCGAGGAACATCGTCTGCGGCTTCGCCCGCCTCGACGGACACGCGGTCGGCATCGTTGGCAACCAGCCGGCGCACCTCGCGGGCGTGCTCGACATCGAGTCCTCCGAGAAGGCCGCGCGCTTCGTGCGCACCTGCGACGCCTTCAACATCCCGCTGATCACCTTCACCGACGTCCCCGGCTTCCTCCCGGGCACCGCGCAGGAGTGGGGTGGGATCATCCGGCGCGGCGCGAAGCTGCTCTACGCGTTCACCGAGGCGACCGTCCCCAAGCTCACCGTCGTCACCCGCAAGGCGTACGGCGGCGCCTACGACGTCATGGCCTCCAAGCACATGCTCGCCGACTTCAACTTCGCCTGGCCGACTGCGGAGATCGCGGTGATGGGCCCCGAGGGCGCGGTCAACGTCATCTACCGCCGCGACATCGCCACCTCGCCCACGCCCGAGGAGCGGCGCGCCAAGCTGATCGACGACTACAAGGCGCACTTCGCCAACCCCTACGCCGCGGCCGAGCGCGGCTACATCGACGACGTCATCGAGCCCCAGCAGACGCGCCCGAAGCTGATCCGCGCGCTCAACATGCTGCAGACCAAGCGCGTCGAGCAGCCCAAGCGCAAGCACGGGAACATCCCGCTCTGACGCTCTGTGCGCGGGACGCCCCGCGATGCAGCGCGGGCCGGCTCTGCCCACCGGCCCACCTTGGCGCCAGCCCATTCGCGCGCCGCGGGCGCCGGAGGGCACGGAAACCCGGCGCTGCCGGGACGCCGGATAGGCTGCCGGGGTCCGGGTATGAGCGAGACCGTGCCCAAGAGATTCGACGCCGCGAGGGCCCTGATCGCGCTGGGCGCGGTCGTCCTGCTCATCTCGCTGTTTCTGGACTGGTACGGCTTCGGCCTCGACGGGTCCGTGACGGCGTGGACCTCGTTCGAGATCGTCGACCTCCTGCTCGCGGGCTTCGCGCTCGCCGGGCTCGCGGCGATCTTCGCGCCGCGCCTCCTCCCCGGTGACTCGCCGGGACGCACGGGCGCCGGCGCGGCCCTGCTCGCGTTCGTCGTCGTGGTCGTCTCCCTGATCGACCCGCCGCCAGCGGTGAACAGCGCCGACCTCGAGGCCGGCGCGTGGCTCGCGCTCGCCGCCGCGACCCTGATGGCGCTCGGCGCGGTGCTCACGCTCGCGCGGATCTCGATCTCGATCTCCGTGCGCGGGCGCGACGAGGGCGCGCGCGCCGCCGATCCCGAGCCGCGCGACGAGACCGACGACGTCCCGCCCGAGCCCGAGCACCTGCCCGCGCAGGAGACCGCCGAGCAGGAGACCCGCCCCCTCTAGCCGCGCAAACGGCGCCCGGCCGCGGCCTCGGTGTTAGGGTCGCGTCGGGACAACCGATGGGAGTTAGGGGTAGAGCTTCCGGGCACCTGCGTGCGCGCATCGCGGCGGGCGCCTGCGCCGTCCTGGCGACCTCCGCGCTGGTCGCCGCGAGCGCCGACGGGGCGTCCGACACCCGCGCCAAGACGACCGTCGAGCAGCGGATCGTCCCCACGGGCCAGGGGGGCTTCCGCGGCCTCGCCCTCGGCCCCGGCGAGGGGTACGTGGTGCGCGAGGAGGGCGTGGGCACGGCGCACCCGGGCCGCGCGGAGCGCCGCAAGTCGCTCCTTTACTTCGGCCAGCTCTCCGACTTCCAGCTGGCCGACGAGGAGTCGCCCGCGCGCGTCGAGTTCCTCGACTTCGGCCCGTTCGCGTCGGCGTGGCGTCCGTGGGAGGGGCTCTTGCCGCACATCGCCGACGCGATGGTCCGGCAGATCAACGAGTTCGCGGACGCGAGCCCCCTGCCCGCGGGCGACGGCTCGCGCCGGCCCATGGACTTCGTCATCAACACCGGCGACATGGCCGACAGCCAGCAGCGCAACGAGGCGCTCTGGGTGCGGACCATCGCCGAGGGCGGCACCCTCGAGCCCGGCAGCGGCGTGAACCCGGCGGCCTCCGGCGACGTGATCTGCGCGGCGCTCAGCCCGCTGATCGCCGACGCGACCCAGCCCCAGCGCTACACGGGCGTACAGGACTTCGGCGACTTCCTGGAGGGGGTCGCGCCGCAGTACTACGACCCCGACCGGCCCTCGGGCGCGTTCGCGGACTGGCCCGCCTACCCGGGGCTGATGGACGCGGCGCAGGCGCCGTTCGAGGCGGCGGGGCTCGCCGTCCCGCACTTCATGGCGTTCGGCAACCACGACGGGCTCGTGCAGGGCAACGCCGCGGCGAACGTCGCGTTCGAGCTGGTGGCGACCGGCTGCATCAAGCCGATGGCGCCGCTCACCGCCGACGTCGACACGCTGGCCAAGGCGCTCGGGAACCTCGACCTGGCGACGCTGCTCAACGTCCTGAACACCGACCCGACGAAGATCGCCCTGGTCCCGCCGGACCCGCGCCGCCAGTTCGTCTCCAAGCAGCAGTACAAGGACATCTTTCGCAGCGGGCAGCGCGAGAACGGGCACGGCTTCGCCTACATCGACCCCGAGGAGGAGCGCGCGTCGCGGGGCGCGGCGGGCTACTACTCGTGGAAGCCGACGCCGGACTTCCGCTTCATCGCGCTCGACACGGTCTCCGAGGCGGGCGTCATCGGGCCCTCGGCCGAGGGCAACGTCGACCACCCGCAGTTCCAGTGGCTCCAGCGCGAGCTCGACGAGGCCGAGCGCAACGACGAGCTCGTCGTGATCTTCTCCCACCACGCGCTCGCCAGCCTGAACGCGAGCGTCCCCGACGAGGTCGCGCCCCCGTGCACGGCCAACGTCGGCCTGCCGGTGCACGACGCGCACGGCCACGACCTCAACCCCGGGTGCGACCTCGACCCGCGCGTCTCCTCGCCGATCCACCTCGCCCCGGACCTGGTCGGCCTGCTGCACGCGCACCCGAACGTGATCGCCTGGGTCGCGGGCCACTCCCACGAGAACGCGATCGAGGCCTACCCGAACCCCTCGGGCGAGGGCGGCTTCTGGTCGATCCGGGTCGCGGCCGAGGCCGACTGGCCGCAGCAGAGCCGCCTGCTCGAGATCTTCGACAACGGCGACGGGACGCTCTCGATCTTCGGGACGATCCTCGACCACGCCGCGCCCGCGTCGGCGCCCCCGCCGGGCACCGACGCGCGCGGCCTGGACTCGCTCGAGCTCGCCTCGATCGGCCGCACGCTGGCCCTGAACGACAACCAGTACGGCCAGGCCGCCTGCAACCCGGGCTGCGGCGAGGGGACGGCCGAGGACCGCAACGTCGAGCTGCTCGTCGACGACCCGCGCGAGGGCGCGCCCGAGCCTCCGCCGCCACCCCCGCCGCCACCGCCCCCGCCGCCCGGCGCGTGCGAGGAACTGATCGCCGGCACCGCCGCCCCCGACGTGCTCGTCGGCACGGGCGCCAGCGAGCGCATCGAGGGGCGCGGCGGCGCTGACCGCATCGAGGGCCGCGGTTCGCTCGACTGCCTGCTGGGCGGCACGGGGATGGACCGGCTCCTCGGCGGGCCCGGCGACGACCGGATCAGGGGCGGCGCGGGCACCGACCGCCTGACCGGCGGCCCGGGGCGCGACCTGCTCGTCGGCGGCCGCGGCAACGACCGCATCAATGCGGCCGACGGCGACTTCGACATCGTGCGCTGCGGGCCGGGCAAGCGCGACCGGGCGCGGGTGGACGCGATCGACGCGGTCTTCGGCTGCGAGGCCGTGACCGTCGTGCCGTAGGGCACGGGCGGGACTAGAGCCGCACGGTCGGCGCCTCGATCGCGCCGGCGCGCCAGCGCTCGAGCACGGCGTGGGCGATCGCGAGGTCCTGGATCGCGAGGCCGGTCGAGTCGAACAGGGTGATCTCGTCGGCGCCCGTGCGGCCCGGGGCGTCGCCCGCGAGCACCGCGCCGAGCTCGGCGACGTCAGCCTGGGTGATCGCGCCCGCCGCGGCCGCGCCCGAGAGCTCCCCGCCCTTGGAGGCCTGGCGCCACTCGTCGCAGAACAGCCGGCAGGCGAGCAGCGCGTCGCGCTCGAGCTCCTGCTTGGCGTGCGCGTCGGCGCCGAGCGCGGCGATGTGGGCGCCGGGGCGCAGGTCGCCGGCGCGCACGACCGGCTCGATCCCCGGGGTGACCGTGACGACGACGTCCTGGGCGAGCGCCTCGGCGAGCTCGCCCGTGCGCCAGCCCAGCTCGTCGGCGAGCGCGGCGGCCGCCTCGGGGCGCGCGTCCGCGCAGACGCCCGGGCCGTAGCCGATCGCGGCGAGCGCCCGCGCCGCCCAGGCGCCGTTCACGCCGCAGCCGACGATCCCGACGGTGCGCGCGTCCTCGCGCGCGAGCGCGGCGGCCGAGACGGCCGCGGCGGCGCCGGTGCGCAGCGAGGTCACGGTCGCGCAGTCGATGATCGCGAGCAGCTCGCCGGTGTCGGCAGACGAGGCGAGCAGGGCGCCGGTCACCACGGGCAGGCCGCGGGCCGGGTTTCCCGGGAACGACGTGACCCACTTGAGGATCGCGAGCCCGCCGCCGATCGCGGGCATCGCGCGGAAGTCGCCGGTCTCCGCCTCGACGTAGGTCTTGGCGGGCATCTCCCACTCGCCGGCGTGGTGGCGGACGAACGCCTCGCGCGTGCGCTCCACGGCCTCGGCGGGCGAGACCACCGCGAGCACGGCCTCGGCGGCGAACACTGGAACCTCGGGCATGCGCGGCAGGTTAGAGTCCGCGGCCGTGAGCGGGAGCAACGGGAACCGAAAGCCGCCGCGGCCGCGCATCGAGCTGGTGACGCCGGCGGCCGGCGAGGGCGAGGCCGCCGCGATCGTCGCGGCGCTCGAGCAGTTCATCGCCGACACCGCGCCGCCGCCGCGGTCCCGGCCCGCGGTGAGCGCCTGGCAGCGGGCCGCGCTCGAGGAGGGCGTGGGCGCCCGGCAGCTCACCGGCTCCTACATCTGGGGCCACGCGCCCGAGCCGCGCTACCGCTGACCGACCCACCCCCTGGTTGCCGGAATCCGGCAGCGTGGGCTGAAACGGAGCGCGCGCCCTGCCGCCCGTTCAGCCGTGGGCGCCGGAAGCGGCAACGCGGGCTGAACGCTTGCGTTCAAGGGCGCGTGGGTCGTTGCCGGGGCGGGGCCCATCGAATACAACCGGCGGCAAGCACCCACTCAAGGAGGTCGCCCATGGCAGTGGTGAAGATCATCGAACTCGTAGGCAGTTCGAAGAAGTCGACGGATGACGCGGCGATGCAGGCCCTCGCGCAGGCCAAGCGGTCGCTGCGCAACATCCGCGCGGTGGACATCGTCTCCACCGGCATCCGGGGGGAGAACCTCGACGAGTTCCGCGCCCACGTGCGCGTCGCCTTCATCGTCGAGTCGAGCGACGTCGACTAACCCGCTCGTTGGCCGGTCCGGCGCGCTGCGGGCGCGCCGGTTCGCCGGCTCTATCAAAAACACATAAATCTCGGTCAGGATTTATGTAATACTTTGCGGCCCGCCGTCCCGCACGGCGCGTGCAAGTCCAACCACGGAGCGAGGAGAACCGACCCCTGATGGAGCCAAGCAGCGTCGCCGAGCGGCCGAAGACGCAGGCCACACCCGACCAGCTCGACCAGGATTCCGGCAAGGTCCAAAGGGGCAAGGGCCCGCTGGGCAGCCTCGAGAACCCCGAGGTCTACGAGAACGTCCCAGGCCACATCATCCCGATCATCGAGCGCGAGTTCGATGACTTCGACACCGAGGCCGGCAAGTTCCTGCGCGGCGAGACGCCGGAGGAGGTCTTCATCGGCTTCCGCCTCAAGCAGGGCGTCTACGGGCAGCGCCAGCCCAACGTGCAGATGATCCGCACGAAGCTGCCGATGGGCGGCATCACGCCCGAGCAGATGGAGGCCTTCGCCACGGTCATCGAGAAGTACGCGCCGCTGCGCAAGGGCCACATCACGACCCGGCAGAACATCCAGATCCACCACGTGCCCCTGCCGGACGCGGCCAAGCTGATCCGCGAGCTCGCCGAGGCGGGCCTCTCCTCCCGCGAGGGCTGCGGCAACACGGTCCGCAACGTGACCGGCGACCCGTACGCAGGCGTCACCCCGGGCGAGCCGTTCGACATCACGCCCTACGCCGCCGCGTACGTGCGCTACTTCGTGCGGCACCCCACCACCCAGCTCATGCCGCGCAAGGTCAAGACGGCGTTCACGGCCACCGACGAGGACGTCGCGATGACCGGCATCCACGACATCGGCTTCATCCCGCGCCTGCGCGACGGCGTGCGCGGCGTGGAGGTCCGGGTCGGCGGCGGCACGTCGATCATGCCGCGCGTCGCCCCCACGCTCTACGACTTCGTCGAGCTCGACAACGGCGACTACCTCAAGGTCTCCGAGGCCGTCTTCCGGATCTTCGACCGCCAGAACTGGCTGCGCAAGAACCGCGCCCGCGCCCGCATTAAGGTCCTGATCGACAAGATCGGCATCGACGCCTTCCGCGAGATGGTCGACGAGGAGCTCAAGGGCGACTGGGTGGCGGAGCGCGACTTCGACGTCGAGCGCCTGCGCTTCGACTACGACGAGGAGGCGAACGCGCCGGCGCCGCCGACGAGCTACGGCACGCCGAACGGCGACGCCGCCGAGTTCGAGCGCTTCCGCGAGTCGAACGTGAAGCCGCAGCGCCAGGAGGACTTCTCGACGGTGGCCGTCAAGGTAACGCGCGGCGACCTCACGCCGGAGCAGCTCCGCGGGCTCGCCCAGATCATGCGGGAGTACACGGGCGGCTTCGCACGCACGACCGTGCAGCAGAACCTCGTGCTGCGCTGGGTCCGCAACGAGTCGGTCTACGACGTGTGGCGGCGCCTCAAGGAGCTCAACCTGGGCGACCCCGGCGCGCTCGAGATCACCGACGTGGTCTCCTGCCCGGGCACCGACAGCTGCAAGCTCGGGATCACGAGCTCGATGGGCCTCAACGCCGCTATCCAGAAGCGCGTCGAGGAGATGAACATCACCGACCCGCTCACGCGGCGGATCCACATCAAGATGTCGGGCTGCCCGAACGGCTGCGGCCAGCACCACATCGGCAACATCGGGTTCTACGGCGCCTCGCTCAAGGTGGGCGGCCGCCAGCTCCCCGCGTACATCCCGCACATCGGCGGCAACTTCGAGGGCGGCGAGATCGCCTACGGCCAGCGCCTCAAGTCGCGCATCCCGGCGAAGCGCGTGCCCGACGCCGTCGAGCGGTGGCTGCGGATGTACGAGGCGGAGCGCCAGGAGGGCGAGGAGTTCAACGCCTTCGCGGCGCGCGTCGGCACCCAGCGCTTCGAGGACGAGATCAAGGACCTCGCGATGCCCGCCGAGTTCTCGCTCGAGACGATGAACGAGTTCATCGACTGGAATCGCGCCGAGCCCTACCAGGTCATCCGCGGCGAGGGCGAGTGCGCGATCTGAGGGTCGAGCCTAAGGAGCGATGAAGCCACTTGCAGAGATCACCCTGGGGCGCCCGCGCCCGTTCCTCGAGGACGAGGGGAACGGCGACGCGGGCGCGCCCACCCTGGACGGCAAGCCCGTCGATCCGGACGAGCTCGCCGCTGAGCTCGAGCCGCTCAGCGCCCGCGAGCTGATCGAGTGGGCCTTCGAGCGGTTCGGGACGGACGGGCTCAAGTTCGCCGTCTCCTTCCAGAAGACGAGCTCGGTGATCATCGACATCGCGCACTCGATCAACCCGGACGCGCGCTTCTTCTACCTGGACACCGACCTGCTGTTCCCCGAGACGTATGCCACGCGCGACAGGCTCGCCGAGCGCTACGGCATCGAGTTCGAGCGGTACGCAGGCATCTCGCTCGAAGAGCAAGAGCGGCTGCACGGCGCTAATCTCTGGCGCCGTCAACCCGATGCCTGCTGCGGCATCCGCAAGGTGGAGCCCATGCGGGAGGCACTCTCAGACGCCTCGTGCTGGGTCTCGGGAATCCGGCGCTCGGACTCCCAAACCAGAGCGGGCGCTCCCAAGTTCGCCTGGGACCGCCGCTTTGGGTTGTGGAAGCTGAATCCGCTGGCGGACTGGACCGAGCAGCAGGTCTGGAACCACATCCAGGAGAACTCTGTGCCTTACAACCCACTTCACGATCGCGGATATCCCTCGATCGGATGCACCCACTGCACCATGCCCGCGGCCGGCGAGTCTCGGGACGGCCGCTGGTTCGGCCTCGACAAGACCGAGTGCGGCATCAATGGGTAGCGCTGAGAACGCTGCCCTGACGCTTTCGGCGCGTCAGGCCAGCGACTTCGAGCTGCTCGCGAACGGCGGCTTCGCGCCGCTGCGGGGCTTCCAGGGCTCCGAGGACTGGCGCTCGGTCTGCGAGAACATGCGCCTGACCTCGGGCGAGATCTGGCCGATCCCGATCACCCTCGCCACCGACTTCGAGTGCTCGGTGGGCGACGTGATCGACCTCAAGGCCCCCAACGGCAAGCAGCTGGGCAGGCTGAAGGTCGAGGAGATCTTCGAGAAGGACGTCGACTTCGAGGCCGAGAAGGTCTACCGGACCACCGACAACGAGCATCCGGGCGTCGCGGCGATGCGCGCCGAGGGCTCGCGCTGCCTCGCCGGTCCGATCGAGGTTGACGCGCTCCCCGATCACGACGAGGCGTTCATGCGCCGGTACAAGACGCCGGCGGAGACGCGCGCCGAGTTCGAGAAGCGGGGCTGGAAGCGCATCGTCGCCTTCCAGACGCGCAACCCGATCCACCGGGCGCACGAGTACCTGACCAAGGCCGCGCTCGAGATCTGCGACGGGCTCTTCATCCACCCGCTGATCGGCGAGACCAAGAAGGGCGACATCCCGGCCGAGGTGCGGATGCGCTGCTACGAGGTCCTGATGGAGAAGTACTACCACCCGGACCACGTGATGCTCGGCGTGAACCCCGGCAAGATGCACTACGCGGGTCCGCGCGAGGCGGTGCTCCACGCGATCATCCGCCGCAACTACGGCTGCACCCACTTCATCGTGGGTCGCGACCACGCCGGCGTGGGTGACTACTACGGCACCTACGACGCGCAGCGGATCTTCGACGACATCGACCTGAACGAGCTCGGGATCACGCCGCTGTTCTTCGAGCACACGTTCTGGTGCAATGAGTGCCAGGGCATGGGCTCGAACAAGACCTGCCCGCACCCGCAGGAGTCGCGCCTGTTCCTCTCGGGGACCAAGGTGCGCGAGATGCTCTCGGCCGGCGAGACGCCGCCGCCCGAGTTCACCCGGGAAGAGGTTGCGCAGATCTTGATCGACGCTTACAAGGAGGGATTGGACTGATGAGTCAGGCCGCCGCCCAGGACAAGGGCTTCTGCCTGTGGTTCACCGGGCTTTCCGGCGCCGGCAAGACCACGATCACGAACCTGCTCGTGAAGGAGCTGCTCAAGCGCGGCTCCAAGCTCGAGGTGCTTGACGGCGACGTCGTTCGCGAGAACCTCTCGAAGGGACTCGGCTTCTCGAAGGAGGACCGCGACACCAACATCCGTCGCATCGCCTTCGTGGCCAACCTGCTCTCGCGCAACGGCGTGCCGGTGATCACCGCCGCGATCTCGCCGTACCGCGACATCCGCGACGAGGCGCGCCAGATGATGGACGGCCGCTTCATCGAGGTCTACGTGAAGGCCTCGGTCGAGGAGTGCGAGCGGCGCGACGTGAAGGGCCTCTACAAGAAGGCACGCGCCGGCGAGATCAAGGAGTTCACGGGCATCTCCGACCCCTACGAGGAGCCCCTGAACCCGGAGATCACGGTCGAGACCGAGAAGCAGACTCCGGAGGAGTCGGCCCAGCAGATCCTCAAGTACCTCGAGGACCACGGCTGGATCGCCAAGAACTGATCCGGGAACCAGGTTCCCAGGACTTCGCGAAGCGGCCCGGGTCACCGGGCCGCTTTCGTTTGGGCGGGGCGGAGGCGCGAGCCGCGGCGCCCGCGCGCCCGAGGCGCCAGCGGCGCCCGAGGCGCCCGCAGCGCCCGCGCCCCGCAGCGCCCGCACGCCCGCGCGCCCGCACACCCGCAACCCCGCAGCCCCGGCCCCGAGCGTCGAAACCGCCCGCAACCCCGAGTGAGGCGGATTTGTTCGCCTATGTCGTACATATCCGCCTCACGTGCGCGGGTGAGGCGGATCTGTTCGGCTATGCCGCATAGATCCGCCTCGGTTGCGCCGCGCGCCGCCGCAGGGCGCTCAGGATGATGTCGGCGCAGCGCCTGGGTGATCCCCTTAGGCGGCGGTGCGTGAGCGGTAGGACCTCGATCCCGTGCATGCTCAGTTCCGCGATGCGCTCGCGATCGCGTTCGAACGAGTCGCGGTCGCTGTGGAAGCGCCAGCTGTCCAGCTCGACCACCAGCCCTTCGTCCGGCCAGTAAGCGTCGACCTCGAAACCGTGGACCTTGTGGTTGACCAAGGGCTGCGGAATCCCATACTCGGCGCAGAACGCGAGGAAGTCCACCTCCAGCTCCGACCGCGTGCGAAACGCCTCCGGGTACTGCCCGGCCGCCAGGCGGCGGATGTCTCCGATCCCGCGCTTGCCACGCCGCTGTTCGATGTTCCGGACGAGCTCGACGGGGTCGAGGATCCCGCGCCTTCCCGCCTCGTTGAACGCCTCCCGGAGAAGGCCGGGAGAGACGAGCCCCGACACGTCGACGAGCGTGCGCTCCACGGACGTCACCGGAATGCCGCGGATGGAGGTGCGGTCCGCTGGATCGAGCCAGCGGGTGCGGTGCACGAAGAGTCCCGGCCGTCGCCGGCTGCCGATGCCCGGCACGGTGACGTCGATCAGCTTCGCGCGGATCTCCGAGAGCTCCCACGCGTTCAGCGCAGCCCGATGGCTCAAGAGGCCCTCCGGCCCTGCCGCCAGGACGGCGCCCATCCACGCGCCGTCGCGCGAGAGGCTCGGGTGGCCTACGGCGTAGACGCCGGTGTGCACCGGAAACAGGCGACCCGCCTGCACGCGGGTCGTGAGCGCGCCCCTGGGAATCCCTCTGCCAAGCAGCTGGCGAGTCGCGACCACCCCGTGCTGGCGCGCCGCGATCGCGGAGATGATGCGGTCGAAGGAAGCGTCGAGGTCGGAAACGGCGGCCACGGCCACAGCCTCGCGCGCACGGTGTCGCGCGTGGGAGCCAGATCGCGTCTATTCGCGCGCACGACAGCACCGGGTTGCTTACGGCCAACCCCAGGATCCGGGGCGGCGCACCAACTGAGCGCGCGCGCAGGCGGCGGCTGAGCACGCCCGCAGGCGCGCCCATCGGCACTGAGGCGGATCTATTCGCCTATGCCGCGG
>Ga0207864_1001504_pt1 | contig 25309 bp, 19 predicted proteins | sample HigsolmetaAR202D_FD_184834 | JGI IMG/M metagenome (GOLD analysis project Ga0207864, IMG submission 184834) | Ionic liquid and high solid enriched microbial communities from the Joint BioEnergy Institute, USA - AR20-2-D (SPAdes) (version 2) ... | reverse complement strand
CGCGGCGGTCATCGAAGCCCTCACGCGCTTTCAGCAGGAGCATGGCGCCGTCTCGCATGCCCTCATGCGCGAGAAAGACTCGGGCCTGCTGCGGGCGACGTTCAAGTTCTTCGGCACACTCCGCAATGCCCGGTTGGTCCTCAATCGCACCCAGCCGGCCATGCTGGGCCTCTCCGACCCGGGCTCCAACGGTCGGCCCCGCCGTCGTCGCAAGGTGCGGTCGGATCCGCTTCAGCCGACGCTCTTCGACGATCTCCCCGAACCAGCGCTCGTCTCCGCCTGACGCGATCGCGCCTTGCAGCCGGATTGAGCCTGCCCGCTTGCGCGTCGCGCTTCTGTCACCAGCTCCATCACCTTCACCTGCGGCTTGGGCAGGGGGATCGACTCGATCCGCTGCGGCGTCAGCCAGGTGCCCGACAAGTTGTCGGCGATCGCGCCGGCTGACGCATCCTTCGCCAGCGGGCAGTAGTAGACGTCAAACTCGTACCGGCGATGCGTCAGGGCATGCTTCACCTGCCCCAGATGCTCGACGCGCACCGGCGTCGCACCGATGCGGCTGGCCAGATCGCGCGCCGATGGCCGGCGCGACGCGGCTTCGAGCGTGACAAACTGCCACATTGCCGCCCATCGTCCCTGCGGCGGCCGCTGCTGCATGAGGAACTTGCCATCGTGCTCGATCGCGAGCACCCAGCGGCGATTCAGTGGTGTCGGCTGGGCGCGCTTGGCCGGCGGAATCGACTGCTCGATCCCCGCAGCGCGGGCCGCGCAGTGCTCGCGAACCGGGCACAGCAGACACGACGGCGCACGCGGCGTGCAGACCGTCGCCCCCAGCTCCATCAACGCCGAGTTGAAATCGCCAATCTGCTGGTCCGGCAGGATCTGTTCAGCCCGCTTCCACAGCGCTTGCTGCGCCTTCGGCGTGCGCGGATCGGTCTGCACAGCGTCCAGCCGGCAGAGGACGCGCATCACATTGCCGTCCAGGATCGGTGCGCGCACCTCATGGGCGATCGACGCCACCGCGCCGGCTGTGTATCGCCCCACCCCCGGCAACTTCAGCAGATCGTCCACCGTTGCCGGCACCTGCCCCCCGAAGCGCTCGACGATCATGCGCGCCGCCCCCTGCAGATTGCGTGCGCGCGAGTAATACCCCAATCCCTGCCACATGCGCAGCACATCCTGCTCATCAGCAGCCGCCAGGTCCTGCACGGTAGGGAAGCGTTCCAGGAAACGCCGGAAGTACGGCACGACCGTCGCCACTTGCGTCTGCTGGAGCATCGTCTCGCTGACCAGCACGTGATACGGATCGGTGCGCTGCGCACTGCCGCGGGGCGGCCGCCAGGGCAGATCGCGGCGATGCGCCTGATACCAGCTCAGCAGTCGCCGCTGGAACGTGTCGAGGTCACCGAGCATGCGGCAGATCATAGAACAGCGCCGCATCGCCCGCACGCGCGGACGCTCCGCTGACGGGAAGGCGTTTTCGCCATCCGCGCCGTCGGCGCGATGGTGTAATGTCGCACGGAGGCGCGAAGAATGCGCGACCATCGCACCCGTTCGGGCCGTTAGTTGGATTCAATGCGAAGTTCTCACAAATCGGAAAGAAAAGGCTCGCATATTATCGGACGTGATGTATATTCCATTTTGCTGTTCCAGATCGATCTTTTCCCCCCAGCCACTTCGTGCATCAGGTGCAGGGAGGACACAATGAGCCAGTTGAATGTCGATGACTATGTCCGGCTGAAACAGGACATTCCCGATCTATTCCTGTGCCGTGGGGAAATCGGCATTGTCCGCAGCAAGTGGTTCGCGCCGCGCGTCGCTTACGAGGTCGAATTTCATCCGATCGGACTCTCACACGAGACACGAGCGCTGCTGATGGAAGAACAGGTGGAACTCGAAGAAGGCCCCCTGTTCAACGAACAGCGCATCTCGGGGATGTGACCAGTCGCGATCGGCAACCGAAGAAGTCGGGCCCGCCCCATACACATATGCAGCCGGGCCCGCTTCTTTTTTTGATGAGCCTGCTGCTGGGAATAGACGCCCGGGGGCGGATGTTATGTATAATGCATAGGCCGTGGGGCCTTTTTGCCCCCGGGTCACAGGATAGATGCGACTGGACAACCGGCTATTCCGATCCTTCGTCGCCGCGTTCACGGGCTTGTGGACGTCGGTCCTGTGCTGCTGCGCCGTGACCGGCCACACGACCGCCGCGCCGGCCGACCAGGCCGACGAGACGGCTGCCGCCGCTGCCGACGACGATCACGCCTGCTGCGCCCCGGCTCCCCAGCCGGCAACGCCCGCCCAGCCGACCGACGAACATTCCAAGGCGCCCCACGACGGCGCCTGCGATTGCCCGCATCAGTCCACCCTCAAGGCTACCGAAACCGAACACAACGCCCTTCCCCCCGCCACCACTCAGCCGCTGGCGCCCGAACTGGCCCCGCCGGCCATCCATCCCGTCACTCCCGATACGGCTGAGCCTGCTGCCCTGCACCAGTCTCACGCACCACCCGTGCCTCCATGCGCACAAACCCTGCTTCAGCAGTCCTGCCTGCTGACAACGTGACCGCTGTTCCTTTCGACTGAAGCCGGCCGCGCCGCATCCTTTGCCGCGCGCAGCCGATTCCGTTTGTTCATCTGACATCATCCATCGTTCACAGGCGAACGCCTGCGCCGTCGCGTGACTGCCGGGCGCCGCCACGGAAATCGCGTCCCTGACAGGAGGTTTCATATGTTCCAGCTCAATCCCCGTCGCGTCTGGGCTGCTTCGATCATCGCTTCGCTGGCCATGTTCGCCGGCGCTGCAACAGCCGAGGAGCAGGCCCCGCCGCCCAAGCCCTATCCGCTGACCACCTGCATCGTCTCCGGCGGCGAGCTCGGCAGCATGGGCGATCCGGTCGTCATCGTCCACGAAGGCCAGGAGATCAAGTTCTGCTGCGCTCACTGCAAACCCGCCTTCGAGAAGGATCCCGAAAAGTACCTCAAGAAGCTCAAGGAGGCTGAAAAGCCCGCCACGACCCAGCCGTCGGAGTCGTCCAACGCGGCTGAGTGATCCACAGCATCACCCCGCGTCGCCGCGCGCCGGCGGCGCGGGGGACCGGAGACAACCATGCCTACACGGTGGATCCCGCTCACCAGCCTGCTCCTGGCCGTCGCCGGCTGCGCAGCCGACAGCGCCCCGCCCCTCGCCGACCGCATCAAGGCCGGCGAGGGTGACGGCGCGATCGCCTATCGCGATGTCAGCGACGCCGAACGGCGGCCAGCCATCGAGTTGCCGGCGGAGGCTGGCGTCGAAGACTTCGTCGCCGCGGCGCTGCGGCACAACCCGCGCATCGCGGCTGCGCGCTTCGAGGTCGAACGCCTTGCGCAGCGCATTCCGCAGGAGACCAGCCTCGAAGACCCGATGTTCGAGATCTCGCCCATTGGCGAAGGGCCGCAAACGGCAGCCGGCGAGGTCGGCATCATGCTCGGCGTCAGCCAGAAGCTGCCCTTCCCCGGCAAGCTCGACACGCGCGGCGACATCGCCCGCCGGCAGGTCGCCATCGCGGCTGCGGCACTCGAGCAGACGCGGCTGGAGGTCGAAGCCGACGTCCGCCGGGCGTACTGGTCGCTCTACCGAGCGCAGCAGTCGCTGGAAATCCGCAGCCGCACGCGGCAGCTCCTCGACCAGTTCCATTCCAGCGCGCAAGCCAACTTTCGCGCCGGCATCGTCTCGCAGCAGGACGTGCTGCGCGCCGCTGTCGAGCTGGCGGAGCTCGAGCGCGAAGTCGCGCAGCTTCACCAGCAGCGCGCCTCCGCCATCGCCATGCTCAACTCGCTGATGAACCGCGATGCCGACGCCCCCCTGCCGGAGATCCGCCCGCCCGAACCAGCCGAACTCGAGCTGCGCGCGCAGCAGCTCCTCTCGGCTGCCTGGTCCGCAAGCCCCGCCATCCGCCAAGCCAACGAGCAGATCGAATCGGCGCGCCTCGAGCAGAAGCTGGCGCGCCTCCAGCGATGGCCGGATCTGACCATCGGCGTCGGCTACAACTTCGTCGACGACGAACTCAACGGCATGCCGACCAGCGGCGATGATCAGTGGTCCATCACCTTCGGCATCAATCTCCCGATCTGGCAGCAGCGCCTGCGCGCCGCGGAGCGCGAAGCCGCCCTCGCTCAATACGGCGCGATCGCCCAGCTCGCCGAGGCGCGCAACGACATCGCCTTCCGCGTGCATGACGCCGTCGCGCGCGTGCAGTCGCAGCAGCAGCAAATCCGCCTGCTGCGCGACCGAATCCTTCCGCAGGCCCGCCAAGCCGTCGAATCCAGCGCCAGCGCCTATCGCGCCGGCCGCGGCAGCTTTGTCGAGCTGATCGACAACTGGCAGGCCCTGCTCGGCTTTGAGCAGATGTACCACGACACGCTTGCCGAGCTGCATCAGGCCCTGGCCGATCTCCAGCAGGTCGTCGCCATGCCCATCGCCAGCTCAACCACCCAGCCAACGGAGCAGCCATGACGCAGCAGCCCCAACCGAACGCCTCGGACCATCCGCATCGCCCGGCTGAGCGCGGGCCGCGCACGGGCGTCGTCCTTGCCGTCGTCGGCGCGTTCATCCTCGCGCTTGTCCTCGGCATCGCCATCAGCGATCGGGCGCGAAAGGAAGCATCCGCCGTGTGGCGCGCCATCGGCGGCGAACCGGCAGCGCCCGGCGGCGTCACGCAGTACTACACCTGCGGCATGCATCCGTGGGTGCTCCTGCCCGAGCCGGGCGACTGCCCCATCTGCCACATGCCGCTGGTGCCCGCGGATCTCGCCGACACCAGCAAGGTCGCCATCGACCCGGCTGTGGCGCACAACATCGGCGTGCGCACGGCGCCGGTCACGACCGGCCCGCTGGTGCACACGATCCGCACCGTCGGCAGCATTGAGTACGCCGAGCCGCTGGTGCGCGACATCACGACCAAGGTCGACGGCTGGATCGAGACACTCCACATCAACGCCGTCGGCGCGCCCGTCCAGGCCGGCCAGCCGCTGTTCGAGCTCTTTTCCCCCGCGCTTTACGCGGCGCAGGAGGAATACCTGCTGGCCTGGCGCAACCAGCAGCGCAATCCCTCCGACGCCAACGCCGCCCTGCTCGACTCCGCCCGCACGCGCCTGCGGTACTTCGACATCAGCGACGAGCAGATCCGCCAGCTCGAGCAGGCCGGCCAGCCGACCAAGGCGCTCACCATCGCCAGTCCGTTCAACGGCATCGTCATCGAGAAAGACGCCGTCGAAGGCCAGCAGATCAGCGCCGGCGCGCGCATCTATCGCCTGGCTGATCTGTCGCGCGTCTGGGTCATCGCGACCATCTACGAGTATCAGCTCCCCTACATCCGCGAAGGCCAGAAGGCCGTGATGACACTGCCGTACATCCCCGGCCAGCAGTTTGAGGGGACGGTCGTCTACGTCTACCCGTTCCTCAACCCCCAGACGCGCCAGGCGCGCGTGCGGCTGGAGTTCAACAACCCCGACAACCTGCTCAAGCCCGGCATGTTCGCGGATGTTCGCCTGCAAAGCCGGCTGGCCGATCAAGTCATCCTCGCGCCGCGCAGCGCGATCCTCGACACCGGCCGGCAGCAGGTCGCCTTCGTCCAGGTCGATGAAGGCGAGTTCGAACCGCGCGATGTCAGCATCGGCATGACGACCGAGGACGGCATGGTCGAGATTCGCAGCGGCCTTCAGCCGGGCGAACGCGTCGTCACCAGCGGCCAGTTCCTGCTCGATTCCGAAGCCCGCTTCGCGGAGGCCCGCGCCCGCATGATCCGCGGCGACGCGCCGCCGACCAACCACGGTGCGCATGGCGGCCACGACCACGCGGCTGTCCCCAGGACCCCCGCTCAGGTCAAGCCCGTCCGCCTGCGCGCCACAGCCGACGGCGGCTTCGAGCTGACGCACTGCCTGGTCAGCGGCCTGGAGCTCGGCGCGATGGGCGCCCCCGTCCCAGTCGAACACAACGGCCGAACGATCAAGTTCTGCTGCGCCGACTGCATCAGCAAGTTCCGCGCAAACCCCGAAGCGTTCGTAGAAGTGATCGATCGGGCCATAGAAGAAACGGAAGGCAAATGAACCGCGGAGACACGACGAGATGACAAGTGGCGATTGGTGATTGATGCGTGAGTGATGCATGGTGCATGTTGCATGACGCATGAAGCGAAATGATCAATTCAACGGTCACACGCTGGCGACTACACCCTGCTTCACGCAACCATCACCACTCATCATTCATCTCCGTGCCTCCGTGGTTCAACTGACTCCGGAACAAGCCCATGATTACGAAGTTGATCGAATGGTGCATTCGCAATCGGCTGATGGTGCTGATCCTCTGCGCGGTGCTCGTGGGCGCGGGGATGTGGTCGGTTTACAGCATCAAGGTCGATGCGATCCCCGATCTGTCGGACGTGCAGGTGATCGTCGAGGTCGACTATCCGGGGCAGGCGCCGCAGATTGTCGAGGATCAGGTCACCTATCCGCTGACGACGGCAATGCTGCAGGTGCCGCACGCGCGGACGGTGCGCGGGTTCAGCATGTTTGGCAGCAGCTTCGTTTACATCATTTTCGATGATGGGACGGACCTGTACTGGGCGCGAAGTCGCGTGCTCGAGCAGCTCAGCGCCGTGCAGGGGCGGCTGCCCGATGGCGTGAGCGCGCGCCTCGGGCCGGATGCGACCGGCGTCGGCTGGATCTTTCAGTATGTGCTGACGACCGGGCCGTACTGCGCGGATCATCCCAACGGCGTGTGGGTGGACCCAGCCAATCCACACGATCTCTCGCCGGCGCAAACGCAGCAGCACACGGTGCATCAGCGCGTCTTCCCCGGGCGCGACGTCTGCCCCATCGACGGCAAGCCGCTGGTTCAGCCGGATGTGGACCTGGCCGACCTGCGGTCGCTGCAGGACTGGTATCTCCGATACGAGCTCACCGCGCTGCACGGCGTCAGCGAGGTTGCAACCATCGGCGGGTTCGTCAAGCAGTACCAGGTCGTCGTCGACCCGATCAAGCTGCTCGGCTACGACATCCCGATCAGCGCCGTGAAAGAGGCCATCCAGCGGTCGAACATCGACGTCGGCGGGCGCGTGATGGAGCTCAGCGAGACTGAGTACGTCGTCCGCGGCCTGGGGTATCTCGGCACGCTCAGTGAAGAGGAGATCGCGCTGGCCGAGGCCCACGGCACACGCATCGAGGAGCTTCGCACCGAGCGCGTGCTGGAGGAGCTGCGTAAGATCGCCATCGACGTCCGTGACGGCGGCGCGCCGTTGTACCTGGCGGATGTCGCAGACGTTCGCGTCGGGCCGGAGATCCGCCGTGGGGTGATGGAGTGGAACGGCGTCGGCGAAGCCGTCGGCGGGATCGTCATCATGCGCTACGGCGAAAACGCCCGCACGACGATCGATCTGGTGCGCGATCGACTCGCGGAGCTGCAGAGCACCCTGGCGCCGGGCGTGGCGATCGAGGTCGGGTATGACCGAGCCGATCTGATCGATCGCGCGGTGAGCACGCTGCGCCACACGCTGTTTGTCGAGATCACGGTCGTGGCGCTGGTGTGCATTCTCTTTCTGCTGCATGCGCGCAGCGAGCTGGTGGCTGTGTTTGTCGTGCCGACGGGTGTGCTGGCGTCGATCCTGATCATGCACCTGTGGGGGATCAACGCCAACATCATGAGCCTGGGCGGGATCGCCATCGCGATCGGCGTGATGGTCGACAGCTCGATCGTCATGGTCGAGAACGCGCACAAGCACCTGGACCGCGAGGAAGAGCGGCTGCACCGCCTTCAGCGCGCCGGCCAGCAGGCCGTGCCCCGGCCGCGGACGCGCATCATCGCCGAAGCGGCTGCGGAGGTCGGGCCGAGTCTGTTCTTCTCGCTGCTGATTATCACGGTGTCGTTCCTGCCGGTGTTTGTGCTGGGCGAGCAGAACGGGCGGATGTTCAAGCCGCTGGCGTTCACCAAGACCTTTGCCATGGCGGCTGCCTCGCTGCTGGCGGTGACGGTGATCCCGGTGCTGATGAGCCTGTTCATCACGCCGCGCGTGCTGCCGAAGCGCTGGGGCTGGCGGCGGAATCTGGCGATCACGCTGGCGCTGATGGTGATTCCGGCGGCGCTGCTGACGATCGCGCCTCTGGGGCGGCTGGAGGCGTATCGCACTGGGATCGTCATCGGCTGGGCGATCCTGATGGGGATGCTGCTGATCCCGCAGAAGATCATCCATGAGGATGTGAACCCGATCTCGCGCTTCCTGAAGGCGGTGTACCATCCGCTGTTTGTCTTCGCGATGCGCTACAAGTGGGGGCTTCTGATCGGCGTCTTGCTGCTTGGAGTTGCGACAATCTGGCCGGCGACGCGCATCGGCCAGGAGTTCATGCCGCCGCTGGAGGAAGGCGATCTGCTGTACATGCCCACGACCGATCCGGGCATCAGCATCGCCAAGGCGACGGAGCTGCTGCAGCAGACCGATCGGCTCATCAAGCAGTTTCCCGAGGTGCAGAGCGTCTTCGGCAAGATCGGCCGAGCCGAGACGGCGACGGATCCGGCGCCCTTGAGCATGCTCGAGACGACGATCATGCTGAAGCGCGACCCGTCAGCCTGGCGGCAGGTGCCGATCGAGCGCTTCTACGACGGCTGGCCGGCGTGGGCGGCCTGGCTGCCGCGCAAGATCTGGCCGGATCGCCGGCCGATCACGGTCGATGAGCTGGTCTACGGCTATCACCTGCCCAACCCCGCCGGCGGCGAGCCGATCGTCGTGCCGGGGCTGAACGACGCCGTTCGCATCCCGGGCCTGACCAACTCCTGGACCCAGCCGATCCGCACGCGCATCGACATGCTCTCGACCGGCATCCGCACGCCCGTGGGCGTGAAGGTGATGGGCGATGACCTGAGCGTGCTGGCGCGCCTGGCCAATGAGATCTCCCAGGCCCTGCAGACTGATCCGCGCACAGCCGGTCATACGACCAGCGCCTTTGCCGAGAAGACCGTCGGCGGCAGTTATCTCGACATCGACATCAACCGCAACGAGATCGCGCGATACGGCTTGCGCGTCGCGGATGTGCAGGACGTGATCGAGACGGCGCTGGGCGGGATGAACGTGACCGAGACGGTCGAGGGCCTGCAGCGGTATCCGGTGAACATCCGCTATCCGCATGAGCTGCGCGACAACGTCGCGGCGCTGCGGCAGGTGCTCGTGCCGACGCCGTCGGGCGCGCACATTCCGCTGGGACAGCTCGCGGAGCTGCGCATCACGCAGGGCCCGCCGATGATCAAGAGCGAGAACGCCCGGCGGACGACGTGGGTGTTTGTCGACATCGCGGGCATCGACGTCGGCACGTATGTGCGGCGGGCAAAGGAGGTTGTCGGCGATCATGTCGAGCTGCCCGCCGGCTACAGCATCGTTTGGTCGGGGCAATATGAGTACATGGAGCGATCGCGGCAGGATCTGCTGGTCTCCGGCAGTCTGGCGGGCGTGGCGATCGTGATGCTGCTGTATCTGGCGACGCGGTCGTGGCTGCGCGTGGGGATCGTGCTGCTGGCGGTGCCGTTCAGCCTGATCGGCGCGATATGGCTGATCTACCTGATGGATTTCAACTACTCGTGGGCGGTGTACATCGGCCTGATCGCGCTGTTGGGGCTGGATGCTGAGACGGGGCTGATCATGCTGCTGTATCTGGACAACAGCTTCGAGCGTTTCCAGCGCGAAGGCCGCATGCGCAGCCCGGATGATCTGTGGTGGGCGGTGCATGACGGCGCGGTTCAGCGGATTCGCCCCAAGACGATGACGGTGGCGACGACGTTCTTCGGCCTGGTGCCGCTGCTGTTCGCCACGGGCGCCGGCGCCGACACGATGCGCCGCCTGGCGGCTCCGATGGTCGGCGGCCTGGCCAGCAGCTTTCTGCTGGAACTGCTGATCTATCCGATTCTGTTCTACCTGTTCAAACGCGTGGCGATGCGGGGGAGGTGGGGTTCGTCGGGTGAAGGATCCAACGCAGAGGGCGCGGAGGTGGGTGCAGAGCGCGCAACGTAGGGCACGCTATTGCGTGCCGCGGCGGGTTGGATTGCTGTTGCCATCTCGCGGTCGGTTCTGGCAGGCAATAGCCTGCCGTACCCGGGCTGCCTGGTTCAACGCTGAAGTTGCGGAGGACACAGGGAGAAATGGAACCCTCCGTGGCACGGGATACGAGCCCGTGGTTTCTTCGCCTTTGATGGCTCCATGGGCTGGTAGCCCATGCCACAAATAGCCTGCCGAAATGATGGCAGACGGGACACCCGCTCCACGCGCGGATTTGATCACGCCCATCCGTGTTCTGCGTTCTCCGCGAAATCCTCTGCGCCCTCTGCGTTGGAACTGGAATCGACTAGAATCGTAACCATGCGAGACCTGTTGAACGGATCTGTGGATGAGCTGGTGGCCCTGTTGCCGGCGGTGCGCGAGCTGGCGCCGCAACTGGAGCGGCTGGGGCAAGCCATGATGCGGTGCTGGGAGGGGCGCGGGAAGGTGCTGCTGGCGGGCAACGGCGGATCGGCGGCGGATGCGATGCATCTGGCTGAGGAGCTGACGGTGCGATTTCACAAGAACCGCCGCGCGCTGGCGGCTGTGGCGCTGATGGATCCGACGGCGCTGACCTGCTGCGGCAATGATTTCGGCTATGAGCAGGTCTTCTCGCGGCAGGTCGAAGCCCTGGGCAATGAAGGGGATGTGTTCATCGCCTTCTCGACCAGCGGCAACAGCCCGTCGATCCTGCGGGCGCTGGAAGCGGCGAATCAGCAGAAGCTCGTCACCGTCACGTTCCTCGGCAAAGACGGCGGCAAAGCGCGCGGGTTAGCCGATATCGAGCTGCTGGTCCCCCACCCATCCACGGCGCGGATTCAGGAGGTGCATCAGCTCCTGTTCCATGTGTTGTGTCAGTGGGTGGATCAACGCGTGGACTAGCGGCATGGTGCGTTGAAGCGGACCCTGAGATGGTGAGTGGGCAGCAGGCAGGGGGCAGGAAGTTCCAAGCTCCAACCACCAAGCTCCAAGGAAGTTCCAAAGCACAAAAGAGCCAAAGACAGGTCGTAGGGTTCGTTTTGGCGAACCGGCTATTGGCTTCTCACATCAATCACCATGCGTCACTGCAGCGGCAGTTGGCGGGCTGTGGCGAGGAAGTTCTCGTAATTGGCCCGGATTTCGGCCAGCGAATCGCCGCCGAACTTCTCGAGGAATGCCCGGGCGATCTCGAAGGCGATCACGTTTTCCATTACGACGCCGGCGGCTGAGATGGCGCTGATGTCGCTGCGTTCCCAGCCGGCTTCGGAGGGCTGTTTGCTGTTGAGGTCGACGCTGCGCAGCGGCTTGCCGAGCGTGCTGATCGGCTTCATGGCGCCGCGGACGACCACCGGCTGGCCGTTGGTCATGCCGCCTTCGAGGCCGCCGGCATTGTTGCTGCCGCGTACGAAGCCCAGCGACGGCGTGTTGCGCTTCGATGCGTCATAGAAGATCTCGTCATGCACCTTCGAGCCGGGGCGACGCGCGGCTTCGAAGCCCAAGCCGATCTCCACGCCCTTGAACGCCTGGATCCCCATCACCGCGGCTGCGATGCGAGAATCCAGCCGGCCATCCCAGGTCATGCACGACCCCAAGCCGATCGGACAGCCGAACACATGCGTCTCGACGATGCCGCCGGCTGTGTCCTTGGCCATCTTCTGGTCGTTGATGAAGGCCCGCATAGCCGCGTCGGCTTGGGGATCGGGGCAGTAGACCTCGGAGGCGTCGCGACGGTCGCGCAGCTCGCGCCAGTTGTCCTCGGTCACCTCGAACTGGCCGCGGGCTTCACCGACCTGCCGCACGAATCCGAAAACCTCAATGCCAAACTCGCGCAGGAAGCATCGCGCCAGCGCCCCCGCCGCGACGCGGGCAGCCGTCTCGCGGGCGCTGGCCCGCTCGAGCGTCTCGCGGCAATCCGTGGTCAGCCATTTGACCGAGCCGGCCAGATCCGCATGCCCCGGACGCGGGCGGTGCAGCGGCGGGGTTTTGGTCGGATCGTCCAGGCGGAAGTCCTTGTTGGGGATGAGCATCGTCACCGGCGAGCCGATGGTCTTGCCCATCCGCACGCCGGTGAGGAACTCGGCATGGTCGGTTTCGATCTTCTGGCGGCCGCCGCGGCCGTATCCCCCCTGGCGGCGGCGCAGTTCGCCGTCAATGAAGGCCTGGTCGATCGGCACACCCGCAGGCAGGCCCTCGATCAGCGTGATCAGGGCCTTCCCGTGCGATTCGCCGGCTGTGCGGTAGCTGAGCGTGGACATAGGTGGTCCAATTTACGGGGAATTCCGGCGGGCATCCAGTGGGACATCGCACGCGGAGCCGGGAGGGCGCTCTCGCGCGAAGGGACGGGGAGGCGAAGCGGCTTGGCTTGCTTGGGTTGGGGCATAGGCGGCCGGCGGATACAGCCCGGCTTGGCGCCCGTGCCACGGAAACAGGAATCCCTTTCGCCTCGTCGTCTCTCCGCGTGAGGCCGCCTCGGAAAGCTGGACGCCAAATCCCCAGCCTTCTACAACATGGCCATGATCCACGTGATAGCCCAGGCGCCGCCGCCGGGCGGGCCAAGTGCCACGACCATCTTCTACCTGACGCTGCTGTTCATCTTCCTGACGGCCATCGTCACGACGCTGGTCACCAAGTGGTCGCGCGACAAGTGCCTGAAGCTGTTTCACCGATATCACGTCACGCTCGAGCGGGGACGCGGCCAGACCATCTGGGGCACGCTGAAGGTCTTCAGCAACGGCTTGGAAATCCTGTTCGATCACGCCTACACCGACACGCGCGGGCGGCGCAAAACCAGCTACATGCTCTATCAGCCGGAAGTCGAGCAGCAGGTGCTCAGCATCGTTCGCTTCCATGACGAGCTGGATCCTGTCCAGCAGGCCAAGCGTCAGAAACAGATCCGCAAGAGCTTCAACCCCGGACCGCTCAAGCGGATGTGGCGGTGGATCCGCAACCTTGTCAACACGCTGCGCGACGCCTTCGGCCAGGCGATCGGGGTGGCTGTGGGACAGCTCCAGCGGGCGCATCCCTCCACCGTGCTCAGCACACAGGCCAGCCACGTCACGCAGCTCGGCCAGGTGCTGGTCGGCAAGTTTGGCAATGCGTACGAGCCGCTGCTGGAGCAGTACATCGGCCAGCCGGTGATCCTGGACGTGCAGGATCCGATCAATCCCAACAACGTGCTGCGCAGCTTCACCGGCTACCTGGTGGATTACACGGCCCAGTTCGTGGCGGTGTTCAATGTCGAGCACCATGCCGACGATCCGGTCGAAATCACGCTGCCGGATGTGGAGCAAGGCGAGACACTGCCGGCATTGCCCGGCCCACCGCCGCCGGGCGCGCCGGCGCCGCAGCTTCCGACGCCGGCTGTAACCATGCACGATCTGGCCATCCGGATTGACGGCGTGCGGATGAAGGTGCAGAACCTGCGGGCGGATCCGGTCGTCGTGCGCGAGCTGCGGCGCGAGGGATTCGAGCCGCTGAGCCTGGGCGTCGTGATCCCGCCGTCCGCCATGCTGGATCTGCCAGCCCGCGATGCGCGCGGCGGCGTGCTGGTCTGCCAGGTGGTGCGATGCCTGGATATCGTCGCCCCGCGGCGGGCTGCGACGGTGCGGCATGCCGGCGTGCTGATCCCCCGGCGCGGCCTGGCGGATGAGCTGTATCTCGATCAGCTTCCGTTGGTGCCGAAGATCCTGAGATAAGCGGGCAGCAGGCAGCAGGCGGCAGGCAGCAGCGACGTAGGGCAGGCTATTGCCTGCCGAACCGATCGCGCAATCGGCAGCGGCACGCAATAGCGTGCCCTACGTTGCCCGAGGCGAGCAGGCGGCAGGCGGCAGGCAGCAGCGACGTAGGGCAGGCTATTGCCTGCCGAAACCGATCGCGCAATCGGCAGCGGCACGCAATAGCGTGCCCTACGCTGCCCGAGGCGAGCAGGCGGCGGAAGGCGCTCTTGTGGCACGGGCGTCCCGCACGTGCTGGCGGCTTCTTGTCTGCACGGGCGAGGACGCACGTGCCACTGTCAATTCAAACATCCTTTGCGGTCTTTGCAGCCTTTGAGATCTTTGCGCTTTGCCTTCACGACTCCTTCGCGACTCCGCGGTCGCCGGTTGTCGGGGAAAATCGACGCAGAGGGGATTCCCCGGTAGGCTTCCGGTCATGAATGGGATTGCATTTGATCAGCCACTGTTCTGGGCGGTGATGATCGGCTGGATCATGTCGGTGGTGATCCACGAGTTTGCCCATGGCATCGTGGCTTATTGGGGTGGGGATTACACGATCCGTGAACGGGGCGGGCTGACGCTCAATCCGCTGCAATACATCGATCCGATCGGGAGCCTGGCCCTACCGGCTTTGTTTCTGATGATCGGCGGCGTGCCGCTGCCGGGCGGAGCAACCTACATCCGCCGCGACCTGCTGCGCAGCCGATGGTGGGAGACAGCCGTGTCGCTGGCTGGGCCGATGTCGAACTTCCTGATGTGCGCGCTGTGCCTGCTGCCGTTGCACCCGGCGATTGGATGGATCGATGTAACGGGGCCGCTGGGCGATGCCGGGAACTTCGGCGTCTTCCTGGGGGCGATGGCGCTGCTGCAGTTCCTGGCTGGGGTGTTCAACCTGATCCCGATCCCGCCGCTGGACGGGTTCAACGCGATCGGCCCGTGGATGGATCAGGACCTGCGGATGAAGGTGGGGACGCCACCGGTCAGCACGATGCTGTTCATGGGGCTGTTCATCGTGATCATCGCCGGGCGCGGGCAGTTCTCGCTGTTTGACCGGATGTTCATCGGCCTGATGCGGACGATGGACCTGCTGGGGTTTGACGTGTGGTCGCAATTGTTCGTAGCGCGGACATTCAATGCGGCGCTGTTTGGGGATTGGAGTTAAGCGTCAGGCGGCAGTGTGCGGTTGGCAGTCGTCAAAACACCAAAACAACAAAACCCCAACACGACCTCCGCGGGTGAGCACCCACACGCGCGCAAAAAAACGGCTGACGTTGGTTAGAACGTCAGCCGCGGGCTATGGGGTTCCGACCTGTGGGTCCCATTTGGGCAAATGGGGAGGTCGGTATGCGCGGGCAAAGTTGCAGGAGCGACGCGAATCCGTGCTGAGCAGCGTTTTCGTGCCGCTCCTGTTCGAAAGGCCTATAATGCAACAGGCGTGCCACTGGTTCGGCATGCGGCAAATAGCCCGCGAGCGGCGATAAATGGCGTTGCCAGGGAAGGATAAGCCGCCTGCAACCTGCGTTATGTCGTACCGCCCGACAATGTAGCGCACCACGTTGACCGCCCCCCAAAGCGGGCCGGTCCGTGTAAAATGGATGCGTTGTCGAAACGGACGGCAACGGCTAAGTTGAAGCTTGCGACCCCAGGAGAGCGATGATGGCGCAACCCGTAGGACACGACCGTCTGGCCCTGATCCGTATCGAAGGCATGCACTGCCATCGATGTGAGAGCACCATTCGCCAGGCGCTCGGCAAGCTCCCGGGTGTGCATGAGGTTGAGGTGGATTTCCCCACCGGCCAGGCGTCGGTCCTCTACGACCGTGAGAAGGTGGACGTCCGCACCCTCATGGAGACGGTGAACAAGGCTGGCTACAAAGCCACCGGATTCTCCCAGCGGGAGGCTGACCGCCCCGGCAGCCACGCCTGATCCGCCCGACCGCTCACGCCGCCCTGCCGTCTTCTGTGCGCCCCTGGCATGCGAACGATCGCACACATCTCCGACCTGCACTTCGGACGCGTTGATCCCGCCATCGCCGATGCCCTCAAGTCGGATCTGCTGGACGATCCGCCGTCGCTGCTGGTCATCAGCGGCGATCTGACCCAGCGCGCACGGCCCTGGCAGTTCGAAGCCGCGGCGGAGTACCTGCGGCAACTGCCCCATCCGCAGCTTGTTGTGCCGGGGAACCATGACATCCCGGCATACAACCCGTTTCGGCGGTTCATCAATCCACTGAAACACTATCGCCGCTGCATTACGCAGGATCTTCGGCCGGTGTTTCAGGACGATCGGCTGCTGGTGATGGGGATCAACACGGCCCGATCGTTCACGCGGATGGGCGGGATCATCACCGATGAGAAGCTGCTGGATGTGCAACTGCGCGTCCGCGAGGCGCCGGCTGAGCTGTTCAAGGTCGTGGTGACGCATCATCCGCTGATGCCAGCCCCCGGCGAGGTGCGCACGGATCTGGTCAAGCGGCATGCCGAGGCGCTGCGCGTCTTCGAGCAGTGCGGGGTGGACCTGCTGCTGAGCGGGCATTTTCACCTGGCCTACAGCGGGGACGTGCGAACGCACCACACGGCTGTGAAGCGGTCGATCCTGTCGGTCCACGCCGGGACAGCCACGTCCACCCGCCTCCGCCAGGCTGAGCCGCAGGGGTACAACTGGATCACGATCCAGAAGGACCATGTCGAGATCCAGGCCCGCGCCTGGAACGGCCGGCAGTTCGTCGCGGCTCACACCACCCGCTACACGCGCGTAGACGGCGAATGGTGGCCGGATGAGGCGCTTTCGAGGTAGGTCTCACCGCAGAGAGCGCAGAGGATCCGCGCCGAGGAATTCTTTTGGAGCTTATGTCTTTGGCGCTTGGAGCTTCCTTGGATCCTGGTGGTTGGACCTTGGAGCTTCGCCTCACGCAGATCCATAAATCCTGAGACTAACGACAGTTATCGCCGCGCCTCCTCCGCGCTCTGTGCGTCTGTGCGGTGAGCTTCCACTAAATCCCACACACCACGAATGTGCCTTTGCACGATCGTCTGAGGCGGGACGGGCCGATTGGCTGTAAGATCATCCCAGCCATGGTGCGTTCGTACTTCCGCAACATCTTCGACACCGTCAGGACGATCGCGATCGGCATGAAGATCACGGTCAAGTACTGCTTTCAGAAGACGGTGACCGTGCGCTATCCCGAGCAGCGGCTTAGCTTTGCGCCGCGGTATCGAGGGATTCACGAGTTTGAAGCCGAGCGCTGCATCGCCTGCGACCTGTGCGCCAAGGCCTGCCCGGTCGACTGCATCTACATTGACAAGACCGGCCCGCGGAAGATCGACAAAGCCACCGGCAAGGTTGACCCCAAGGGCGGCCAGCTTCTCCGATACGCCATCGACTACAGCAAGTGCATGTTCTGCGCCCTGTGCACCGAGCCGTGCCCGACCGAGTGCATTCACATGGGCAAGCTGCACGACCTGTCCGGCTACTCGCGGCGCGACACGGTTGTGGAGTTTGTCGAGCTGGACAAAAAGGGCCTGCGAACGCCGATCCCGCTGTGGATGGAGCGCAACCGCGATCACATCCCGTGGGTGAAGGAAGAGTACGACCGCGTGATGGCCGGCCAGCTTGCCCCGTCGGCTGGGGATATCAAGACCGTGAAGTAATCCCCCTCCCTGTAGCACGGGCGCCCCGCACGTGCATCGCAACGTCAGTCTTTCCACAAGGTCCTTCTGACTGAGCGAAGCGAAGAATCTCGGCGTTCGAATGGCTGAGATCCTTCGCTGCGCTCAGGATGACCCTTGGGGAAAGCGGCACTGGCGACGCGGATGCGTCCAGCTCCGATAACCCGCGCCCCTGCGTTTTCTTGCCCCTTCTTGACGCGCGGCGGCATTTGCGTCGTAGTAGCTGATCTATGCCGTTGCTGGTCAGGAATGTTGTGCTGCGTCTGGACGAGCCCGAGGAACTGTTGCGCGAGCGCGTGGCGCGGATCCTGGGGATCGCTGCCGATCGCGTGCGGGCGTATGGGATTGTGCGGCGGGCGATCGACGCGCGGCGCCATGACGACCTGCGGAAGGTCTATCACCTGCAGGTGGCGGTCGATGCCGAGGAGAAGCGTCTGCTTCGCCGCGGCCGGCCGGGACAGGTGTCGACGATCCCGCAGGAAGTCGATCCGACCGTCGAACCCGGCAGCGGGCGGCTGGCGCATCGGCCGGTGGTAATCGGATCGGGCCCAGCCGGCTTGTTCGCGGCGCTGGTCCTCGCCGAGCAGGGGTACATGCCCATCCTGCTGGAGCGCGGCCAGGACGTGCCCCAGCGGCACAAGGGCCTGCATCTGTACTACACCAAGGGGCAGTTCGACCCGGAGAACAACCTGCTGTTCGGCATCGGCGGCGCCGGCACGTACAGCGACGGCAAGCTCTATTCCCGAACGCACGACACGCTCAACGACTGGGTGCTGCGCCAGCTCGTGCGCTTTGGCGGCGATCCCAACATCCTCATCGATGCCAAGCCGCACCTGGGCAGCGACAAGCTCCCAGGCATCTGTCGGCGCATGGTCGATCACATCCGCAGCCTCGGCGGCGAAGTGCGATACGGCGCGAAGGTCATCGATTTCCTGATTTCAGCAGGCAGCGGGCCGCAGGCGGCGGGCGGAAGCGCGGATCGCGCGGTGACGGGCGTCGTACTGGAAGGTGGCGAGACGATTCCGTGCGATGTGTGCATCCTGGCGATTGGGCACAGTGCGCGGGATACGTATCGCGTGCTGCGCGAGCGCGGCGTGGCCATGTCGGCTAAGCCGTTTCAGATGGGCGTGCGGATCGAGCATCCACAGGCGATGATCAACCGCAACCAGTACGGCGATGCTGCCGATCAGCTCGGGGCAGCCGATTACTTCCTGGTCGCCAAACACGCAGCCGGATTGTGCGACCGCTGCGGGCCGGATCTGTTCAGCTTCTGCATGTGTCCCGGTGGGCAAATCCTGCCCAGCAACGAATCGCACGGCGAGATCTGCACCAACGGCGCCAGCAACAGCCGCCGCAACTCCCCCTACGCCAACAGCGGCCTGGTCGTCACGATCATGCCGGCTGAGTTTGGCAACGATCCCCTAGCCGGCATCGAGTATCAGCGCCGATGGGAGCGGGCGGCGTACGAGCTGAGCGGCTCGTATCGCGTGCCGGCGCAGCGGGCGAGCGATTTCCTCGCCGGGCGCGTCAGCGACGACGGGATCGTCACCAGCTATCCGCTGGGGGCAGCCCCGGTCGACCTGCGGCAGATGCTGCCGGATCTGGTGATCGACGCGCTGAAGCGGGGTCTGCCGATGCTCGATCGGATGATCCCCGGCTATGCAGGGCCGGAGGGGATCATAACCGCCCCCGAGACGCGCGCCAGCTCGCCCGTGCGAATCGACCGCGACCGTCAGACGCGCCAGAGCACGACGGTAGGCGGTTTGTATCCCGTAGGCGAAGGCGCCGGCTTCGCTGGCGGCATCGTCTCCAGCGCCACAGACGGCATCCGCAGCGCCCAACAGATCATCGCCGCCTGCGCCCCGCTGCGCTGATCGGCGGGATGCTCGGCTGGTTGTATTTACACCGAGTAGCCGCCCGCGCTGCTGGGGGTTGGCTGGGCTGTGGACATGCTGATGGACTGAGGGACGTACTGGCCGTTGATGGTGAAGCGGAAGCAGCTTCCTTCGCCGGGCGTGCTTTCGACCCAGATCGTGCCGGAATACGTCTCGATGATGCTCTTGACGCTCGCCAGGCCCACGCCTTTGCCGGAGACGTGCTGCACGGCTTCGTTCTTGCCGCGGCGGAAGACGTAGAAGACCTTCTGCTGGTCTTCCGGATCGATGCCGATGCCCGTATCGCGGACGTAGAACTCGGCCTCCGACGGGCGGACATCGCAGCCGATGCGGATCTGCTTGACGGGCTTGTTGCCCATGTACTTGATCGCGTTGTCGATCAGGTTCTGGAAGACCTGGCGGAGGCGCGCCCGCTCGCAGTTGAGCACCGGCAGGCGCGTCTCGATGATCAGCTCGATGCCGCTGGTCTTCAGGTCGTTCTCGAACATCTCCGCCAGCTCGCGCACCATCGCCTCGATGTCAACATGCTCCATCTTCTGGCGGCGCGTCTTGATGCGCGACAGCTCCAGCAGCTCGGCGATCAGCTCCGATTCGATCTCGACGTTCTTCTGGATGCGGTCCAGGCGGTGGAGGATGTCCTGATCGAGTTTGTCGCGATATTTGAGCAGCAGCATCGTCGCCATGCCGGCGATGTTGCGCAGCGGCGCGTTGAGGTCGTGGCTGACGGCGCGGAGGAAATCTTCCTTCTCAGCGATCTCGGCGCTGAGGCGCGTATTGGCTGAGGCAAGCTGCTGGGCGATGGTTTCGAGCTGGGCGGTGCGCTGCTGGACCTTGGCTTCCAGGTCGCGGTTGGCTTCGGCGAGCTGGATGTTGGCCTCAGCGAGCTGAAGGTTCGCGTCGGCAAGCTGCCGCTGCTGCTGTTTGACGCGGCAGACCATCTCGTTGAACGAGCGGGCGAGCGTGCCGATCAGGTCCGGCCGATGCACCTCGACCTTGGCTTCGAGGTCGCCGGCGGCAATGCGCATCGTCGCGACGACGAGCTGGCGAATCGGCAGCAGGATGCGATTCACCATCGCATAGACGATCGGCATGCTGATGAGGAACACCAGCCCGCCGAGGATCAGCAGGAGCAGTGTGATGCGGTTGATGAGCTGCCCGGTGGCGGCTGTGCTGGCGGCGACGGTGACATAGCCGACCAGGCGGCTTTGGCTGCGGGGAACGGTGACCCCTTCGCCGGCGATGTCGCCGCTGTGCGCCGCGCGCGGCGAAGGCAGGTGCAGCACGGGGACCGTCACCTCCGCATATTCGCCGAGCGTGCGCGTGCGGCGATGGCGGACCTGCAGCAGTTTGCTCAGGTTGTCGCCGACGGGCGGTGGTGGATCGGCATCGTGCTCGGGGTCCTGGCTGACATGCACCAGGGGCCGGCCTTCAGGGTCGTAGAAGCAGACGGCGACGATATCGCGATTTCGCAGCAGGTCGCGGCCGATGCGCTCCAGGCTGGCGTGATCGCCGCGGGTCATCAGCGGTTCGCTGGCCATCGCGATCGCGTGCGACAGCTCAACCGCGTTTTCCCCCATGATGTTCGACAGGACATGGCGGTTCTCGCTGATGAACAGCCAGTAGGTCCCCACCATCGTCACAGCCAACAGGAACAGGAAGCCCAGAAAGAGCTTGCCCTGAATGCCAAGCCGGACGCTCTGACGCCGCCACCAGGGGACCGACCGGTCCCACTCGCGGGTGGCTGCCTCGTAGTCGATCTGGCTTTCTGCCGTATCTTTCATGGGGACATCAGTTTGGACTACGAAGATCTCATCGACGCCTTGCTGTGGTGAGTTAATCCGGCAGGGTTGAACCGGCGGATTATCGGACATGCCCAGCCGCCGCAGTCGCATCCGGCCCGTGCGTGTGGTACACCTTCTGCCGCCTTGGTTTACGAATCGAACAGCGTGGAGCAGACCGAGCAGATCGCAGCCGATCTGGCGGGTGCGTTGCGCGGCGGCGAGTGCATCGCCCTGGAGGGTCAGCTTGGCGCGGGCAAGACGCAGTTCGTCCGCGGCCTGGTGCGCGGTCTGGGCGGATCCACTCGAACCGTCGCCAGCCCGACGTACGTGCTGCTGCACGTTTACGACACGCCGCGGCTGAAGGTGTATCATCTGGACGCCTACCGCGTCGGCGGCCCCGAGGATTTCGAAGCCATCGGCTTTGAGGAGCTGCTCGACCAGGGGGGCGTGGTGGTCGTGGAATGGGCCAGCCGCGTTGCGGAGCTGTTGCCCCCCACCTGCATGCAGGTGCGGATTGAAGCCGTCTCGAAGACGCGCCGGAAGATCATCGTGGATGCCGGCTCATTGCGATCCGCCGGCTAAGGCACATCAGGAATCGGCAAATCTCATGGCTTGCAGGGTTTACAGCGCACCGGCCATACGAGGCGCGCCCCTGCTTGCGGGAAGGACTGGCAGATGATGCAGATTCGCCTGGCGATGGGTGCGGTGATGTTGGCGATGCTGATCGGATGCGCGCCGGCGCAGGTGCCGACGCCGGCGGCGCCAACGGTCACAGCCGAACCGCAGCGGCTGACCTTTGACGACGCCATCACCCTCCGCAATGCGCATCTGCATATCGCGGTCGCCCCGTCGGTCGGGCGGATCGTCGCCTTCGGCCCGGCTGATAGCCGGAACCTGATTTGGATCAATACGATCGAGGGGAATCAGCCGTTTATCGGCCGCGGCCCGCCCTACTACGTCTATGGCGGCGACAAGGTCTGGACGCTGGTGCAATCCGTGTGGAAATTGGCGTTTGGGGGCGGCTCCTGGCCGCCGGATGGCGTCATCGACGGCCAGCCATGGGATGTTGTCGAGTCCGGCGATCACCACATCATTTTGCAAAGCCGCGTCAGCCCGGCCCTCGGCCATCGCGTCCGGCGCGAGATCCGAATCGATCCGGATCAGCCGCGCGTCGTCATCCGCAACCACATCATCCAGGAGCAGGCATCGCACTTTTCGCCGATGATCTGGTGCGTTACGCAGGTCCACCCGCCGCAGTTCACGCTGATGGAGCTCTCGCCGCAGCGGCCGACAAGCAGCCGGCCGTGGACCGACCTGTCGGACAAGCCGGTCGACACCAGCCGCATCCATATCTCCGACGACAACCGCTGGCTGCGCTATGACTACATCCCCGACCGCAGCCAGAAGATCGGCGCGTTCGGCCGATGGGTCGCCGGCGTGTGGGAGGATTACATCTTCGTCCAGACGACCGACTACGATCCCACCGGCGCCTATCCCGATGCAAGCAGCCTGCAGGTGTACTACGATGCGAACTTCCTGGAGCTGGAAACGCTCAGCCCGCAGGTGCATCTGCGGCCCGGGCAGACACTGACCAACACCGTCACGTGGTGGCTGCTGCCGCGGGCTGCGATGACCGATGTCCAGATCGCTGCGCAAGCCGAGGCGCTGGTGCGGACATCGGCTGATGACCGATGAAAGGCAGCAACAGACGCATGAAACCGTGGACCGCTATTCGCACGATGCTGGCAGGGGCGACGATCGTCGTCGCCGGCTGCGGCGATCACACCTCCCCACCGCCGCAGCAGACGCTGGTTCCCGACACCTGGCAGGAGCTGCGCCGCGCGCGGCCCGAGCTGCGCACTTTCCGCAACAGCGTGCTGCTCGATTTTGAGAAGCCGACCGATCGCGTGTTCGTGACCGGCGGCGCGCTGACCGACGTCGATACAGCCACCGCTCACACAGGCAGCGCGTCGCTGCGGGCGGTGCGCGCGTCGCATGTCGACATCAAGCTGTCGTCGCTGATGTCCGGCCGCCCGCTGCCGGGTGAGTGGACGCTGCTGGGCGCGCATGTGATGGCTGATCGCAATGTGCCGGTGCAGGCGCAGTATGTCGTCGACGGCAAGCCGGTCCTCACGCGCACGCAGACGCTCACCGCCAATCAGTGGACGCCGGTGATGCTCGACATCATCCCCCTGCCGCCGCAGGTGATGAGCATCGGCCAGACGGTCTACCTGCGCATCACTCCGGCTGCGCCGACGACGCTGTACGTCGACGACGTCATGCTGATCGACAACCACCAGCAGATCGTCGATGACGAGCCGTGGTCCATCCGCCAGGCCGGGCACACGCTGAGCATCGAGCATGCCGGGAAGTTCTCGATCGAGCTCGAAAGCGACGCGGCTGGGCCTCAGGGATGGGCGCTGCTGGAAGCCAGCCGCGTGCGTGCCATCGTCGCGCAGGAAGGCGCGAAGGGGCAGCGATGGGTCATCTATCGCGACGGACGCCGCTACATCGATGGCAGCTACGCGCAGAGCCTCGATCGGCAGGAGCAGAGCGAGTTCGGCAGCGCCTACGCGGCTCAGCATCAGGCGCCCGCAGCCATCGAGATCGCCGAGGAAGATGGCGCGCTGGTGCGTCGCAGCACCGGTGATGCCAACAACGACGGCTACAACGAATGGCTGGGCGCGTACATGATCCAGGCGTCCAAGCCGCGGCTGGATATTCGCATCACGCCGCGCACGTCGCAGCTTGTGCATCCGGTGTTTGAGATTCGCGGATTGCCGCAGGGTCGCGTGATCGCGACGCTGGAGGGGCAGATCATCGATCAACTCGATCGGCTTGAGGATGGCACGGTGCTGCTGGTGCTGTCACAGCGGCTGCAGCGACCGGCGACGTTGAACGTGCGGGTTCAGTGATGGTCTGCACGGCGGCCGCGAAGGCGCGCAGGGGACATAGCGCAAAGATCACAGGGGCCGCAAAGATAGTGATTGTGTGGGACCGCCTGCCAGGCCGTGTTGCCATAGGCTCAAGAGAGCCACGGCCTGGTAGCCCGTGCCACTTCATCAGACGGGGGGCGCGGCGGTGAGGTCCATGTAGAACGTGCTGCCTTTGCCGAGCTCGGATTCGACCTTCAGTTCCGATCCGAGCGTGCGGACGGCGTGCGAGGCGATGTACAAGCCCAGGCCGACGCCGGCCTGGCCGTGCGTCTCGCCCCGGCTGAAAGCCTGGAAAAGCTGCTGGAGGCGCTGCGGGCTGATGCCTTCCCCCTGGTCGCGCACGAACAGCCGCCATCGGGTATCGACACGTTCAGCACCAATTGTGATCGTCCCCTGGCGGCTGTACTTGATCGCATTGCCCAGCAGGTTCTGCAGCGCCAGCCCCAGGACCGACGCATCGCCGTGCGCGCGGGCGTCGTCGGGGATCTCGATGCTGATCGTCAGCCCCTTCTGGCTGGCGTCACGCTGGTGCTGCTGGATGACTTCCTCCGCCAGCCGCTGCAGCGCGATGGGGGCAGCCAACTCGGTGTGCGCCTGGCGGCGGACCCGCTCCGCCTGCAGGACGCGCTCCATCCCCTCGACCGTCTGCCGGATCGAGCGCTTCAGGTGCAGCACATCGCGGGCTTCTTCCTCCAGGCCGGGCAACTCGGTGAGGCGGCCAGCCAGCAGCTCGATCATCAGGTTGGCGCTGTTGAGATTGTTCCGCACGTCGTGGGAGAGGAACGAGACGTAGCGGGACTCGGACTCAGCGACATCGCGCAGGCGATCGGTCTGCTGCTGGACATAGCTGATGATGCCGCTTTGCATGGCCAGCTCGACCCCGCAGAGGACGGCTTGCGTCTGCTCCAGGTCCAGCGAGCGCCGGCCGCCATCGGCGATCTGATCGAGCACGACATACCGCAGCAGGCGGTATTCGGTGATGAACTCGTCGATGGCGAATCGCACCTGCGAGCGGGCGATGCCATGGCCCTGGCTGATCTGGCTGAGCGTGCGCGTGGCTTCGAGGCTGGGGTGTTCGAGGGCCTCGGCGATCTTGTCGAGGACGACGGGGATGGAATCCCGCACCTGGCCCATGGTCAGGGGATCGGCATCGGGCAGGTGCGTGGTGACCAGCTCGCTCCAGGCCCGGACGATGGCATCGCGGCGATCGCGCAAGTCCTGAGCCAACTGCGGCATGGGCCGCAGGGCCACGGGCGAAAACGCGGGATCGATGGCTTGCGCGGTC
>Ga0207864_1001503_pt1 | contig 25355 bp, 19 predicted proteins | sample HigsolmetaAR202D_FD_184834 | JGI IMG/M metagenome (GOLD analysis project Ga0207864, IMG submission 184834) | Ionic liquid and high solid enriched microbial communities from the Joint BioEnergy Institute, USA - AR20-2-D (SPAdes) (version 2) ... | reverse complement strand
CGCCTTCAAGTGCTTCCTCGCCGAGAGCGGCGTCGGCGAGTTCTCGCACGTGCACGAGACCGAGCTCCGCGCAGGGATGCGCGAGCTCGTGCGCATCGACGCTCCGCTCTTCGTCCACGCCGAGCTGCCGGAGCCGCTGTCCGAAGGCGAGAAAGCCGCGATGGGGCTCGATCCGCGCCGCTACGCGACCTACCTCGCGTCGCGTCCTCGCAAGGCCGAAGACGCCGCCATCGACCTCGTCCTCCGCCTCGTGCGCGAGACCGGCGCGCGTGCGCACATCGTCCATCTCTCGTCGTCCGACGCGCTCGCGATCGTCCGGCGCGCACGCGAAGAGAAGGCGCGGCTCACCGTCGAGACGTGCCCGCACTACCTCACGTTCGCGTCGGAGGAGATCCCGGACGGCGCCACCGAGTACAAGTGCGCTCCGCCCATCCGCGAGCGCAACAACCGCGAGAAGCTCTGGGACGCGCTGCGCGAGGGCCTCATCGATCAGGTCGTGACCGATCACTCTCCGTCGACCGCCGAGCTCAAGTGCTCCGACTCCGGCGACTTCATGAAGGCGTGGGGAGGGATCTCCTCGCTCCAGCTCGGTCTCGCCGCCGTCTGGACGGAGGCACGCGCGCGAGGCCGCACCGTCCGCGACGTCGTCGAGTGGATGTGCGCCGCGCCTGCACGGCTCGCCGGTCTCGCGGGACGCAAGGGCGCCATCGCCACCGGCTACGACGCCGACCTCGTCGTCTGGGATCCGGACGCCGAATTCACCGTCGACGCCGCCGCCCTCGAGCACCGCAACAAGATCACGCCCTACCAAGGGAGACGGCTCGTGGGATCGACCCTCCGCACCATCCTGCGCGGCGAGACGATCTACGAGCGCGGCGTCGGCTTCGGTACGCGGCGCCACGGACGTTGGCTCCGCCGCTCCTGACGGCGAGCGGCCTCCCGCCGACGCTGCATCGCGCGCGACACCTGGTGTACCCTCTCGCCCGCGAGCATGGCGGACTTCACCGAGCTCATCGATCTCGCGGCCGAGCGCCTCGGCGGCGCCGTCCTCTGGGCGACGGACGACTTCTTCGCGGAGAAGGAGAACCTCCTCAAGCCGACGGAGCCGATCTTCATCCCGGACAAGTACACCGATCGCGGCAAGTGGATGGACGGCTGGGAGTCGCGCCGCAAGCGCAACTACGCCGAGTCGTCGCGCGCCTTTCCGAATCACGACTCGTGCATCATCCGCCTCGGGCTCTCCGGCGTCGTGCGCGGCTTCGTCGTCGACACGACGCACTTCAAGGGCAACTACCCGCAGGCGTGCTCCATCGAAGGCGCGAGCATCGAGGGGCACCCCGACGTGTCCGAGCTGCTCTCGGATCGCGTTCGCTGGACGGAGATCCTCCCGCGCTCCGAGCTCGCGGGTGACACGAAGAACCGCTTCGAGGTCGACGTTCCGCAGCGGTTCACGCACCTGCGCTTCAACATCTACCCGGACGGCGGCGTCGCCCGTCTACGCGTCCACGGCGAGGTGATGCCGGGCGCTCGGTGGATGGGACGGCGCGATCGCCCGCAGCTCGTCGACCTGGCCGCGGCCGAGCACGGCGGCCTCGTCGTCTCGTGCAACGACATGTTCTTCGGCTCGCGCCACAACCTCATCATGCCCGGACGCGGCGTGAACATGGGCGACGGCTGGGAGACGAAGCGGTCGCGCCGCCCGGGGCCGGACTGGGTCGTCGTCCGCCTCGCGACGGAAGGGACGATCGAGCGCGCCATCGTCGACACGCTCCACTTCAAGGGCAACGCGCCGGACTTCTGCGCCATCGACGTCGCGACGAGCGACGTCGACCCCGACGGCGCGAAGGACGAGGGCTGGCGTCCGCTCCTTCCGCGCACGAGCCTCCAGCCGCACACCCAGCACGTCTTCGACGACCTGCTCGCGGCGGGCGAGGCCACGCACGTCCGCCTCCGCATCTGGCCCGACGGCGGCGTGAGCCGCCTCCGCCTCTTCGGCGTCGCGAGCGCGGCCGGGCGCGAGCGGGCCGGGATGCGTTACGTCCGCGCGATGCCCGACCCCGAGCTCGAGGCCGCGCTCCTCGCTTGCTGCGGGTCTCGCGCTTGGGTGCGCGGGATGATGGCCGCGCGGAGGAGCGCCTCCTTCGCGAGCCTCGACGCGATGAAGAAGCTCGCGGCCGAGGTGTGGAACGGGCTCTCGCCCGCCGACTGGGACGAGGCGTTCCGCGCCCACCCGCGCATCGGCGAGAAGAAGGCCGAGGGGCCGCAGAGCAAGGTGGCGCAGGCCTGGTCGAGCAAGGAGCAGGCGAAGGTCGCCGAGGCGAGCGAGGCGGTCCTCGCCGAGCTCCGCGAGGTGAACCGCGCCTACGAGGAGCGCTTCGGGCGCATCTACATCGTCTGCGCGACCGGCAAGAGCGCCGAGGAGATGCTCGCGATCGCCAAGGAGCGCATGAAGAACGATCCCGACACCGAGCTCCGCCGGGCCGCCGACGAGCAGCGCAAGATCACCGAGCTCAGGCTCGAGAAGATGGTCCTAGGATGAAATCCGTCTCCACCCACGTGCTCGACATCCACCGCGGGCGCCCCGCCGAGGGCGTCCCCGTCACCCTCGAACGCAAGCTCGACGACGGCTCGTTCACCCTCGTCAAGCAGGCGACGACCGACGCCGACGGCCGCATCAAGGAGCTCGTCCCCGAAGGGCAGCTCACGGCGGGCACCTACCGGATCACGTTCGACACCGGCGCGTACTTCGCCGCGCACGGGATCGAGGGCTTCTACCCGGAGGCGAGCATCGTCTTCATCGTCCGCGACGCGAACGCGCACTACCACGTGCCGCTGCTCCTCAGCGCGCACGGGTACTCGACGTACCGCGGGAGCTGATCGCGGGGCCGACCGGGGAGCCGAATGGGCGGAGCGGGCGGGGCATGGCCCCGCCCGTCAGGCGCGCGTCAGTCGACCGCGTGGCAGCCGGCGCAGCCGAAGCCCTGGTTCGTCGCAGGGTCGAACGGCTTCTCGCCGAGGGCCTCGGCCATCGCGGGGACGACCTTCTCGGCCATGAACTTCGTGACCTCGGGCTTCTCCTTCGTGAGCTTCTCGTAGCCGCCGTTCGAGAGCGTCAGCTTCGCGAGGAACTTGTGCGGGTCCTCGTTCTTCGGGCCGTGGCAGGTCTCGCAGCTGAAGTTCTCGTACCTCTTGGCGTCCTGCTCCTTGAAGACCTTGCCGAGGGCCGGCATCACCTTGTTCTTCATGACCTCGACCTTCTGGTCCATGGTGAGGTCGTGGAACCGGGCTTCCGCGGAGGCCTTCTCCGCAGGGGCGGACGCAGATCCTGCGCCCTCCGTCGCCGCGGCCTGCTCACCGGCCGGCGCCGTCGACGGATCGGCCGGCGCGGGCTGGGAGCCGCCGCAGGCGTAGAGAGCAGAAGCGGAAATGGTGAGGAATGCAAAGATGATGGAACGCACGCGTCCAGGTAATCGAATCGACGCGGCGATCACAAGCCAAAGGCGCCCATTTGCCTTGGAACGAGCTGTTCCATGACGGCAACGGTGTAGACGGGCCCGGCGGGGTGCTTCATAGTCGCCCGAAGGATGAACCCGGCGTTCGTGACGGAGTGGCTGAACCTCGCTGTCCGCTGGATCCACGTCATCGCGGCGATCATGTGGATCGGCAGCTCGCTCTTCTTCAACTGGCTCGACGCCCGTATCGAGCAGAACGAGCGCACGAAGGAGAAGGGGATCGAGGGCGAGCTCTGGATGGTGCACTCGGGGGGCTTCTACGACGTCGAGAAGACGCTCGTCGCGCCGAAGACCCTCCCGAAGCGCCTGCATTGGTTCAAGTGGGAGGCGGGCTTCACGCTGCTCTCGGGCTGGCTGCTGCTCGACATCGTCTTCTTCCAGGGCGGCGGCGTCACGCTCGTCGATCCGAACGTCTCGGACCTCTCACCGGCCGCGGCCACGGCGCTCGTCGTCGGCCTCATCATCGGCTCCTGGTTCGTCTACGACCTGTTCTGGCGCTCGCCGCTCGCGAAGAACGTCTACTTCGGGGCCGCCGTCACGTACGCCTTCGTCATCGGCGTCCTCTGGTTCCTCTCGCACAAGGTCAGCGGTCGCGCCGCCTTCCTCGTCACGGGCGCGATGATGGGCACCTGGATGGCCACGAACGTCTGGGTGCACATCATCCCGGCGCAGAAGGGCCTCGTGAAGGCGGTCACGGAGGGCAAAGCGCCCGATCCGAAGCTCGCCAAGCACGCCAAGACGCGCTCCAGGCACAACAACTACATGACCTATCCGGTGGTGCTCACGATGGTGAGCAACCACTTCCCGGGCCTGTACGGGCACCAGCACAACTGGATGATCCTCGCGGCCCTGCTCCTCGTGGGCTCGTCGATCCGGCACCTCCAGAACATCAAGAAGGAGCTGTCGCCGGCGATCCTCATCGGCGCGCTCGCCTTGCTGCTCACGATCACGCATTCGGCGCTCACCACGACGCCTTCGAGCAGCGGCAACGTCCCGCTCGACCCGAACAAGAAGCTCGAGGCGACCGAGCCGTCGAGCCAGGGCGGACCCGAGAAGGTGGCCAACGAGGCCGTCGTCGGGAACGTCAAGGGCGTGGTCTTGCTCGAAGGCACGCCTCCGCCGCCCAAGGAGCTCAACGTCGGGACGTGCGTGAGTGACGTTCAAGGGCCCGTCTACTCGGACGCGATCCTCGTCCAAGGCGGCAAGCTCCAGAACGCGTTCGTTTGGATCAAGAGCGGGCTCGAGTCGTACAAGGGGCCGGCGGCGCCTGCGGAGCCCGTCGTCATCGATCAGAAGGCCTGCATGTACAAGCCGCACGTCGTCGGCGCGCGCGTGGGGCAGAAGGTCGTCTTCCTCAACAGCGACCCGGTCTTGCACAACGTCCGGTCCGTCGCCGAGAACAACGCGACGTTCAACGACATGATGCCGACGAAGGACATGCGCCTCGAGAAGGTCTTCGACAAGCCCGAGGTGCCCGTCCGCGCGAAGTGCGACGTCCACCCGTGGATGAGCGCCTTCATCGGCGTCGTGCCGCACCCGTTCTTCGCCGTCAGCGCCGCGAACGGCGAGTTCTCCCTCGTGAACGTGCCCGAAGGCGACTACGAGCTCGAGGCCTGGCACGAGGCGTTCGGACGCCAGGTCCAGAAGCTCCACGTCAAGGCGCGCGAGACCGTGGAGGTGTCGTTCACCTTCCGCGTCGAGTGAGGGGAGCGAGAACGAAAAAAGCTCGACGGTGACACCGCGGTGTCGTCCGTCGAGCTTTCTTCGTCAGGACGCGTGCGCGTCAGGGGATCGCGATCTCGCGATCGAACAGCACCCACTCGCGGTGGAACGTGGGCGTCGAGATCTGCGCGAGCTGCACGCCGAACGGCCGCAGCGTCCCGCCGGCCCACGCCTCGACGCCGCCGACGACCGTCGCGCGGCCCTTGCCCGTGAGGTCGGCGGTCGTCCCGTTCGCGTCCAGCGTCACGAACACCTGCGCCGACGCTTCCGGACCGAGCGCGTCGAAGAGGTGCACGCGCGTCGTCGCCGTGACGGCGCACTTGCCCTCGACGCGCGCACGCGTCGTGAGGGTCGGGCCGATGTGCGTGAACTTCGGCCACTCCGGCCGCCACACGGTCCCGAAGCCCTGGTCGATGTCGTACGTCGCGCCGGCCTGGATCGAGCCGTCGACGCGCTCGCCGGCCTCGGCGACCGCCTTGCCGTTGGCCGCGAGATCGCACGAGCCCTCGATCTCGAAGTCGAGCGAGACGGGGTAGCCGCCGATCGAGGCGATGTCGAAGGACTTCTGATAGAGCGTGATGTCGCCCGTGGAGACGCCGAACGCGCTGTCGAACGAGCCCTCGAGCACGAGCTGGCCGTCGAGGTTCGTCGTCAGGATCGCGTGCGCGTGACGCGGTCGGACCCAGCGACCCGCGACGCGCGCGTCGAGGTTGCCCGTCACGCGGACGTACGAGTCCTTGAAGCGGACGCGGATCGTGCCGAGCCCGGCGCCGAACCGCTTCTCGTAGAGGACCTTCGAGAGGTCGACGTTCGCGATCGTGAACGGGTACTGATCCGACCACTCCCAGTGGTCGTCGTCGCCCTCGCCGCGCGCGACGCGCGTGACCTTCAGGAGGCCCATGCGCTCGAGCTCCGCGTTCGCCTCCGCGATCGACGCCGGCTTCGTGAGGACGACGACCGAGCCGTTCTCCGACGAGAGACCGACCGCGCGACGGAGGTAGCCGTACGGGTTCTTCGCGTCGCGGCGGATGCTGCCGTCGGCGTTCAGCGCGTCCGACCCGCGCTTGCCGATCAGGTAGACCGGCTCGACGCCGCGCTCGTGAAGGCGCTCGCCGATCCACTCCTCGAGCTCGTCGGCCGTCAGCGCCGAGGGCGCCTCGCTCTTCACCTGCGCGTAGGCGGCCTCGTATGCGCGAATCTTCGACACGAGCGTGTCGAAGTCGGCGGTCCGCTCGACGCCGCGATCGAAGACGAGTCGATCCGGATGGACCGTGACGTTGTCGGACCAGACGTTCGAAACGAGCGAATCGCTCGTCGACTCGGCCGGCGTCGTGGTGTCGGCCGCGCATCCGGCGAGAGACGACGCGACGACGATCGCGGAAACCAAACCAACGTTGCGCATACGAGCCTCCTCCTCGTGGCGTACGTGTCGAGCCCGAACCTCGACCACGCGCGGCGCGCATTACCACGACAGGGCGCCTCGCGCACACCGACATTGATGACGAGAACGTGAAAAATTCCGCGTGTCTCGCACGCGAGACACGCGGCTGATGCTCACAGGCAACAAATTGCTCGATCTGTGTCGTTGAGACGTGTTCGAAATGCCGCGATTGCGCGTATCGCGAAGGAGACACGACGCCGATCGTGCTCACTGCGACGCGCGTTCGTCAGCGCTTCGCGATCGGCAAGACGGCGTTGGACGGCAGATGCCCCTCCACGCCGCCGACGACGACTCGGGTGAAGCCTGCACCCTCTTCGAGGATGCGGACGCGCAGCCCTTCGGGCACGGGCGCGACGCCGTCCATCGCGAGGTGTCGATCGTCGAGCAAGCGCGCGCTCGGCACGACGACGACGCCTTCGCGCAGATGCAGGCGCGCGTCGCGCGCCGCCCACGCGAGCGCCGACGTCGCGACGAGCAGCGTGCCGGCGATCGCGCCCGCCGTCGTCGCGGCGACCTTCGCGCGCGACGACTCCTGCTTGCGACGGACGACGATCGCGATCGAGAGCGCGACGGCCATGAACGCGGCAGTGCCCGCCCAGACGTTCTCGGGGAGCAGATCGACGATGGCGCGACCGAGCGAGAACCCGTGCTCGATCTCGACGGGGTCGCCCGAGCGCGCTCGGCGTCGCGCGATCTCCGCTCGTACGACGGCGAGCGCCTTCGTCGCGTCCTTCGACAGCGCGCGGTCGCGCGTGAGCTCGCGCGCCTCCTCGAAGGCGTGGGCGGCGCGCCCGAGGTCGCCCGCCTGCTCGGCGCCCGAGCGGACGCGCGCCGCATAGGCGAGGCCGCGGTTGTAGCTGACGACCGCGTCCACGACGCCTCGGTCTGCGAGCGCTTCGAGCTTCGCGATCGCCTCGTTCGGGCGATCTGCGGCGAGCGCTTCGTTGGCTCCGCGGAAGAGCGCGGCCGGATCGGTGTCCTCGGGTCGCGGGTCGTCGGCGCGCGCGACGCCGGGGCCCGCGACGACGCCGGCGACGGCGCCGATCGACAGGACCACGCATGCGAGCAGTCGGCGCGCCACCACGTTCATCGAGCGTCCTTCGACGGCGGGACGGAGGACCGATCGCGCTCGCCGAGCGCCGCCGCCGCCGCCTTCGCGCGCGCAAGCAGAGCGCGCGCATCCTCCATCGAGACGCCGCCGGATCCCACGTCGGGGGCGAAGCGGGCGTCTTCACACGCGGCGAGGACGTCGACGGCCTCCTTCGCGGCCTCCGCGGGCGCGCCGGCGTCCGTGAGCTCGGCGACCGCGCCCTGACCCGAGGTGCCGCGCACGTTCACGCCGGTCCTCGCGAAGATCTCCGCCTCGAGGAAGCGCGCGACGGCGGCGACCGCCGCTTTCCCGTCGCTGCCCTTCAGCGCCGCCTCGGCTTCGGCGCGCTTGTCGCGCGCGATGCGCTCGGGCGAGGGAGCCTTGCTCGCGCGGCGCTCCCGCACGCGTGCGACGGCGCTCGAGAGCACGAGCGCGGCCGCGCACGCGAACGGAGCGCCGAACACCGCGCCCCAGTAGAGCGGGCGCTCGGTGAGGTACGTCTCGGCGTGCCGGCCTTCGAGCTCGCTGCGCGGCCCGGGCAGCCCGGGCAAGATCGCGTCGGCGACCTCCGGGGTGGCGTCGCGGCCCTGCGCGGGCTTCACCTGGACGATGCCGAGCGAGGTCGTGGCGACGCGGTACGAGCGCGTCTTCGGATCGTAGAAGGGCAGGCGGATCTCGCCGAGATCCACCGCGCCGTCCTTGTGCAGCCGGACGACGTACGAGAACGTCCGCGTCCCGCCGAAGCGATCGTTCGAGACGGGGCCGAGGTCGTCCCGCGTCTGCGGCTCGAGCCATTCGACGCCCGCGACCTCGGGCGTCGGCAGCGTCGCCGGCATGTTGCCGGTGCCGCGCAGCTCCACCGTCACGCCGATCGCGCCGTGCTGGTCCACCTCGCGCGGCGTCACCTCGGACGAGAGGGAGAAGTCGCCCGTGTCTCCGATCTGGTAGCCCGCGGGACGGTTTGCGAGCGGCGGCTCGGTCACCTCGACGTGGAGCGTCTCGCTCTCGCGCTTGCCGTTCCGCGCGTTCGAGAGCGTGAGCGACATCGGCTCGATCGTGAGCCGGCCGGTCTTGAGCGGGAACAGCGCGTTCTTGCGTACGAGCTTGACGGCCCACGGTCGGCCGCCGACGAGCGCGTGGCCGACGTGGACGGCGCGCGTCTCGTCCTTGAGCAGCGAGCGCTTCAAGAAGTGCGTCGCCGTCGCCTCGTGCACGTCGTACGGGCGACCCTGCCGCGCGCGCGGATCCTCGTAGAGGTAGACGGTGAGCGTGACCTGCTCGCCGACGACCGCGCGCGTCTTGTCCACCGTGGCGTGGAGGAACGCGATCGGCCCGCGCGGGCTGTCGAGCGCGAGCTTCGGGTCCGTGTCGGGGACGACGTTGTCGAAGAACGGGTCGGGGGCGTCGTCGTCGAACCCCGGGATCTTCGGGAAGAGCCCCTTGAACGGGTCGAACGGGGAGCCGCCGAACGGGTCGAACGGCCTTCCGCCGCGCCGCGGCTTCGGCCGGCCCTGGCCGGGAGGCACGACGGTCACGCGCTGTGCCGGCGCGTTCTTGCGCGCATTGCCGACGGCGACGCTCGCGGGGCCGATCGTGAACGTGCCCAGCCGGTCGGCGCGGAGCGTCCACGACGCGTTCAAGCCGCGCTTCTCCGTCATGCGCCCGTTGACGATCGAGATCATGTGCGTCGGTCCGGCGCGCTGATCGACGATCGTGAAGCCCTGCGTATTGGCGAGGCGCGGGTCCGACAAGGTCTCGCCCGTCGTGGACGACGCCTCCAGCGTGTACGTGACGGTGTCGCCCAGCTCGATCTCGTGGGCGTCGACGCTCGACGTGACGGTGGGCTCTTGCGCGAACGCCGGCGCTCCGAGGAGCGCGATCGTCAGCGCACACGCGATCGAGACGAGAAGCGACAGTAGCTTCATTTGTCCACCATCCCTCGTACCTGGCGTGTCCTCGCGTGCCTCTTCGCGGCCTCCTGTTGGACCGTGGGGGCGTTCTCGAGCTGGTCGAGGATGCGCTCGTCCTGGCTCTGGCGGGAGGGCGGGGGAGGAGGCGGCGGGCCCGCGTCCTGCGCGTCGTTCTCGGGCTCGTCGTTCTCGTTGGAGTCGTCTCCCGCGTCCTCGTTCCCGCCTGCGTCCTTCTGGTCGTCGTCGCCGTCGCCGCCGCCTGCGTCCTTCTGGTCGTCGTCGCCTCCGGCGTCGTTCTGGCGATCGCCGTCGTCGTTCTGGTTCTGGTCGCCGCCGCCTCCTGCGCCCCCGCCGTCGTTCGGCGCCGCGTCCTGGCCAGCGTCCTTCTTGTCCTCGATGCGCCGGAGCGCGATGGCGCGGTTCCAGGCGGCGTCGCGGCCGATGGGATCCGGGGCGTACGTCACGCCGGCGTCGAGGTTCGCCCCGATGGGCCCGGCGTCGCCCATCCCGGGCGCGAGCTCGAGCGCCTTGTCGTAGGCCTTCACCGCCTCCTCGTAGTCGGCGACGAGGAAGAGGAGGTTCCCCTCGAGGTAGCGTGCGCGCGCGCGCAGCGGGACGGGCTGGGAAGGATCCTCGGCGACCGCGCGCACGATGCGCAGCGCGCACTCGACCTGACCGGCGCGCATGCCCTTCAGGTTCGGGTCGAGGAAGCCCGCGTCGTTCTCCTCTTCTCCGAAGCGGTGTCCGTACGCCTCGGCGATCTTGAAGAGCGCGAGCCCGAGATCGAACGCCCCGTTGGGCCGCTCGCGCAGGCGCGACGGAGTGCCGATGTTGCCCTCCTGGCAGGGCCCCGTCGTGAGGTAGTCCTGCAAGAGCTCCGCCGCCGCTCCGGCCTCGCCGGCGTCGTAGTAGCGGAGCGCCTCGTTGACCTGCGGCGACTCGCGATCGAACGGCCGCGTCGGATCCCAGCCGCACGCCGCGACGAACGCGGCGCCGAGCGCGACGAAGACCCATGCGCGGCGGAACGTCGTGCGCTTCATGTGGCCAACCTCCCGGGCTCGCTCTCGGGAACCTTCGCGCGGTCCTCCTTCGACCGGTCCTTCTCCTTCTTCTTCCTGGTCTTCTTCTTCGGCGGCCCTCCGCCCGGAGCCATCGCGGACGAAACGCCGCCGACGAACCCGAACGAGACGCGCGGCAGCGGCGCCTCGGGCACGAGCCCCTCGACGAAGAGCAAGACGACCGCGAGGCCGAGGGGCCACATGTACTCCTCGTCGAACGCGATCTCGACGCGCTCGGCGAGCTCCTCGCGCATCATCCTCTTGAGGCCGCGGGCGACCTCGTCGATGCCCGTCTCGCCTTTCTCGGCGCGGACGATGGCGCCGCCCGTCACCTTCGCGATCTCCGCGAGCTGCGCCTCGCCCTCCGCGGAGAGCTCCGTCGTGAGCGTCCGGCCGAACTCGTCCTTGCGGAACCCCATCGGCTTGCCGTCCGGCCCGATCTCCGGGATCGGCTCCGGCGCGCGGCCGCCGATCTGGACGACGTCGATGCGCGTGTTCTCCGCGGCGGCCTGCCGGGCGACGCTGACGGGATCGCCCTCGAGATCCTCGCCGTCCGTGACCAGCACGATGACGCGCACGTGATCCTTCGACTTCGGATCGCGAGCGAGCACCTCGCGCGCGCGCTCGAGCGCGCGACCGATCGCGGTGCCGCCGACCGGCATGTCGTTCGGCTCGAGCTGACGGAAGAACTGCGCGATCGCGGCGGAGTCGCTCGTCAGCGGGAAGCTCATCGGCTCGCCCGCGAACGCGACGGCGCCGAAGCGCGCTCCCGGCAGCTCGCGTACGAGCTTCGCGATCTCCGCCTTCGCGCGCGCGATCCGGCTCGGCGCGACGTCGCGCGCGTACATGCTCTTCGAGTAGTCGAGCACGATCACCACGTCGAGGTTGGTCGCCGGCACGAGCTTCGTGCCGCGGCCCCACTGCGGGCGCGCGAGCGCGAGGAAGGCGCAGACGAGCGCGACGACGAGCAGCACGCCCTTGAGCGCGCGCCGTCCGGACGCGTCGAACGTCTCGAGGTGCGTGACGAGGCGCGGATCTCCGAAGACCTTCGTCGCACGCGCGCGGCGCACCGACGCGAGGACCAGCGACGCGGCGAAGAGCACGACGAGCAGCCCGCAGCCGATGGCCACGAGCAGGTACGGTATCGACCCGAGGTCGTATGCGAACTTCATCGCCGAGCCCTCCTCTCGCAGACGCGCGCGTTCACGGGAACCTCCGCACGATGAGGAGGCGCACGAGCGCCTCGAGCGCGACGAGCGCGACGGCCGGGGTCAGGAGGAACATGAAGAGGTCCTCCATCGTGGCCGACTGCGCCTCGAAGCGCGTCTTCTCGAGCTTGTCGAGGATCGCGTGCATGCTCTGCTCGAGCCCCTTCTTGTCGGTCGCGACGAAGGAGTCGCCGCCGGTCGTGCTCGCCATGCGCTTGAGCAGCTCGGGGTTCACCGGGAAGTGCTCGCGCACGTAGCGGGGCTGGCCGAACAGATCGACGCCGTCCTGCACCTCCACGTCGTCGCCGTCGCCGATCTGGATCGTGAACACCTTCACGCCCTGCGTCTGCGCGAGGTGCGCGGCGTAATCGGGCGCGATCGAGCCCGCGTTCGAGTCGCCGTCCGTGAGAAGGATGATCACCTTCGACCGCGCCGTCGACCGGCGCAGGCGCGCGACTGCGGTGCCGACGGCGTCGCCGATCGCGGTGCCGTTGCCGTCGATCAGATTGAGCTCCATCCTGCTCACGAGCGTCGAGAGCAGCGACTTGTCGAGCGTCGGCGGCGACAGGATGTACGCCGCGCGGCCGAACACGACGACGCCGATGCGGTCGTTCTTCCGGCGCGCGATGAAGTCGAGGATGACCTCCTTCGCCGTGTCGAGGCGGGTCATCCGCTGGACGGGCGCGCGCGGCCCTCGCTTCTGGTCGACGGGCTCGGCGTCCATGAGCGCGCGCATCGATCCCGAGAGGTCGAGCACGACGACCATGTCGATGCCCTTCTCCTCGGAGTCCTCGCCGCGGAGCACGTTCTGCGGACGGCCGAGCGCGAGGATCGCGAGCACGATGGCGGCGCCGCGGAGCATCCCGGGCAGGTCGCGCAGGTACGTCCGGAACCCTCGCGGACCCGTGAGGAGCGGCGCGATCGCGGGGATGCGCATGCGCGGCGTGCGCGCGTCGGCGGCGAGCGTCATGCGCCAGACGACGACGCCCGCGAGGACGACGGCGAGCCCCGCGAGGACCGGCAAGCGCGCGCCCCGCGGGAGCCACTGCAGCACGGGGACCGTCCACACCGCGGAGAGCCAGGCCTCGCCGCGCGCGAGGACGGGGTAGAGGAGCCCGAGCGCGAGGAGCGCGAGCGTTCCGGCGACGACGGCGGCGATCCGGACGGGGCGGCTCACGACGAACCTCCTTCCGGCGGCTCGTACGGCGAGCGCGGCCGCGCGGTCTCGGCGCCGCCTTCACTCGTGGTCGTGGACGGCTTCGTCTCGGCCTGCTCCGCGGGGCGTGCCTCGGTGGGGGCCGGAGGCTCCCACGGCGATCGCTCCGGGCGAGCGGGCGGCGCCTCCGCGGGATCCGGCGGCTCCCACGGCGAGCGCGCCGGGCGCGAAGGCGGCGGCGGCTCGTACGGCGAGCGGAGCTGGGCCGCCGCGACGGGATCGGCCGGAGGCGGCGCCGGCGGCTCGGCCGGAGCGGCGCCGGTGGAGGTCGGCATCGTCGCGCGCACGATCGCCTCGCCCTCGGTGATCGCCGCGGCGCACTGCTCGGGGGTCGGCGTGAGGTTCGCGAATTTCACGAGATCGCACTCGCGGAGGAAGCGCGCGATGCGCTCGTAGGAGATGCCCGGCGCGGGCCCGCCGCCGTCTGCGCCCGCCGGCACGTCGAAGCGGATGAAGCCGGCTCCTTGCTTCCGGAGGGCCTCGAGGATCTCGTCGGTCGTCGACTCGAGCCCGTCGAACCCGAAGCGCGCGCCGAGGTAGCGCCGGATCGCGTCGCTCGTCCGGTCGAAGTACTCGGAGTAGCGCTTCACGTCGAGCAGGCCGGCGTGGCGGACCTCGTCGAGCTCCTCGAGCGCGACCTCCCACGGCGGCCGCGGCGGCGGCGGCGGCGGCGCGGGCTTGGGGCGATTGAGCCAGCGCCAGATCAGGTACGCGAGGAGCGCGCCGGCGAGCAGCCCGAGGCTTCCCCAGCCGACCGCCTTCTTGAGCGCGGTCCACTCCTCGCGCTGAGGCATGCCCGGCGGGTTCTCCTTCGGCATCGCGTCGGGCGTGTTCGCGATCGGATCGTCGACGATGATCGTGTGCGTGTGCGTGCACACGGTCGCGATCTCGCCGTTCGCGCGTGCGACCGCGACGGGCAAGGGAGGCAGCACCATCGCGTTCCGTCCCGGGTTCGGCGGGAGCAGGACGAGGGGCAGCTCGAGGTGCGTCGTCGCGTCCGGCTTGCCGCTGTCGTCGGGCTCGGTCCAGAGCCTCGCGGCGGCGCCGCCGTCCTGATCGGGGACGACGAAGCCGGCTTCCCGGAGCACCTTCTTCGCCTCCACCGCGCTCGACAGATCGAGCCCCGACGGCAGGACGCGCTCGCCCTTGCCGTGGCGGACGGTGATCGACAAGGTCGCCGCCCACCCGCTCGTGCCGCGCGACGGGAACGTGTCGGTGACGATCGGCTTCTGGGCGCCCTTCGGGATGCTCTCGACGCATCCGTAGATCGAGTCCGTCGTCGGTCCGGCGTCCGCGGCGCTCGCGCCTTGTGCATGCGCGTCGCGCACGACGAAGAGCCCGACGAGCGCGCACCCGAGCATGCCGAGCAGGGCCGCCCCGCAGCGACGTCGAAGGCTCGATGCGCGCCGCCTTTGGGTCATGCGAGCCCGATCCTCCTCGCTCGACGCGCGAACAAGTCGCGGATGGGCCGGACGAACGATCCGGCGGTGTCGATCTCGACGGAGTCGAGCCCCAGCTTGAAGAAGAGCTGTCGGCGCGCCTCGCGGATGCGATTCATCTCGTGCTTGAAATGCGCCCGGACCCTCGGGTCGGACGTGTCGACGACGACCATCTCGCCGCTCTCGAGGTCCTCGAACGTCGCGAGACCGACGTCGGGCAGCTCGAAGTCGCGTTTGTCGACGAGCACGACGGGGATGACGTCGTGCTTCGCGCTCGCGAGCGACAGTGCACGCTCGTATCCGGCGGTGAGGAAGTCCGAGACGACGAACGCGACGCTCCGCCGGCGCGAGACGCGCGCCAGCGCCTCCAATGCGGCCTTGAGGTCGGTCGCGGCGCCGAGGGTCGGGTACGGCGGCTCCGTGAAGCGGTTCGCCTTCGCCTCGCGCCCGGCGTCGTGCGGACCGAGCGCGCGCGCCGCGCCCGCGCGACGATCCGCCGCGTGCTTCGGCGCGGACGCGTCGGCGGATCGCGCGCCCGCGGCCTGCGGCGCCTCGAAGCCGAGGATCTCGCGCACGACGCGCATGACGTGCTTCTCGCCCTTCTTCGGCGGCACGATGCGCTCGACCTTGCTCGTCGAGAGGATGAGACCGACGCGATCGTTGTTCCGGATCGCGCTGAACGCGAGGAGCGCCGCGACCTCGGACGCGACGCGCGCCTTCGGAGCGCGCTGCGTGCCGAAGCGTTCGCTCGCGGAGAGGTCGACCGCGAGCATGACCGTCATCTCGCGCTCCTCGACGAAGACCTTCACGAAGGTCTCGCTCATGCGCGCCGAAACGTTCCAGTCGATCGATCGAATGTCGTCGCCCGGCTGGTACGGCCGCACCTCGCGGAACGCCAGGCCCTGTCCCTTGAAGCTCGACTTGTACGTGCCCGAGAGCTGCTCGTTCGCGAGCCGCGCCGTGTGGATCTCGATCGTGCGGAGCGCCGCGAGGATCTCTCGGGGGATGGACATGGCAGTCAGGCTCCAGGCTCCAGGCTCCAGGCTCCAGGGGGAGACACCGTTCGGGCTCCGGGCTCCAGGCTCCAGGGGGCCGCGCCCTCGCTCTCGTCAGGGGACCTCGACGACCTCGAAGACGCGGCGAACGACCTGCTCGGCCGTGACCTCCTCCGCGTCCGCCTCGTACGTGAGCACGATGCGATGGCGGAGGACGTCGGGTCCGATGGCCTTCACGTCCTCCGGCGTCACGTAGCCGCGGTGGCGGAGGAACGCGTGCGCGCGCGCCGCGAGGTTGAGCGCGATCGAGGCGCGCGGCGAGGCTCCGTACTCGATGAGCGGGGCGAGATCCTTGAGACCGTGCTTCGCCGGCTCGCGCGTCGCGAAGACGACGTCGACGATGTAGTCCTTCACCTTGTCGGCGACGTAGATCTGGCCGATGAGCTTCCGTGCCTCGAGGAGATCGTTCGGCGTGATCACCGGCTCCGCGGCGAGCGGCACGTTGCTCGTCATGCGGTCCATGATCCGCCGCTCCTCTTCGCGGGTCGGGTAGCCGACCTTGCACATCAGCATGAAGCGATCGACCTGCGCCTCGGGCAGGGGATAGGTGCCCTCCTGCTCGATCGGGTTCTGCGTCGCCATGACGATGAACGGCGAGGGCAGCGCGTACGTCTTGTCGCCGATGGTGACCTGCCGCTCCTGCATCGCCTCGAGGAGCGCGCTCTGCACCTTCGCCGGGGCGCGGTTGATCTCGTCGGCGAGGACGAGGTTCGCGAAGACGGGGCCGAGCTTGGACGTGAACTCGCCGCGCTGCTGGTTGTAGATGACGGTGCCGATGACGTCCGCAGGCAACAGATCCGGCGTGAACTGGATGCGGGCGAACTTCGCGCTGATCGCGTCGCACAGCGTCCGGACGGTCAACGTCTTCGCCAGTCCGGGGACGCCCTCGAGCAGCACGTGCCCGCCGGTGAGCAGACCGATGAGCACACGCTCGATCATGTACGTCTGGCCGACGATGACCTTTCCGACCTCGCTCAGGATGCGGTCCACGAACGCGCTCTCGCGCGCCACGATCTCGTTGAGCTCACGGGCGTCTACCATCGGGGCGGGTTCCTATCACGAAAGGGGGCGCCGGCGGGCGTCCGCCGTGAGGCCATAACCATCGGAGGACCCGCACAATTCCGGCCAAATGCGGCGCTCGCGCGCGGCCTGGGAGGGGGCGCGCGTCCGCATCGAGGACCTCTCGGTCACGCTCCCGTACGCGGGGCCGGGGCGCCACCGGATCGCCACGTCCCCGCGGCGCCGTATCGACGACCGCGCGAGCACCCAGCTGCCGCGCGCGATCCAGCCGCGGTCGACGGGGATCCCCCCGATACACGACGACCGTCTCGACGTCGCGACGACGCCGGCGACGATCGCGCGCCCCACGATGATTCGACCCAGGCCCGCCCTCACGGGCGCCGGGGATCACGGGCTTCGATCAGACGCGTGCGCGCTGCGAGACGGAGATGCCGCCCTTCGACCCGACGATGGACCCGAGAGCGATCGCGGCCCACCAGTAGTCTCGGTCGGTGAGCTTGAGCATCACGATGCCCAGAAGAATGAGACCGATCCCGAGGAAGATCTCTGCCGAGCCACGTTGCATGCCGCGTTGTTAGCGCAACGACTGGCGATTTTGAAGCAATATCGGCCGGCTTCGCCCGAACGCGCCCCGAACGCCGGCTCCGGCGGGTCGGGGGCGCCCGCTCGCGCGCCTCCGATGGCTCAGCTCGTGACCGCGTTCGGGCCGGATCCCGCGGCCGGCCCTTCCCGGAGCGACGGCCGTTCGTGGTTTTGAGCACGCCCGCGCGGCGCGTTCCGTCGGCCGGATCGAGAGGTCTCGCCGTGGTCTTCGGCGCCGATCCGCCGCCCCCCCGTGGGGCTTTCGGCATGTCGCTAATCCAATTACCCCGCTCAGGCGACATGCGGAGCACATGCGGGTGCCTTACCTGAATGCCCGCGCGACGACGCGAAGGTCGCGCACGGTCTTCAGGAGAGAAAAGGTGACGATCAAGAACCAGACCATTGCGTTCGCTCTTGCCCTTGCGTGCCTCCCTCTCGCCGCCGGATGTGCGGGCGACTTCGACCAGCCGGACGAGGCCGAGGATACGCAGTCGCAGGCGCTGACGTCCAAGCCCGCGGCCCCCATCGGGAACCTCCCGGATCTCGACGAGGTCCTGGATTCGATCGTCATCGAGCCGGCCGACCCCAACCTCCATGTCATCGCTTCGGGTGACGGCTGGAAGAAGATCCACGTCACCGGCCAGCTCGACGATCCCGAGGCCGGCGGCACGCGCGAGGCGAACGAGGACATCGTCGTCCTCACCAAGCCGGAGGCGATCCAGACGGCGCCGCTTTCGGCCCTGACGAAGAAGCGCCTCGCCGAGGAGTTCGCCGCGACGGGTGTCGCGGGCACCATGGCGAGGGCCGCCGACGACGACTTCGTCACCGTCGTCTCGCTCGACGCCGCCGCGCAGGTCGACGCGCTCGAGCAGGCCGGCGTCGCGTTCTTCGGCGCGTGCTCCGACTACGACAGCAGCTACACCCGTTCGCTCGGCGTCGACAAGTCCTTCAACTTCAAGAAGACGGACGAGGCGGGCTCCTTCACCGGCGCCATCGACTTCTCCGCCAGGTTCACGGGCTCGGCGACGGCGACGGCGCGCTACCGCGTCCACAAGTCGTGGTGCGTCCCGTACAAGGTCTCGTTCAAGAAGGTGGAGCTCGTCGGCAACGCGAACCTGACGGCGACGGCGAAGGTCGACGGCAAGTTCCAGAAGCAGTGGAAGTGGGAGAAGACGATCGCGAAGCCCGAGATCGCGAGCTTCAGCTTCTGGGCCGGGCCGATCCCCGTCTACTTCAAGATCCGCATCCCCGTGGAGGTCGCCGTCGACGCGAAGGCGCAGGCCGAGCTCCACGCGCAGGCGAAGGTGATCGGGAACGGCAACTTCAACGTCGCGTGCTCGAGCTCCTCGTGCACCGGTACGAAGAGCGCGACGCTCACGTTCGCGCAGGACACGCCCCCGAGCATCTCGGTGAGCGCGAAGGTCGACGTCACGCCGTCGGTCTCGGCGGCGATCCGTGGCGTCCTCTACTCGGAGGACATCGCCTGGGGTGACGTCGGCGTCCGCGGCAGCCTCCCCGCGTCGCTCTGGGGCTACTACGGCAACGGCTGCGGTGACGCGGACAACGACGGCGTGAACGAGTGGGTGCGCGCGCTCACGCTGGATCTCCGCGCGAAGGTCGACGTGTTCGCGCGCGTCGACACGGCCGTCACCGACAAGAAGGAGTGGACCTGGAACCTCGCGAACAAGCACATCGGCTTCTGGAGCTTCGGTGACGACAGCGCGCTCCGTCCGATCTTCTACAGCTCCGGCGTGAGCGGCACGACGGTCACGATGCACGGTCGCATGCGTCCCTGCTGGCCGTACACGGACAAGATGACCTACCGCCTCACGTGGGGTGACGGCTCGGTCGAGACCGTCTCGGCGTCGCCGACGGCGCTCTTCACCAAGTCGCACACCTTCGCGACCAAGGGCTCGAAGAACATCCAGCTCCAGGCGGTCAGCGACCAAGCCAACCGCGACCCGAACGCCACGACGACGCGCACGGTCACCATCCTGAACCGGCCGATCGTGGACGTTCCCCCGATCTTCGGCGGCGGGCTGGTCTTCGCGCCCTGATCACGAAGCGCTGAAGCATCGCCCGTGACGGACACCCGGCAGCCTCGACGGCTGGCCGGGTGTTCGCATTTCGGGGATCTCACAGCAAGGAGGGAAGGGCGGAAAGCTCAGTAGTGCCCCTTCGTCCTCCGCGCCTCGTGGCGCTCCATGTCGCGTGAGCGCTCCTTCGCCTTCGCGGCGCGCCTGCGATCGCGGGCGAAGCCTTCTTCGGTGCCCTTGATCGACGCGAGCGGCCAGAGCGTGTGCTCGACGCGGGCGAGGCCGGCGGCGACGACGGCCGACACGACCTCCTCGCAGCTCTTGTAGCAAGCGCTCGACTCGTCGAGCGGGACGCGGCCGTCGAGGTTCACGAGGATGTCGTCGCGGCGGTACTGCTCGTCGACCTTGCGCTGATCGAGCATGCGCATCGCCTCGCCGCGCGACATGCGGCGGCCCGCGCCGTGGTTGACCGAGTAGCCGCTCTTGTGGGCGCCCGGCTCGGGCATCAGGATGTAGCTGTAGTCGCGGTTCGAGCCGGGGATGAGCACCGGATGCCCCGTCTTCGCCCAGCACGTCCCGGCGAGGGCGGGGTGGCCGGCGGGGAAGGCGCGCGTCGCGCCCTTGCGGTGCACCCAGACGTCGCCGAACTTCGGGTGCCGCTCGGCCTGCACCAAGTTGTGGCTGATCTCGTAGACGAGCTCGAGGTCCGCCTTGAAGACCTTCTGGAACGCCTCGGCGATCTGCTCGTAGATGACGAGGCGATTCAGGATGGCGTAGTTGCCGCCGGCCGCGACCGCGTTGAGGTACGAGCGGAAGTGGCGCGAGCGCGGGCCGAACCAGCCGAGATCGAGATCGGTGATGTCCGGGTTCTCGTCCTTCGCCATGTGGAAGTAGTTCGTGGCGAGGCCGTGCCCGAAGCCGCGGCTGCCCGTGTGCACCTGGACGAAGAGCGTGCCCGTCTCTTCGCAGCGCTGGAGCTCGATGAAGTGGTTGCCGCCCCCGAGCGAGCCGAGCTGATCGAGCCCGCGCTCGGGTTGGCCCTTGCCGCCCCACGGGATGTCCCACGCGTCGTCGACGGGGATGCGGTGCCGCTCGGCGCGGCTCCGATCGAACGACGCGCCGTACTTGTCGACGTAGTACTCGGCGCCGCCGCGTACGAGCTCCTGGAACTCCTTCTCGCCGAGCCGCCCGAGCTTCACGCTCTTGCCGCCCGCGCCGAGGCTCACGCGCTTCGAGACCTCGCGGTTGAAGGCGAGCTTGCGATCCGGCGTGGCGAGCTCCGCGGGCACGTTGCTCCGCGCGCTCATCATCCCGCAGCCGATGTCGAAGCCGACGGGACCCATGGCGACGGAGCCCTCGTACCGATCGGTGAGGATCACGCACCCGACGGGCACGCCGTAGCCGTAGTGCACGTCCGGCGTGATGCAGACCATCTTGACGCCGGGGAAGCGCGTCGCGTTGACGATCTGGCGATAGAGCGTCGGCTCCGCCTCGGTCAGGAGCTTCTGCGTGAGGAAGAGACGGACCGGGACGTCGCCGGTGTCGCGCGTCTCGAGACGGAAGTAGCCGCCGTCGTCGCCGTCGACCCACGTCGCGCGCCGCTTCCAGTCGCCTTCGTCCAGGAGAGGACGTGCTTTCGCCATGGTCGGACAGGATATGTCCTCGATCCGCCTTCGCAATGGATCGCGAGCGATCGCGCGTCCGCTCTGGCCGGGTTCTCGATGGGGCCGCGTCGCTGCGTGGCCGTGAGGTTTGTCGTCCTCGCGGTACGGCGGCGTTCGGGAGTCGGGCCGCGTGGATCGCGCGATGCAGGGGACGTTCTCGGATGGCGTACGAGAACATCGAGCACTACGGGGTGATCGGGAACATGCGCACGGCGGCGCTCGTGAGCATGCGCGGGTCGATCGACTGGCTCTGCCATCCGCACTTCGACTCTCCGAGCGTCTTCGCGGCGCTGCTCGACGACGAGCGCGGCGGCAGGTTCGCGATCGAGCCGACGGAAGCGGGCTTCTCGTCGAAGCAGCTCTACTGGCCCGACACGAACGTCCTGACGACGCGCTTCCTCGCGCACGGCGGCGTCGCCGAGATCGACGACTTCATGCCCGTGTCGTTCGGCGCGCGGTGCGAAGATCAGCTCGTCCGGCGGGTCTCCGGCGTGCGCGGGAGGACGAGCCTTCGTCTCGTCTGCGAGCCTGCGTTCGACTACGCGCGCGAGCGAGCGGTGACGACCGTGACGAAGCACGGCGCGGTCTTCGCCAGCCGCCGTGGCCCATCGCTCGCGCTCTCGACGGATCTCCCGCTCGTCGTGACCGAGCGGGGGGTCGAAGCTCGCTTCACCCTCCGCGAGGGCGAGAAGGTCACGCTGGTCTTGCGGGGAATGGACGGCGAGGCGGGGTGTCGACCTCCGGCGACGCCCGAGGAGGCGTCGAAGGCGTTCGAGGACACGATCGCGTTCTGGCGACGCTGGCTCTCGAAGAGCACGTATCGCGGTCGATGGCGCGAGGTCGTCCACCGCTCGGCGCTCCTCCTGAAGCTCCTCACGTTCGAGCCGACGGGGGCCATCGTCGCTGCGCCGACGTGCAGCCTGCCGGAGGTGATCGGCGGCTCGCGGAATTGGGACTACCGGTACACGTGGATCCGCGACGCGGCCTTCACGCTCTATGCGCTGCTCCGGCTCGGGTTCACGGACGAGGCTTCCCAGTTCATGAGCTGGCTGGGCGGGCGCTGTCACGACGTCCGTCGCGACGCTCCGCTGCAGATCGTCTACGGCATCGACGGCCGAAGTAATCTGGCCGAGTCGACGCTCGATCACCTGAGCGGCTACCGCGGATCGGCGCCGGTGCGCATCGGGAACGGAGCCTACGATCAGCTCCAGCTCGACATCTACGGCGAGCTGCTCGACTCCGCGTATCTGTTCAACAAGCACGGGACGCCGATCTCGTTCGACCTCTGGCAGATGCTTCGGGAGCTCGTCGACTGGGTCGCCGACAACTGGCAGCGGCCGGACGAGGGAATCTGGGAGACGCGCGGCGGCCGCCGCCAGTTCGTGTACTCGAAGCTGATGTGCTGGGTCGCGCTCGATCGCGGGCTGAGGCTCGCCGCGAAGCGCTCCTTCCCCGCACCTCACGAGCGCTGGCTCGAAGAACGAGACCGCATCTTCGAGGCCATCATGAGCCGGGGCTGGAGCGAGCGCCGGCGATCGTTCGTGCAGGCATTCGACGGAGAGACCCTCGACGCGTCGAACCTGATCATGCCGCTCGTCTTCTTCGTCTCCCCCGTCGATCCGAAGATGCTGCAGACGCTCGACGTCATCGGCCGGCCGCCTCACGAGGGCGGCCTGCTCTCCGACGGTCTCGTCCATAGATACGACCCGGAGAGACCGGAGGATGGCCTGCCGGGCAAGGAGGGCACCTTCAACATGTGCAGCTTCTGGCTCGTCGAGGCGCTGACGCGCGCTGGGCGCACCGATCGGCGTCTGCTCGACAGGGCGAGGCTGCTCTTCGAGCGGATGCTCGGCTACGCCAACCACCTCGGGCTGTACGCGGAGCAGACGAGCGTGACCGGCGAGGCCCTGGGCAACTACCCGCAGGCGCTCACGCACCTCGCGCTCATCAGCGCCGCGTACAACCTCGATCGCGCGCTCGATGCGCGGTGAAGAAGAGGCTCCGGGCTCCAGGGGCGCGCGCGCCGCGCGCGCAACCTCGGATGCCTAGGATTGAGGACTGAGGAGACGACGAAGCTGAGGCCCGAGGCCTGAGGCCCGAGCCTGATGGCTCAGTCCACCGCGAGCACGACCTTTCCGAAGACCTTCCGCTCCTCGAGCAGCCGGTGTGCCTCCGCGGCTTCCCACAGCGGCATGACCCGATCGACGACGGGACGGAGCTTGCCCTGCTCGACGTGGCGGAGGATGCCGAACAGGTCGCCCTTCGGACCCATGGTCGATCCGAGGATTTGCACCTGCCGGAAGAACACGTGGCGAAGGTCGATCTGCGGCTCGTAGCCGGAGGTCGCGCCGCAGGTGACGATGCGCCCGCCCCACGCGGCCGCGAGGATGCTGCGCGCGAGGACGTCACCGCCGACGTGCTCGATCACGAGGTCGACGCCCTTCTTGTTCGTGAGCTTCTTGCACTCCGCGACGAAGTCCTGGGTCGTGTAGTTGATGACCTCGTCGGCGCCGAGCTCGCGCGCGCGCTTTGCCTTCTCGTCGGTGCTCGTGGTCGTGATGACGCGCGCGCCGAACATCTTCGCGATCTGGATGGCGGCGCTCGACACGCCGCTGCCCGCGGCTTGGACGAGCACCGTCTGACCCGGCGAGACCTGGCCCTTGCGGACGACCATCGACCAGGCCGTGAGGAAGCAGAGCGGGATCGCCGCGGCCTCTTCGAAGGAGAGGTTGGAGGGGAAGGGGAGGAGGTTCGCGTCCGGCACGTTGATGTGACGCGAGTAGCCGCCCTGCGTGTTCTCGCCGAGGATGCGATAGCTCCGGCAGAGGGGATCCTCGCCGAGCAGGCAGCGCTCGCAGGCGCCGCACGACACGCCCGGGTTGACGAGGACCTTGTCGCCGACCTTCGCGCCGACCGCGCCCGGACCGAGCGCCTCGACCTCGCCCGCGATGTCCGCGCCGAGGCGGTGAGGGAACTCGTAGCGGAAGTGCGGGAGCCCGCGGCGGCCCCAGATGTCGATGTGGTTCACCGCGACGGCCCGGACCCGGACACGCACCTCACGAGGTCCCGGCTCGGGGAGCTCGATCGTCCGCCGCTCGAGCACCTCCGGACCCCCCGTGGCCATCATCACCATCGCTTCGGTCTGCATGGCGCGCACGCTACAGGAAGAGGGCGAGGCGGCAAGAGGGCGGCGAGCCTGGCGCGTGCCCTTCCGGTGCTGCCCGCTTGGCCCGCCGCCGCGAGTCCAAGGACAATGATCGCGTGCGGCTCGCCGTCACGGCCCTGCTCGGCGTCTTGGCGCTGTCATCGTGCGTCCGCGATCGGGCGATCGACCCGCCTGCGCCGTCGGCGGAGCCGAAGACCGTGCCTCCGCCGGAGCCCGAGCCCGAGCCCGAGCCCGAGCCGTCGAAGCCGCGCCCGGAGCTGCCCCGCGGAGGGCGGGAGATCTTCCCGCACTATCGGCTCGTCGGCTTCTGCGGGACGCCGAAGGCGCCCGCGCTCGGCCGGCTCACCGGGAACATCGCTGCACGCGCGAAGTCGGTGCTCGAGTACGCGGACAAGTACGCCGGGACGAGGCCGGTGATGCCCGTCTTCGAGCTCATCGCGGTCGTCGTCCAGGGCGCTCCCGGGGCGGACGGCAAGTGGCGCCGCCGCGTGCCCGAATCGGTCGTCGACCAGTATCTCGACGTCGCGCGCGCGTCGAAGGGGCTGCTCCTCCTCAACATCCAGCCCGGGCACTCCGACTTCGTCACCGAGGTCAAAGTCTTCGAGAAGTACTTGCGTGAGCCCGACGTGGGCGTCGCGCTCGATCCCGAGTGGGCCGTCCATGGAAAGCAGAAGCCCGGGGTCTCGTACGGCTACGTGACCGCCGAGACGATCAACGAGGTCGCCGAGTACCTCTCGAAGATCGTCGAAGAGGGGGATCTCCCGGAGAAGGTGCTCGTCTTCCATCAGGTGAACAACCGCGTCCTCAAGAACGAGCCGGAGCTCAAGCCCTATCCGGGCGTCGTCGTCATCAAGAGCGTCGACGGTCTCGGTCCGAAGCACACGAAGATCACGACGTACAACGCCCTCATGAAGACCCGGGTGCCTCACGTCCACCCAGGTTTCAAACTGTTCTTCGACGAAGATCGGGCGCACGGCGGGAGCCTCATGACGCCTCGCGAGGTCCTCGCGCTCGTCCCGGAGCCCGAATACGTGATGTACGAGTGAGAAAGAGGCTCCGGGCTCCAGGCTCCAGGGGCGCGCGCTTCGCGCGCGAGTCCTCAGTCCTCGGTCCTCAGCCTCGATTTCGCTCGGGTGGCGGGCTGACCGCCGCCGGGCGCTGGTGGCCCCAGTTTCGTTGGCCGGAGAGGCTGAGAGGGCATCAGTCGGCCGCGCTGCGGGCACACGTCCCCCTTTC